>OJAV01000004.1_pt1 | contig 202781 bp, 175 predicted proteins | sample 1590081 | NCBI WGS metagenome assembly OJAV01 (sample SAMN05416852, study PRJEB24817) | seawater metagenome | isolation source: Sea water | place: Canada:Atlantic | collected 2013-07
AAGCCCTTTTAAACTCTCGCTGAGTGATCACTTATTAACGTGGAATGGTATAACGAAACACTTTTCTAACTAGTCGAAGCGGCCTTTAGAGACTAAGACGATAGATAGCAACCCCAACGCACAAGCTGACAACCCAAAATGCAAATTTAACGATGGAAATATTGTTCAGCGTTCGTTTGATATCCAGCAAGCCTACTTGGCGTTTTCCCCCGCACTTGATCGAACGTTTTTTCTCCCCCTCGTAGATTGCAGGCCCACTTAGTTCGATACCCATTGCACCGCCGTGTAGCGCGAGCAAGGTTTGATGTGTAGAGCTTGAGCGAGGTAATTCGCCCTGTGCTTTGAGGGCGCTTGGGACGCTGCCCAACAGAATATACAAATATGACGTTAAACGCAGAGGTAGCCACTGCACTATAATCAAAAGCATGGCACAAGGTTGCCCAAAGTAGCTGAAACGGTCACGTTTAGTATTCCAACAATGCGAAAACTCATAGACTAAGCGAAAACATAAGGCGGCAACTGGGCCGAACAACAGGAAGGTTAGGGCGGTGCAAAGGTATTGCTGATGAAAGCGCAGCAAGGTGCTTTCGATCGTTGCTTTTACGATCCCAACCTCAGAGAGTAAGTCTGTTTCCCTTAGCACTATGGGGTTTAGCATTTGCCGGGCTAAGGTTTTTTTGTCCAGTGCCAATGCCGAATTCACTTTGTTCGCCCGCGCCAATACCTCTTGATACTGCAACGCGATGAGGAGTAATAAGCCGTCGAAAAAGACAGGAAACTCGGCCATGGTGATAAAAATAGCCAGTATGATTGCCACTGGGCTAATGAGCACCAGAGGCGCTAACGTCCCCGATATCCGCTGTTGAAGAACGGCTCTGTCTGCTGAAGGATGCACCTTATCAGCCATTCTTGTCGCCACCAGTTTGGCGAAACTAAGCGGGTGATAGCGCTCGGGCCAATTCATTAGCATTTCAACTAGCATGACCACGCCCAGCAGCCAAATAGGCTGAAGTGCTGGTGAGTACAATAACGCGTCGATATAGCTCGCCAAGGTGACCGTTACTTAGATGCCTGTTGCAAGACAGTGATCATATTCATAACGAGCAGGGCAGAGTGTTTTGCTGCTTGCTCCAAGTAGGTTTGAAACGACACGGTTGAAGCTTTGCCTGCAATATCCGATAACGAACGAATGACCAGGAAAGGAACATTCAATAAGTGACAGGTTTGTCCTATGGCTACACCTTCCATTTCTGCTGCAGCAATGGCTGGAAAATCAGCGAGCAGTTTAGCCGCCGCCTCGTCACTTCCAATAAAGGCATCACCAGTACAAATAAGACCACGCTTGGTTTTAACTTCACCTAAGGTTGATGCGGCTTTTTCAGCTGCCTCGATAAGCGTAGCATCGCACACGTAAGTCTCTGGCATTCCAGCGCATTGACCTAGTGCGTAGCCAAAGTGAGTTAAATCAGCATCGTGATGCACAACTTCGTTGGCTATTACTACGTCGCCGATGCTCAATGCCTGATCAAAGCCACCGGCTGAACCGGTATTAACCACATAATCAGGGGAAAACTTGTCGACTATTATGGTGGTGGCAACTGCAGCAGCCACTTTGCCTATGCCACATTTTACCAGTACTACATCCATGCCATTCAATTGACCGCTGTAGAGCGTTAAATGAGCATGTTGATGCTCAGCAAGCCCAGTGATTGATTGTTTAAGAAGGGTAATCTCTTCATCCATGGCACCTAAAATGGCAATTTTCATACGTATTTGGATCTCATTTGAATTATGCGTGCAGTTTATTACGGATAACACAAAGATGAAACTGCGTGTCGCCAGATCATCGACAAGTCTAGGGAGTTAAAAAGCCGAGCTAGGTGCCAGAAAAAGAATTAAAAAAGCGCCATCAGTAGATGATGGCGCAAAACGAGTCGACGCGTTGGGAGTTGTCGCTAGTATATGTTTGCGCAGCAAACACATTCATTAAAAAGCGTACTTAGCGGAAAATTGCAGTCGGCTCATGTCGCCATCAATGTCTGACTCTAACGTTTTCTGAGCATAGGCATATTCAGCGCCGAAGGTGAGTTCAGGGGCGGGGGAATAAAGAAGGTTGGCTCGCGCGCTGTAGGTTTGTTTGAGAACACCTAAACCGGTTAAATCTGTGTCGTTGTCAGCGCTAAGCATGGCGTAGCTGAAGGTACTGCGCCACTGGGGGGCCCAGAAATGGCGATAGGCAAGCGTAAAACCGCGCACGTCTATGCTTTCTAGCTCGTTATTGGCATTGAGCACTGCACTGTTAACGGCATTTAAACCAATATAGCGTCCTAGGCCACTACCGATATTGGCCATGACACGTAAATCGTCTTCGCCAAAATTAATTTTACTGGTGATGCTCAGCCCATAACTGATTTCGTCGCTATCAATGTTATTGCCATCTTGTTTATCTACATACGCTAATTGACGCACAAGACCCGCGATAGCAACATGCCCCCATGGTTGATTTAGGGTGTAGCGGGCGGCTAAATCTGGCACTGAGTTGTCATCAGCCACAATTCGACCGCTTCCCCCAAAGGGGGTTACTGTGGTTTCGGGGTTTTCCAGTGCAACTTCGAATGCACCTGAGGTGTATCTGATCATCGTTTGGCGAGCGAATATCGTACCGTCGGTCACACCAATAAAATCCACTGATTCGGGTAAGGTTTTAACATCTTGAAACGTTGACCAAGTTTGCCCAATCAGCCAATTGTTATATTTTAAAAATGCATGTCTTATTCTTGGCTCGTAGGAATTACTGATACGTTCATTGCCATCGGGCGTGGTATGAAAGTCGAATTCAAGCACGCCTGTTATTGTTTGTTCGTTACTGAGCAATGTATTGGTCGTAAAGCGAAAACGCGATTGTTTGATATGTGCATCAAATTGAGCACTTTCTTTTTCTCCTCCCGTAGGCGTCAAGCTTGGTATATAAAAGTCTCGCCCAATACTGCCTGAGGCTAATGTTCCGTCGCTATACTGACTCACCATGGCATCCGCCTTAACATAACCACTAAAACTGAACGTTGTCTTGTCCAATGGGTTTGCGTGGAGATTGAAGTGGGTGGCCAATGCTACGCTTGCTAGCCCAGTGAGTGCGTATCGAATGAATGTCTGAGTATGTGCCATGATGATTTCCATTGTGATGGTTCAAAACGGCAATTACTGTGGCGTAGGACTTGAAAGCTCGCCATAAGCTCATGGTCTATAAGACCTGAGTCTTACGCGCATAAAACACATTTTTTTGCGCGTAAGTAACGAGACTCTATGTTTAGCAAAGTCTTGGTTTATCTAGGCGGCAAACAGGGAGATTGTTAAATAGTTTCGAGGCTTGTAGTATTTTGTTTGGCTATTTGTAAGTAGGGGATAAGACCAAGGTCTCATTCCGGTTTACGTTCTTACGAGTACAGTGCTCAATATTCTCATTTGTGTTTTCAGTTTTGGAGTCATTATGTCGCAACAAATTTATCCTGTTCCAGCACGCGCTAAAGAGCAAAGCCACCTTACACCACAAGACTATGCACGCATGTATGCAAAGTCAGTGGAAGATCCCGAAACATTTTGGGCAGAGCAAGCGAAGTCCCTAGATTGGGTAACTGCACCGACTAAAATTAAAAACACCTCATTTGACGCCCATAATGTCAGCATTAAGTGGTTCGAAGATGGTGAGTTAAACGTGACGTACAATTGCATTGACCGTCACCTGGCAACACGCGGCCATGTAACGGCGTTTATATGGGAAGGCGATGACCCGCATTCTCATGACATTATCACTTACCACCGCTTGCATGATGAAGTCGCTAAAATAGCCAACGGTTTACGCAAACTAGGTGTTGGCAAAGGTGATCGTGTAGCGATTTATATGCCGATGATCCCTCAAGCTGTTTACGCCATGTTAGCTTGCGCCAGAATTGGCGCAGTGCACACTGTGATATTTGGTGGCTTTTCACCTAATGCGATTGCCGATCGGGTGAACAATTGCCAAGCAAAAGTGTTGATGACCGCTGATGAAGGGTTAAGAGCAGGCAAGCAGATCCCCTTAAAAGCGAATGTTGATAGTGCATTGGCTGAACACGATTGCCCGAGTATGGAACATGTCGTGGTGTATAAACATACAGGCAATGATGTCGACTGGGGTAAAAACGATGTTTGCTGGGATGAGCTGACAGCACAGTGCAGCACTGATTGCCCGCCAGAGGTAATGAACGCTGAAGACCCGCTCTTTATTTTGTATACCTCTGGCTCAACAGGTCAACCGAAAGGGGTTGTGCATACTACAGGTGGCTACCTGCTATGGGCGTCAATCACCCACAAATACGTATTTGATTACAAGCCTGGGGATATTTACTGGTGTGCAGCGGATGTTGGTTGGGTCACAGGACATAGTTATATCGTTTATGGACCCCTTGCCAATGGCGCAACGAGCGTTATGTTTGAAGGCGTACCAACTTACCCAGACGTGCGCCGCATTGGGCAAATAGTTGATAAGCATAAGGTCAATATTTTGTATACCGCGCCTACCGCTATTCGAGCATTAATGGCCCACGGAGATTTCCCAGTCGAAGGAATAAGCGGCGAATCTTTGCGTTTGCTAGGATCTGTTGGGGAGCCGATTAATCCTGAAGCGTGGCATTGGTATTACACCACAGTTGGTCAGTCTCGTTGTCCGGTTGTGGATACATGGTGGCAAACGGAAACTGGCGGCGCGATGATAACGCCATTGCCTAGTGTTACGGCAATGAAGCCAGGCGCAGCTAGTCATCCGTTTTTTGGTGTACAACCCGCCCTTGTTGACGGACAAGGCAATGAATTACACGGTGCCACTGACGGAAACTTGATTATTACTGACAGCTGGCCGGGACAAGCGCGCACCGTTTATGGTGATCATGAGCGCTTTGTACAAACCTATTTTACCACCTACCCAGGCACCTACTGCACCGGTGATGGCGCGCGCCGTGATGAAGATGATTATTTCTGGATCACAGGCCGTGTAGATGACGTACTGAATGTTTCTGGTCATCGCTTAGGCACAGCTGAAATTGAAAGCGCGTTAGTTTCTCATCACGCTGTTGCTGAGGCAGCGGTGGTGGGTTATCCCCATGACCTTAAAGGCCAGGGTATTTATGTTTATATCATGGCCAATGAAGGTGTTGAGGTAAATGAAGAGCTGACTAAAGAGGTGTCTAATTGGGTACGTAAAGAACTTAGTCCAATTGCTACGCCTGATTTGATACAATGGTCGTCTGGTTTACCTAAGACTCGCTCAGGTAAAATTATGCGTCGTATCTTACGTAAGATCGCCGCAAATGAATATGAGCAACTCGGTGATACATCAACGCTAGCTGATCCCGGTGTAGTAGACACACTGATTGAGCAGCGCTTGAATCGCTAAATGGAAACACACTTGGAAATGAGTGTGAAAATGGCTTCAATATGATAACGCTACTGGTTGCTGATGATCACCCTTTATACCGCGATGCATTGCGCGGTGCTTTAACCCTGTCTTTTAGTGATTTGTCACTATTAGAAGCGGCTGATTTAATGCAAACCGTAGCCTTATTAGAAGAACATAAAGACATTGACTTGCTGCTGCTCGACTTGCATATGCCGGGCAGCGGTGACTTATTTGGCTTAATTCATATCCGTAAACTTTTCCCAGAGTTACCCGTGGCTGTGGTATCCGGTTTGGAAGAACCAACCATTATCACCAAAGTGATTAATTTAGGGGCCTTGGGTTTTGTCCCCAAAACCACAGGCGCAGCGCAGATAGCCCAAGCCGTGACCAGCATGCTTGAAGGCGATATTTGGTTGCCACAAGGATATGCCAGTGACGAAGTGGAGTTAGACAACGAATTTGCTGAGCTCGCTGACAAAGTCGCTAGCTTAACGCCTGCTCAATATAAGGTATTGTGCTACATGCGTGACGGCTTATTGAATAAGCAAATCGCCTACAACCTTGATATCGCTACCGCCACAGTAAAAGCACATGTGACGGCTATCTTTAAGAAGCTACAAATCAATAACCGCACCCAAGCAGTACTTATTGCCTCACAGCTTCAGCTTGAGCCGCCTGCAGCGACGCCCGCAACTTAGCCGGTTTTACAGGTTTAGCTAAATATCCACAGCCCTGTTTTTTACAATTTTCTATCAGTTCAGGCTCAATGTTGGCGGTGATCAATATAGCAGGTACATTATTTGGCGTAACATGTGAAATACGCTCGCGCAACTGGTCAATTAATTCAAGCCCATCTATATCGCTGCTTAGCTGAAAATCCATCAGGATCACATCAGGAATAAAATGCCCTAAGGACGCTATAGCGCCTTTTGGGGTTTGTTCACAATGTACAGTGACTTTCCATTTAACCAACAAAGATTGCAGTGCATCTAGGTTTTGACGTTGATCGTCAACACACAAGACTTTTAAGTCGTGAAAGCCCACTTTATTGAGCTTGAATGATGGTTTGCTGACAACTGGATCGCACGCTGGCAACAGGATACTGAATCGGCTACCGCGATTTAGTCGAGAACTTACTTGTAGGTTGGCATCTAATATGGCCGCCAAACGTTTGACCACCCCTAAGCCCAGACCTACTCCCTGTTGCTCATTGCCAGAGATACGATAAAAGTCACCGAATATCTTATTCACTTGAGCAGGCTCGATGCCAGAGCCCGTGTCAAACACTTCAAATAGTACACCTTGTTCTTTTTGGCGCACAGCAACCAAAACACCCCCCTGCTGGGTGTACTTCAGTGCATTTGAAAGGAAATTCTGCATGATGCGGTAAAGATAAGTACGATCAGTTTTTACCCATACATCAGCAATGTGTGAGCGAAGCTGTAAGCCTTTGTGCTCTGCGATGAGTTCAAACTCGGTGATTAGAGGTTGCAGCACCTCGGGTACATGGGTTGCGCTATATTCTGCTTTAAGTTCGCCTTGGTCTATTCGCGCAATGTCTAACAGGGTGGCGATCAAGGCTTCGCTAGCGTGAATGCTATTAGATAGCTTACCTAAGGTGTGTCGAGTATCGTCGTTTAAAACCGTTTCTTCTAAAGCACCCAAATAGAGCTTGGCTGCGTTTAGGGGCTGCAAAATGTCGTGACTGGCCAATGCTAAGAAACGAGTTTTACTGGCATTTGCTTGTTCAGCTGCTTTTCTTGCACTGACCAATTGGGTTTCTGCTTGCGCCCGGCGCTGTATTTCTAAGCGCAATTCAGCATTAATGGTTTGCACTTCTTGCGCCCGTTTTTGTATCCGGTTTTCTAAGTCGATATTGGCTTCTTTTAGGGCATGCTGGGTTTCAATGTGTTCAGTGACGTCATTAAAGCTGGTAACAAAGCCGCCACCAGGTAAAGGTGTACCGACCATTTCTAAGGTTCTACCATCGCTGCGTTGGCGCAAGAAACGATGGCTGGTACCTTTGCGCATATGTTCCAGACGCTTTTGCACTAAATTTTCAACCTCGCCAGCGCCGCATTCGCCGCGCTGGGCATTGTATCTAACCAAATCTTCTACTGGGCGTCCGACACGAACCATATTTGCCGGATAGCTGAAAAGCGCAAGATAGCTTTTGTTCCATGCAACGAGGTTTAGGTCTCGATCAATAACGCTTATCCCTTGCTCGAGACTTTCTAAGGAGGCTACCAGCGCACTCATATTGAATTGAATCGCTTGGGTAGTGTCATCAAAGAAATTAACCACTTCTTCAAAATTTAACTTTTTGCCGTTAATGGCGCTATCGACTAGGGCTTTTGCAGATGAAGCGCCAATGACTCCCCCTAAAGCTCGTTCACTAAAAAGTACAAATTCTTCAGTGGCAGATTCCCCAGGGTTAAGAATTTGGCCATTACGTTGTTGGTAGTCACTGAGTAGTTGCTTGCAGCGCTTCTCACCTAGAAAAGTGCTTAGCAAGGTTTGTAAATCGCCAACGCTTGTTTGCGCGAGCAGAATATTGTGTTGCTTGCTTTTTTCGTCAGTCGTGGTGACAAATGCTTCCGCTTGAATACGATCGATTAAGCGTACTTCTGCTACATATGAGAACAAGACATAAGCCAATGCGTTAGCCAGCAAACTGTAAATAGCGACTGTGTTGATGGTGTCATTTAGGAGTAAATTCTGCCCAGCGTCATTGAACAAGGGCAACATCAGCCATAAAATCCATGAGCCAATACCCACCATTAGCCCTGCATATACGCCTTGGGCATGGCCGCGTTTCCAATATAAACCGCCGACGATAGCGGGCAATAATTGAATGACTAATGAAAACGCAATTAAGCCAATGGAAGCGAGTGTGCGACTGTCGGTCATTTGTTGGTAATAGATATACGCCAGAAACAGAATCGCTGAGATCACTAAGCGTCGGATAAGGAGAATGCGTTTGGTGAAGTTAGGGGGCACACCAGCGCCGCGATGTTCAGCTAATAAATTGGGCAGTATAACGTCATTGGTTAGCATGGTGCTTAGCGTTAACGTCGCGACGATGATCATCGCTGTGGCGGCGGACAGCCCCCCGACAAAAACCAGCACTTGGAGCAACATGCTGCCGCTGCCCATGGCCATTCCCAATACGTAGGTATCCGGCTCTTGGTTTGTATAACGAAACATGTCATCACCAGCGGCAGAAATGATCGGGATCAGTATGGCAATGCACAGTAGGTACAAGGGAAATAGCCAGCGAGCGGTTTTTAGGTGGCTCAGCTTAAGGTTGTCTACAATGGCAACATGAAATTGGCGGGGTAAGCAAACCACAGCGCCAGCGGCCATTAATGTTTGCGCGATAAACGAAAATGACCAGATATTGCCAAGGGCATCAGCGCTGGCAAACTCATGTAACAATGGCGTGTTGGTGTGTTGTGAATAGGCAAAGTAACCAAAGCTTGCGACGGCGATTAATGCACACAATTTAATGACTGATTCAAAGGATATGGCCAGCATTAATCCGCGACGATATTCAGTTACGTCGGCATGTTGAGTGCCAAAATAAATGGAAAACAGCGCAATAAATGTGGTTGCCCCAAGCACAATCAATTCTGCGTGAGTCTGCCCTGTGACCATTAGAAATGCCGAGCCAATTGCTTTTAGTTGCAATGCCACATAGGGAACTATGGCAAGTAACGCAATCAGCGTAACCAGCAGTGCGATAGTTTGGCGTTTGCCATAGCGAGAGGAAATAAAATCCGCGATGGTAGTAATATGTTGTCGTTTACTTACTGCGATGAGTTTACGTAAGAACCGATAACCAAATAAATACAGCAGCATTGGCCCGAGGAATATGGGGAGGTAATCCCAGTTATCGCGGGAAGCCTCGCCTACCGAACCAAAAAACGTCCAGGCGGTGCAGTAAATCGCCAGTGCTAGAGAGTAAATTGCTGGATGTGAACTAAAGCGTTTGGCTAAGGCATTGTTGCCATCTCCCCATTTCGCTAACCAAAATAATCCCATCAAATAGACAATGGCTAATAATAGCCAACCTAACGCCATAACGATTCCTGTTGCACGATGCTGTCTTTATTATGCCTCTTAAGGCACTGATTTACATGGACTGTAGCACAATCACCCTAGTTTATTGCAGCCGTAAGACCATGGTCTCATTCCGTCTTGTTAAACATAAGTCTAAAGTAATTTACATCTTATTAACCTTGGGTGGAAAACAAGATGGCATTTAAGAATGAAGAAGACAAAAAAGCATACTGGCGGGAAAACCTCGCTCTGATGACAAAGCTACTACTGATTTGGTTTGTGGTGTCTTTTGGGTTCGGTATTTTATTGGTCGACTTACTCAATCAAATACAACTATTCGGCTTTAAATTGGGCTTTTGGTTTGCGCAACAAGGCGCAATTTACGTTTTTGTCGCGTTGATATTTATCTACATGTACAAAATGAATCAACTCGATAAACGCTACGGCGTTGACGAAGAATAGGAGCACTAAAATGGATGTTCAATTACTTACGTTTTTAATTGTGGGTGCTTCTTTCGCCTTGTATATCGCCATCGCTGTTTGGGCTCGAGCCGGTTCAACACAGGAATTTTATGTTGCTGGTGGTGGTGTTCACCCCATTGCAAATGGCATGGCAACCGCCGCAGATTGGATGTCAGCTGCGTCGTTTATTTCCATGGCTGGACTTATTTCCTTTATGGGTTATGACGGCGCGGTTTATTTGCTGGGTTGGACAGGGGGTTACGTGTTACTCGCACTTTGCCTTGCGCCCTACCTACGTAAATTTGGTAAATTCACTGTGCCTGATTTTATCGGTGATCGTTATTACTCGCAGACAGCGCGCACGGTCGCCGTGATTTGCGCCATCTTTGTTTGCTTTACCTATGTGGCGGGGCAAATGCGCGGAGTGGGGGTGGTGTTTAGCCGCTTTCTTGAAGTAGACATAGTCACTGGCGTTGTAATTGGTATGGCGATTGTCTTTTTCTATACCGTATTGGGCGGCATGAAGGGCATCACCTATACCCAGGTTGCTCAGTATTGCGTGTTAATCTTTGCCTACTTGGTGCCTGCGGTGTTTATTTCGATCATGGTGACAGGGCATGTGTTACCGCAAACTGGTTTCGGTGCGAGCTTAGCTGATGGGTCGGGTGTGTATTTGCTCGAAAAGCTCGACGGGTTATCTACACAACTCGGGTTTAACGAGTATACATCCGGCACGAAAGGCACGTTCGACGTATTTTGTATCACAGCAGCGCTAATGGTGGGTACAGCAGGTCTGCCTCACGTGATTGTGCGTTTCTTTACGGTGCCGAAAGTACGTGACGCCCGTAAGAGTGCCGGTTGGGCGTTGTTGTTTATCGCTATTTTGTACACCACCGCGCCTTCTATTGCAGCATTTGCTCGAGTGAACATGATAGAAACTATCAATGGGCCGACAGTGAGCGAACAAGCTCCTACAGGCACACCATACAGCGAAGCGCCGAGTTGGATAACCAACTGGGAAAAAACCGGTTTAATCAGTTGGGATGACAAAAACCAAGACGGCAAAATGTTTTATTCGGGTGATGAGCGAAATGAGATGCACGTTGACCGAGACATCATGGTCATGGCGAACCCAGAAATTGCTAACTTACCCGCTTGGGTTATCGCGCTGGTTGCTGCGGGTGGAATTGCTGCCGCTCTGTCTACCTCTGCTGGTTTACTGTTAGTGATTTCTACCTCTGTCTCGCATGACTTACTGAAGCGCAATCTGATGCCCGACATATCTGATAGGAAAGAGCTGTTCTATGCACGCTTAGCTGCGGGGATTGCTATCGTTATCGCAGGCTATTTTGGGGTTAATCCGCCGGGGTTTGTTGCACAGGTGGTGGCGTTTGCATTCGGCCTAGCTGCCTCGTCATTCTTCCCTGCCATTATTATGGGAATATTCATGAAGCGAATGAACGATAAAGGCGCTATATCGGGCATGCTGGCAGGGATTGGGTTTACTGCTGCCTATATTATTTATTTCAAATTCATTAACCCTGCTGCAAATGTATCACAGAACTGGTGGTTTGGCGTTTCACCTGAGGGGATCGGTGCCATAGGTATGTTGGTTAATTTTGCAGTAGCTTTAGTGGTGTTTAAGATGAGTAAAGAAGCACCGGCAGAGATACAGCAACTGGTGGAAGACATTCGCTATCCAAAAGGAGCGGGAGAGGCTTCAGCACATTAACCGTCCGACACAGTCCTATTGGTTAAACTAACGGAATTGAAATAACCATATAATACTAAAGCGTCCATCGGTTGGGCGCTTTTTTATTTTTTGTCAGTTAAAGCATAAAATGGGCGGGCACAGTGCTGGTAATTTAAACGTTTTTAGCTAATATTGTCTGCATATCAAACATTTAACGTCTTCGTTAAATTGGCAGGAAAATGGATGGCAGTTTTTAGCGATGTGCAATTTACACCGGAAGTTTCAGTAGATGCATTAACAGACAGCATTGCTAAATTGATGCTCTCAAAGCCAAAAGGGATCATGATCTTGTGCAGTGCACAAGCTGCATCCTGGGGACGCGATTTTAAGCAATGTATCAATGGCCTAGACGTCCCTATATTTGGGGGCGTATTCCCAGGCCTGATTATTGATTCACGTTTTGAGCCATGCGGGATCTTAGTGGCAGGTTTCGTGAGTAATATTCAAGTTTCCGTTGTAGAGAATGTATCAACATCCTCGCCTTTTTCGTCAAATCTTATCCCTATACCAAGCTCGGTGAACTCTGTCATGATATTGACCGATGCACTCTCAAGACAAATAGATGCCTATCTTCAGCACGTTTTGCGTTTTGTACCAGAACGTTGCTCTGTATTTGGAGGAGGTGCCGGAACCCTTGAGTTCACCCCTCAGCCCTGTCTTTTCTCTGCTGCTGGCGTGCATCAAGATGCCATGGTTTTAGTGGAAATGTCGACACGATGGGATTTGGCTGTAGGTCATGGTTGGGAGGTCATGGCAGGTCCGTACTTGGCTAATAGCACAGATGACAACTGTATATTGGAGTTAAATTTTGAACCCGCGGCGCAGCTATACAAGCGGGTAGTTCAAGAGCATAGTGAATTGCATTTCGATGAGCATGACTTCTTTGACATGGCCAAAACGTTTCCTTTTGGTTTAGCAAGGTTGGACGATTCGGTGCTGATTCGTGACCCCCTCAAAGTAGAAGGGACAGGGCTTATTTGTGCAGGCGATGTGCCTGAGAACACCATGCTATACATAATGTGCGGTGACGCTGATAAGTTGATACTCGCTGCAACAGGCGCAGTACGAAAAGCGGTTTCAGCATTCTGTGACACACACCAAGTGAGTGACTGCTTTTTATTTGATTGTGTAAGCAGGCAATTGTTTCTACAGGATGAATTTGCCAAAGAGCTAGATTTAATCGATCGCGAAATAGCCCAACCGTATCGTACCGTAGGGGCGTTGGTGTTAGGGGAAATAGAATTGGATCAAAGCGGTATATTGAGTTTGCACAATAAAACGGCTGTTGCAGCATTAGCGCAAGCCCAGAGTCAGGATGCAACATGAATGACAGTTTATCTCAATGTTTGGAGCCGTGAATGAGTGAGATGAGCCGCACGTTACAGATTATCTCTATTCAGCATGAGCTCGCCATGAGTATTGGGCTTGATCTTAACCTTGATAACATGCTTCAGCTATTCCTCGAGCGCGCTAAAAAACGCTTGAGCTTGCGCAGTGCCGTCGTATTTAAAGAAGCGCCTCGTTCAAAGAATGATTCAGATTTGCTGTGTTACCCTTATGACCACCGTTTAGATGATACAAATGATTGGTTAAGTGAGCAGGTTTACGATTTTATTCAGCGAGAGCTAACAAATATTTGCCGTCAGCGCGGCGATAATTTTTATTATTTTTTTAAGATCCCTAAATTTGGGGCGATTAGTTTTGAGCGCAAGTTTACGCCCATTGATGACATAGTTATTAATGCGTTATTACCTTTGTTTAGACGCTTAGCTGTGAGTTGCCAAGCATGTTTAGAGCATCAGAATTTGGTTGACGAAATTAGCAATCGAAAGGCTGTTGAAGAGCAGCTTAGGATGCAAACCTACCAAGATGTATTGACTGGCTTACCGAATCGAAAAATGCTCAATATCAACCTTCAGAGTCTATTGACCAACGCTGAAGATCACGGTCAATACGGGGCGGTATTTTTTATCGACTTGGATAGATTTAAATTAATAAACGATACGTTAGGCCATTCTGTTGGTGATGAACTGCTTATCAATATCACAAGTAAGTTGAAAGGCTGTGTTCGCCGCGATGATACGCTAGCGCGAGTAGGCGGCGACGAGTTTATTTTACTGCTTAGCGATATAGGCCCGACAGAACAAAGTGCGGTGGCTAAGGCTACAAAAGTGGCGGAAAAAATGCTTGGGATCACCCGAGACAGTATTGAGCTAGCGCACTGTGCAGTGTTTACTAGTTTTAGCATTGGTATCGCTTTGTTCCCCTCTCCAGAATTGAACGTTAAGAAAACGATAGCCGAGCAAGCTAAGCAACTTGTGAAACACGCAGATGTTGCTATGTACAAAATTAAGCATACTAGTCGAAATGGCTATCTGTTTTACCGTCAAGAATTACAAATTATGTCGGCTTTTCGCTCAGAGGTTGAGCAACGTCTTCATGTGGCACTGCGTGAAGACGCCTTTGAGTTGTATTTCCAGCCTATGGTAAATGTGGCGGGAGAGGTGGTCGCCGCTGAGGCTTTGCTGCGCTGGCACGATGCTAAGTTAGGCTGGGTTGGGCCGCAGGATTTTATTCCCGTTGCAGAAGAGTGCGGTTTGATTGTTGACATTGGCCAATGGGTCTTGCGCCAAACGTGTGAATTAATTACTCAACATCTCGATTGGTTCGAGCAAGGGACATTGCGCTATATCAGTATTAATATTAGCCCACGTCAGTTTAGCCAACCTCATTTTGTTGAACAACTGCTGGAAATAATAGAAGAATTTAGCTTCCCTCATTCCTATTTGCGTTTGGAAATAACCGAAGGCGTCGCGATGGAGAATATCACCAGTGCCATCAGTATTATGAAAGCGCTAATTGCCCATGAGTTATTTTTCATGCTGGATGACTTTGGCAGCGGGTATTCCTCACTTTCTTATTTACACCGTTTACCGCTTAAGTCTGTAAAAATAGATCGAAGTTTCGTGTCAAAAATAGACCAAAGTACTGACAACCAAGTTATTGTCGAAGCGATAATTTATATCTCTCAGCATTTTTCGTTAGAGTGTGTTGTAGAGGGATTAGAAACGCCCGAAGAATACGCGTATTTTCATAAAAAGGTTGTTGCCGCCATTCAAGGGTTCCACTTTTATAAACCTCTATCAAGGATTGATTTGGTTAATACGCTGGGTAGTCAGGCTAACGCCTCGCGGCTAAATGATTTGTAATAGCCCATAAGAATTTTCTTGTTAAACACAATGCGCTTTGTTCAAATTCACCGTCGCGCACTATTTGTCTTTAATGCATTTCATTAGAATACGACTATTCAGGTGAGAAGTGCTCACTGTCGGCCTTTTATTTTTGGAGTTGAAATGAATCATATCCCTCAGCATATCTTAGAGTTTTTGCGTGATTCTGCTCCCTTTGACGTACTTGACGAGCACGAATTAAATGCGTTAGCTGAGACGATTACGGTAGCGTATTTTAGCCAAGAAGATGTCGCAAACATCTTAAAGCAGCAACAAGGCGGCTTGTTTCTTATCTACAATGGGCAATATTCTGTCAAAGACTCATCTGAGGCAGAGCGCCATGTGAGTGATGGGGATTATTTTGGCTGCGATAACCTTTGGCAAAAGCAGCCGAACGCCATCACTATTACGGTCGACAGCCCTGGCCTAGTATATTGCATTCCTAAAAAGAGTTTTACTCACAGTGCCAAGAGCCACCCTAGCATTGAAGTCTTTTTTCGCAACTACACGTCAGAACAGATTTACAGCGAACAGGTCGATGATTCAAAATCGATGTGGCTGTACAAACCCATTCGAGAAGTGATTTCTGACGGGGTAGTCAGCGAAGATATTAAGAGCAGTATTTTGCAAGGTGTGCAAAAAATGTCGCACAGCAGCGTTTCGTCACTTGTGATCACTGATAATCAAGCGTTGGTTGGGATCTTAACTGACAGGGATATTCGTAATCGAGTGGTCGCCCAGCAGACTGATGTAAATCTGGCTGTAAGCGAAATCATGACTCAGGACCCGGTGAAGATTCACGATCAACGTACGCTATTTGATGCCTTATGCGTGATGACTGAGCACAATGTACATCATTTACCGGTTGTCGATAAAAATACCGGCGTACCCTTGGGAATGCTTACAGCCAGTGACATGATCCGTCACCAAAGAGGAAATGTATTATTCGTTATTAATGAGCTGACTAAAGCTCCTTCCTTGTATGAATTAACGCGGCTTTCTTGGCAGCTTCCCCATTACTTTTCGAAACATGCCAAACGACTGGGCGACTTTGACATTGCCGGCAAGGTGTTGTCTCAAGCGACAGACATTATGACCCGCAAATTAATTGGTTTTTACCAGCAGCAAAATGGGGAAGCACCCATGGAGTTTTGCTGGTTAGTGTACGGTTCGCAGGCACGAGAAGACCAAACGATGGGCTCAGATCAAGACAACGGGTTGTTATATGCAACTGAGCCTACTGAGCAACAGTCTGAGTATTTTGCCGGCATGGCTGAGTATGTGTGCAGGGGGTTAGATAAATGCGGTATTAAACTGTGCACGGGTAACATTATGGCCAGTAACCCGGCATTGCGTATGTCGGTCGCCCAAGCGGTACAACAAGCCCAAAGCTGGGTAAGAGAGCCAAGTCCTGAGGCTATATTAAACTGCAATATATTTCTTGATGTGCGTGCAGTGGCAGGAAATCGCTTTTTGCTTTCTCAGTTGCATTTAGAGCGTAAGGAGCTTCTCAGACAATCTCGTTTTATCGCAGCGTTAACGCGCCATGCTAGTGACGGGCATGTACCTTTATCCATGTTTCAAAAGTTTGTCTATAAGAAAGGCTTAGCCAAAAAAGACTGTATTGATTTAAAGAACAGCGGCGTGGCAATTATTAATAATTTAGTGCGTATTTATTCATTGGCAAATGGCTTAACGATGCCATCGATTCCACAGCGTCTCGATGGCTTGCTATCGCATTCAGGATTATCCAGTAAAGACGTCAAAAACTTGCGAGATATTTGGTTGTTATTGAACCGTTTGCGTTGGCGCCATCAAATTCAGAATAAAGTGACAGATAATTATGTTTCAATTAGTGATTTGTCGTCTATCGAGAAGTATCAGCTAAAAGAAGCGATGCGCGTTATTCGCCGCACGCAACAGGCCGCCATATTCAAGTTTGCTGGTGGGTTAGGGTAAATGCACGTGTTTCGAGATAGAGAATAGCCATGCTGGAAAAACTTAAAAAGTGGTGGGCGCCCAAGGCCAATATACCCGAAAAATGGCTCAACATGCCTTTAGCAGAGATCCCTTTTCTGTGTATCGATTTAGAGCTTACCTCCTTAGACTTGAGCGCGACCAGAATATTGTCGATTGGCTGGGTGGAAGGAAAGGGAAAACAAATCGAACTGCAAAGCTGCTTCTATCAAGTGGTATCGACTACCGCTTCTTTAAATCAAAGCCCGGTAATTCACGGCTTAACGGCTGAAGATATTGCTCAAGGCCAACCGGTGCGCGTTGCGCTCGAAGCGTTAGTAAAGTATGCCAGTAGCCACGTGTGGGTATTTCATTGTACTGGTTTAGACATGACTGTTTTGAATGGCGTATTCAAGAAGTTAAACATCCCCCTACCCACAGTGGTGACCTTAGACACATTGCGCTTTGGCTTGTATCAACTGACCAAAAATCTACGTCCGCCTCCGCCAAACGCCGTCGTTTTACCCGTCTGTAGGGCGCGTTATAACTTGCCAGCAGTGCCTGCCCACAACGCGTTGGATGATGCGATGGCGACATTGGAATTGTTGTTTGCGCAAATTCAAAAGTTTGCCCCTAAAAATAGCGACACATTGAAAAGTCTGGTGGTTACAGATGCCATCGAAGTCTTTGCAGCAAATACAGAATAACGGGCTGCCACCAAGGGAAAAGCAATTTGTTATCTTTCTGTTAATTATTTGTTACTTTATTTCTCACTTTGTTATAGCGAAATACCTACTTTTTAACTAAATTTGTAGGTGAAGCAAAGAGGAGAAGTATCGTGAATAATATGACAAAGCAGCATACATTCTGGTTAACTCTACTGTTTTTATTTAGCTTAACAGCTTGTCAATCAGCCCCGACCGTTAAACATGTTTCTGGCCCTATTTTACAAGACAATTTATTTCCAGGCGCTAAAGGCATAGCGGTCGAATCGGAAAAAGAGATTTTTCGTTTAGATAAAAACGCTCGCAGATACGTTCAGCAAACTGTGGGACACATAAAAGATCCTATCGAGCGAACGGAGACCCTAGCGCGCAGTATTTTTAAACGCCTAAACTTCGATTTACTTTATCGAGGTGATGCAAACACAACTGCCAATGAAACCTTTCACAATCGCGCAGCGAATTGTTTGTCGCTATCAATTATGACCTACGCCTTAGCCAATGAAGCTGATTTAGGGGTTAAGTTTCAAGATATACAGATTCCAGAATATTGGACACGTCGTGAAGGAGTGAGTCTGCTAAATGGGCATATTAATTTAGAAATAGTGCCAAAACAGCGTAGTGCGAATTCATTTTATTTTTATAAACGGGGTTATCAAATAGATTTTGATCCACAAACGTTAAGGCAGCACTTCCCTAAAAAGACCTTATCGAAGCAACAGGTTATTGCGATGTTTTATAACAATAAAGGCGCTGATGCTTTGATAAATAATGATAGGGATACGGCGTATGCATATTTCTCGGCGGCGCTACAGGTTCAGCCTGACTTTGACTCGGCGTTAGTGAACCTCGGATTTTTATATCGGGTATCAAAGCAATATGATTTGTCAGAGCGGGTGTATTTACGCGCGCTGGCCTCTTCTCCTGATAACTTGACCGCATGGGAGAATTTAGCGTATCTGTATACCTACTCAAATCGACTTGATCAGGCGAATGAAATTCTCGCGCGGGTAGAAAGCAAACGTTTAAGAAACCCGTTTTACCATTTAGACTTAGGCAGAAGGGAATTTGACCAAGGGGATCTTCAATCTGCGTTGACACACTTTACCCGTGCACTGGCCATTGACAAAGGCCGCCATGAAATCTTTTATGCATTGGCTAAAACCTATCATGCCCTCGGAGAGGTATCTCAAACAGAGCGCTACTTGAAAAAGGCAAAACGTACTACTAAGAACCTGCAAGAAAAAGAGTTGTATCAAGGAAAGTTGGACTTGTTGTCGCGGATCTGATTATAAGCTGCACATGGCGAGTAAACGGAAAACCCACCTAGGCAGGTGGGTTTTTTATTGGCGATATGTCGATTAAGGCTATGCTACGCCTAGTTCACGTAGGCGTTCAGCTAGGTATGTTTTCGCCGTATGGCGCTCTGACAATACAACTTCAGGGCGAGGGTGTAAAAACAACGGCAACGAGATACGCGACTTACTTTGGTCCGCGCCTTTAGGATTGATTACGCGATGAGAGGTCGACGGGAAGTAACCACCAGACGCCTCTTGCAGCATATCACCGATATTCACGATCAGAGTGCCGAAGTCACAAGGGACATCGATCCATTCATCCCCAGTCCCTTTTACTTGCAAGCCTGGTTCGTTCGCTGAGGGCAGAATCGTGAGTAGGTTAATATCTTCATGGGCTGCCGCACGGATGGCATCGGGCTCTTCGCTGCCAGTAATAGGCGGGTAGTGTAAAACGCGCAAAAGTGTTTGGTCGCTATCTACAGCCATGCCAGAAAGTGGTTCACTGTAATTTGCTGCTATCTCAGCAGGAGAGTATTTTTCAACCCAGCCGAGTAGTTCAGATGCTAAATCATTCGCTGCTTGGTAATAATCCTGTAGCTCTTGCTTTAAATCAGGAGGGCATTTTCCCCATGGATAGTAATGAAAGTATTCTTTAATATCTTTCTTTTTAAATCCCTTTGCCGTTTCAGATACTTTGGTTGAAAAAAATCCGTCATGGCTTTGGTTATCAAAAGCGTAGTGAAGTTTATCGTCAGTATTGAAAAAGGCCTGCCAGTTCTCATAGATACTGGTCACCGATGATTGTTCAATCGGATGATTTTTAAGAACACCGAATCCAGTTTGACGTAATGATTCAACGAACTTTTTGTCCGCGTCTGGCGCTTTATAGTCGACGGCGAGCAATTGCATAATATTCTTTCCTGTCAGTCGTGTTGTGTGAATGGATTGCCCACCTTGGCATTCATTCCTTTTGTTCTTGTTGGTTTACAAGCTTAAATATAAGCCTGCTAATGCGGCACTCATTAGGTTCGCTAACGTCGCCGCTAAAACCGCTTTTAACCCTAATTGTGCTATTTCTTTGCGTCTGCCAGGAGCAAGTGCACCAATGCCACCCATAAGTATCGCGATGGATGAAAAATTAGCAAAGCCACATAATGAGAAAATAACAATCGCTTGGGTTCCCGGAGATAAATCCGCTTGATACTTTAAAAAATCTACGTAGGCAACAAACTCGTTAACTACCATTTTTTGTCCGATAAAACTGCCGGCTAGATTAGCTTCGTCCCACGGCACCCCTAAAGCCCAAGCAAGAGGTTGAAATACATAACCTAGAATAACTTCGAAGCTTAAGTTCTCGAATCCAGCTAACGCACCAACCCACCCAATTAAGCCATTGAGCAAGGCAATAAGCGCAATAAAGGCGAGTAACATAGCACCAACATTTAATGCGAGCTGCATTCCTGACGCGGCCCCACTGGCCGCTGCGTCAAAGATGTTAGCGTATTTATCTTCTTCGTTATTGATCTCGGTTAGTTCGTTTTTAACTTCTTGGGTCTCAGGCATGATGATTTTAGCCATTAGCAAACCACCGGGCGCTGCCATAAAACTGGCCGCTAACAAATATTTAATTTCAACGCCCATACCTGCATACCCCGCCATGACTGAACCGGCAATAGAAGCCAAGCCGCCTACCATGATGGCGAATAGTTCTGAACGGGTCATGTGCGGTATGAAAGGTTTAACGACAAGAGGTGCTTCGGTTTGACCCACAAATATATTCGCAGCAGCCGACATCGACTCGGGGCGACTTGTTTTTAACGCAAACTGTAAGAAGCCGCCAATTAAGCGAATAATCCAAGACATGATACCGATGTGATATAACACCGAGATTAATGAAGAGAAAAATACAATGACTGGCAGTACGTTAAACGCAAAGATAAAGCCGAGGGACTTATTCCCCAATTGGCCGAATATGAAGTCTATGCCTTGCTGGCTATATTCAATGATATTCTTCACATAGACAGTGAGGCCTAACAGAAAATCTTTCCCAGGCGGGAAATAAAGAACGAGCGCGCCAATTAGCGCTTGAATGGCAAATGCACCACCCACGGTGCGCCAGTTTATCGATTTGCGATGCGCAGAGAGCAGTATCGCAAGAATGAACAGAACTGCAATGCCGATCAAGCTGACCATTCTAATTCCTCAATTATTTTTTAAGTCGTTGTTATTATTATTAAAGCAATGTTTGCTGGATATGAGACTTAATGACATCCAATGCAATGCGGTTTTTTCCACCTTGGGTGACAATCACATCTGCTGTGAAACGACTCGGCGCAATGAACTGGTGATACATCGGCTTAACGGTGGTTTCATATTGTTTGGCAACAGATTCAATTGTGCGCCCACGCTCCGCGATATCGCGTTTCATACGGCGTAACAAGCAAATATCCAACGGGGTATCAACGAAAATCTTGATGTCGAATAATGGCTGTAACTCTTGATTAGCCAACAACATAATGCCTTCGATAATGATAACCGGTGCTGACATGAGCTTTTCGGTTTGGGCTAAGCGAGTGTGCGTTTTATAGCAGTAGTGAGGATAATCAACAGACTGCCAATTTTTAAGCGCGTGCAAGTGCTCAACCAATAATTCATGTTCAAATGCTTTAGGATGATCGTAATTATTCTTTTCACGCTCTTCCATCGGTAGGTGATCCTGAGCGCGATAATAGTGATCTTCACGAAGTATTTGTACATGTTTACCGTCTTCAGAAAACTCTTTAAGTAAATTTTCAGTAAACAGTGATTTACCCGAGCCAGAAGCACCGGAGATAGCGATAACGAGAGGGGCAGACATACTACTCCGAAATGATAGATATGAGATTGTCTGAAAGATACCAGCGAACGGTGAAAAAGTCAGTTTTCACAGCGCATTTATATAGCAATTTTTATGACAACTCGTAAACCACTACAATGTTAGCCCCTCTGATTAACATCAACGTAACAAGATTACGATTTGTTGACCATATGGTCAAGTTTTATATTGTAAAGCGTTACTCGGTTAACTGTTTGACCGCCTAACCGTCAGTGGGGCCACATTGGTTACGATGACGCTTGTTATTCTAGGGCTCGTTTCAGGTCGTTATTATTGCTTTCAGGGGAACTGCGTTTTCGTCTGCTATTTGCCAATGAAAACAATTTTAGTTGGATCGATGCTCGCAAGGGCATAATTATGCAGTTTAGAACGCGAGCCTTCCCCTTGCGCTTTAGGTGGATAAAATAGCTCTTTCTCTTCTTGATGCTCGGCGAATATTTCGTCTAACGCTGAGCGTATCTCACTCAGTGTTTTATCCAGATTGGCTCCAAAGTCAGGACGTTTACGTTTAGTGTGGCCCAGTTCGATTAAGCGATAGAAATATTTGTTCGCTAATTGAATAAGCTCTTCTGGTACGTCACTACTGTTGCTTAGATTCGCGGTACTGTCTTGTATGCAAAAGTCGATTAGCGCTGCGTAAAAGCAAAATGGTTTGTTGGATAGAGCGATGCACTCTGGGCTATCGCTATAACACAAGCTTTTACTTTTTAAATCAATTGTTAACTGGTGGCTTGCTGGCTGCTCAGCCTCCTCAATTAACCCTTTTTCATTTTCTTTCGCTGCTAGAAGCTTTCTTATACACAAAAAGCTCATAACAAGTGCAAGTAACACAGGTATAGCGCTTATAAAATCCAACAGTTGAAGCGGCTTGATTTGATAACCAATGGCAATCTTTTGGTCGCTAGTTTGCAAAAAGGTCAACAAGTTCGATTCTGACTCTGGCACTGGTTGTATGCTTATTCCTTGAATACTGGTAACCGAAACGGGTGAACTGTTGTTTTCTAAGGCTGAGTTTAAGGTATTTATATAGCTGACCACTGAGCGAGCATCAGCAACGGTTTTAAACTTTGGATTGGCTAAGCGCAGTTTAGGTAAGTCAATGGCAATCCGGTTTTCTATTTTGGCCAAAAATAAACGATTGTTTGCTGATGCCTGATATGTCACACCAACAATATATGCGCATTGAAACAAGAGCCAGATTGAAGCAAAGACAAGGGCGTAAATAAGTTTATTTTTCATCGGTCTGGGTGTCATGGCTAAAGCTAGAAAGGTTGCAATCGTTCGCATTGAGCTGCAATTGGCTATAATAATCAGACTGAGTTTGCATCGCTAACGTTTGTAAAATGGTCTGTATCTCACAAATTAAGTCGGTATTTTGAGTTTCCATTTTTAAATACCATTTACTCCCACTGACTTTTGTTTTGATCGGTGTTCTATAATTTGCTGAAAAGCGTTGCTCGTCTTTGTCTTTCCAGAATGAAGAGATGATATCCACTTTTCCAGCGGCTAAAAGATCGCGCAGGGCTTCATGAGAATTGACGTAAATAATCTCCATACTCGACTCTGAAATGCCCAAATCATTCAACATTCCTTTGGGCACAATATGGCCCGAACGGCTACTCGGGTAATCTAACAAGCCGAGTCGTTTACCCCACAAATATTGCATGGTCAGTTCAGGCTTTTCTTTTAGCGAGATTAAATAAGTAGAGTAATCTTTATATTGGGCAACGGTCTGGTAGCGGTAAGTTGTTTCTGCGGCAAAAGCTAACATAACGTTTTCCTTAACTAAGGCTAAGTCAGCTATCCCTTTTCCAACATATTGAATGATTTCTTGCTCATTATGGCTCCACTGAACGGTTACCTCACCGTACTGCCGATTGATCGTTTCACTACCGCATAATGACGAAAGTAACTTGCTTGCCATTCCTTGGTCGGTTATAAAAGCTACAAATATGTCACTATTTTTTACCGATTTTGTTTGGCATGTGAGCGATTGTGAAATTAAATTAGATAAATTTTCGCTTTTTATTACGCTTGAATACACACCCGCATACCAACTAGCTAGCATAAAAATTCCGGATAGGATGGGTAATGTGAATGCGCTGATAGACAAAATTTTAATCTGTACTCAAGTTAAGAGTTTTTACTTATTGAACTGATTTGACCAGTTAGTCTTACTTAAAGCAATAGGTAAGTTTATTTAAAAGATCTAACATCCTGATATTTAAGGGTTAATAATAAGAAGTTATGAATGTTGTTAAGGGGTTTTTACTTAGCAAAGATTAGTCACACTGGCTACGTCAAAGTTTGTCACAAATCGTGTCACCTAATGACGTATAAAAATAAAAGTGGCCGTTAACAATAAGCGTTAGAAAGCGGGCAGGGAATTTTTGACCAATTAGTCAGATTGTTTGGTTATTGGTCAGTGCAGTAATATAAATGCAATATAAAAATCAAATAATAGCGGCATAAAATTAACACGATTTACTACTCACAAACCTTAGGAAACACACAATGCTAAGAAAAACTAAACTCACGAGCATCGCGCTAGCGGTAGCCATGTCACTCGGCATGTCTTCTGTTGCTGTTGCGCAGGAAACATCTTCAAGCATAGGCGGAACCGTTCTTTCACAAAATGGCCAAGCAGTATCAAACGCTACTGTTACTATTACAGACAATCGCACTGGGGCTGTAAAAGTTATTTCAACCAATGAAACTGGTCGCTATAACCTTCGTGGCATGCGCGTTGGGGGGCCATATACGATAGAAGTACAAAGTGAGGCAGGAACAAATACGCTTACCGACGTGTATTTAACTCTCGGCGAAACGCTTAGCCAGAATATTGATCTACAAAGCCAAGAAGATATCGAACGCGTAGCGGTAACAGGTTCGGTTATTAACTCTTCGTACGGTTCTTCTGGCCCTGTAGCTAACTTTGGTTTAGATGACTTGGAAAATGCCCCAGCGATTAACCGCGATATTAAAGATGTTATTAGAGTTGACCCTCGTATTTATATAAATGAAGCCGATGAAGACAGCATACAGTGTGCTGGTTCAAGCTCTCGCTTCAATAGCTTGACTCTAGACGGCGTTCGTATGAACGATAACTTTGGACTTAACCGAAACGGCTATCCTACCGTTAGAATTCCTTTCTCTTATGATTCTATCGATCAAGTAGCGGTTGAACTTGCGCCTTTTGATGTACAGTACGGTGGTTTTACTGCATGTAATATTAATGCTGTGACTAAGTCTGGTGGTAATGAGTGGCACGGTGGAGCATTTTTCGACTATACCAATGATTCGCTTCGTGGCGACAAGTTAGAAGGTGATAAATTAGCGTCTGCGCCTTTTAACGAGCGCCGATACGGTGTTAACTTTGGTGGTGCTTTAGTAGAAGATAAACTGTTCTTTTATGGTTCATATGAAAAACTTGAAGGTGTCACTTTATTTGATCGTGGTGCTGGGGACTCGAACGCTGCAACCCCAGTGGAAGGGGTTTCTCAAGCTCAACTAGATAGAATCCGCGATATAGCGATCAACCAATACGGTTATACTCCGGGAGAAGAGCTAAGTAACCTTCCTGTAGAGGATGAAAAGATTCTTCTTAAATTAGATTGGCAGATCAATGCAGATCACCGTGCTTCGTTAGTATATAACTACAACGACGGAAACGTGATTCGTGAGTCTGATGGTGATTCAAATGAATATGAATTCTCGGATCACTACTATGATCAAAGCGGTGAATTGACCTCATATGTAGCTTCACTATATTCTGATTGGACAGATAATTTCTCTACTGAGTTGCGGATAGGTACGTCTGAATTTGACGCTTCGGTGATTCCGCTAGGCGGAGTTAATTTCGGTGAAGTTCAAATTGATACGCTTTTTGACCATGACGGAGATGGAAATGCGTCGGAAGCTACTATTTATTTGGGTGCTGATGATTCTCGTCATGCTAATAAATTAACTTACGAAACTGACACATTGAAACTAACTGGTACCTATACAATAGGTGATCACGTCATTACAGCAGGTTATGAGTACGAAAAGTTAGATGTGTTTAATTTGTTTGTACAAGAAGCAGAAGGTGAGTATCGCTTTAGTTCAATCGACGACTTTGAAGCAGGCACGCCTAATCGTATAACATACGAAAATGCCGCTTTCACTAATAATCCTTTGGATGCGGCAGCTAATTTCTCTTACGAAATTAACACCGCATATATTCAAGATGAATATTACTGGTTAGATGAAGATGTAACCATTACTTACGGCCTTCGTTACGATTGGTATACAAGCGATGACTTGCCACCTGAAAACCCTTTAGTTGAAGATACTTATGGTTTTTCTAATCAACAAAACCTTGATGGAGTTGATTTGCTACAACCTCGTTTAGGGATAAACTGGATTGTCGATGACCAATTAGAAATACGTGGTGGTGTTGGATTGTATTCTGGCGGTAATCCTAACGTGTGGATTTCTAACAATTACTCAAACAATGGAGTGATTCAATTAGAAAACCAAGATCGTTCTGGTACCTCTGTATTTGATATGGACTTCACAGGTGAAGGGCGTCCTATTTTAGATTTACCACAAGACTTATTTGATCTTGTAGCCGCAGGTCAAGGTAGTAATGGCGGATTGAACATTCAAGACCCAGATTTTGAAATCCCATCTGAGTGGAAATACGCATTGGGTGCTACCTATACCTTGGAAAATGATCTAGTCATAATGATTGATTACCTCTACTCTAAGAAGCAGGATGCAGCGATTATCAGTGATATAAGCAGAGGGTTAACAGGCGATACTGCCCCTGATGGACGTCCTATTTACACAAGTGTAAACGGTCGCTCACAGGACTTCATGTTGACCAATGTTGATGGTGATTCTGGTGATTCAACCACTATTTCTATTGGCCTAAGTCAAGCGTATAATAACGGAATTGATTGGAGTGCGTCGTACGCACATGTCTCGACAAGTGAAGTTAGCCCCATGACGAGCTCTGTCGCATTCTCAAACTATTTGAATAATGCTTCCGACCCTGAAAATCCAGGCCTAGCTGCTTCTAACTACGAAATCCCCCAGCGATTCACATTCCGTTTAGGATACAAAACTGAGTTGTTTGACGGGTATAATACACGATTCAATTTAATCGCAACGGCTAACGAAGGTCGCCCATACAGCTATACGTTTGGTAGGAATACAGGTTTTGCGTTTGGTGACTCGGTTGGCTTTATTGATCGTCATCTATTATACGTACCAGACGTCAGCGATAGTAGTGTAGTGTATGCAGATGGTTTTGATGTGGATGCATTTAATGATTTTATCGACGCTGAAGGATTAAAGCGAGGTGAGATTATGGAGAGAAATAGCATCTATGGTGACTGGTGGACTAAAGTTGATGTACGTGTTTCTCAAGAATTCCCAGGCTTTATGGAAGAACATAAAGGTGAAGCTTTCTTCGTGATAGAGAATGTTGGTAACTTATTAAATGATGACTGGGGCGTTTTGTATGAAACTAGTTTCCCTAGAGCTCAGCCTGCAGTACAAGCATCTATCAATGATGCGGGACAATATGTTTACGAGTCATTTATCGATCCTGCGGGGCAAACTCGAGTAGGCGATGCTTCTTTATGGTCTATACGCGTAGGTGTTAATTATAAATTCTAATCATTAAATGATTATGGTTGAAAGCCGGCTCTTGTAGCCGGCTTTTTTATTGGTGTTAAGGATGTAGAAATGTACAAAGTTGTTGGATTATTGATATTACTTGCAGGGGGGTCTTTAGTGGCGCAAGCAAAAACAGTGCGTATAGCGACATATAATGTAAGTATGGAAGCGAGTAATTACTTACCTCGCGGGGTTTCTCCTGTAGGGAATGAGTTATTTGAAAATTTAAGACACGGCGATAATCAGCAGATACGTAATATTGCTGAGATTATTCAGCGTGTGCGCCCTGATATCATTTTACTCAATGAATTTGATTACACCTCAGATGATGACAAAGGTGTAAAAGCATTTATCAATAACTATTTGCTCGTATCTCAGCAAGGTAACAAGCGCATTGATTACCCATATTTTTATACTGCGCCTGTGAATACGGGGGTGGCTTCTGGAGTTGATCTTAACCATAACGGAATGTCTACTGACAATGGTGGAGATACGTTTGGTTTTGGTTTGTATCCAGGGCAGTACGGCATGCTCTTGTTAAGCAGGTATCCTATTCAGCGAGACACCATTCGCACCTTCCAGCACTTCTTGTGGCAGGACATGCCAAATGGGTTGCTCAGCAGCGTGAAAGCCGAAGACGGCTCTGATTGGTATTCGCCTGAGGCACAAGCGGTGTTTAGGCTCTCTTCTAAGTCTCACTGGGATGTGCCTATTACTTTACATAACCAAACGGTTCATATACTTGCCAGTCACCCAACTCCCCCTGTGTTTGATGGGCCAGAAAACCGCAATGGAAAGCGTAATCATGATGAAATCCGTTTTTGGACGGATTATATTTCCGCTGGCAAGGTTGCCGATTATGTTTACGATGATAAAGGCCGAAAGGGAGGCATTAACAGCAATCAGTTCGTCATACTGGGAGACCTAAACGCATCTGCAAAAGAAGGAGACGGAAATAAGGAAGGCATTGGCGGACTGCTCAATAACGCTAAGGTGAATAACCACAGTGTACCGCACAGTGAAGGTGGGGCTTTGCACAGCCCTAATAACGAACTGGGGCCATCGCATACGGCTTTCTGGCGAATGCGTGCTGATTATGTGATCCCAAGTAAAGCGTTAGGCGAGGTGACTGACAGTGGTGTATTTTGGCCCACGCCTCAAGATCCTTTACATCGATTAATTAGGGACCGTCAGGCATCGTCTGATCACCGTTTGGTGTGGGTAGATGTCGATATTGCCCCGTAGTCACGTTTGATACAATTTAATAAGCGATTGATGCTCCTGTACAGGCAATAACCCTGTACGGCGAGTAAATACTGCGACGTTAAACGTTTTCGAATAACGCCTCAACTCGCATGCGAATTTCTTCTATTTTGTTTATATCGGACGGAGCGATAAAAATTGTATCGTCACCGGCAATCGTGCCTAATACACCGTCTTTTTGGCTCAATGAATCTAACAATCTAGCGATGAGTTGAGCGGCGCCTGGGCTCGTGCGGATGATGATCATGACATTGTTATGCACTATGTCTAATACCAATTGACGAAGTGGACTGCGAGCGGTTGGCATGCCAAGTTCTGGCGGCAAGCAATACACCATATCGCCCCGTGCGTTGCGGGTTCGCACTGCGCCAAATTTACTCAGCATGCGAGAGACCTTAGATTGGCTTATGTTGTCAAAGTTTTGCGTTTTCAATGCATCAACGATATCGCCTTGAGAGCCAAAATTTTCGGCCTTTAAAATGTCCTTAAACGCCTTGATGAGTTCTTCTTGCTTATTTGTAGCCATATATTCCTCTGTTTATAGTGGCTATTTTGCCTTAGTACTTGAAGTTAAGCAATTTGCCCACACATTCATTTTCGAACAATTTCAGCTAAGCAATTATTTGTTTTTTCGCGGGTCTTGCATTAGTGTTTCGTTCGCGAATTGATTAGCATTCCACAGGAGAGAATTATGAAAGTAGCGGTATTAGGTGCAGCTGGCGGTATAGGCCAAGCATTATCATTGTTGTTAAAAACTCAATTGCCAGCTGGTACAGAGCTAGCCCTTTACGACGTAGCCCCTGTCGTACCTGGCGTTGCGGTTGATTTAAGTCATATCCCTACTGACGTAAAAGTTGAAGGTTTCGGTAAAGACGACCTTGCCAAAGCGTTATCAGGTAGTGACATTGTTCTTATTCCTGCCGGTGTTCCACGTAAACCTGGTATGGATCGCTCTGATTTGTTCAATATTAATGCTGGGATCGTTAGAAACCTAGTGGACGGCGTTGCTGATAATTGTCCAGAAGCATGCGTATGTATCATCACTAACCCAGTTAACACGACCGTAGCGATCGCTGCTGAAGCGTTGAAGGCTAAGGGTGTATACAACAAGAACAAATTGTTCGGTGTTACAACGCTTGACGTTATTCGCGCAGAAACCTTCGTTGGTAACCTACGTGACTTGAACCCTGCGAACGTACATGTGCCGGTTATCGGTGGACACTCAGGTACAACTATTCTTCCTTTGTTATCGCAAGTAGAAGGTGTTGAGTTTACTGATGAAGAAGTAGCAAGTTTAACAACTCGCATTCAAAACGCAGGTACTGAAGTGGTTGAAGCAAAAGCAGGTGGTGGATCAGCGACCTTGTCTATGGGCCAAGCAGCTGCACGCTTCTGTTTATCACTAGTGTCAGCGATGCGCGGTGAAAACGTTGTTGAATATACCTATGTTGAAACAAACAGCGATGACGCACAGTTCTTCTCTCACCCAGTGCGCTTGGGTAAGAATGGTGTAGAAGAGATTTTACCTTATGGTGAATTGAGCGATTTCGAGCAAAAGGCGAAAGAGTCTATGCTTGAAGGCCTACGCGGTGACATCAAACTAGGTGTTGAATTCGTTAATAACTAATTCGTCCCTTAGATACAAAAAAACCAGCGCGAGCTGGTTTTTTTATACCTACTATTCAGCAAATTTATATTGCTGATGTTTTAGGCTGCCATTGGATCTTGACCTAGGGGTTTGGTAGGGCGTGTGGCGATATTCGGATCTTTAACCTGGCCTGCAGTGCCTGCAACAAGTGGTGTATTTGCTGACGCGATACGTACCGAAGCTAACTTCGCATCAATACACTGGCGTATATCGTTGGCGGTGTAGCCTGAGCGTACTTTAATGCGCACATGGGGAATACGTGCCGCATCTAGTGCGCCACTGACGAACCAATCTCGCTGGCGTTTGTAGCCATCTTTACCGTTTTGAGTTGCATGTACCAGATCAATGGCGATGACGGGTGACATATCTCCTTTGGCGCACAGCACAAAATCAAGATGGCGTCCGCTCGTGCGACTCAGGGCACTTTTGGCGGCTTTTTTGTTGAGACTGTCTCGGGTGGCAACGACATCAGAAAGCTTAACGCGGCACATGACTCTAAACTGATTGCCCACCGCTTCATCAATAAGCGCGAGAAAGCTACGTTCTACCGGGGTGAATAAATTTTGTTTTTTCTTAAACGGGAAGGTTAAGCTGGGTTCATTTAATTTTACCGCGCCAATTGCCACTACGATTAATATCATCATTAAGATAATTGCCAATTCCATACCTGCTCCTAGAGACCTGCCAAATATTTGACAGTTTTCGCCTGTGTTGATGTCTATAGGAGATATAGCAAAGAGAGTGCCAGAGCTATTTAATACCAATCCGCATTAATAAGTGACCTCCTCAGAATGCGTCCAGCGGTTTTTGATTAAGGCGTCGCTATGAAGTAATGGTTGTTCCCTTTCGAATAGTGAGAACGCAGAGCAAAAGCCGCTGGGGCATTCCTTGCAGGCGAGTTTTAAAAGGGCTTACACTGCGTTGCATGACTTCGAAAGAGAACAACTATTCATTCAGTCATGCGCCTTGTTTAAGCCCTTTTAAACTCTCGCTGAGTGATCACTTATTAACGTGGAATGGTATAAGTAAGAGTGAAATTGCTAGGGGTTAACAAGTATATCCACTTGGCTGCCAGTACCATCTGGCGAAATCACGATAATGGTCTGATCGTTTGCCTGACGTATTAAAATTCGATTCTGTGACAAGCTTTGATTTACTGGGCCGTCCATTTGTTGACGGAAAAAATGCTCAAGCTCATCGGATGTTTGCTTACTATGATAAGTAAGGGAAGCAGGAAGGTCATCAGCGAAAACATGACATGCACTCGCATCTGTTGTTAGCTGTACGCTATAAAAGGTTGAAGGACACGTAGATCTTGAGACACTCGTTGTTTGCTCGCTTCGACTTTCGCCGTGCAACGTATTCGAAAATAGCAAACTGATGAGTAAACCGCCTAGCGTACGTTTAACGAGTTCTGTTGTTATTAGCATAAGAAACCTTTTCTGAACGATCACCATAATAAATATCTCATGTATGACTGGCAAACTTTGATACCGTATCTTAGGTATAGGATCTTATTGATGGGTATGGCACCGATGAAGGAGGGGAAATGAATATTATTAGAGAGTATTTGCGCTTGGCGGTTTTTGCTATGGGTTTACTTTCAGGTGTGCAAATCCCAGCGTTTATCGACCAGTATCAAAAACGCGTTGACGCCCACTTACTCGAAGCACGACAAAATTTAGCTGGCTTTAAACAAACCGCAGAGCGCTATTTCGAGGGGGATATGACGGCGCTTATTCATCATTATCGTAGCAGCCCAGATGTTGTATTTCAGCAAGATGCTAAAAATGTTCAGCTTATCTATGAGCGAACCACGCTACTACAAAACCAGTGGGATAATTTAAACAGTGGGGTCGTTGAACGAGCTTATTATGTTGCGCGCCACTATAATCCACAGATTTTGCAGGAAACGATCAACCAATATAGTTATACCGTGCCTTTAGAGCCAGTTGCACTCGGATGGGGAATATGCATCGCATTATTATTCGCTGCTGTGTTTGATATATTCATAGGCTTAAGTGCTAAAACGTGTTCAGTGTGTTATCACGCCGCTCGGAATAAAGCGAAATTGAATCATTAATCCTGTCGCTATTTGCGTGTTGATATGAAAAAGCCGGCTCGCTTAGCGACGAGCCGGCCTAATTACCATTTAATTAATGGTGACTATGGTTAAAGACTATTCCGATTCGTGTGGATAACGAACTGAATAACGCATCGTTAATTGCTGTCCTTCAACAAAGGTTTTGTATTCCTGACGACTAATCTTGTCATCGCTGTCCACATCGGCGTTATCAAAGTGCTCTGATATTTCAGCGTCTTTTGCTTCACCTTTACTGATAAAGCCGTTGTTGTCTGAATCGACCTCAGCAAACGTTTGCTCGATAGGCGCTGGCTGTTCAGGGTCCTTTAATGCCGGATTATTACTTTCTAAATCAGAGCTGATCGTTACGTCTGCTGATTCAGCTAAGGTTTGTTCATTTTTACTGGCTTGCTCAGTCCCTTCTGATGACTGGTCTTCAAGCTCTTTGTGGATGGCGTTTGCATTGTGGTCCACTGTATCTTGCCCCTCAACACTAAGCTCTTTCGCATTATCCAATGCATTTTGCGCATTAGACTCTGCATCTTTCATCGCCATCTCACTATCTTCACTGGTGTTAACGTCATCATGAGCATCATGTTGAGTTAGCTGAGTATCGACTTTTGCATTACTGGTTTGTGCATTGGCGGAAATCGCATCTTGTTTAGCTTGGCTTAAGCCGTCAGTGGCTCGTTCGCCTTCTGCATTATCTATCGTGCTTTTCGCACCAGCCATAGCTTCCGCAGAGTTTGCTCCAGCGGTTTGTTCAAGCGTATCGCCTGCATCAGCTAAAGGCAGATCAGCTTCGCTGTAAATACTGGCATAGGTATTAAACTCTCTTGGGCTAAGTTGACCGTCTTCGTCTTCGTCCACTTTGACAAAGTAAGTCCAGACATTATCTTGGTTCGCTTCTCCCTGAGAAACAAACCCGTCTTTGTTGGTATCTAAGGCGGCAAATGTTTTGTCAGTAGGTGTTGATGCAGATTCTGATACTTCTACTTCCTGCTGTGCTGCTATTGCAGATGATGCCATTACACCCGTAATGATTGTTGCTAAGGTAAGTTTTTTCATAATTTGTTCCTCGGTTCGTGTATCTCCGTAAACCACAAGGAGAAGTTTCTTTCAAAGAACTTAATTCATAACCCGTGCCATGAAATTATATTGTTTTATTTCAATGCGTTAGGTTTTGTCTTGCCATATTGTTAACGTTATGTTGCGTAAGTTTGGCGACAAAAAGTGAAAAAAATTCATAAAGGAAGAGGAGGGGGGAGAGGTAATATGAGTGCAAATGAGAGGGGGGGAACGTGAGACACTAAAGTGATTGTCTCACGTGAATTTTAACCGAATTCATTTCAATCGAGTTCATTTCAACCGAATCTAAACAGTAAACGACGCACCACAACCACAGGTTGTTGTCGCGTTAGGATTATTCACTAAAAAGCGTGAACCTTCTAAACCTTCAGTGTAATCAACTTCTCCGCCTACTAAGTACTGTAGGCTCATTGGATCAACAACTAATGTCACTTGGTCTTTATCAATGGTGGTATCGCCTTCGTTGACCTTTTCGTCGAAAGTAAAGCCATATTGAAAGCCGGAACATCCGCCACCGGTGACGTAAACACGTAATTTTAAATTTGGGTTTTCTTCTTCATCGACTAGCGCCTTAACTTTACGTGCGGCGGCGTCGGAGAATTCAATTGGAACTGCTGTTTGCACCGACATAAATTACCTCTGTGTATACAAATAAGTGAATGGGGGATAGCGCGGATCGCAAGATTTTACGGTAAGCGAGCTATATAATGGCGCCATTATCTAATACCTGACTAATCTAATCAACTATTCGCTGCTCGATAGTCGCCAATCGAAGGTTTTATTTAGTTCTCCTAGCTTGCGTTTATACTTATAAACGTCGGCGCTTATCACGACTTTTTCAACCAAGAAGTCTGCTGGTAAGGTAAATTCCTGTTCCAGCATTTGAAAATATTTAAAGCGAAACTTGATAGGCGCACCTTGTTCGATCAGGTTGGCTAGTGTGTAAGTCGTGGGCTGTCCATTCTCACTACCATGCAAAACAATGTGCAAGCTACCATTAAGCGTGGCCTTAATTTTATCTTGTTGCAAGAGCACTAGCTTCAAACGGTAAAAGTGTTCGCTAAGGGTTTTTTCTATGGCAAAACCGTCAATGGCCAGACCCGTTGCACTTAATTCGGGGGCCATCACCTGTTGATAAAAAGTGAGTTCCTTACGCAATGATGCTTCCCGGGCTAATGCCTGTTCAATGGTATCGGTCAATTTATCTTGTGTTGTTTTTGCGATCTGTAATTCGACGCTCATCACGTTTACCTGCTGTGACAGAGCCGCATTCTCAATGCGTAGACTCTCGCTGCTACTATTGAGTTGTTTTAAATGGGTTTGTTGCTCGCTGCTGAATTTATGGCCTAAAGAAAAGGCTAAATAGGCAGTGAATATTAGAACAATTAAACAAAGGGCGTAAAATTGATAAGGGCCGTAACGCTGTTTTAACTCAGAATAATTTACCAATTGCTTAACCTTGCCCGCATAATAAAATCAAAAATTTAAGGTAACCCCTTACATTACAGCGGCTTGTGGTAAGATGATGCCATTCTATAAGGTATTAATAGCGCTAATATATGTCCCTAGATGCATTTCGACAAGAGCTGGCTACACCGCGAACCTCTATTCAGTTGTGTGCTCTAGGCATTATTGGTGGCGTTTGTGCTGCCTCTGTGATCATCTTATTCAGGTTAAGCGTTGAGTGGTTGCAACTCATATACCTTGATGAGGTGAACGACTTCACATCATTGTCTGCGGCAGAGCGCTTGATCATGCCCATAATTGGTGTATTGCTTATTCTATGTGTTGCCTACCTTACTGGCTTTAAACATTATCGTATGGGTATTCCATTTGTTATCCATCGGGTTAAGCAACGTTTTGGGCACATACCGTTTCGTACCACTATCAATCAATTCTTTGGTGGGGCATTTGCCTTAGCGAGCGGCTTTTCCGTAGGACGTGAAGGGCCTTCGGTACATCTTGGTGCTGCTGGTAGTAGCTTCTTCGGACAATGGTTAAAGCTGCCGCATAATAGCATTCGTATTTTGTCTGGTTGCGGAATTGCAGCGGGTATTTCTGCGTCATTTAACACGCCTTTTGCAGCGGTTATTTTTGTAATGGAAGTGGTGCTCAGAGAATACAAAATTCATATTTTCATTCCTATTATGCTGGCAGCCGCATGTGGAACCGTTATGACAAGAGCGGTCTTCGGCCAGGCACAAGAAATCGATTTTATTGAGTTCTTTGAGTTTAGCCGCTGGATATACCTGTACTTAATCTTGTTTGGTATTTTGCTCGGTGGCCTGGCTACCTTATTTAACAACGCATTGATGAAAGTGATGTACATGTTTCAGCGCTTCAACATGATAAAGCGTTTACTGATCGCTGCATGTATCACTGGGGCTGTAGGTTATGTTTTGCCACAAGCGCTGGGAGCACACTTCTTTTCGGTGCACGATATGGTGTTACAGCAGCAGAATGTCATGTTGCTTGTGGCAGTCCTTTGCGCCAAGTTTTTCATAACGATTATTGCCATTGGCCTAGGTATTCCAGGCGGAATAATGGGGCCGGTATTTGTGCTTGGTATGCTAAGTGGCGCATTACTGGCTGCGCCGTTGGGCTTAGCCCTAGATAATATGGAGCAACTTAGCGGTAGCTTTGCTTTACTTGGAATGGCAGGGCTAATGACTTCGGTGGTGCATGCGCCACTTGCTGCGTTGTCGGCTGTGATGGAATTGTCTTATAGCCCAGAGCTAATACTGCCGGCTATATTGGTCATTGTGCCGGCGTATGTAACCTCTACCCAATTTCTTGGTAACAGTTCTATCTTTATTCGCCAACTCGACTATCAAAAGTTGCCTTATAGTACGTCATCAGTCTTAGAGGCATTACAAAAAACTGGCGTGTTAGCGGTGATGGATAAAGAGTTCAAGCTATTTAACAATGCCCAGCAGCATCATATTTTGCAGTTTTTAGAAACCTCACCAACCCACCCTGTAGTGCAGCGCAACAGTGTAGAAATTGATGTGCAGTATGCATTGGTACAATACGACATTAGCCTTAGCCGTGAAGAGTCTTCCTTGGCATTTTTTACCATGCAAGGTGTGTCTTTTCAGTCAACGTTAGCCGAAGTTTACCAGATACTCCAAAGCAGCAGAGAGGGAGCGGTATACGTATATGAAAATGAGCCTAGCAATATTACAGGGGTAATTACTTGGAATATGCTGCGTAGCTATTTACATAAGGCGCAATACTAACACTGTTGTGAATTTATAATTTTCGGAGAACTTCTCTATGAGCATATTGTGGCTCAAAGCGTTACACCTATTTTTTATGATTGCTTGGATGGCTGGTATCTTCTACCTGCCAAGATTGTTCGTATACCACGCTGAAACTGATAACCAAGCGGTGTGTGACCAATTTAAGATTATGGAGCGCAAACTTTGGTTTTTTATTACGCCATTCGCTTTATTAACGTTAGTATTCGGCGTTAGCTTGATATACCAGTACGGCACAACTTGGTTAGCCAGTTCGGGATGGTTGCATGTTAAGCTGTTGCTGGTGGCGTTATTGTATGGTTATCATTTTTACCTGTTTTATTTACTAAAAGCCTTTGCCCGAGACGAGAACACCCACTCATCGCGTTTTTACCGTTTCTTAAATGAAGCGCCGGTGTTGGTTTTACTGGCAATTGTTAGTTTGGCTGTGGTTAAGTTTATTTAGCTTGGAAAGTAGGCACACAACGGCGTACAAAATTAAGTGTGTAAATATTTGTAAAACGAACACGATGAAGTTTGCGTTACATGTGGTTTTTGCTAATCTGAGATGGTGAAAAATTAATCAAGGAATGACATAATATGGATGTTGTGCAGGTAAGATTACATACCCTTTTACGACAGACGGATATCGCATTTGAAGAGTATAAAAAACACCCAAACTCTACAGAGCGGGCAAAAGCCTATGAAGCGGCCAAATTAGCACTGGATGAACACATTGCCAGCATGCGCGTTTCTGTTGAGGCGCGTTTGAAATAATTATTCAGGGTGTAAGTTTTTGCTCTATCATCCCCTTGAGTATGTGAATCTACCCCTTCGATTAGCTCAACCTTTCTCATCGACTACACAGATATAAGATTCGCCAAAGCGAATATGACATTGATGTGACATCAAGCATTTAACCCCCAGCTAAGAAAATGTTATCATCTGGCGATTATATGGCGCCAACGTATAGCCCTAACCACAAGTTAACTGCTCTGCAACGTCGCCCGTCTATTTCTAATTACAGAGTCAGATTTAATGTCAGAAGATTTAACCCAGCATTACTCGCAAATTCTATCGATTTTAGGTGAGGATACCCAGCGAGGTGGATTAGTAGATACGCCTAAGCGCGCAGCAAAAGCGATGCAGTTTTTAACCGATGGTTATGAAAAGAACCTTGATGACGTGGTTAACGGCGCGATTTTTGAAGCCGACACGGATGAAATGGTTGTTATTCAGAACATTGAATATTACTCATTGTGTGAACACCATATCTTACCCTTTATTGGTCAGTGTCATATTGCATACTTACCTAAGGGCAAAGTACTTGGTTTATCTAAGTTTGCTCGTATCGTGGATATGTACGCGCGCCGCTTACAAATTCAGGAAGGGTTAACTAAGCAAATAGCCGATGCAATTCAAGAAGTAACTGGTGCTGCTGGCGTTGGTGTGATTATGGAAGGTAAGCACATGTGCATGATGATGCGCGGTGTGCAAAAGCAGAACTCTTCAATGGTTACTTCTGTGATGTTAGGTGGAATGCGTAACTCTGACGCCACTCGCAATGAGTTTTTGCGTCTAATCGGTAAGTAACCTTTCAGCCAACGTAAATAGTCTTTTTATTCGCCGATATTGATTTAACTTCAGTATTGGCATGAATTTATCATGCGTGCTTCCCCAGCGCGTTTTTACTCGTAAACGACACACTTTTGCTCCAATCTGGTGCGCAGGCATCACTTCTGTATGGAAATTAACATGATATTGAAAACGACTCGTTTTATGCATCCTATTCGTCAAACCCTAAAAACTCTGCTTTTAATCACTGCAGTCGTCTTGCCTAGTGTCACTTTGACAGGTCAAGTCAGCGCTAAACAAAGTGACACGTTGGATGAATATGGCCCAAGAACATTTAATGTTGAGAACAAATGGACAGCTATCGTTGCAGCCTATGAACCTGAAATTAAAGCAATTGATGCAGCGATAGCCAAATTACCGGATGCCAAAATCACTAAAACCGTCACATTTCAGGGGGTTAAATATCAGTTAGGCACTTACAAAGGTGAGCCTATTGTTATTTTCACTACTGGTATCAGCGTGCCTAATGCAGCAATGACCATGCAAATGGCGTTAGATTATTTCCCCATTGATCGGGTGATTATGATGGGTATTGCTGGCGCGATTAGCAGCGAGTTCTCCCCTGGGGATATTGCTGTGCCAGCTAGATGGTATTTCCACGATGAGTCGGTGTACGTTAACCCCTCTAAAGAAAATGATGGGGAATTTGTTTTGCCCGATTACTATGAAAAGTCATTGGCATCATTTTTAGAACGCCGTGAACAAGACCCTCATTCTCCAGCATATGAAAACTTTGGCTTTATTCACCCAGAGGAAATGGCTGTGATAAAAGAGGGGTGGGACAGCCCAAGACAAATGCCTTATTTTACCGCTTCCAGTGAGTTGCTTACATTGACGCAAAAGGCGCTGGAAAAAGTAAGCCCAATCGCCATGCCTTCCGGCAAAGCAATAAAAGTCAAAGTAGGTGGTAATGGGGTAACTGGCTCAGTGTTTTTAGATAACGCTGAATACCGCAAATGGGTGCGCCGTGTATTTAATGCAGATGTATCTGAAATGGAGTCAGCAGCAGTGGCTCAGGTCTGTTTTGTGAATGATGTCGATTGGGTGGTTATTCGATCGATAAGTGATTTGGCTGGTGGCCAGCAAGGCAAGAATGTTGAAAACGTATTTGATGGCATTGCTTCAGGCACGGGGGCTAAATTGTTGCTTGGCGTTTTAGACGAAGTGGTAGCACTACCTGCTCAATAGGCTAAAAGATGTTTTATAACAAAAAACACCGTCATAGCGACGGTGTTTTTTTATTACACAATACGATTTATTAAAGCGTTAATTATGCGTCTTCGCGCTCTACTACTGCGTTGTGATATACATCTTGCACATCATCGCAATCTTCTAGCATGTCCATGAACTTGTCGAACGTAGCGACGTCTTCACCGGATACTACCGTTTCTGTTTGCGGCACAAAGGTAATTTCATCAGCGTCGAACTCTAGCTCTGGGTTATCATCAGTTAATGCTGTACGGGTTTTGAAATATTCTGTATGCGGAGCAAACACAGTGATTACGCCGTCTTCGCATTCTACTTCTGTTACGTCTACGTCTGCTTCCATTAGCACTTCTAGTACCGCATCTTCATCATCACCGGGGAAAGAAAATACCGCTTGATGATCAAACATATGGCTAACAGTGCCTGTTACACCGATCTTAGAATTTGTTTTGGTGAAACAGTTACGCACATCTGTAATGGTACGGTTATTATTATCAGTTAAGCAATCGACAATCACCATGCAGCCGCCCGGACCAAACCCTTCATAGCGGGCTGGAGTAAAGTCTTCACCGGCACCACCGGCGGCTTTATCAATTGCTTTGTCTATAACGTGACTAGGTACTTGGTCTTTTTTGGCTTTGTCGATTAATCGGCGCAAAGATAGATTTGCTTGGGGATCGGTGCCGCCGTTTTTAGCAACTACATAAATTTCTTTACCGTACTTAGAATAGACTTTGGTTTTAGCGCCAGCCGTTTTTGCCATGGCAACTTTACGTACTTCAAACTTTCTACCCATTTATGTTCTCTTCTTTATTATACAAATATAAGGATATGACTCAGATTTTACCGATAAATACGTGAATTGTACAAACGCCTTTGTGAGGCGCTTCGCCACGTTTGTATGCAAAATTTAAGGTAAATGCTCAGTCGCTAAATAATCATGTGATTGCATTTCTTTAAGTCTGCTCAGGCAGCGTCGAAATTCAAAGTTCAGGGCGCCCTGAGTGTAGAGTTCCTCAAGAGGTACTTCTGCTGACATAATCAGCTTAACGTTACGCTCGTAAAATTCATCTACCATAGCGATAAAGCGCCTAGCGATATCGTCTACGGCCTGTCCCATTTGCTCGACGTTGGCCAGTAAAATGGAGTGATAGCAGCGACTTAGTTCCATGTAGTCTGTTTGGCTGCGAGGACCATCGCACAGTGCGCGAAACTCGAACATAGCGACGCCTTCGGCGTGATGAATAGCAGGGATCTGACGACCTTTTATGGTAATTGGCTCATTGTGTTGACACTCTTCAGGTGCGAGCTGAGTAAAGTACATCGACAAGTTGTTGTTTGCTGTCTCATCAAGAGGATAGTGATAAATTTCGGCTTGTTCTAGCGTGCGCAAACGATAATCAATGCCACTATCGACATTCACTACTAGGGTGTGTTGATTGATCAAAGCGATAGCAGGTAAAAAACGAGCTCGCTGTAAGCCATTCCGGTACAGCTCGTCAGGAATGATATTTGATGTCGCTACCAACACTATCCCATGACTGAACATTTCCTCCATGAGTGTGCCTAAAATCATGGCATCAGTAATATCGGATACAAAAAACTCATCGAAGCAAATAACGTTGGCTTCACTGGCAAATTTAGCAGCAATAACTTTTAGAGGGTCAGATTTTCCACCAAGTGCTTTTAGCTCTTCGTGTACTCGGTGCATAAACCGATGGAAGTGCACGCGCATTTTCTTTTTAAAAGGCAGGCAATCATAAAATGTGTCGACCAAGTAGGTTTTGCCTCGGCCTACGCCCCCCCAAAAATATAAACCTTTGATTGTTTGTGCTGGTGTGTCTTTACCGAGTACGAATTTTATTTTCGCCCAAAGGCCCGGCTCTTTGTCAGGCGCCACAAGATCATCAAAAAGGCGTTGTAAATGTTTAACTGCATTGGCTTGGGCTGGGTCAGAATGAAAGTCGTCGCGTTGCAGATCCGATTGATATTTTTGCCAAGGGGTTAAAGCTGACATTAGGCGTGTCTTTTCCTTTTACTGAATGACCTTAAAAATCACTAAGCTAATCTTATTGAGGTATTGAATCCAAATTTAATGACCGCATAAATGCGTGACGGGGGTATAATATCAAAACGTGGTGTTTTTTGCGCTGTATGCCGTGCATAGATTGTTAAATAGTGCAGCTGGCTTTTGTAGATTGAAGTAATTGTGCGCATTATAGGTGCGTGTTGCTTTATAAGCTTATTATTGGAGTAAATATGGATTGGTTAATCGGTGTGGTTTTAGTGCTAGTTGGCGCAGTGCTGGGTTTCTTTGTAGCAAAATATGTCTATGTTGATAAAGAAAAGTCATCTAAAGACAGCCAGAAAGAACAAACATTGAAAGACGTAGTGATTCAACAATCATTAAATCACGTAGAGGAAAGTCGTAAAATTGCCGAGCAACTTGAGAAGCAATGCCAGGTGCTTACGCAAAATTTAGACAATTATGAAAGCTCGCTATCGCTGTTAAATACAGATGTTCAAAGCAATAACGTGAGTTTCTTTGGCGAGCATGCTTCTCCCTTTTTGCAAAATAAAGAGCAAAAAGTGAAACGAGAAAAAGACAGCGCAGATGTACAACCTTTAGATTTCTCGAATCAGAGTTCTGGTTTATTCAGTGGTAGTGACGATGTTCAACCTGAAAAGCAATCGAAATAACTGAACAGAGTGACCTAGGGAACTTTTTAAAGTGCAATGCAGTCTTTGTTGTGTTTATTAAGCTAATAAGTCATCCATGGAGTTATCGTTAAATGAGTAAAGTTATTAACCGCACTGTCATCACCAGTTGTGTTTTTGCGGCAAGCTTAATGATTGCCGGTTCTGCAAGCGCAGCCTTGCCATTTTTTTCAAATGATAATGAACCCGTCACCAGTTTGGCTCCCATGTTGGAAAAAACCACGCCGGGTATCGTGACTATTTCTGTTGAGGGTACGCAAGTCTCTAGGCAACAGGTGCCTGAAATGTTTCGTCGGTTTTTTGGCGGAAATGGCGAGCAGGTACAAGAACGACCATTTAAAGGGTTAGGTTCAGGCGTTATCATTGATGCCGACAAAGGCTACATCGTTACTAATAACCATGTGGTCGACAACGCAGATGAAATCACCGTTAAGCTAAATGACGGCCGTGAAGTCAAAGCGAAAAAGTTGGGCGCAGATGAGCAAAGTGATATCGCGCTTTTGAAAGTTGATTCAGACAACTTGAACCTAGTGGCAGTTCCTCTAGCCGATTCTGACAAAGTACGCGTAGGTGACTTTGTGGTAGCGATAGGCAACCCCTTTGGTTTAAGCCAAACCGTTACCTCTGGTATCGTTAGTGCCCTGGGCCGTTCTGGTTTAAATATCGGTGGCTATGAAAACTTCATTCAAACTGATGCGGCCATTAACAGAGGGAACTCTGGTGGTGCATTGGTAAGTCTCAATGGTGAATTAGTCGGTATTAATACCGCTATCTTTGGCCCTAATGGCGGCAATGTAGGGATAGGTTTTGCTATACCAGCGAATATGATGAAAAGCCTTGTAGATCAAATCATCGAGTTTGGTGAAGTGCGTCGCGGCTTATTAGGTATTTTAGGTCAGGATGTTGACTCAGGGTTAGCTGAAGCAATGAACCTAGATGTCAGTCGAGGCGCATTCGTTAGTGAAGTGAATGAAGGTTCAGCTGCTGACATAGGTGGTATACAAGCCGGCGACATTATTATCGAGATTGAAGGACGACCTGTGACAAGTTTCCTTGAATTGCGTGCAAAAATCGGTAGTAAAGGCGCTGGAACTAAAGTGAACCTAACACTATTGCGTAAAGGCAAAGAGAAAGACGTGCAAGTGACACTTGGGGATGCAACCCAAAGCACGGTGGCAGCAAAAGAAATTCACCCTGCATTAGAAGGGGCTACGCTAACCAATGGTAAAACCAAGCAAGGCGTTGATGGCGTGGTTATTTCAGAGCTCACAGCGCGCTCACCTTCCGCGCTTATTGGCTTGCAAGACGGAGACGTAATTATTGGTGTTAATCGCCATAAAATCGATAACGTTATTGATTTGCGTAACGCACTTGACGAAGCAAAAGGTGTGATAGCGCTCAACGTTAAGCGCGGTGTTTCTACGCTTTATCTTGTGATCCGCTAGTTTTATTAAATTAATAGCAGCCCTAACACTGGGCTGCTATTAACTTTTTCCCTTCAGTGTTATTCTTAACCTCTGATAAGTAAGCTTTTATTAGCAGGTCCCTTGAAAGATTCATTAACGTTTTTGATTAAATCGGCCTTTGTCGGTGCCATCATCTCTGGGGTGATACTCCTTCTGGTGCCTGATTTACGCCATGGCAGCAGCTTAAACCTATCTATGTTCAACCCCGTTAGGCAGACTTCTGACAAGCTCAGTTTCAATCACGCGGTGAATGTTTCAGGCCCTGCAGTGGTAAATATTTACAGCCAATCAATAGAAAGCGGCAGTATATATAATCGCAGCCAAGCGGTTGAACGCACAAGTCTAGGCTCTGGCGTTATCATGAGTGAAGACGGGCTTATTTTGACGTGTCTCCATGTGATTGCCAATGCCAACAGCATTCTGGTTGGCTTACAGGATGGACGTCGAGCAGAAGCACAGATAATTGGGTACGACCCTTATACTGACCTAGCTGTGCTTAAGGTAGCCGAAGACAATCTTCACGTAATCCCCCAATTAGATGACCCAGGTACTCGGGTGGGCGACTTAGTACTTGCCATTGGTAACCCATATAATTTGGGCCAAACTATCACGCAGGGCGTTGTAAGCCGCGTTGGGCGTAACGGATTAGCTGCGTATTTTGATTTTATTCAAATGGATGCAGTGCTCAACGAAGGTAATTCAGGTGGCGCTCTTATCGACAGTAACGGCTATTTAATCGGTATTAATAACGCCAATTTCAAAACATTGGACAGCCAGCGCCGAGTAAAAGAAGTTGATGGTGTTTCGTTTGCTATCCCTTATGGGCTTGCCAAGAAAGTGATGGATGAAATTGTCGCAAATGGGCGCGTTACCAGAGGGCAGCTTGGTGTAGGCGCTGCAGAGGTTTATGGGCGCTCTGGTATATTGATTACCAGCGTGACGCCAGGCAGTTCTGCTGATAAAGGCGGTATTCAAACGAATGACGTCATGCTTGCGATAAATGGCCAACCTACAGATAGCGTCACCCAAACGTTAGACTTTATTGCTGAAACGAAACCAGGTACTGAGCTTGAAATTGAAGTAAGCCGTGGTGGACAGTTAGTCAACTTAACAGTCGTTGTTGCTGAACTAGGCGCTCAATAAGAGCGCGGCTAGGCTTAAAAAGCTTGGCGTTTAGTGAGTTGTTAGCCAAGCATTTTTCTACGCTATAATTTATAAGTTATTGAATACGCTGTATATTTGCACCCAAACCATTGAGCTTGGTTTCAATGTGCTCATAGCCGCGATCTAAATGATAAATGCGATCGACTATGGTTTCCCCTTCAGCCACTAGGCCTGCAATGACTAAACTCGCAGAGGCACGTAAATCTGTTGCCATAACCTGTGCCCCTTTTAGGCTGGATATGCCATGACACACCGCACTGTTGGTTTCTAAATCAATTTTAGCGCCCATCCGTTGTAATTCAGGCACGTGCATAAAGCGGTTCTCGAAAATATTTTCTGTGACGACACCAGTACCTTCCGCTACGCAGTTAAGTGCGACAAACTGGGCCTGCATGTCAGTGGGAAAGCCCGGATGAGGAGCTGTTTTAATATTGACGCTTTTTAGAGGATGGCCTTGCATATCTAGCTCAATCCAATCGGCGCCCGTGGTGATCACTGCACCCGCCATAACGAGTTTATCAAGTACGGCATCAAGTGTGTCAGGGGCAGCATTTTCACAGCGAATTTTTCCTCCCGTGACGGCCGCGGCGATAAGAAAGGTGCCGGTCTCTATACGGTCAGGCAAAACGGCGTAACGGCTGCCTTGCAGTCGCTCGACACCCTGTATGCGAATTTTATCACTGCCGGCATGTTTGACCTTTGCACCCATTGCATTTAAGCAATTGGCCAAATCGACAATTTCTGGCTCTCGGGCGGCATTCTCGAGCACGGTTTCACCTTCAGCTAAACAGGCTGCCATCATCAGGTTTTCCGTCGCGCCAACGCTCACCATATCCATAAAGATGTTTGCGCCTTTAAGGCGGCCATCCACTTTTGCGCGAATGTAGCCTGCTTCAACCTCTATTTTGGCGCCCATTTTTTCTAAGCCTTGCAGATGCAAATTAACCGGACGCGCCCCGATAGCGCAGCCACCAGGTAAAGACACGTTGGCTTCGCCATATTTTGCTAATAAAGGACCCAGCACTAGAATCGATGCTCGCATGGTTTTGACGAGATCGTAGGAGGCATTGCAATTATTAATCCCGCTGGGATCAATTACCACTGAATGGCCTGAAATACGTTTCGCGTCAGCACCCAACTCAGCCAATAAGGCTAGGCTGGTATTAATGTCTCTAAGCTCAGGTACGTTATCAAAGTAGCACGTAGAATCGGCTAAAATACTCGACATTAATATTGGGAGTGCTGCGTTTTTAGCGCCTGAAATGCGCACTGAACCTTGTAACGGCTTAGACGCTTTTATGAGTAATTTATCCATGAAAATGCTCTTTTGAATGGTACACGAAGGTAAATAGTAGGGGTGACTTGATGTTGCTAAAGTCGCCTATTGAGGCATATTAAGTAGACGTTCTCGCTTCCATTGCTTTTCAGAGAAGGTTTTAATCGAGATTGCATGCATAGTACCTTGCGCGATAATGTCGCTTAAAGGAGCATAAACAAATTGTTGTCTCTTCACTCGGCTCATATCGTCAAATTGATCACTGACAGCAATAATCTGAAAATGCGAACCATCACCTGTGACGTGAACTTCTGCTAAGCCAAGTTTTTCCATAAGTAATTGTTCTATTTCTGAATTTTGCATAGCGTTCCTAAGAGTAAAATTAAACGGTTATTGTATCGGTAAAAAGCGCTCTACGTCGCTAATTTTAGCTAAATTTAACAATGTAGCGGGTGGGTTGGCTATTTTAAACTGAATATTTTTTTGCTTGGTGTCACGTATTAGGTTCATTATCCAAGCTAAGCCTGCGGTATCAATGTGTCCTACATTATGTAAATCAAGCGTCAGCGGTTTATCATCGCTTTGTGCACTAGCAAGCTGTTGCAGGCTATTGCGCCAAAAATAAGGGACGGTATCACGATTTAAACTTCCCGAGAGCACAAAGCACTCTGGGGAAGCAGGATCGTTATCGACAGTCATGCGTGATGCGTTTGAATCACTCACTTAGATTTCCTTTTTGGCTTGCTCAAGGCTGATGGGTTGAGCAATTTTTTCTTTCATAATATCGATCACTTTTTGAATACCATCTTGGCGCAAAATAGATTCATATTCACTTTGTTTGCTAGACAACAAGCTAATCCCTTCAGCAACCATATCATAGGCTTTCCATTCATTCGTTTTGGTATTTTTACGCAGCTTGAATGAAATCTTGATATCCGGACGCCCGTCTTCTTTTACAACGGCGCGCACGGTGGCGGTTTTGTCTTCTGGTGCATCACGCAGCGGCTGAAAGACAACCTCTTGACCATTGTAGTAAGTCAATGCAAGTGCGTAGGTGGTAATTAAATACTGACGGAAGACTTGAATAAATTCAGGGATCTTATCTTTGGGTACCGTTCTGAAATGTTTACCTAATACTTTAAGTGCTGCAAAGTTGTAATCGATATGCGGCAGTAAATCCTGCTCAATGATATCTCTTAAAATTTCGGGGTTTTTCTGAATTTCTGCATGCTGGTCTTTTATCCTAGCAAAGGTTTCAGAGGCGACATCTTCCAATAATTTGTATGGGTTAACTTCTTCAGCGGTGGCAACACTGCTAAACATTAATATAAGTACTGCACTAAATATTCGGGTTATTTGTTTCATAAGGTATCTTTAATCCAACGTTATCAATTAATCATTTTTACTGAACAGGAACTGGCCAATTAAGTCTTCTAGTACTAGGGCTGATTTCGTATCGGAAATGTAATCCCCCTCTCCGAGATCGGCTATACCGTCAATACTAAAACCAGGTTGAAAGCCTACATACTGTTCACCTAGCAACCCTGACGTCAAAATTGATACTGAGCTTGTTTCGGGGAACTTGTTGTATTCCTGAGAAATCTTTAACGCGACCACAGGCGTATAACCGTCTGGGTCAAGGCTAATGCTATCAACACGACCCACTATTACGCCCCCCACCTTAACGGCAGAACGGGCTTTAAGGCCGCCAATATTATCGAACTTGGCATATAAAGTATAAGTTTCAGCGCCATTTGACATGCCTTGATTGACCGCTTTTAGCGCTAGCAATAGCCCAGCCGCTAAGGTCAATACCACAAACAAGCCAACCATAATTTCCACTTTCCGTGACGACATTACTTTCTACTCCTACTCTATACCAAACATTAATGCAGTTAGGATAAAGTCCAGACCTAACACTGCTAAAGATGAAAATACCACTGTTTCTGTGGTGGCTTTGCTTATCCCTTCAGATGTCGGGATGGCGTCGTACCCTTTGAATATTGCGATCCAGGTAATAACGAAGGCAAATACAAAGGTTTTTATAATGCCGTTGACGACATCTTCGTTCCAATCAACACTCGATTGCATGATAGACCAATAACTGCCGGCATCGACTCCTAACCAATCAACACCAACAACGTGGCCACCTAATATCCCCACAGCGCTGAAAATTATTGCTAACATTGGCATTGATATGATGCCTGCCCATAGGCGTGGAGCAACTATTCGGCGCAATGGGTCAACGGCCATCATTTCTAAACTGCTAAGTTGTTCTGTGGCTTTCATTAAACCAATTTCTGCAGTCAACGCTGAGCCGGCGCGCCCTGCAAATAGTAGTGCAGTGACCACAGGGCCTAGTTCACGTAGTAAAGACAGAGCAACCATGGGTCCTAAACTACCTTCGGCGCCGTAGCCTACCAAGATAGTATAGCCTTGAAGTGCCATCACCATGCCGATGAATAATCCTGATACCACTATGATTAACAGAGACTGAACACCGACCACGTATATTTGTTTAATGGTCAAAGGAGTATTTTTTATCAGCTGCGGCTTTGCGATAACCGCGCCAAGTAACATTAAAAATGCGCGCCCAAAAGCACCAACCGTGTCGATCGTGTTTCGCCCTATACTCGCTAGCCACTGCATTTATTTCGCTCCTAGAAAAGTGTGTTCAATATCATCACTCGGGTAATGAAAAGGAACAGGACCGTCCGCTTGGCCCTTCAAAAACTGTTGCACTAAGGGAGAATCACTTTGTTTTATTTGTTCAGGTGTACCACTGCCGATAACTTTCTTTTCAGCTAAGATATAAATGTAATCAGCGATAGTGAGTACCTCAGTCACGTCATGGGTAACCACTACACTGGTAAGCTGTAGCGCGTCGTTTAGCGCCTTAATTAGCTTAACTAACACCCCCATTGAAATGGGATCTTGTCCAGCAAACGGCTCATCATACATGATAAGTTCTGGGTCAAGGGCTATCGCTCTAGCCAATGCTGCTCGGCGCGCCATACCACCTGATAATTCGGCCGGCATTAATTGCGCGGCACCGCGTAATCCTACGGCCTGTAATTTTAACAAGACTAAGGTTTTTATCACTGATTCTGATAACTTGGTATGTTCGCGTAACGGAAAGGCAATGTTGTCGAACACTGTCATATCAGTAAACAGAGCACCGCTTTGAAACAACATGCTCATTTGACGTCTGACAGTAAACAGACGGTTACGTTTCATGCTTTGAATAGACTCGCCCTTAAAACGTATATCGCCGCTATCGGGTTTCAGCTGACCACCCATCAAACGCAACATGGTGGTTTTGCCGATACCACTTGGGCCCATAATGGCGGTGGTTTTACCTTTCACTATGCGCAGGGAGATATCATCATAGATAATGCGTCCACTTCGAGAAAAGGTTAAGTTGTCTATTTCTAGCAAATTTTCCATTAAGCCTGTTGTCTTCCTATCAGATGAACCAAATACTAAGCATACGCGGATGCGTTAAATTGGCTGCATTATACGTTTTTTCAAGAGCAAACCTCAAAATCTAAAAGTAACAAGTTATATTCGATTTTTAAGAACATTCGGCGTATTGGCATTTCTGCTATGCCTGATGTGGCTCTTGAACTCAACTAAATGACCGACAAATGAGTTTTTTCGTTCATTTTATTTGTGTAGGGCAAGTTTATTTGTCTCACAATGAATAGGCAAAGGCAGTGCTTTTTGCGACAATTAGATATTGGTATAAAAACAAGTGAGTTTTCGTGATAGTTGAAGCGTTATTATTTTTGGTGTGGTTAGTTGTATTGAGTTGGGGAGCGGACCGATTTGTCTTTGGGTCATCCGCTTTGGCTCGAAATATGGGCATTTCGCCGATGATTATTGGTTTGACCATAGTGGCTATGGGCTCATCTGCGCCGGAAATCATGGTATCCGCAACCGCTTCATTCAGTGGCAACACAGATACGGCCGTTGGTAACGCTATTGGTTCTAACATAGCGAATATCGCACTGGTGCTTGGTTTAACCGCATTGCTCAAACCATTGACTGTTGCCTCTACGACACTAAAGCGCGAAATGCCGGTGATGTTAGCTGTGTCTTTACTCGCGACTTACTTCTTAGCTGATTTGTATTTATCACTCAGTGAAGGTGTCATGCTATTTGTCTTATTCTTCATCACTATTGGCGGCTTAGCGTGGATGTCATTCTATATTGAGAAGGGCGACCCATTAACCCAAGAAACTCACGATGAAGTACCTGATGGCGTGCCAACCAAGAAGGCCGTCATTTGGCTTTTAGTTGGTTTAGTATTATTGCCGCTTAGCGCGCATTTTATGGTTGAATCAGCGGTTGAAATTGCCCATTACTTTGGTTTAAGTGATTTGGTGATTGGTTTGACTATCATTGCAATTGGTACCAGTCTGCCTGAGCTCGCAGCCAGCATAGCGGGTGTGCTTAAAGGTGAAGATGATCTTGCACTGGGTAATATTATTGGTTCGAACATCTTTAATATACTCGCTGTTATGGCCATGCCGGGGTTAATCGCACCAGGCAATATTGACCCTGACGCAGCAGGTCGAGATATATACACCATGCTTGGTTTAAGCTTCTTATTGGTTATTTTTTGTTTTAATTTACGAGGTACAAGGCGGATTAATCGCTTTGAAGCACTGGCGTTTCTAGCTTGCTTTTTGGGGTATCAGTACATTGTTTTCAACCAAGGTTAACGTTCAATGAGTCAGCAAGAATATATTCAATCTGCACTGCGAGTATTAAAGATTGAAGGTCAAGCGATTGAACAACTAGCACAATATATTGATAGTAACTTTATCGCTGCGTGCGAGTTGATGAAAAACTGCAAAGGCAAAGTGGTTGTCTGTGGTATGGGTAAGTCTGGGCACATAGGGCATAAAATATCTGCTACGTTAGCCAGTACTGGGACGCCAGCTTTTTTTATGCACCCAGGTGAAGCCAACCATGGTGACTTGGGTATGCTTACCGAGCAAGATGTATTGCTGGCCATTTCCAACTCTGGTGAAACGTCTGAACTTCTGGCGTTGTTACCCGTGGTGAAACGCCGTGGTATTGCCATTATTGCCTTGTCAAACAACCCGCAAAGCTCGCTTGGTAAACACGCAGATGTGAACCTTTGTATTAAAGTAGAGAAAGAAGCCTGTTCACTAGGTTTAGCCCCAACAGCGAGCACTACAGCGACGCTTGTTATGGGAGACGCGCTCGCTGTTGCATTGCTCGACGCACGAGGATTTACCCCAGATGACTTTGCCTTGTCGCACCCCGGCGGAGCGTTAGGACGTAAGTTGTTACTCAAGCTTGACGACATTATGTGCCAAGGCGAATTGATGCCTTTAGTGAGTACTACGCATACTATCAGTCAGGCCTTGCTCGAAATATCTCGTAAGGGGTTGGGCATGGCAGGCATCGTTGGCGAAGACGGGCGTTTATTAGGTATTTTTACAGACGGTGACTTACGCCGAGTTCTCGATGCCAGAGTAGACATTCACAGCGTCAGCATCGAAAGTGTTATGACTGCTAATTGTGTTACTGCATCTCAAGGAACATTGGCCGCAGAAGTATTAAATGTCATGCAAAAACGTAAAATCAGTTCATTGTTTATCGTTGATGATAACCACCAACCTGTTGGTGCGATTAACATGCAAACTTTGTTATCAGCAGGAGTTATCTAATGGGCGACATCAATACTCTTTACGGTGCTAAATCATCTGCGCTGATGGATAAGTTTTCGCGTATTAAGCTTCTGGCTTGTGATGTGGATGGCGTCTTCTCAGATGGCCGTATTTATATGGGCAATGATGGTGAAGAGCTAAAAGCTTTTCATACCAAAGACGGTTTTGGCATAAAAGCCTTATTAAAAATAGGGGTTCATGTCGCTGTCATTACTGGCCGTGAATCAAATATTGTGCACAAGCGCATGTCTGCTCTAGGAGTCGAGCATATTATTCAAGGCTGTGAACAAAAAAATGACGCGCTTTTAGCGCTGCAAAAGCAATTAAAAATAGGCAAAGAAGCCACGGCTTCTATGGGTGATGATATGCCGGACGTTGCTATGTTTAGTTTGAGTCATGTTGCTATTGCCACTTGTGATGCGCATCCGTTTGTGAAAAAACAAGCGCTTTATACCACAACGATTAATGGCGGATTTGGTGCCGTGCGCGAAGTGTGCGATTTGATTCTTCACGCTAAGGGGCAACTCAATAAAGTCAGCGGAAGTAGTGTATGAACCGAGTTACCCTAAGTATAGGCTTATTGTTTATCTTGGTTATTGCCACAAACTTACCTGAGTGGTTGGCGGATGACGATATAATACCGCAAACGGAAACTGAGTCAGCTTGGCAACCCAACTACCAAGCCAGTGAAATGTTGAGCACCTTGTTTGATGATGAAGGGCGCCTAAGCCACCAGGTATTTGCCAGTAAAATGGAGCATTTCGACTTACTTGGATTCACTTTGTTTAAACAACCTCAGTATACGATTTTTGTCGAATCGCAGACAACGCCTTGGCAAGTCTCAGCCAAAGACGGCACTTTGTATGAAGACAATCGGATCCAATTAGAGAATAATGTCGAGATACGCAATCAAGATGAGCAAGGATTTGCTCGCACCATTCGCACGGATTTCATCGAAATAAACTTGATAGATAAAACCATGGAGTCTGACCAACCTGTAAAAATATTCGGTCAACACTATGTGATTAACAGTAACGGTTTTAAAGCCAACTTAACCACCCAACAATATGAGCTACTTGATCATGTGCAAACCATTTATCAACCTCAGCCTTAGCTTAGTTGCAATAGCAACCTTGTCATTCTCTCCTTTAAGCATGGCGGGCAAAGAAGATTTCACACAGGCTATAAAAGTGGACTCTAAGTTTCAGTTTGGTGATGGCAAAACCAAAAAGTCAATTTTTCGCGAAGACGTGCATATTAATCAAGGTAGCTTGAATGTATACGCAGATGAGGTAGAAGTTGACGCCAGTAAAGGCGAAGGGAATGAAATATTCATCGCCACAGGCAACCCAGCTAAGTATTCACAAGAACAAGAGCAGGGGGGCAGCATTGAAGCGTCGGCCAATCGCATCGAATATCGTAGGGATCAGCGTACGCTAACCCTAGAAGGTGATGCACAGTTGAAGCAAAATAACAGCAGTGTTAAAGGCGAGTCGATTGTTTTCAACATGGAGCTAGAGCAAATTGTCGCCCAAGGAGAAGGTGAAAACCAAGACAGTGGACGTGTGACGACTATTTTTCAGCCTTCAAAGAAATCGGCAAACCAACAGAAAAAAACGAATGATAATAAAAACGCCGAGCCTAGCGAACAACTTGAACAAGAAGAGCAACCGTAATGGCGACATTGAAAGCCACACACTTGGCTAAATCTTATAAGTCGCGCCAAGTTGTACGTGATGTTAGCCTGGAGGTATCAACTGGACAAATCGTTGGTTTACTTGGGCCTAATGGCGCAGGCAAAACCACCACTTTTTATATGATTGTCGGCTTGGTACCCTTAGACAAGGGTGAAATTTGTATCGATCAGCAAGATCTTACGTTGCAGCCCATGCACATGCGGGCGCGGTTAGGGATAGGCTATTTACCTCAAGAAGCGTCTATTTTTCGTAAATTGACCGTACACCAAAACTTGATGGCAATCTTACAAACACGTAAAGAGTTAAGTTCAGAACAAAAAGAACAGCAGGCCGACTCACTGCTTGATGAGTTCAATATTAACCATATCCGCAACAGTGCAGGTATGAGTTTGTCAGGCGGGGAAAGGCGTCGCGTTGAAATAGCCCGGGCCCTTGCCGCTGATCCTGAATTTATCCTACTTGATGAGCCTTTTGCTGGGGTTGACCCTATTTCAGTTAACGATATTAAAAAAATTATTCAACATTTACGTGACCGAGGTATTGGTGTTTTGATAACTGACCACAATGTAAGAGAGACACTCGATGTTTGCGAGAAAGCTTATATTGTAAGTCATGGTGAGCTCATAGCTTCTGGCACGGCAGAAGAAGTATTAAGTGATCAACGTGTAAGAGATGTATACCTAGGCGAACAATTCAGGCTATAGTTAAGCTTAGATAGCCGCTTATTTTATCGAGTTAATACTCAGGCGCTTGGTGAGACATTTACAGTCAATCGAATCAACCACAGCATATTTATTAGTTTGCAACGGACAGAATAAAGAAGTAAATGAAACCCTCTTTACAATTAAAATTTAGTCAATCACTTACTATGACGCCACAATTGCAGCAAGCGATACGCTTACTGCAATTGTCTACGTTAGATTTACAACAAGAGATTCAAGAGGCCTTGGATTCGAATCCGCTATTGGAAATTGAAGAGCCGGTAGATCAAGAATCTGGCGATAGCGCATTAAATGATAAATCTCTCGACCCTTCCTCTAAAGATAGTAATGAGATAGTTGACACAAGCAGCGACACATTAGACTCAAGTGAAGCATTTGAGAAAAACGAAATTCCTGAAGATTTACCCACAGACACTACATGGGATGAGTACATTAGTGCTTCTTCGGCACCTGCCTCGAGCATCTCTAATGGTGCAGGCGGTGATGATGAACAGATTTTCCAGGGTGAAACCACAGACGATATTCAAGAGCATTTGTTATGGCAAATGCGTTTGACCCACTTTAGTGATACCGATGTGGCCATCGCGACCGCCATCATTGACTCAATTGATGAGTCAGGTTATTTGACCATGAGCGTTGAAGATGTGCTGGCCAGCATGGATGATGAAGAAATAGAGTTGGATGAAGTCGAATGCGTGCTTAAACGGATTCAAATGTTCGATCCCGTGGGTTCTGGTTCTCGTTCACCACAAGAGTGCTTATTGGTTCAATTGCGTCAATTTGCCCCAGATACCCCTTGGCTTGAAGAAGCGAAAACCTTAATTAGCGAATACGCAGATTTATTGAGCAGCAAGGACTATCGTACCTTAATGCGTAAGTCACGCCTTAAGGAAGATGACCTACGTGAGGTTATGCGCTTACTTAAAACACTCAATCCACGTCCTGGCAGCGCTTTAATTAAAGGTGAGCCAGAATACGTGATACCTGATGTGTCAGTCAGCAAAAAGAACGGCCGCTGGACGGTTGAGCTTAATCCCGATAGTTTGCCTAAGTTGAACGTGAATCAGCAATATGCTGCCATGAGCCGCAGTGCTAAGAATACTAGCGACAGTCAATTTATTCGTTCTCACATGCAAGAAGCCAAATGGTTTATAAAAAGTGTAGAGAGCCGCAACGATACGTTATTGAAAGTGTCAAATTGCATAGTGCAACAGCAAATGGGCTTTTTTGAACACGGCCCAGAAATGATGAAGCCTATGGTGTTGAATGATGTTGCTGAAATGGTCGATATGCATGAATCCACCATTTCACGTGTTACCACGCAAAAGTATATGCATACCCCAAGAGGGATATTTGAGCTGAAGTATTTCTTCTCTAGCCATGTTGCTACTGAAACAGGCGGAGAATGTTCTTCAACAGCAATACGTGCGTTGATTAAAAAGCTGGTCGCGGCTGAAAAACCCAGTAAGCCGTTAAGTGACAGCAAGATTGCTCAATTGTTGGCTGAGCAAGGCATTATGGTTGCTAGGCGAACAATAGCAAAGTACCGGGAATCTCTGATGATACCCCCGTCGAACCAACGAAAAAGCCTATTGTAGGCTGATTAAAGAAGGAAGAGGCGATATGCAAATTAATATTACTGGTCACCATGTGGATGTAACAGATTCACTAAAAGATTATGTCGATACTAAATTTACCAAGCTAGAACGGCACTTCGATCAGATCAACAATGTTCACGTTATTCTCAATGTAGAGAAGCTCAATCAAAAAGCTGAAGCAACAATACATTTGAATGGTGCAGATGTTTTTGCGACCATGGAACATAATGACATGTATGCTGCGATAGACGGCTTAATCGATAAACTCGATCGGCAAGTTATTAAGCATAAAGAGAAAGCTAAACGCCATTAACCCATCAGGTAAATAATGGAAATATCAAGTATTCTTCACCCTGACTGCGTAGTATGCGCAGTTCAGGGCTCTAGTAAAAAACGTATTCTAGAACTTATCAGCCAAGTGGCCTCACAACACCTAGTTGAGGTAGATCAAGCGACAATTCTAGCGAGCTTAAGTGGTCGCGAAAAAATGGGTTGTACAGGCATTGGTGGTGGTATTGCATTACCCCACGGCCGAATAAAAGGATTAGAGTCTGCCCTTGCTGTTTTAGTCACGTGCCAACCACCGGTTCAATACGATGCGCTGGATAATATGCCAGTGGATATCTTCTTCGCTATTTTAGTTCCAGAAGAAAAAGCGCAAGAGCACTTGGAAACACTGTCTGCTATTGCTAAAAAATTCTGCGACAAAGATATATTAAGTAGACTACGTAGTGCGACTACCGACCAAGAATTATTTCAGGTAATCAGTTGATATGAAGCTTATCATCATAAGTGGCCGCTCCGGTTCAGGGAAGTCCATTGTTTTAAGGTCATTGGAAGATTTAGGCTATTACTGTGTTGATAATATCCCAGTTAACTTATTACCCACATTGACCCATACCGTAGCAGATGAGTACGATCAGGTAGCCGTCAGTATTGACGTGCGTAACTTACCTAAAGATCCGAATGAGTTGGTTGAAATACTCGACTACCTGCCAGCCACATGGGAAATGACCATCCTATACTTAGATGCCAGCGATGACGTACTCATTAAGCGTTTCAGCGAAACACGCCGCTTGCATCCATTATCCAAGCAAAACAAATCTTTGGCTGGGGCTATTCAAGCGGAGAGTCAGTTATTAGCTCCGATAGCAGAACGCGCTGATTTGTACATAGATACGGATCAGTTATCGATTCATCAGTTAGCTGAGTTGGTACGTGAACGCATTTTGGGCAAAAAAAGCTCTCGTCTGGTTTTGGTTTTTGAAAGCTTTGGTTTTAAACACGGTATTCCAAAAGATGCAGATTATGTGTTTGACGCTCGCTTTTTACCCAACCCCCACTGGGAGCCCGATTTAAAACCGCTTACGGGGCTTGATTCACCCGTAGAAATATTTTTAGGCTCACAACCGATAGTGACTAAATTTATTTGGCAAATTCAGAATTTGATTTCGACCTGGCTGCCACATTTAGAGCGCAACAACCGTAGCTATGTAACGATTGCCATAGGTTGTACAGGTGGGCAACACCGTTCTGTGTACGTGGTTGAGATGCTAGCGAAAACCTTCAGTACCTCTCATCCAGATGTGCAAATACGTCATAGAGAGTTAAACCGATGAGTATGCGATTAGAAAAATCGTTACTCATAGTGAACAAGCTCGGATTGCATGCAAGAGCAGCGACCCAATTGGTTAAGTTGGCAAATCAATTTGAAGCCGAAGTGACCATTGTACAAGGTGATAAGAGCGCCTCTGCTAGCAGCGTATTAGGGTTAATGATGCTAGAGAGTGGGCAAGGCAAGGAAATACAAGTGATTTCTGAGGGCAAAGATGCTCAACAAGCCATGGATGCAGTAGAAGAATTGATCGTCGGTAAATTCAACGAAAGCGAATAGCTTAGCTGCTTACCTTAACCTACATTATTTTACTTACTCTCGTCTTCTGTTTTAATTTCCTTTTTTTGACTTGGTTTAATCAGCTTGTTTTTCATATCGATGACTTTGCCTACACCAGAGCCTAGCTTCATTAAAGTGCCCAGTGTATCTGGATTCATTTGCTGCAATTCACTTGTCCATTTACTGATGGTTTCAAGTAAATCGTGGATTTCTTGCAGGCGCTGCTGTGCGTAGACTTCTTCTGGGCTATCGGGGTTTTCCAAGATGATGCCGCGTAGCAAACTTAGGGTGGGGTCCATTTCACGTTTGCGTCTTTCTTCGAAAACCTTATTGGCCATTTCCCAGATAGTACCAGCGCTTTGATAGTACTCTTTACGATCACCAGCAATATGGTGCTGCTTAATCAGCTGCCACGATTGCAATTCCTTTAACCCCATACTGACGTTACCCCTAGAAACACTTAGGGCCTCCGCAATTTGATTGGCGCTGAGGGGCGCTTCGCTGATCACCAAAAGTGCATACATTTGTCCAACTGTACGATTGAAGCCCCAGCGGCTGCCCATTTCACCAAAGTGCATAACAAAGGACTCGATCATTGGTGTCATTTGCATAGATTTATCTTTTATATAGAAGTTTCAGTAATGACTGAAATCTAAACCTGCACTGTTTGTTTGTCAAATAAACTAAAGGCTAATATCAACAAACCGCTGGCTTTAGTCTCTTCATTTGACCTTGGCTAAGCGTATATTTTATTGTTAATTCGGTCTAAAAGGAGACGAGATACGTATAAGACTGCTATCAACTGACTAACCACAAAAAGGATATTAATTATGGGACTTCCCTTGACTCAATTTGGGCCTATCACTTTGTTACTCAAGAGTAAGAATAGGTTGGTTTTTTTATTCGTCGCTTTGTTGCTTACTGGGTGTACGTCTGTTCCTTCAGGAATTGAGCCGGTTCAAGATTTCAATTTACAGCGCTATCTTGGCAAGTGGTATGAAGTAGCACGCTATGACCATTCCTTCGAACAGGGCCTCGAACAAGTTACTGCGCAATACAGCTTACGAAATGATGGCGGGGTAAAAGTCGTTAACAGAGGATTTAATCAGCAAGAGCAGGCATGGGAAGAGGCTGTGGGTAAGGCTTACTTTGTTGATGATGAAAGTACTGGTCACTTGAAGGTGTCTTTCTTTGGACCCTTTTATGCAAGTTATGTGATCTTTTCGTTAGACATTCAAGACTATGATTATGCGATGATCACTGGACCGAATCGAGATTACTTATGGATTTTGGCTCGCCAGCCAAAACTACCGCCTGAGGTAATGCAAAACCTGCTTGAGAAAGCCGGTGACGCGGGCTTTGATACCCAAAAGTTGATATTCGTGGATCACTAAAGATTGACTATTGAGTGAGTAATATTTTTTGAAATGTTCTGCGCTTCGATAGGGTCTTTTAACAGTAGCTTTGAGAAGTAACAGGAATCCTATGCTCAACGACAATCAGGCATTGAAAAGCCATTTAGAAACTATCGAGCAAGCTAGAACGTTTTTGCAACATATATCACTCCATGCATATCAAAAAGTGATGGCTCCTTATGTTGCAAGTAGCGCCGGTGCGCACATGCGTCACGTTATTGATCACTACTTAGCGCTTAAACAAGGAGCAAAAGAGGGGGTGGTTGATTATAATCAGCGTCACAGAGACTCGGATGCTGCTCACTCAACGACATCTGCTTTACAAGCATGGGATGATATCGAAAGTTGGTTAGTGAGTGTCTATCAAAACGACATGCATACTAGGTTAACCGTACTAAGTGAAACCTCCGTAAAAGAGATGTATGTGGATGAAGTCAGCTCAACATTAGGCCGTGAATTGTTATTCGTGTCTAGTCATGCCATTCATCACTTTTCCTTGTTAGCGATTATCGTCTCTTTGCAGGGGCAAACAACACCGTCATTGTTTGGTGTTGCGCCTTCAACTGCTACGTATCAGCGAACTCACGCCTAAAATAGAAATTTGGTATTTTTAAATTTTTGTGGATAATAATGCCAAATTTCGCTTGGTTATCTACGGATCGTATATTGTTTCGTGAGGCAAGCATGATTCTTAGCTAACAAAGGACACCTCATGAGTAGTTTACCCAATTGTACGGCGTGTAATTCAGAATACACCTATGAAGATGGCAATATGTTTGTTTGCCCAGAGTGTGGCCACGAATGGGCGCAAGGTGATGTTGCATCAGAAGATGACACCCCTGTCATTAAAGATTCAAACGGCAACACGCTCAACGACGGTGATACAATTACCGTTATCAAAGATTTAAAAGTCAAAGGCTCTTCACTGGTGGTAAAAGTTGGCACTAAAGTCAAAAACATACGTCTGGTTGATGGCGATCATGACATTGATTGTAAAATTGATGGGGTAGGGGCTATGAAACTCAAATCGGAGTTTGTGAAAAAGGTGTAAGCGCTTTTTTCGTTTACTGATATCGCCCTCGGTTCTTTGATAAAACACAGAACTCCTGCATAAGCTTCAATATCACTAACACTAACACTAACACTAACAACTATAATGGCTCTGTAAATAATTTTTCAGAGCCATTATTGAATGTTAAATCTACTTCTCTTTATAATTTTTGTACGTTTCCCAGCCGTCACCTAAATATAATTTACCTAGCTTTTCTGGGGCGTTGGCAAGCTCAACACTGAGCAGCAAGCCTGGAGTGTAATTAAAATTACTGTCTATGCCTAAGCAATGAAATTTAGCTCCTAGCTTTTGATAATGTTTGAGCAGGATAGGGATATCTTTACCATCCTTTTCTATTCCTGCGAGTAAACTCGTTAGATGGTTCGCTAATGGGTACTGCCGAGCAAAATCAGCTATTTCCGCCGACACCGGAAAGCCGAGTTGAGTACGTGCGGTTGCATTAGGTGTAGGGGAAACTAAGGCGTGTTCAATCAGGCTAACACTGCGTGGGTCATAAAGTTTGCTCAGAGAAACAGTACCATACAGGGTGCGATATTGAGGAAATTGACAAACAAAACGACCAATCCCGCGCCACAGCAGTAACAGTCCTTGAAAGCTATTTTGGTATTCTGGAATTAAAAATGAGCGTCCCATTTCTAAACAAGGCTCTTTTCGGTTAATAAAGTCAGACGAAAAGTTAAACATAGCGCTTAAGTAAAAAGGATCTGTTTTCCCGTTAGCGCGTGATAACAATCGATCTGATTGCCCCATACGATAGGCGCCAATAATGCGTCCTGCATCACGTTCAACGATAAATAAATGGGTGTAAGTCTGGTCAAAATCATCTGTGTCTAGTGAATTACCGCTACCCTCATCATGTTCTCGAAAGACTGACTCACGCAGTCGTGCGATTTCTTTTACGGTTTGCGGTATTTGTTCTTGATAGGCGTAATACACATCTAAATTTCGGTAGCTTAATAGTGTTTGATTTTCAGCTAACTTCTCAAGTTCGGATTTAATTACGCTGCCAGAAACTTGATCAATTAGGCGCTTGAGTTTTACCACATTTGACTCGGGCCACGTATGTCGCCAAGCGGGATCTTGAGCATAACTCTGAATTCGTTGCAGGGCGGTTTGTTCTATATCACTGGTATCTGCACGAAATGCGTTGGCCGGAATACACGAGCCTGCACTAATTTCGATACTCGAATTACGTTTGTTGAGCAACTCTCTAGGAAGCATCAACATACGTAAACGATAATAGATCCGGCCTAGGCGGTAAAACAAAGGGCTATTTTGACCGCTAACGAAGACGGGTAAGTAATGCGCTTGAGACCGAGTTACTAAATTCGCAACAATACGATTCCATTGATGTTCACTAATGCGTTTTTTATCGGCCTGATAATAAGACACGCGCCCCGCTGGAAAAATCAGTAACGCACCACCTTGTTTCACATGACGCAAGCTTGCTCTTAGGGATGGTCCGTTCTTTGGATCGCGTTCAGACAGGGGGTTTGTAAAAATAAAATAGTCTCTTAGTTCGCTAAAAAGTTGCAAGCCTTGATTCGCGAGTACTTTTAAATCCGCTCTGATTTGCCCAATAACATAGGCTAATATTACGCCCTCTATTCCGCCAAAAGGGTGATTACTGGCAATAACAAGCGCCCCTTTTTGCGGCACTTTTTGTTGAAGCGATTGGGCGCCTTCGATGGTGACATTCAGTGCTTCGAGTAAGGCCAATGCGAATTCTTCTTTACTCTTTCCAGTTAACTGATGCTCGCGATACAAATGATCTAAACGGTGAATGGCGAGTAATCTGTCAATCAGCCCCATGACCCCGGCTAAAACGGCATTATGTTTTTCTAGGGGCACAAGTTTAAGTAAGGAAATGGCTGTTGTCATGGGCGGTCCAAGCTCTATGGCTAATCGTTTCTGCACATTATTTATGCGTTAATTTTATTAATAGACCGAGAACCCAAGTTTTTCTATTCAGTCAATTAAGCTGTATTTTGGCTATTATATCTAAGTGCGATTTGCGGCATACTATGGCTGAACAATGTCCTAATACAATATGACTTAAGGCTAAAACATGCAGCAAATCACCTTGACCCAGCCAGACGATTGGCATTTACACTTCCGCGACAATGATATGTTGCTTGAAACCGTGCCAGCCACCGCCAGGACATTTAAACGCGCCATTGTTATGCCTAATTTGGTGCCGCCTGTTGTTAATGCAGAGTTGGCTAGCGCCTATCGCGAGCGGATATTAGCGGCGCGACCACTAGGCAGTGATTTCGAACCTTTAATGACACTTTTTTTAACCAATAATACGACGGTTGAAGATATTCGAGCGGCAAAAAAAGCGGGAGTCGTTGCGGCTAAATTGTACCCAGCTGGGGCTACAACGAATTCAGATGCTGCAGTGAAAGGGATTGAGGCGTTATTCCCCGTTTTCGCAGAAATGGCTGAGCAGGGGTTGTTGCTGCTCATTCATGGTGAAGTTACCGAAAGTCACGTGGATATTTTTGACCGTGAAAAGTTATTTATTGAGAAGTTTTTAGTGAAAATTGTGGACCAGTTTCCGCAATTAAAAGTGGTCTTTGAACACATCACCACGAGCGACGCGGTGGACTTTGTCAATACCAGTTCTCAGAATGTCGCTGCTACGATTACGCCTCAACACCTTTTATTAAACCGTAATGATTTGTTGGTAGGCGGTGTACGACCACATAATTTTTGTTTACCCGTATTGAAGCGCAGCACACATCAGCAAGCCTTGCGCAAAGCTGTTGCGACCGGCTCTAGTAAGTTCTTTTTAGGGACAGATTCTGCTCCACATGAAAAGCAAGCCAAAGAGTCTGCTTGCGGCTGCGCCGGTTGTTATAGCGCATGGAGCGCATTAGAGCTGTATGCACAGGTGTTCGAGGAGTTAGACGCTTTAGATAAACTTGAAGGGTTTGCCAGTCATCATGGGGCGGATTTTTATGGTTTGCCACGCAATACAAAAAAAATCACCTTAGTCAAAGACGCATGGCAAGTACCGGAGTCGATTACCTTGCCTAATGGCGAGCTGATAGTACCTTTCTTTGCAGGGCAAACTGTACAGTGGGCGCTTAAGTAAACATGGCTTTTAAGCAGGCGCTTGGGCTATTTTTATTCGGGTTAGTATTCAGCTTGATGCTAAATACCCGAGCGCTTGCGCAAGTGAACACAGCCGAGCCAGATTTCTGGGTACTTACCTCCCTTGAGCCCCCTTTTAGTTTGCGTAATGAAAGAGGGCAGCTTGAAGGGTACTTAATTGAGGTGGTGCAGGGGATATTAGCAGAAGCTGATATTCAACAAGAGATCCTAGCGGCGCCTTGGGAGCGCTTAATCCAAGAATCTAAAAACAAACCAAATGTGTTGGTTTTTCCTCTGGCTCGTACACCCGAGCGTGAAGAGGATTTTCATTGGGTGTTACCCCTTACATCCAATGTATACGGTGTGCTGGGTAACCCTTCAAGTGATAAGCCCATTGCTACATTATCTGATGTTAACAATGTCACACCCATAGGTGTGCTTGAAAGTGACTTTCGGCATAAAGTGTTGATAGCAGAAAGTATTCGAGATGTGGCGCCATATGATGATTATGATTCTGCTGTATCTCACCTACTAGCAGGTAAGTTGCGTTCGTTGTTTTTTTCCGATGCGGGTCTGCGTTATTTTTGCTTTAAGCAAGACGCAGATTGCTCGCGTTTCGAGTTGCTATATCAATACGATGTCCTCACTAGTTATATCGCTATGTCTAAAAACAGCGATACTCGACACATTGATAAATTAAACGCAGCCGCTGAGCGGTTCCTAAACAGTGCTGAGTTTCATCGAATTCAGCAAAACTGGCTAACTAGGTTACAGGAGCAAGGACCTTTTAAGTTACATATTGAAAACGGTGTTTTGAACCTGTGGTAGCGGTTTTTTTGTTTCTTTCTTACTTACTCAGTATGTGAAAATTTCCACGTATATCTGCAATTGATTTGAAGCAATTCATTAAAGTGATAGCCATCAGTTTCACATCTCATTACACTGAGTCACTCTGACATTCATCCATATTAATGAGGGTATACCTCAATGCGCAAGAGTCCATCAGGTGTTTTGTAACAGGCTTTTCTTCCTCTTTTTTTGTTTGCTGGTGAGCAAGCCTGGATATACTAAAAGCCATTCTCAAGAGCTGGTTGTCGCGGTTGTGTACTCTGAGAGCTTACCGTTTTACAGTTATGATCAACAAACGCATAGCGAACAAGGCTTGTACACAGATATATTGCGCTACATCGGGCAGTCACTGGACCTTGAAGTACGCTATCTACCCACCGCAAGAAATAAAATTGATCAAGATATTCTCGAGCACAAGGCTGATGCCGGTTTTATCGCCAGAAAATGGTTAGCATCACCTAATTCGTTTGTGCTCAGCGGCACAGTATTTAGTTATAACCATGCGTTTTATGGGCTTGAGCAACCAGCACCTAATACTGATGTGCTTTCTAAGGTTAAAGGTAAGTCGGTGTGTTTACGCGAGAATTATCAATACCCAGAACTGACTCAGTGGTTAAGCGCTGGCATGATCTCGCCCATTTATGTGAGCAGCCATACCCGATTATTCGAATTACTTCAGCAGTCTAGATGCGATCTTATTTATACCAATACATATCGTGCCACCTGGACTATAGATTCGCGCAATGATCAAAAGCCTGTGTATTACCTTGGCGGTTTAGGGGAGAAAGATGAAATACCATTAGCGTTTTCACCTGAGTGGGCCCAAAGAATGCCAGAGGTGAATGCTGCTATTGCTGAAATGCATCGCTCAGGTGAAATGCAGCGCATCATTAATAAAAACGTAGGCTGGATGGCGATTAATGCGCCCCAATGAGCTAAGCGCTGTAACAATTCGCGCCTCAGACAATTTACCTAAAACATAAAAATAAAAGGAACCAACATGACTGATTTAGTGCAATACCAATGTGATGACAAGGTTGCAACAATTACTCTAAACAATGGCAAAGTGAATGCTTTTTCTCATGATATGATCGATGCACTGAATGCCGCTTTAGACAAAGCTATCGTTGATGAAGCCGTGGTGGTGTTAAAAGGCCAGCCAGGTATGTTTTCTGCTGGCTATGATTTATCAGTTATGCAAGAAAGTATGGAAGCGGCAATGAAATTAGTTGAGAAAGGTTCGACGTTGACGCGTAGAATGCTTTCTTTTGATTATCCTATCATTGCTGCCTGTACTGGGCATGCAGTCGCTAAAGGGGCATTTGTACTTTTGGCGTCAGATTATCGTGTTGGGATTCAAGGTAAATTTAAGATTGGTTTAAACGAAGTCGCCATTGGTATGACGATGCATCAAGCAGGATTAGAGTTAGCTCGGGGGCGATTAGCGCCAGTTTTCTTTAATCGCTCGGTCATTTTAGCTGAAATGGTATCGGTTGATGACGCAGTTACCGCCGGCTTCCTAGATGTCGCTGTAGCACCAGAAGCCTTTGAGCAAACTGTTGCAGCTACCGCGCAAGCGATGACCAAATTGAATATGAAAGCCCATAGACAAACTAAGTTAAAAGCTCGTGCCGGACTGTTAGACGCGCTAGATAAAGCGATTGAAGTTGACCGTGGCGGGAGTCTTTAGCGATTAATATATAAATGAGAGAGTGTTGTGAGTAAGGAATTTTCTTCCCTGGGGCTTGAGCCAGCCTTGCTAGATAATTTGCAAAGTATGGGTTTCAGTCAAATGACTGATATTCAAGCTGATACATTGCCTGCCATATTGTCTGGGCGAGACGTAGTAGCGAAAGCGAAAACCGGTAGTGGTAAAACTGCGGCATTTGGATTGGCGCTGTTACACAATTTAGATGTAAAGCGTTTTCGCGTTCAGGCCCTCGTGATGTGCCCAACAAGAGAATTGGCCGAGCAAGTTGCTCTAGAGATCCGTCGTTTAGGGCGGGCTATTCACAACATTAAAGTTTTGACCTTATGTGGTGGCACACCCATGGGCCCACAAATTGGCTCGCTAGAACATGGTGCCCACATCATAGTGGGAACGCCTGGTCGAATAATGGATCATCTTTATAAACGCCGATTGGACCTATCTGAAGTCAATACTTTGGTGCTGGATGAAGCGGATCGCATGCTCGATATGGGGTTCGAAGATGAAATGGATGCCGTTATTAAAAGCGTGCCTGCACAGCGTCAAACGTTACTTTTTTCTGCTACTTATCCGGAATCGATAGCAGCGATAAGTGGTCAAGTGCAAAAAGATCCCTTAGAAGTGACTGTCGAGTCAACCCATGACACAGATTCGATTCAACAAGTATTTTTTGAAGTAGACGATGCGCATCGAACCAAGGCAACAGCTGCTCTTTTAAGTCATTATCAGCCTGAATCCGCGATTGTTTTTTGCAATACTAAAATCGCGTGTCAGGAAGTGGCTGATAGTTTGCAATCACTAGGTGTGTCAGTGCTGGCTTTGCATGGTGACTTAGAGCAGCGTGAGCGTAACCAGGTGTTGGTGCGCTTTGCCAATAAAAGTGTATCGGTATTGGTGGCCACCGATGTTGCTTCTCGCGGACTAGATATAAAAGAAGTCAATGCGGTGATCAGTTATCACATCACGCCTGACCCTGAGGTGCACATCCATCGAATTGGTAGAACTGGACGAGCGGAATCTAAAGGGGTTGCACTGACGCTGGTAGCGTCTGATGAAGTGGCTAGAGCCAATGCAATCGAAGACTATCAAAAAGCTAAATTGAAGTGGACTGGCATTCAGGCCATGCGTTTTCATGTGAATCGTCTTGTTCAACCTCAGTATGCGACCTTATGTGTTGATGGTGGGAAAAAAGCGAAATTGCGACCTGGCGACCTCCTTGGGGCATTGACTAAGCAAGCAGAAATCCCGGGTGATGATATAGGGAAAATACATATTACTGAGTTTCATGCTTATGTAGCGGTCAAAACGCGCAGCGTGAAGCGCGCCATGCGTCAGTTAGGCGAAGGGAAAATTAAAGGTAAGAAGTTCAAAGTACGTAAATTTAACTAGGGTACAAAATTTGAATATGAAAAAGGCGCTAAGTGAAGAACTCAGCGCCTTTTTTGCTTTAATTTCGCAAGGAAAAATAGTTAACTCGAAAAGATTCTACTTCTATGCTTTTTAGGCATCTTCTTATGCAGCATCTGCCTAAACTCATCAGAATCGTAGGCAAACAACACGCCAATACCTTCTTGGCTGCAATGGGTAATCAAGCCTTTTTGCAGTAAGTAGGCATTGTCATTTTTTTCATCCATAAAATACATTTCAATAAAATCATCTGTGCTTAATGTTGGTTCTGGCATTTCAATGAATGCACCGAAAGGGCTTATATTGCGAGTACAGGAGTCACCCATCTCTTTTCCCATATGACGAATTCTGACATCCAGAGCGAGTGGCGCCCTGTTGCTGGTACGATGATACAAGGACATTCAAACCTCTCTTTTTGACTTTACGTAACAGGCTTTGTAAGTATACAAAACTTATAACAAACGTCATGTTTTTTCGGGATTAAAATTGACCTTGAACAATATAGCGTCCATTCGTGTCATGTATGTAGCCTATGGCGCTGAATTTGCCTCAAAGCTTAGTAAATTTATACACAAATCGATCTGTTGTACCGCGCACACTGGAGTCAAACACTAACGTATTCAAATCATCATTAGGATTGCGCAGATAAAAGGCTTCTTCGATGAGTTTGAATCCAGCTTCTTGCATTTGAAATTTAACCACCGCAGGATCGATTCGATGTAAATTGTTGGCTGCATCATAACCAGAGCCTGGAGTAGCTGCGTGGTCAATAATGACGAAAACAGCGTCTTCCTTCATTGCATCTTTGATCTTGTTGAGTGCTGCTTTGTAGTCAACTATGCTGTCTCTAAGCATGACATTTTTGCCGTTTTCGGTGCTGTGCGTAAAGAATAAGTCATGATAGTTAAGGGCGGTAAAAACTAAATCTAGGCTGTTTTCAGGGATCGTTATATCCACAATCGGCATATTATCGAACCGCACTAGATTGTTAAGTCTGTTTTGTTTCGTTCGCTCATTTAACCCTTTTTCTGCAAAACGCCATATCACTTCGTCATTCTGTACATAAACTTTGCCCTGAGCCTCTACCGCTTTAGAAAATAGCTCGCTGTACCAGCCCCCCCCAGCGAAAAAGTCAAGCACGTGCTGACCTGCACCCACGCCGGTAAATGCCAATATTTTTTCAGGTTGTCTTGACTCGTCTCTCGCAGCATCCTGTACAGGACGTTCTGCAGACGACAGTAATGCGCTAATTTGCTCAGAGGACAAAGTCGTTTTAGCGTGTGTGATAAAGCTCGATAAAATGAAAGCTGCCAGTAGAGTAAGAGTTGCTTTGGTTCGCATGTTAATCCTTAAAAGTACAGTGTGTTCAGCGTTATGGATATTGTGTATGTTGGCAATTAGCGGATGCCAGCGTCGGGTAAACGAGATACTATTTATGATAGATAGGAACAAGGTTCAAAGAATTTCAATTACGTTGATTTATACCTAGCAAAGGTATCGAGTAAACCTGCTAGGTGTATATAGTTTCATTAAGCACGAGTGCTTAATGAAACCATGATAGAACGAATTAACGTGCGGTGAGTAAATAAAAATATAGGGTGATATATGTTAACCATGGCGGATTTTGTAAAAGTGTCTCCCTGTGAATACTCAGAAGGGTTGGGGCGTGAGCAGTTTGTAGATGGAGCAATTCGTGAATTGTGGCCACAAATGCCACGTATAGCGGGCCCAGCATTTACGGTTAAATGCGCAAAGGGGGATCACTTAAGCCTACATGCGGCAATATATCGCGCTGCGCCAGGGGATATTATCGTAGTGCAAGCTGATCCAGATTTTGCTAGTGCAGGCGGAAACGTCTGCGCTATTGCCCAGCAGCGTGGAATTGCCGGCTTTGTTATCGATGGGGTTATTCGCGACTTAGCTGAAGTAAGAGAGTTGCAATTTCCTGTTTATGCTCGTGGCGTAATGCCGAAACCCGCTAAAAAAGAACAGATCCTTCCGTTTAATCAACCGATTGTATGTGGTGGGGTAAGAGTCTGCGCTGGAGACATTATCGTCGCTGATGAAGAAGGGATTGCGGTTATTCCACAAGATCTAGCGGAAGAAGCTTATCGGTTAGGCAAAGCCAGAACAGACAAAGACGCTGCTATGTCGTTAAGTGAGTGGCGAGCCGCACATGAGGCCAAGATCGAAGCGACGTTAAAAGCGCTAGGCTTTGAAGATTAATTATTCCCGAATAAGTTGTTGATATGTTTTCATTTTTTGAACGGCTAGTAGAGCCGTTTCCCCAAGATATGCCCGAGCAGCCCCCAAAAGGGTTAGTGGCGTTCTGTCGTTATTACTCCAAAGGCATGTGGCCGGCGATTTTTGCTGTATCAATACTTGCCGCCGCCATTGCTATGTTAGAAGTGTCGTTATTTGGCTTTGTAGGGCAGTTAGTTGATTGGTTGGCTTCTAAAGATCCTGATACGTTTTTATCGGAAGAAAGAAGCAGTCTAATATGGATGGGCACCGTGGTGTTGATCATCTTACCGAGCTGCGTGGCATTGCAATCTTTGATTAACCATCAAACGCTGATGGGCAATTATCCGATGCGCATTCGATGGCAAGCGCATCGGTACTTAATTGGCCAAAGCGTAAGTTTCTTCCAAAATGAATTCGCCGGGCGCATAGCAACGAAAGTGATGCAAACGGCTTTGTCTGTTCGTCAGTCTGTGATGCAACTGCTGAATTTGCTGGTTTATATCAGTGTCTATTTCCTTAGCATCGTTGTCATGGTCTTTACAATTGATTGGCGTTTGAGCTTACCGTTAATTATTTGGTTGTGTGTTTATATCTGTGTACTTCGCTATTTTGTGCCGCGATTGAAGCGCGTTGCCCAAAGACAAGCCGACGCACGTAGCGTGATGACAGGCCGAATCGTAGACAGTTATAGCAATATCGCCACGGTGAAGCTTTTCTCACATACCAGTCGCGAAGCCGATTACGCCTATGAGGGCATGAATGGCTTCTTACAAACCGTGCACCCGCAAATGCGCTTGGTGACGTTGCTCAATACCTGTGTGTGGTTTAGTAATGCTTTGCTGGTTTTCTCAATCAGTACCTTGGCTATCTTTCTTTGGTTAGAAAAAATCGTGACCCCAGGAGATATCGCGATTGCCATAACTTTGTGTTTACGTTTAAACGGTATGTCGCAGTGGATCATGTGGGAGGTGTCATCACTTTTTGAGAATATCGGTACGGTACAAGACGGCATCAATACCTTGTCTAAGCCGACCGCAGTAAAAGATGTTGAGAATGCTCAGCCGCTCAATGTTAGTGGTGGCGCGATTACCTTTGCTGATGTGTGTTTTCATTATCCTGGGCCTGAAAACAAACAAATTGAGGTCTTCAATAAGCTAAATATTGATATTAAGCCAGGAGAAAAAGTCGGGTTAGTGGGCCGCTCTGGCGCGGGTAAATCAACGCTAGTCAATTTGCTCCTGCGTTTCTTTGATGTGCAAAGTGGTAAAATATTGATTGATGGGCAAGACGTCAGCGAAATTAGCCAAGAGAGTCTGCGCTCGCACATAAGTATGGTGACCCAGGACACTTCGTTACTGCATCGCTCGGTACGAGACAACATTCTCTATGGGCGCTTAGGGGCAAGCGAAGAGGAAATGTTAGCTGCTGCTAAACAGGCCGAATCTCATGAATTCATCCAGAACTTATCTGATCTACACGGCCAAACAGGCTATGACGCCCAAGTAGGTGAACGTGGTGTGAAGCTTTCTGGGGGGCAGCGCCAGCGAATTGCAATAGCAAGAGTGATGCTCAAAGACGCACCCATTCTAATATTAGATGAGGCTACCTCGGCACTAGATTCAGAGGTAGAAGCAGCAATACAAGAGTGCTTGAATAAAGTAATGGAAGAGAAAACCGTGCTCGCCATTGCCCACCGATTGTCTACGATTGCACAAATGGATAGATTGTTGGTGCTAGACGAGGGGCGAATCGTAGAGTCAGGCACACATAACGAGTTGCTTGCTCAGCAAGGAATTTATGCCAAGTTGTGGGCTCACCAAACCGGTGGTTTTATCGGCGTTGAATGATGTATTCGATAAAGCATACTTTGAGGGTATGCTTTATCCTTGTTTGCATCTTGTATAACACGGACTAATAAGTATAATACGCCTCCCTCCTTATTGGTGATTCTAAATTTTTCCACAAAAAATCTAAGACGTCACAAGGATGGTGTAAGCAAATTTAATCTCTCAATTTAGATGATAGGTGAGGGGTTAAAGCAGTATTTTAGGGGTGTAGTTCCAATTGGTAGAACAGCGGTCTCCAAAACCGATGGCTGGGGGTTCGAATCCCTCCACCCCTGCCAAATTAAGTAAAAGCATAGTCGCGTAATACTGCGACTGAGTAGTGCAAATGTAGAAGGTTGAGGGATGAGAAAGCCCACGGGTTCGGCAAGTCATCTGGAATGATTTGAACCGCGTCAGCGCCGCTTGCGGTCAGTTACAAGGACGTAACTGAGATCATCCCTCCGCCCCTGCCACTTTTGGCATTGAAACTAAGTGTATAGGCAGACGATTGTCCCATTGATAACGTCGCGATTAAGTTAGTATTAGGTAATAGCATGAGCGAAAAAGCGGAAAATAGTTCAAATCCATTAGACTTAGTTAAATGGCTAGTTGTTTTGGTTTTGTTGGGTGGTGCTGTTGCAGCAAATTCCATCTATGAAGATATATCAGTACTTTATCGCGCACTTGGTGTGGTCGCAGCTGTTCTTGTTGCCGGTTTTATTGCCGCTTCAACAGAAAAAGGTAGCAGCTTTTTGACATTCGCTAAAGATGCTCGCACAGAAGTACGGAAAGTAGTGTGGCCAACGCGCCAAGAAGCAACGCAAACGACGATTATCGTTTTAGTTGCTACTGCTTTCATGTCACTCGTGCTTTGGGGGCTTGACCTCATTATTGTACAGTTAGTTTCTTTCATTACCGGCTTAGGAATTTAATCATGTCAGAAGTTACAGAAAATCCAGACGTGCCAGAAAAGTCAGATAAAAAGTGGTATGTAGTTCAGGCGTTCTCTCAATATGAAGGGCGCGTGAAAAAGACACTTCTTGAATACATTAAAATGCATGAGATGGAAGATTATTTCGGTGAAATCTTAGTTCCGACCGAAGAAGTCATTGAAATGCGTTCTGGCCAACAGCGTAAAAGCGAACGTAAATTTTTCCCTGGCTATGTGTTGGTGCAAATGGATATGAATGAAGACTCGTGGCACTTAGTGAAAAGTGTACCGCGTGTGCTTGGTTTCATTGGTGGAACATCAGACCGTCCAGCGCCTATTACTAACAAAGAAGCGAATGCGATTTTGAACCGTCTTGAAGAAGGCGTTGATAAGCCAAAACCAAAAACATTGTTCGAGCCTGGCGAAGTGGTACGAGTTACCGATGGTCCATTTGCTGACTTTAACGGTGTGGTTGAAGAAGTAGATTATGAAAAAAGCCGCTTAAAAGTATCAGTGCTTATTTTCGGTCGTTCAACACCGGTAGAATTAGAATTCGGCCAAGTCGAGAAGGGGTAAAAGCGGGGCTTTCGGAAGCTTAGCTTTCGCCGCTTGCACGACCGGCAAGGATGTCGGGCTGGAACCTGCCACAGGACGTGAACGAAGAGACAGCACTAGGCTGTCTTTTTTGTTAATACACCGATGTTTCGAAAATTCGGATGGTTTGACTGGCAAATAGCGCCAAGGATGGCGTCGAAGAAATTAAAATAAAGATGCTTAATTAGGCATCTTTTTTGTTTTCAGCGGGGCTTTCGGAAGCTTAGCTTTCGCCGCTTGCACGACCGGCAGGCGACCACCATGGATGGTGGAAGGTAGAATAACGCAGGAGCAGTTATCGAGATGTCGGGCTGGAACCTGCCACAGGACGTGAACGAAGAGACAGCGCTAGGCTGTCTTTTTTGTTAAAACACCGATGTTTCGAAAATTCGGATGGTTTGACTGGCAATTGGCGCCAAGGATGGCGTCGAGGAAATTAAAATAAAGATGCTTAATTAGGCATCTTTTTTGTTTTTAAAGAAGAATTTTATTCAATATCGAAGTGACGATAAATTGGATAAAGTTCGTACATAATGGTTGCGAAGGGCTAATAAGTCGTCTATAATTCGCGGCCCTTTTTGTTGAACGGGGAGCCAATTAAGCAAACATTCTCAGTGTTTGCGAGGCGTTTGACCCATTAATTGAGAGTATTATCATGGCTAAAAAAGTCACAGGCATTATCAAGTTACAGGTTGCGGCTGGTGCTGCTAACCCTAGTCCGCCAGTTGGCCCTGCGTTAGGTGCTAAAGGCGTAAACATCATGGAATTCTGTAAAGCATTCAACGCTAAAACAGGTGACATGGAAAAAGGTTCTCCCGTTCCAGTAGAAATTACTGTTTACGAAGACCGTTCTTTTACCTTCGTTACTAAGACATCACCTGCTTCTTATATGCTTAAGAAAGCGGCTGGTATCAAAAGTGGTTCTGGTCGTCCTAACACTGAAAAAGTGGGTAAAGTGACGCTTGCGCAACTAGAAGAAATTGCTAAAGCGAAAGAACCAGATCTAACTGCAGCTGACTTAGACGCAGCTGTTCGTACCATCGCTGGCTCTGCACGCAGCATGGGCTTGGTAGTAGAGGGATAAGAAATGGCTAAATTAACTAAACGCGCTCGTCTTATACGTGAAAAAGTTGAAGCGACTAAAGAATATGAATTCAACGAAGCTGTTTCTTTATTGAAAGAGTTTGCTACTGCAAAATTCGCTGAAAGTGTTGATGTAGCTGTAAAGCTTGGTATCGACGCACGTAAATCTGACCAAAACGTACGTGGCGCAACAGTGCTACCTAACGGTACTGGTAAAGAAGTACGTGTTGCTGTTTTCACTCAAGGTGCAAACGCTGAAGCCGCTAAAGAAGCTGGTGCTGACATCGTCGGTATGGAAGACTTAGCTGAGCAAGTGAAAAAAGGCGAAATGAACTTCGACGTTGTTGTTGCTTCTCCTGACGCAATGCGTGTTGTAGGTATGTTAGGTCAAATCTTAGGCCCACGTGGTTTAATGCCTAACCCTAAAACAGGTACAGTAACTCCAGATGTTGCTACAGCGGTTAAAAACGCTAAAGCGGGTCAAGTTCGTTACCGTAACGATAAGAATGGTATCATTCACGCTAGCATCGGTAAGATTGCTTTTGAAAGCAACCAAATCGAAGAAAACTTAGCTGCACTAATTGAAGCAGTTAAGAAAGCTAAGCCTTCATCGGCTAAAGGCGTATATATCAAGAAAATTAGCTTAAGCACGACTATGGGCGCGGGTATTACCATCGACCAAGCTAGTCTGACTGCAGCAAGCTAATTTTTTGCCTTAGTTTAGCTAAGGCACTTGTAAGTGACTGAAATATCGGTTACTTATTCTCTCTAGAAAGGTATGGGTTGGAGTCATTATTGTTTTCAATATATGACTCCCGTCCAAGACCGCAGGCGTAAAGCAGTGACTGAAGTAAGAGAGCAGTCACACTGATTGAAAGATCATAAATGCTTTACTTAAAACAATAGCCTGCGCAGACGGTGATTTCGACTCAGACTCTCTGGGATTAACGAACACCGTAGAGCGGTAAAATATTCATTGTTGGGTAACCAATAATGAGCGTTTTATCAATCTGTGAATCCTGAAAAGTGTTATTAAGTAATAGGCTTTTCAGACTTAAAGAAGGTGAACACAGTGGCACTAGGCTTAGCAGCAAAGAAAGAGATCGTCGCAGAAGTTAGCGAAGTTGCATCTCAAGCTCTATCCGTTGCCGTTGCTGAATACCGTGGTATGGAAGTATCAGAACTAACTGAACTTCGTGTTAAAGCTCGCGAGCAAGGCGTATTTCTTAAAGTTGTAAGAAACACCCTAGCAAAACGTGCTTTAGCCGACACTCAGTTTGCTGATTTGGAAAGTGCCTTAACTGGTCCGTTAATTTACGGATTTTCGATTGAAGCACCTGGTGGTGCGGCGCGTCTTTTTAAAGATTTCGCTAAAACGAATGACAAGTTAAACGTAACTGCCCTTTCTATTGGTAGTGGTCTTTTGGGTCCAGAGAAATTGGACGCAGTAGCAGCATTGCCTACCCGCGACGAAGCGCTTGCAAGACTACTTGCAACCTTCAAAGCACCTGTTGGGAAATTCGTTCAAACTATCAACGAAGTTCCTTCCAAGTTTGTGCGTGTATTGGCGGCGATCAAAGAAACCAAATAATTTGGTTCCTTTGTACATTTAAATTTTTAATCATTAAACCCAGGAGTTTAGAGAAATGGCTCTAACCAAAGAAGATATTTTAAACGCAATTGCTGAAATGCCAGTAATGGACCTTGTTGAGCTTATCGAAGCTGCAGAAGAAAAATTCGGTGTAACAGCTACTGCTGCTGTTGCTGCCGCTGCTCCTGCTGCTGCTGGTGAAGCTGCTGCAGAACAAACTGAATTCGATGTTGTTTTGACATCTTTCGGTGGTAACAAAGTTGCTGTAATCAAAGCGGTACGTGGCGCAACTGGTCTTGGCTTGAAAGAAGCTAAAGAAGTAGTTGAAGCTGCTCCGAAAGCGATTAAAGAAGGCGTTGCTAAAGAAGAAGCTGAAGAACTTAAGAAGACGCTTGAAGAAGCTGGCGCTGAAGTTGAGCTTAAGTAATCTGTCTAACGACAGGTTACTAGCCTGAAAAGGCTTAGGCTGGTGATTTTATAATCACCAGCCTTTTTGCGCTGTAGGATAAAGTATTTTCATCCTTTAAAATTTATTCTATTTGTTAGCGCAAATTACATTTAAACCTAAATAAAACCAATAAGTTAAGTAAGCCTCTTAATGACTTTGGTAAACGGTTAAAGTGTAAAATAAAGGGTGCTGGAAGTTTGCTTTATAGACAATCTATTTAGCAAGTTGGGTCAAAAATCGGCAGGCTGAGGAACCCATGGTTTACTCTTATAGCGAAAAGAAACGTATCCGTAAGGATTTTGGCAAACGCCCACAGGTATTGGAAATACCGTATCTACTTTCAATCCAGCTAGATTCTTTTAAAAAGTTTATTGACCTTGACGTCGATGGTCAGCATGGACTGGAAGCAGCATTTCGATCAGTTTTCCCAATAAAAAGTTACTCTGGTAACGCAGAATTACAGTACGTAAGTTACCGTTTAGGTGAGCCCGTATTTGACGTAAAAGAATGTCAAATCCGTGGTGTTACCTTTTCAGCGCCTTTGCGTGTTAAGTTGCGTTTAGTGTTGTTCGATCGTGAAGCAGCACCGGGCACAGTAAAAGACATCAAAGAGCAAGAAGTTTACATGGGCGAAATTCCGCTCATGACTGAAAATGGAACTTTCGTCATTAACGGTACTGAGCGAGTCATCGTATCTCAGTTACACCGTTCGCCAGGCGTATTCTTTGATCACGATAAAGGTAAAACTCACTCATCAGGTAAAGTGTTATATAACGCCCGCGTTATTCCTTACCGTGGTTCGTGGTTAGACTTTGAATTTGACCCTAAAGATAACCTTTATGTTCGTATAGATAGACGCCGCAAATTGCCCGCGACTATCATGCTACGTGCATTAGAAATTCCTACCGAAGAAATTCTTGGTATGTTCTTCGAGAAGAACCAAGTACGTATCGACGGTAATCGTTTCATGTCTGATATCGTGCCAGATCGCCTTCGTGGTGAAACTGCGCAATTCGATATTCTAGACTCGGATGGCAATGTGCTTGTAGAAGCAGGCCGTCGTATTTCAGCTCGTCATACCCGTGCACTTGAAAAAGCCGGTATCGTTGAACTAGAAGTACCAGCTGAATACCTAGTTGGCCGAGTATTTGCGTGTGATTACGTGGATCAAGAAACCGGTGAACTCGTTGTAGCTGCTAACGATATATTGACGCTAGAAAATGTATTGGCTCTGAAAGAAGCTGGATATACAACGTTTGAAACTTTGTACATCAACGAGCTTGATCACGGTGCTTATATCTCTGATACCTTGCGCATTGATAGTTCAACTAACCGCTTAGAAGCCTTGGTTGAAATTTATCGTATGATGCGTCCTGGTGAGCCGCCTACTAAGGATGCTGCTGAGACATTATTCCAGAACTTGTTCTTCTCAGACGATCGTTATGATCTATCGTCTGTTGGACGTATGAAGTTCAACCGTCGTTTAGGTCGTGAAACATCAATCGGTGCTGGTACATTAGATAAAGACGACATCGTTGACGTAATGAAGCAACTGATCACTATTCGTGACGGTAAAGACGACGTGGATGATATCGATCACTTGGGTAACCGTCGTATTCGTTCTGTTGGCGAAATGGCTGAAAACCAATTCCGTGTTGGTCTAGTGCGTGTTGAGCGTGCCGTTAAGGAACGTTTAAGCTTAGGCGATTTAGATGCGGTTATGCCTCAAGACTTGATTAACGCTAAGCCTATTTCGGCTGCGGTTAAAGAGTTCTTTGGTTCAAGCCAATTGTCACAGTTTATGGATCAGAACAACCCGTTGTCTGAAGTTACCCATAAGCGTCGTATTTCAGCCTTAGGCCCAGGCGGTCTAACACGTGAACGTGCTGGCTTTGAAGTACGAGATGTACACCCGACTCACTATGGTCGTGTATGTCCAATTGAAACACCTGAGGGACCAAACATCGGTTTGATCAACTCACTGGCGAGCTTTGCTCGTACAAATGACTTTGGTTTCCTTGAAACGCCATACCGAAAAATTGTTGACGGTGTAGTAACTGACGAAATCGATTACTTATCAGCAATCGAAGAAGGTCAATTCTCAATCGCACAGGCTAACGTTGCTCTTGATGAGAACGGCCGCCTTGCTGATGATTTGATCCCTTGTCGTCACCGCGGTGAAACGACATTGAAAGAAAGCTCTGAGATCACCTACATGGATGTATCTCCGCAGCAGATCGTTTCAATCGCTGCCAGCATTATCCCGTTCCTAGAACACGATGATGCTAACCGAGCTTTGATGGGTGCAAACATGCAACGTCAAGCAGTACCAACGCTTATCGCTGATAAGCCTCTTGTTGGTACCGGTATGGAAAAAACAGTTGCCGTCGATTCTGGCGTTACTGTTGTTGCTAAACGTGGTGGACGAGTCGACTACGTAGATGCAAGCCGTATTGTTATAAAAGTTAATGAAGAAGAAACTGTTGCCGGCGAAGCGGGCATCGATATCTACAACTTAACTAAGTATACCCGTTCTAACCAGAACACCTGTATCAATCAGCGTCCTACGTGTAACGTTGGTGAGCCGATTGTTGCTGGTGACGTACTGGCTGACGGCCCATCTACTGATTTGGGTGAGCTTGCACTAGGGCAAAATATGCGTATCGCATTCATGCCTTGGAACGGTTACAACTTCGAAGATTCAATCTTGATCTCTGAGCGCGTTGCTATGGAAGATCGTTTCACCACAATTCATATTCAAGAATTGAGCTGTGTGGCACGTGATACCAAGTTAGGGCCCGAAGAAATCAGCTCTGATATTCCGAACGTAGGCGAATCTGCGTTAGGTAAATTAGATGAATCAGGTGTTGTTTACATCGGTGCTGAAGTTAAAGGTGGCGACATCCTAGTGGGTAAAGTTACTCCTAAAGGTGAAACGCAACTAACGCCAGAAGAGAAACTTTTACGAGCTATCTTCGGTGAAAAAGCATCAGACGTTAAAGATACTTCGTTGCGTGTGCCTAATAGCGTTCGCGGTACCGTAATTGACGTACAAGTATTTACTCGTGATGGCGTAGAAAAAGATAAGCGTGCACTTGAAATTGAAGGCATGCAGTTACGTCAAGTGAAGAAAGATTTATCAGACGAATTCAATATTCTTGCTGATGGTATCTTCGCTCGTGCTAAAAACTTGTTGGTTAAATCAGGTATCGAAGAGTCTCGTTTAGAGTCTGCTCAACGCGAAAAATGGTTCGACCTAACCTTAGCTGATGATGACGCGCAAACAGAACTTGATCAGATTGCTGAACAGTTTGTTGAAATTAAAGCTGATTTTGATAAGAAGTTTGAAATTAAGCGTCGCAAGATCACTCAAGGCGATGATCTTCAACCAGGCGTTCTTAAAATCGTTAAGGTTTACTTGGCCGTTAAACGTCAAATTCAACCTGGTGATAAGATGGCTGGTCGTCACGGTAACAAAGGTGTTATTTCAACCATTAAACCCGTTGAAGACATGCCTTACGATGTAAACGGTACGCCGGTAGACATCGTATTGAACCCGTTGGGTGTACCGTCACGTATGAACATCGGTCAAATCCTTGAGACTCACCTTGGTATGGCTGCACATGGTATCGGTGTGAAAATCGACCGCATGCTCAAAGAGCATGAAGAGATGGCTAAGCTACGTGGCTTCCTTAAAGAAGTTTACGGCGCCGGCACAACTGACCAAGAAGTGGATCTTGATAGCTTCAGCGATGACGAAATTACTCGTCTTGCAGACAACTTGCGTAAAGGTGTGCCTATGGCAACACCAGTATTTGATGGTGCTACTGAAGCTGAAATCAAACATATGCTTACGCTTGCTGATCTTCCTGAAAGTGGACAAATCGCTTTGTTTGACGGCCGTACAGGACGTGAATTTGAACGTCCAGTAACTGTTGGCTACATGTATATGTTGAAACTGAATCACTTGGTTGATGACAAAATGCATGCTCGTTCAACTGGTTCTTACAGCTTGGTTACACAGCAACCGTTGGGTGGTAAAGCTCAATTCGGTGGTCAGCGCTTCGGTGAGATGGAAGTATGGGCACTGGAAGCATACGGTGCTGCTTATACCTTGCAAGAAATGTTGACAGTGAAATCTGATGACGTGAATGGTCGTACTAAGATGTATAAAAACATCGTCGACGGCGACCATCGCATGGAACCTGGTATGCCTGAATCATTCAACGTATTGTTGAAAGAGATTCGCTCACTGGGTATCAACATCGAGCTGGAAGAACAATAAGCCGCGTCTGCAGTGCTTATAGACAGGATAGTCTGATGGGTGTTAATCCATCCATCAGGCTTTTTCAACTGACTCCGCTGGGAGAGTAATGTGAAAGACTTATTAAAGTTTCTTAAACAACAACACAAGTCCGAAGAATTCGATAATATCCGAATTGGTCTTGCGTCACCTGACATGATCCGTTCATGGTCTTTTGGTGAAGTTAAGAAGCCAGAAACCATTAACTACCGTACATTTAAGCCTGAGCGTGATGGCTTATTCTGTGCGCGTATTTTTGGACCGGTTAAAGACTACGAGTGTTTATGTGGCAAATATAAGCGCCTTAAGCACCGTGGTGTTATATGTGAAAAATGTGGCGTTGAAGTAACGTTAACCAAAGTACGTCGTGAGCGTATGGGCCACATTGAACTGGCAAGCCCAGTTGCACATATTTGGTTCCTTAAATCATTACCGTCACGTATCGGCTTGATGCTTGATATGACACTTCGTGATATCGAACGTGTGCTTTATTTTGAATCATATGTTGTTGCCGAGCCTGGCATGACAACGCTTGAGCGCAGCCAACTTCTTTCTGAAGAAGAATACTTGGACGCGTTAGAAGAGCATGGTGACGAATTTGAAGCGAAAATGGGTGCAGAAGCGGTTTTCGAATTGCTAAAAGCCCTAGACGTCGATGCTGATGTTGCTGCTATGCGTGAAGAATTGCCTAGCATTAACTCTGAGACACGTCGTAAGAAAATCACCAAGCGCTTGAAACTGCTTGAATCTTTCCAATTATCTGGTAACAAGCCAGAGTGGATGATTCTGACTGTTTTACCAGTATTGCCACCTGATTTACGTCCGTTGGTACCGCTTGATGGTGGTCGTTTTGCAACATCTGACTTGAACGATTTGTATCGTCGAGTGATTAACCGTAACAACCGTTTGAAGCGTCTTCTAGACCTTGCTGCACCTGACATTATTGTGCGCAACGAAAAACGTATGTTACAAGAAGCGGTTGATGCCTTGTTAGATAACGGTCGTCGTGGTCGTGCTATCACAGGCTCAAACAAGCGTCCTCTTAAATCTTTGGCTGATATGATCAAAGGTAAGCAAGGTCGTTTCCGTCAAAACTTATTGGGTAAACGTGTAGATTACTCAGGTCGTTCGGTTATCACCGTTGGTCCTACTCTACGTTTGCACCAGTGTGGTCTTCCTAAGAAGATGGCACTTGAGCTATTCAAACCGTTCATCTACGGAAAGTTAGAAGGACGCGGATTAGCTACCACTATTAAAGCAGCTAAAAAATTAGTTGAACGTGAAGATCCGGAAGTATGGGACGTTCTAGACGAAGTTATTCGTGAACACCCTGTATTACTTAACCGTGCGCCTACACTTCACCGTTTGGGTATTCAGGCGTTTGAGCCAACCCTAATCGAAGGTAAAGCGATCCAATTGCACCCATTAGTATGTGCGGCCTATAACGCCGACTTCGATGGTGACCAAATGGCGGTACACGTTCCGTTGACAATCGAAGCACAGCTAGAAGCGCGTGCGTTAATGATGTCAACTAACAACATCTTATCACCAGCTAATGGTGAGCCTATCATCGTTCCTTCACAGGATGTTGTATTAGGTCTTTACTATCTAACGCGTGACCGTGTAAATGGTCTTGGCGAAGCAATGGTATTTACTAGCCCGCACGAAGCTGAAAAAGCGTACCGCACAGGTAATGCTGAACTTCATGCTCGCGTTAAAGTACGTATCACTGAGTATGATGTTGCTGAAGATGGTTCAAAAACCGAAAAAGTGACCCTAACAGATACTACTGTTGGACGCGCAATCTTCTCATTGATTCTGCCTAAAGGCTTGCCTTTCGAGCTAATCAACCAAGCCATGGGTAAAAAGCAAATTTCACGCTTGTTGAATGCTTGTTACCGTACACTTGGTTTGAAAGATACCGTTATTGCTGCTGACCAAATCATGTATACCGGTTTCCATTACGCGATGATCGCGGGTGCGTCTGTTGGTATTGATGACATGGTTATCCCTGACGCTAAGAAAGATATTATCGAAGGCGCAGAAGCAGAAGTACGTGAAATCCAAGAGCAATTCCAATCTGGTCTTGTTACAGCGGGTGAGCGTTACAACAAAGTAATTGATATCTGGTCTAACGCCAACGAAAAAGTCGCTAAGGCGATGATGTCGAACTTATCGAAAGAAACGGTTATGAATCGTGACGGTGAAATGGAAGAGCAAGACTCTTTCAACTCTGTTTACATGATGGCCGATTCTGGAGCTCGTGGTAGTGCTGCTCAGATTCGTCAGTTGGCGGGTATGCGTGGTCTGATGGCGAAACCAGATGGTTCAATCATCGAAACACCTATCACGGCTAACTTCCGCGAAGGTCTAAACGTACTTCAGTACTTTATTTCGACTCACGGTGCTCGTAAAGGCTTGGCCGATACGGCATTGAAAACAGCTAACTCAGGTTACTTGACGCGTCGTTTGGTGGATGTTGCACAAGATTTGGTTATCAATAACGAAGATTGTGGCACATTCGAAGGTGTTAAAATGACACCGTTAATCGAAGGTGGTGACGTTGTTGAGCCGCTTCGTGAGCGGGTACTTGGTCGTACCGTTGCCGAAGACGTCTTAAAGCCTGGTACCAACGAAATTCTAGTAGAACGTAACGTGTTACTAGATGAAGCATTGGTTGATATGCTTGAGTCTAACTCGGTTGATCAAATCCAAGTTCGCTCGGTTATTACCTGTGAAAATGACTTTGGTGTATGTGCTAAGTGTTACGGTCGTGACCTTGCACGTGGTCACATGGTCGGTCACGGTGAAGCGGTTGGTGTTATTGCAGCACAATCAATCGGTGAGCCGGGTACACAGCTTACCATGCGTACGTTCCACATCGGTGGGGCGGCATCACGAGCGTCTGCAGAAAACAGCGTACAGGTGAAAACCACAGGTACATTGAAACTGCATAACGCTAAGTATGTTCGCAACACAGACGACAAAGTGGTTATCGTTTCTCGTTCAACTGAGATCACCATTATTGATGATCAAGGTCGTGAGAAAGAGCGTTATAAAGTACCTTACGGTGCTATCTTGACCACAGACGATAACTCAACTGTTACCAGTGGCGAAGTTGTCGCTAACTGGGACCCGCATTCGCATCCAATCGTTACAGAGCGTCAGGCGAAAATCAGCTTTGCTGACATCGATGACAGTAACACTGAAATGCAACAGGATGAGTTGACGGGTCTAACGCGTATCGTTGTTAATGACTTATCTAAAGCGAATGCGAAAGAGCCTAAGCTAATCCTTGAAAGTGATGAGCACGGGTTACAAGAAATTCGTTTACCTAGTTTCACCACGATTGAAGCAACCGACGGTATGCAGGCTAAGCCTGGTGATGTGTTAGCGCGTATTCCTCAGGAAAGCTCGAAAACACGTGATATTACCGGTGGTCTTCCTCGCGTTGCTGACTTGTTTGAAGCTCGTAAGCCTAAAGAGCCAGCTATCTTAGCTGAAGTATCAGGTACCATTGGTTGGGGTAAAGAAACCAAAGGTAAGAAACGTCTAGTTATCACGCCGAAAGACGCTGATGCATACGAAGAGATGATTCCTAAGTGGCGTCAACTTAACGTATTCGAAGGTGAAAACGTTGAGAAAGGTGAAGTTATTGCTGATGGCCCAGAGTCTCCGCATGACATCTTACGCCTACGTGGTATTAGTGCAGTTTCTAACTACATCGTTAATGAAGTACAAGAAGTTTACCGCCTACAAGGGGTAAAAATTAACGATAAGCACATCGAAGTGGTTATTCGTCAAATGCTACGTAAGTGTCTTATCACTTATGCAGGTGACAGTAACTTCCTAGAAGGTGAGCAAGTAGAAGTTTCAAACGTGAAAATCGCTAACCGTGAATTGGAAAAGCAAGGCAAAATCCCTGCTCAGTACGAAACACAGTTATTGGGTATCACGAAAGCGTCGTTGTCCACTGAGTCATTTATCTCAGCGGCATCTTTCCAAGAAACAACTCGTGTACTTACCGAAGCCGCTGTGCAAGGTAAAGAAGACGAATTACGTGGCTTGAAAGAGAACGTTATTGTAGGTCGTTTGATACCAGCCGGTACCGGTTTTGCGTATCACCAAAAACGAACTGCAAGAAAACTAGCAGAGCGTCAGGCAGTTGAAGAACTATCTGTATCTGCAGCAGATGCTGAGCAAGCCTTAACTGAAGCACTAAATGCTGAAGTTATGGATACGCCATCATCTGATGAGTAAAAAATAAGATCATTTGTTAACCCAGATGGTATAGACGCCAATTTAGGCCTTAATCAGTCTTTATTGGCGTTCTAGCTTGACAGGTCAAACTTTGGTCATTAGACTTCCGCGACCCGAAATTTGGTAACAGAAATTGGGTCGCGGATTTTTCGCGTTTTATATCCTATGTAAGGATATTCTCAGTCGTAATTTTAACCAGGAGCTAGTTAATGGCAACAGTTAACCAGTTAGTGCGCAAGCCACGCCAAAAGCCCGATGCGAAGAGCAACGTAGCGGCATTGCAGGCCTGTCCACAACGCCGTGGTGTATGTACTCGTGTATATACCACCACTCCAAAGAAGCCAAACTCTGCATTACGTAAAGTTTGTCGTGTTCGTTTAACCAACGGTTTTGAAGTTTCTTCATACATCGGTGGTGAAGGCCATAACCTACAAGAGCACAGTGTTGTTCTTATTCGTGGTGGTCGTGTTAAAGATTTACCAGGTGTTCGTTACCACACTGTTCGCGGTACATTAGACTGCGCAGGCGTAAGTTCACGTAAACAAGCCCGTTCTAAGTACGGCGCAAAAAGGCCTAAGTCTTAACGGTTCTCCGTTAGTAAGGCCAAACTAAAGTATTAATTGAGTTTTGGGATATTCCTGAATTCTACGGAGAATTAAGATGCCAAGAAGAAGAGTTGTAGGTCAACGCAAAATCCTACCGGATCCTAAGTTCGGATCGCAGTTACTTGCAAAATTTATGAACGTTGTCATGTTAGATGGCAAAAAATCGACTGCTGAAAAAATCGTTTACGGTGCACTCGACATTGTTGCTGATAAAGCTGGCAAGTCACACCTAGAAATTTTCGAAGACGCTTTGGACAACATCCGTCCTACGGTAGAGGTTAAATCTCGCCGTGTGGGTGGTTCTACGTACCAAGTACCAGTAGAAGTTCGTCCTGTTCGTCGTAATGCCCTAGGTATGCGCTGGTTAGTTGACGCTGCTCGTAAACGTGGTGAAAAATCAATGGCTCAACGCCTTGCAGCTGAAATGCTCGACGCTGCAGAAAACAAAGGTTCTGCGGTTAAGAAACGTGAAGACGTTCACCGTATGGCCGAAGCCAACAAAGCCTTCGCTCACTACCGTTGGTAATAAGAGAAAGCTATGGCTCGTAAAACGCCTATCAATCGTTATCGAAATATTGGTATCGTGGCTCACGTCGACGCGGGTAAAACCACGACGACTGAGCGTGTTTTGTTCTATACCGGTTTGTCACATAAAATCGGTGAAGTTCATGATGGTGCTGCCACCATGGACTGGATGGAGCAAGAACAAGAACGCGGTATTACCATTACTTCGGCGGCTACGACCTGCTTTTGGGCAGGTATGGATAAGCAATACGACCAACACCGCATAAACATCATTGACACGCCTGGACACGTTGACTTCACCATTGAAGTAGAACGTTCTTTGCGTGTTCTTGATGGTGCCGTTGTCGTATTTTGTGGTTCTTCTGGTGTAGAACCCCAATCAGAAACCGTCTGGCGTCAAGCTGACAAATACCAAGTCCCTCGGGTGGTGTTTGTTAACAAGATGGACAGAGCGGGCGCAGATTTTGAACGAGTTGTTGGCCAAATACGCAAACGACTCGGTGCTAACTGTGTTCCTATTCACCTCAATATCGGTTCAGAAGAGAACTTCAGAGGTGTTATCGATTTGATTAAGATGAAAGCCATTAATTGGAATGAATCTGATCAAGGCATGACATTTACCTATGAAGGTATCCCAGCTGATTTGCAAGACCGTGCAGAAGCGCTTCGCACTGAACTTGTAGAAGCCGCCGCAGAAGCCAATGACGAATTGATGGACAAGTACTTGGAAGGCGAAGAGCTAACCGAAGAAGAAATCAAAACAGCATTGCGCCAGCGTACTATTAATAATGAAATAGTATTAGCGACCTGTGGTTCAGCTTTCAAGAATAAAGGTGTGCAAGCCGTCTTAGATGCGGTAGTTGAATTTTTACCTGCACCTATAGATGTTCCTGCAATTACTGGTGTTCTAGATGACAATGCTGAAACAGAAGCTTCACGTCCAGCGGATGATGACGCACCTTTTTCTGCACTAGCATTTAAAATCGCAACCGACCCTTTTGTAGGGACTTTGACTTTTTTCCGTTGTTATTCAGGTGTGGTTAACACAGGTGACAGCGTTTATAACCCAGTCAAAGCTAAACGTGAACGCTTTGGTCGTATCGTGCAGATGCACGCTAAGGACCGAGAGGAACTTAAAGAAGTTCGAGCAGGTGACATCGCCGCGGCGATTGGTCTTAAAGATGTGACTACCGGAGATACCTTGTGTGATCCGAATCATATCATTACACTCGAACGGATGGACTTCCCAGAGCCGGTTATTTCCATTGCAGTAGAGCCTCGCTCTCAAGCCGATCAAGAGAAAATGGCATTGGCACTAGGTAAGCTGGCAGCTGAAGATCCATCATTTAAAGTTAAAACTGACGAAGAGTCAGGACAAACAATTATATCTGGGATGGGTGAACTTCATCTTGATATCATTGTAGATCGCATGAGACGCGAGTTCAGTGTCGAATGCAATGTAGGTAAACCTCAAGTTGCTTACCGCGAAACTATTCGTGGCAAAGTCGACGTTGAAGGTAAGTTTGTTCGCCAATCCGGTGGCCGTGGTCAATTCGGGCATGTTTGGTTAACAATCGAGCCTAATGAAGAAGGGGCTGGGTACGAATTTATTAACAATATAGTCGGTGGTGCAATTCCAAAAGAATTCATTCCGTCTGTTGATAAAGGTATCCACGAACAGATGCAAAATGGTGTGCTTGCAGGTTATCCTGTACTTGATGTAAAGGTAACTTTGTTCGACGGTTCATATCATGATGTTGACTCTTCTGAAATGGCGTTTAAAATCGCTGGTTCAATGGGTTTTAGAAAGGGCGCTGCTGAGGCAAAACCTGTATTGCTTGAACCCACAATGAAAGTTGAAGTTACCACTCCAGAAGACTGGATGGGTGATGTTGTTGGTGATTTAAATCGCCGACGCGGTGTAATAGAAGGTATGGAAGACGGTGTCGCTGGGATCAAGATTGTTCTTGCTAAAGTGCCATTATCAGAAATGTTCGGCTATTCCACTGACTTGCGTTCAGCTACGCAAGGAAGAGCATCATATTCAATGGAATTTTTTAATTATTCAGAAGCGCCTAATAATGTTGCGAAAGCCATTATTGACGCTCGTCAATCTTAATAAAGGTCTGGTCCGGTTTACTACATGAGTAGGGCCGGGTTTTTAACTTAGGAAATTTGTAAAATGGCAAAAGCAAAGTTTGAACGTACTAAACCCCATGTAAACGTTGGCACAATCGGCCACGTTGACCACGGTAAAACGACTCTAACAGCAGCAATCACTACCGTACTTGCAAAAGTATACGGCGGTGCTGCATCTGCATTCGATCAAATCGATAACGCTCCTGAAGAGCGCGAGCGTGGTATCACTATTTCAACGTCTCACGTTGAATACGATACTCCTACTCGTCACTACGCACACGTTGACTGTCCTGGACACGCCGATTATGTAAAAAACATGATCACTGGTGCTGCTCAAATGGATGGCGCAATCTTAGTAGTAGCAGCGACCGATGGTCCTATGCCACAAACTCGTGAGCACATCTTGCTAGGCCGTCAGGTTGGCGTACCTTTCATGGTTGTTTTCATGAACAAATGTGACATGGTTGACGACGAAGAATTGCTAGAATTGGTAGAGATGGAAGTACGTGAATTGCTTTCAGAATACGAATTCCCAGGCGATGACTTGCCAGTAATCCAAGGTTCAGCTCTTAAAGCCCTAGAAGGCGACGAGAAGTGGGAAGCGAAAATCATTGAGCTTGCAGAAGCACTTGATAGCTACATCCCAGAGCCAGAGCGTGACATCGACAAGCCTTTCCTACTTCCAATTGAAGATGTATTCTCAATTTCAGGTCGTGGTACGGTTGTAACAGGTCGTGTTGAGCGTGGTATCGTAAACACAGGTGACGCAGTAGAAATCGTTGGTATGAAAGATACAACGACTTCAACGGTAACTGGTGTTGAAATGTTCCGTAAATTGCTTGACGAAGGTCGAGCAGGTGAAAACATCGGTGCATTGCTTCGTGGTACTAAGCGTGAAGACGTTGAGCGTGGTCAAGTACTAGCTAAGCCTGGTTCAATCAACCCACACACTCAATTCGAAGCTGAAGTATACGTACTAAGCAAAGACGAAGGCGGCCGTCATACTCCGTTCTTCAAAGGCTACCGTCCACAGTTCTACTTCCGTACAACTGACGTAACAGGTGCTGTAGAGCTTCCTGAAGGCGTAGAAATGGTAATGCCTGGTGACAACTTGAAATTCGTAGTTGAATTGATTGCTCCTATCGCGATGGACGAAGGTTTACGCTTCGCAATCCGTGAAGGTGGCCGCACAGTAGGTGCAGGCGTTGTTGCAAAAATCATTGCTTAATTGCTAGCAAATTGATTTGAAAAAAGGCTGCTAAATGCAGCCTTTTTTGTGCCTGCACGTATTGTGCGGCTCCAAGCGGATTATTCCGTGACAAAATCGTCGGGAACGATTTTATTCATCACGTCCGTGTGACTCACCTGCAGAGCAGGCCAGCTAAAGCTGTTGTGATTTGTTCCAACAAATCTTTATGAACATGCGAAGCATGGCCCGTAGAGCGCAGGCGGCCGCCGCGCGGGCAGGATGCCCGGAGTAACGTGGCCGCACAGTAGGTGCTGGTGTTGTTGCAAAAATCATTGCTTAATTGCTAGCAAATTGATTTGAAAGAAAGGTCACTTCGGTGGCCTTTTTTTTATGTCTATACAAAACGGGGTTTAACCCGTCCATGGTGATGGAGTCCAGCCCGACATCTCGATAACTGCTCCTGCGTTATTCTACCTTCCACCATCCATGGTGGTCGCCTGTCGGTCGTTCAACCGGCTGGCGCCGAGCGCTAGAAAGATTCCGGTTTCATCTTTTTTTAGTCTTTTTACTGTTGCACCAAATGGTCAATTACTTGCCGATAAATTTCACCTGAATTCCGGTTAATTTAGTTCAATAGTGTAGAATGACGTCATGCATTTGGCTCCCTTGCCGATACAAAATTAGCTTTGCTTAACTTTCCCACTCTCGTAAGAACACAAATGAAACAGTTATCTATTAAACAAAAAATAATGCTCACGCTTACTCTCTTCGTGCTATTAACTTCGGTGCTTATCGGTGGGATAAGCATGATGACAGCGAGAAGCGCCGTTGAATCACGCGTGCTAAGTACCGAACTACCAAACGTCGTTAAGCGTATCGGTAATCAAATTGACAGCAAAATTATCGCAATGCAGCTTATCGCCACGCAAATCGCTACTGATCCATTTATTTTGCAATGGAGTGCCCAAGGTCAGTCTGAGCAAGGTGAGAAAACACTTATTCAAGTGTTGAAAAATGCCGTTAGCAAACACGGCCTAAGTGCTGCTTCTTTTGCCGATAAGCAAACGAATCGCTACTGGAACCAAGATGGCTTTCTGCGAACCTTAAAAGACGATGCAGCCGATGGTTGGTTTTTTGATTATACCCAAAGTAAGCAACCCACTATGGTCAGTGTTTACAGAGATCCAAATACAGGTAAAACGGATCTTTTTGTTAACTATCAGCAACGCAATGGACGCGGACTGTCAGGAACGGCAAAATCGTTCAAGGACGTGGTGGATTTGCTGGCGAGTTTTCAGTTAGAGCAATCTGGTTTTGTGTATTTGGTTGATGGTCAGGGTAAAGTACGTTTACACACAGATGCAGGCTTAATTAACCAAGCGGATCTAGCAAGCCTTTATGGTGTCAATAACGTTACTAATTTACTGAATGAAAACGACTTTAATTTAGCAGTTATTAATAAAGACGATTCCGACTTTATTGTAGCCTCGAGTTTTATACCTAGTATGAATTGGTTTGTTGTTGCCCAAGTGCCCTATGATGAAATGTTCGCTTCGTTGCACAGTGCTACTTGGCACATTACACTTTGGGCTTTGCTGATCGCCGTTTTGGCCTGCGTTGCAGCTTGGTTTGTTGCTAGCAGTATTACTCAACCTATAAGTCGTTTGGCACAAGTGTTTATGCGCTTGGGTTCTGGGAATGCTGATCTTACTTATCGGTTGCCAGAGCATGGTCAAAAGGAAGTGGCAGATGTCGCTAAAGGTTACAATCAGTTTGTAAATCAATTAGATCAAACCTTTACTGAGGTGGTGCAAAATAGTGTGGCACTCAAGGACGTTGCTCGTTCGTTACAAAATATAGCGGGAGAGACCCTAGAAAGTGCCCAACATAGCGATGAGCATACCCAAGATATCTCTATGAATTTGAGCCAAGTAAGCAGTGCTGTCAGCGAAGTAGCAAAAAGCGCGGAGTCAGCGACCTTGGTAGCCGTGCAAATCAATTCAGAGGGTGCGCAAATATCTCAGGTGATTACCAACACTCAGCAAGATATTAATGGCTTGGTGAGTAAAATTAATGATGTGGCTGAGGTCATTCGCTCTCTTAGCAATAACACAGATACAATTGCCAACGTACTGGAAAATATTCAGGCAATTTCTGATCAAACAAACTTGTTAGCACTTAATGCGGCTATTGAAGCGGCCAGAGCTGGTGAGCAAGGCAGGGGTTTTGCCGTTGTTGCTGATGAGGTTCGTACTTTAGCTAAGCGTACTGCGGATTCTACCCATGAAGTGCAGGCCATTATGCAAGAGCTCAAGGTAACCTCGGCATCTGCAACCAAAGAAATCTCATCTATCATTGAACAGTCGCAAATCACAGCGAGTTCTATTGGCACTGCACATCAAGTGCTTGAGGCTAATAGCGCTCACTTTAACGATATTACTCACGCGAATCGTTCAGTGGCCGCAGCAACAGAAGAACAGTCTGTCAGTATCGAATTGATTAATCGTAATATGCAAGATATTCGAAATCGTTCCCAACAAAACATGCATAAAATTGCTCAGATGGCCGATGAGTCTGGTGGGCTGAACGCGCTTGCACAACAACTTGATGCGCTGACCCATCAGTTTAATAAAGACAAAAGATAATGTTTCCCCTAAGCGATGGGTAAGGCTAGTCGCCTAGGGGGATACGTTGAACAGTTAATTTATCTGCATCGTACAAACTGGCTTTGTGTAATAAAGAGGCCAGGTGAATCGCTTCGATTGATGCGGTTATCTTGGCTTTTTCACCAAAATCAGACGCCTCTACTTGAAGCGAAAACGCGCGGGTTAAATCGTCTACAACGCCCTGTAAGGCATAATTGTACTCAAGGCTGACTTTGTCTATGGCGACGCGAGTTTTAGTCTTCACAAGGGGCAGAGCTTGTTTAACGCCACCGCCATAGGCTTTAACTAATCCTCCTGTTCCCAGCTTGATGCCGCCTGAATAGCGCACTACCACGGCACAAATCTCACCGATATTACTGCCCTGTAACTGGGCGAGAATAGGTTTGCCTGCGGTTCCACTTGGCTCGCCATCATCACTAAAGCCCAGTTGCATAGAATCACTTGGTGCGCCAGCAACAAATCCCCAGCAGTGATGACGTGCTTGTGAGTGGGTGTCTTTCATTTGCTGAACAAAGGCTTTGGCTTTTTCAGCACTAGGCGTATGTGCTAAGCAGGTTATAAAGCGGCTACGTTTTATTTCCTCTTCAAAGGTAACTGTGGCACTAGGAATTAAATACGGGGGAGTAATAGGCATAAACTCTATCGTTTGGCAGAAAAATGAACTAATGAAAATTATACGTAAAATGCAAAAAACTGTCTCAGGTGTTTGCCTGAGACAGTTTTTTATTTGAACAAAGGAGCTTTAATCTAGTGAGTAGGCGCTACCCGGTAGAGTACTACCCGGTATTCCTCATACCCACAGCGATACCTGCAATGGTGACCATCATGGCACGTTCTAGGGTCGGGTCGGCTTCATCACCTTTGGCACGAATCCGCTCTAGCAATTCTATTTGTAAGAAGTGCAGTGGTTGTAAGTAACCCGCACGGATGTTCATTGACTCATTGCCTTTAGGATCTGACTCCATGACTTCTTTTTGTTGAAGTACATCCAGCAACAGGCTCATGCTCATATTCAGTTCATCACGTAGAGCATCACCTAAATGACGCAATTCTTCTGGTACCAAACGTTTGTCGTATTCAGCACTGATACGAGGATCCGCTTTGCCAAATACCATGTCTAACATCGAAAAGCGTGAATGGAAGAAAGGCCAATTTGCTAGCATGTCGTCGATAAGAGGGCGATGACCGGCATCGATAGCCGTTTGTACTGCTTTCATTGCGCCTAACCATGAAGGTAATACTAAGCGTGTTTGCGCCCAAGCAAAAATCCATGGGATCGCACGTAAACTTTCAATGCCACCACTGGGCTTACGTTTAGCTGGGCGACTACCTAGTGGCAGTTTACCTAACTCTTGCTCAGGGGTCGCAACCCTAAAATAAGGCACAAAACTTTCATCGTGTCTTACCGTGTTGCGGTAATTATCACGGGCGTTAGCTGCTACTTCAGTGATCAAGTCACGCCATTCTTGTTTTGGTGCCGGCGGCGGAGAAATTAACGCTTCTAATATTGCACTTGCATACAAAGACAGGCTGCGCTGTGCAAGTTGCGGCATACCGAATTTGTAGCGAATGGTTTCGCCTTGCTCTGTTACGCGGAAACCACCTGATAGTGACCCCGGAGGCTGAGAAAGAATCGCAGCATGAGCAGGTAAGCCACCGCGACCAATCGTACCGCCACGGCCATGGAACAAGGTTAATTCAACACCGAATTTCTCAGCAATTGCAACAAGGGCTTCTTGCGACTCGTATTGAGCCCAACCAGCTGCCATGGCCCCAGCATCCTTTGCTGAATCAGAATAACCGATCATCACGTATTGGTGGCCTTGAATATATCCACGATACCAGTCGATGTTCATTAGGGCATCAATAACGCTTGAAGCAGCGTTCAAGTCGTCTAACGTTTCGAACAGAGGTGCCACCGGCATAGGCCAGGTTACGCCAAATTCACGCAATAATAAATGTACGCTGAGCACGTCAGAGGGCAAACTTGCCATGGAGATGATATAAATCCCAAAGCCTTCTTCGCTATGTTGCGCGACCACTTTACATGTATCAATGACTTCTTGTACGTCAGCAGAAGGCTGCCATTTCGACGGGAACAATGGGCGCTTCGAGCTTAGCTCTTTCAATAAGAAAGCTTGTTTGTCTTCTTCACTCCAATTGGCGTAGTCACCCATGCCTAAGTGACGCGTTAGCTCGCTGAATACATCAGCATGACGTTCAGAGTCTTGGCGAATATCTAATTTAAGCAGATGTACACCAAAACAATGTACTCGGCGAATGGTGTCTAATAAACGGCCATCGGCGATGACGCTCATGCCACAGGCTTGCAACGAGTTGTAGCACAGCATCAAGGGCGTAAGTAATTCGTCTTTGCTGCTAATCCATTCGCTGTCGTCAACGGCTTCACCGTTTAGAAACTCAGCAATACCGTTTTTAGTGTTAGTGAGTTTATTCAAAAGTGGGCGTAGCAACGCGCGATACGGTTCAAGTTCGTCACCGACCTTAGCGCGAATTGTGTCATCACAATCGCTCATAGACAGCTCAACTTGCAGCATATCCACGTCTTGGGCGAAAAGTTTAGCTGCGCGTTTACGAGCTAACAGCAATACTTGCTGGGTAACTTTTGACGTAACAAAAGGGTTACCGTCTCGGTCTCCACCCATCCAGGAGCTTAACTTTACTGGCGCTGCATCTAGCGGTAGGGCAAGGTCATATTTTGCTTCGAATTTAGTGCTTAACTCGCGTACGAAATCAGGTACGGCTTCCCACAGTGAGTTTTCAATCACTGAGAAGCCCCAGCGCGCTTCATCAACGGGAGTCGGGCGTACGGTACGGATTTCTTCAGTGTGCCAAGCTTGGGCCACTAAGTCAGAAATACGTGTGCGAATTTTATCTCGCTCGATGTCAGTTAAGCTAGTTTGGTGTATTTGACGCAAACACTGCGCTAATTCACTGTGTTTATGGATCAAGGTACGACGTGTCACTTCGGTAGGGTGAGCCGTTAATACCAATTCGATGCTAAGTTGATTAACTGCTTTTTCGAAGGTTTCAGCCGATACATTGTCTTTGTCCAAATGATTGAACAATTCTTGAATGGAATCTTGATCGTGATTAGCACTATTAAACTCTTGCTCTGCAATATTGGCTAAATTTAAAAACTGAGAGAATGCACGGCCAACAACAAGTAGTTGTTCGTCTTCAAGTTCGCTGAAAAGGGCTTTCAGTTTATCTGAACAGTCTGTATCACCTTTGTATGATTCACGACCGTCTAATCTGATGGCTTCTATTCGCTGCAGCCACTCATCCCCTAACTGGGCTCTGATCATGTCCCCTAACGTTGAACCTAGGTTACGTACCGTTTCTTTGAGTTGTGAGTCTAGAATTTTTGGCACTGGTGCCTCCGCTGGAATTATAGAAGATTAATGATTAATGCTAAGAACAGCCCGTTACCATACTGTTAAAATGGTGAATTGTCTAAAAACCAAAAGTGGTAACTTAGCAACAAGATGCATACTTTTACCTTAAAGTTAGCGGCAGTGGTAGGTGTATTTGCACTTGAAAGTTTTCATTATTGCTTACGAATAAAACTAACTACAGACGCTTTTTTAAATCAGCGTGTGCTTTGTGATACCCTGTCGACCAATTTTTATGAAGCAGTGTGATTTTACGCTGTTATTCAAATTTCTAGGAGTCATTGTGTCAGATAAATTTTCAACGATTGAGTTACAAGCCAGCTACGGTATTGGTCTGCAAATGGGTGAGCAACTTCGTTCAAATCCATTCGACGGCTTGGATATCTCAGCCGTTCAAGAAGGCCTAGCAGATGCCTTTAACTTGCAACCAGCTCAAGTTACGAATGATGCACTTCGCGAAGCGTTCAATGAAATTCATCAGCGCATGCAAGCTGCTAAAAACGCGCAGTTCGCTGAAGCACAAGAAGCGGGCGAAGCATTCTTGTCAGACAACGCTAAGCGTGACGAAGTGACGGTAACTGAAAGTGGTTTACAGTACGAAGTGATTAACGCGGGTAACGGTGAAACGCCGACTGCTGCGTCTACTGTACGTGTTCATTATCACGGCACTTTACTAGACGGAACTGTTTTCGACAGCTCTTATGATCGTGGTCAGCCAGCTGAATTCCCTGTTGGTGGTGTCATCAAAGGTTGGACTGAAGCACTTCAGCTTATGCAAGTTGGTGCTAAGTTACGTTTATTTGTTCCACATGATCTGGCTTATGGTGAACAAGGTGCTGGCGGCGCAATCGCTCCATTTAGTACGCTTGTTTTCGATGTCGAGTTACTTGATATCATCGCATAACGTCATGTTTGACGATTTAAAAAGCCGGTTCGCCGGCTTTTTTTGTGTCTGATTATCACAACCTAGTCAAAATGGCATGAAAATTTGCGTGTTTAACAAACTGTTAAAACACCTAGCGGCTTTTTGCTGGTAAAATAATCGAATATTAGAAGTGTTCTTTGATAATTGAGGAAAATGAATGATTGATATAACTGGCGATCGTGGCAGCAATGTCAAAAACGATGTGCTATCTGGTATCACGGTTGCGTTAGCACTTGTGCCTGAAGCGGTCGCGTTTGCATTCGTCGCGGGTGTAGAGCCGATGGTTGGCTTGTATGCGGCCTTTATGATGGGCTTGATAACGTCTGCAATAGGCGGGCGTCCCGGTATGATTTCAGGTGCCACTGGCGCTATGGCTGTTGTCATGGTGGCATTGGTAGCACAACATGGTGTGCAATATTTATTTGCTGCTGTGTTGTTAGCAGGTTTACTGCAAATTCTAGCAGGGGTATTTAAGCTAGGAAAATTCATTCGTTTGGTACCGTATCCCGTTATGCTCGGTTTTGTAAACGGGTTAGCGATCGTTATTTTCCTTGCTCAGCTCGGACAGTTCAAAATAACCAACAGCCTAGGTGAACTAGAATGGATGCAGGGTAGTGCACTGTATTACATGTTGGGCCTTGTAGGACTGACTATGGCTATTATCTTCTTATTGCCTAAATTGACCAAAGCAGTGCCTGCCTCATTAGTGGCTATAGTCACCGTGACGCTTTTAGTACATGGCTTAGATTTAGAAGCACGCACGGTTATCGATTTCGTACGTGGCATGTTACCTGAAGAGCAAAAAGCCAGTGCGACCCTTGCAGGTGAACTACCGTCCTTTGCTATTCCAATGGTGCCATTTAATCTTCAAACCCTATATATCATTTTACCTACCTCAGTCATTCTGGCTTTAGTTGGTCTAATTGAATCACTATTAACCTTGTCACTTATTGATGAAATGACCGATACCCGTGGTAGTGGTAATCGTGAATGCGTAGGTCAAGGCGTTGCCAATACCGTGAACGGTGTATTTGGTGGTATGGGCGGTTGCGCCATGATTGGACAAAGCATGATCAACATTAACTCAGGTGGTCGTGGGCGTTTGTCTGGTATAACAGCGGCATTGGTATTGCTTGGCTTTATCCTGTTTGCCGCTCCATTAATTGAAATGATCCCATTGGCAGCGTTGGTTGGTGTAATGTTTATCGTTGTTATTGGTACCTTTGAGTGGGCTTCGTTCCGCATTATTCGCGGTGTCAATAAAGAGGATGCATTCGTACTGTTTCTCGTAACTGCGGTAACCGTTATCGCTGATTTGGCCATTGCAGTCGTCGTCGGGGTTATCGTGTCAGCATTAGTATTCGCTTGGAAACACGCCAAGCATATTTCGGCTAAAACCCATACTGATGATGATGGCTGGAAAGTATACGAACTGCAAGGACCGCTGTTTTTTGGTTCTGTTTCTTACTTCAAAGACTTATTCGACCCACAAAATGATCCTCAAGACGTGGTGATTGATTTTAATGAATCGCGTGTATGGGACTCATCAGGTGTAGATGCTATTGATTCTTTAGCAGACAAATACCAGCAACAGGGTAAGAAGTTACATATCAGGCATATATCAGCAGAATGCCGAGCATTGATGAACAAAGCTCAGGGTTATGTTGAAATGAATCTGAATGAAGATCCGCGCTATAAAATTGCTACAGACAAACTGGGTTAACCCAGGCAGTAGATTTCTAGCGTAAAACGAAAAAACCGCTGAAGATGGCTTCAGCGGTTTTTTTATAAGCGTTTAAAACATCTCTAATTCATCGGCTTGGGTCATTCCTAGCTCACGCAATTCTTGTCGCAACTTATAGCGATCGTGAATGGCTTCAATCTCTCTCCACTTTCTTTTTGTTGTTTTCGTTTTAGTTGGGCGGGATTCGGTATCAATTACAGTTAATAATTCAGATGTATCCATTGAGATCTCCATTATTACTTATTGTATAGCATTGAAATCGTTGAGCTTTCCATTATTGGTTAAGTGAAAAACTCAAATAATATTTACCATAGGCAGGAGTAAAATAGAATACATTTCTTAACTTTATATTAACGTTTGGTGAAGTTTTTTTGACAGTGAAAGGCGCTAAAGTGAGCAATCAAGAGGGTTGCAGCTTAGTTTTGTATATTATTTCATCATAAAAAGAATAGATCTCATTTTAGTGGTTGATTGTTTTTTGTACATATAAGGTTCATTTTGCTTTTCTCAAATGCAATTTCTGTTTCGCGCGTTTAATTTGCCTCTTGATTAATCATTCAAAGTTGCCATGCTACGGGCAAAATACAGCAATCGTAGTATCGTATATGGAAATAATGTGGCTTTTATTCGCCTTTGTCGGCGGCTTAAGTATGAAGCAGTTGGGGCTACCGCCGCTGATTGGCTTTCTTGGCGCAGGCTTTTCGCTAAACTATTTCGGTTTTGAAAATTCTGACAACCTGCAAGCACTTGCTGATCTTGGTATCACCTTGATGTTGTTTACCATAGGTCTAAAGCTCAATGTACGGGATTTACTTAAGCCTGAGGTGTGGGTCGCTAGTGCCCAACATATGCTGATTTGGGTATTATTGGTTACAGGCGTAATTTATGGTTTAACGTATCTCGGTTTATCGTACTTTGCTGACATGACATTACAGCAGGCAGCGTTGCTGGCGTTTGCTTTGAGCTTTTCCAGCACGGTATGCGTGGTAAAAATCCTCGAAGAAAGCGGAGAAATGAAAACCCGCCATGGCAAAATAGCCATAGGTGTGCTGGTTATGCAGGATATCTTCGCGGTATTGTTTTTGGTCATCGCCGCAGGAAAAACGCCAACCCTGTGGGCGCTTGCCTTATTTGCCTTGTGGTTCGCCCGGCCCATACTCTATCGAATCATCAACAGCGCCGGCCACGGCGAATTGCTACCGCTAACTGGGTTTCTGTTCGCGTTAGGGGGCTATTATGTCTTTGATCTTGTTGGTGTTAAGGGGGATTTAGGCGCGCTTATTTTAGGCATGCTTATCGCACCTCATGCAAAAGCCGCTGAATTGAATAAATCACTTTTGAGTTTTAAAGACTTATTCTTAGTGGGCTTTTTCTTATCTATTGGACTAATCGCATTGCCAGATATGGAAATGGTGATGATAGCGTTACTGCTATGTGTGTTAGTGCCATTAAAGTTCCTGCTGTTTTTTGCCACCTTTGTGCAATTCAAATTGCGCGCCCGAACCGCTTATTTGTCCGGTTTGGTGCTAAGTAACTTCAGTGAGTTTGGGCTAATTGTGGCAGCCTTGGCAGTAGGCTCTGGTTGGCTGAGTGCGCAATGGTTAGTGATTGTTGCGCTTGCGGTATCGTTTTCTTTTGTATTCACCAGCTTGCGTTACAAGACTGCACATAGCCAATATTTGAAACTTAAAGAATCGTTACGTCAGTATGAAAGTAATGTGCGTTTGAAAGAAGACATATATCAGCAACCCGACGGTGCAAGCGTTCTGCTAATCGGTATGGGGCGGGTTGGAAGAGGTGCCTTTGGTGCTTTACTACCCTCTCTAGGTGATGAGCTGTGCGGTGTAGATGCAGACCCACAACGTGTACGCAAGCTACAAGAAGATGGTTTAAAGGTGATTGTGGGTGACGGGGAAGATGCCGACATGTGGGAGAATGTTGATACTACAGATATCAAACTGATTTTGCTGGCATTGCCGTCTGTTGATGACACAGCTCATATCACGCAACAGCTTCGTGTTGCCCAATATCAAGGTAAAATAGCTGCTATCGCCCGTTATGACGATGAAGTAGAAAAGCTGATGTCAACGGGAACCGATTATGTGTTTAACATGTTCACCGAAGCAGGCGCTGGCTTGGCAGAAGAAAGCCTGCGTATGCTAAGTGCAGAGGGGAAATATCAAGTGACCGCATAACGCCTGATACACACTCTTTTACCTATTCATCAGCTGCCCTGGGACTTGCCTGTGCTAGCATTTATGTTTTAGCCCCGTTAAACATACTTTATTTAAGGAGGTAGAATGAGATTGCTAGGACTTTTAACTGCGCTAGTCATGAGTATATCAGTGTCAGCTGCACCCAATGACAGTCAGGTAGCAGAATCAAGCGTTGTGAATGGGGCGGATACTGCCTCTTTGAAATACGACGCCACGTTAAGTGACTTTAGCTATCCCTTTGGCGTTGAATATTTCACCGTTGAATCTCAAGGTCAGTCACTCGATATGGCCTATATGTATTTACCCAGCACAGATGCTAAACCCGTAGTGGTATTGCTCCATGGTAAAAACTTTAATGGCGCCTATTGGCAACAAACCGCAAGCTATTTGCATCAGCAAGGTTATGGTGTGTTGATACCTGACCAGATAGGTTTTGGTAAATCAGCCAAGCCCACCGAGTATCAATACTCGTTTGCGGCACTGGCCAGTCATACAAAAGCATTGATGTCCTCGCTGGATATTAAAAAGAGCATCATATTAGGGCATTCAATGGGCGGCATGTTAGCCAGTCGCTTCGCATTACTTTATCCAGAAAGTACCTCAAAGCTGTTGTTGGTTAATCCCATTGGTTTAGAGAACTATTTACTCTACAGCCAATATAAGGATGTTGATTTCTTTTATCAGCAAGAATTAAAGAAAACCGCCAAATCAATTCAAGCGTATCAGCAGAAAAACTACTATGCCGGTCAATGGAATCAAAGGTATGCAGAGCTAACGTACTTTATGATTGGGCAAGTACAAGGACCTGACAAAGACACCATTGCTCAAGTAAACGCGCTAACCTATGACATGATATTTACTCAGCCTGTCATTGATGAGTTTAGTCATATAAAAGTGCCCACACGGTTGATTCTGGGCACTCGTGATCGAACCGCCCCAGGGCGCAATTGGCAAAAAGCGGGAAATACCTATGAATTGGGCCGTTATGATAAGCTCGGCGAACGCGTGGTGCACACCTTACAGGACGCCAAGCTATACCAATTATCTGGTCTAGGGCATTTACCGCAAGTTGAAGACTTTGATCGTTTTAAAGCGGTGTTAACGCAAGCACTACAATAAAGCTTTATTCGGCAACTCTACATTAAAACAGCGGGAATGCTTGTCAATTAAAGGCGCTCTCATACTAGTTAGCCCTGCTTAGCGTGGGGCTTTGCGTTTATGGACTATTAACGCTACTACGAAAAAGCGTTGAGGCAGGCGGGTACAAGTACAGATACTTTGTATTTTCCTGTGACAAGCTTTCTTGCTCGTTTTCGGGCGCAAATAACGGCGTTGCGCCGTGCTGGCTAAATCCGGATAATCTAGTTAACGAATCAAGTGGCAATGCATTTATGACCATTCCTTTTATCAGAGAACAAGAACTAAAATCACTTTGCCAAAGCGAAGCGTTATCTCATGCTTTGTTTTCAGTGGATTATTTAAAAGGATTAGTTTTTGCCGTGGCATCGGCCCCTGAAATACCCATGCCTGAAGTGTGGTTGCCATGGATTTTTCGCCAGCACGGGCAGGTGCCGGATACCCAGACCGCGGATAAGCTTACGGATTTGCTTATGAGCTTGCTACAACATCAGTTACGTTTAATGCGCGACGAGCAGGTGACGTTAGATAGCGCATATGTATTGCCGGAAAATGCACAATGTGTGCAAAGCAGTGACTTGGCGCTATCGAGATGGTGCAGTGGTGTACTAGCAGGACATAGCCAGCTTGAAAGCGTGTGGAATAACGCTTGGCAAAAAATGCAGAAAAAGAGCCCGGATGCTATGCAAGCAGCGGCTAAAGATTTGACCCACTGTTTAACCATGCTAAGTACGTTTGCGGATTTGCCTTTAGCCTATGAGCAAGCCAAAAAGCGTCAAAATGAAGAGCAATTTGTATTATTACTCCCCACTGTGTTTTTGTCTTTACAGCCAGCTTTGAAAACCTATGTCGGACTGTCGGGTAAGTTGGTGGAGTACTTGCCAAATCAGTTTGAAACCTTCAGCCAGCCCCGCAAATAGGCTTATTTTTTAGCTTGCTGCTTTAGCTCGTAATCGAGTTCCTGTGGGGAAATGATTAAACCTTCTTCATCTTGATTCGGAAATACCGCAATAAAGACATCATCCTCTTCCAGCCCTTGTGTCCAGCTTGCGTACCACTTTTCAAGAGAGATCGCTTTAGGCTTACAGTCTTGCCACTCGCCCGTTGCCCAAGATTGAGCGAATTCTTGATTTGGCCAAACTGGTGCACAGTCTTCATCTTCGCTGTTAAGCATGACGCAGCCGTCTTCATCGGTGAGGATCCAGATTTGTTTGTGACTAACGACTTCTTTTACTAAATAGCGCAGGCGCTCTTCTGGGGTGTAACGTTCAATTTTGGCGATGTTATCTTGACTAAGACTCATAAGAGATACCTTTTATACATAATAATGGCTGATCTTAACTGAAGGTGGGTACTATACCAATGGCTTTCAACGGGCGCCTTAAAACCAGAAGTGCTCGCAATAGTTTATGAAGCCGCCAAACAGCATAAGTCTCGCCCTGCCGCCTTTGCTTGGTGCATAGCGGTGTCTGCTCGGCCTAACCATTCAAAACTGGTTTCATCAAATTGATATTCGGCTAAACCTATCGATACGGTAAGGTGAATGCCCTTCTCGAATTGAAAATCGTTTATGGTTTCGCGAATATTTTCTGCAAGGTTAATTGTCTGTTCCAAATCATTATTCGCTAACACCACAAATTCTTCCCCGCCAAAGCGAAAAAGGTGCTGCTCAGATGACAATAGGTGCTCTATCAAGGCTGCGGTTTGAACCAAAATGTTATCGCCGCAGGCATGGCCTTGTTGGGTGTTAATCTTCTTGAACTCATCTAAATCGATCAGCAATAGGCAGGCTTTACTTTGCGGGGGTTGCTGACGTTGCAATTGTACGGTTGAAATTAATTGCTCTTCCATTGCTCTGCGGTTTCCCGCACCCGTTAATGGATCTTTGTAGGATAGAATCAATAGCTGTGCCTGCTGGTACAGCATGCGATCTGAAAACGCATAGCTAAATATAAAGGTAATTAAGCTAGAGAAATAAAAGCGTACGTTATCTAACAGGCTTATCTCTGAAAACAACAGAAAACCAATTAAGGTAACGGTAAAAGCGCTCAACAATGCAGCAATATTCGGAGGGAGAATAAAAAACAGGCAGATAATCGCTGGGTAGGTCCAAACGATTTGATCTGGGCCTTTTAACCAAATGGTACCTGAAGCAATGAACATGCAAGTTATCGACAACAGCCAACGAGCCAACAGAGTACGTTTAGTCAGATAGACATAGGCGAATAATCCGCTGGTAATCGCAATGGTGGTAAAATTTAATAAGGCTATATACCAATCTTGATTATAAATCCGAATAATCAAGAAGGGCAGGATACACAGTGCCCCGGCGGCACTGATTGACATCACTATCTGTTCTTCTGAGGAGCGTTTCTGGTATTTCATCGCGCTCTAACTTCCTTTTAAACGATTAAACTGTTTTATCGCCATATCCCTATACTAATGAGCTTCGATGGTAATGCTAGTGCTAGACGACGTAATGCGGCATTTTTTTACTGGTGGAAAAACAAACTAATTCGGGCGACTCACCAATTAGTAACGTTTTCGTTCCAAAATTAATGATAATTCAAAATATAATTTGGTTTATGGTTGTTATTATCTTTTTATATTTGGTTTATCTTTGTTTTATATCACTAAATAAGGATACGACTTAGCCATGCAAAACAACCAAATGATCGACGATGCGAAATTCCTTTCACCGAAACGTAATAGCACCACTGCGAGCAGTATCGATGAACTAAGCCAAGAGCAGCTAAGCCATTTTGGTATCGATATACAAAGTGAATATGGAAAAGCGCTATTTCAGGTGACGCGTCATTTGTATCATGCTCAAGCTGATGTTAATCAGCTTTGGAAGGTCACAAACGACACATTAGCAGGGCTAAAACACCAGGATAAAGTGGCATATTTCAATGCTAAAAAATTCCTCTCTTTCCAAATAGCCAAAATCCTCGATACGCTGCAAAATCCATTCAGAGCGACCTATCAGAGCATGAGCAATCAAGTGGGCGCTGGGTTATCGAAACATCATTACCCCTTATTTGATAATGTCACCGCACTGTTTTCTGCTACGCCTGTGGTGGTGCGCACAGCAACTTATGTATACGCCTGCACAGAATGGGTTGATGATGCCTTTCAAGGAAAAGAGTCTACCCATCAAATCTATTCGCGTTTACTTAACCCGACTAATATTTCCCTGGCGAATGCCATAGTTGATCTAGAGGCTGGCCCTTACGCTCAAGATTACTTAGCCTGGAACTTTAATTCAGGCATGGCCGCCATTGATGCTTTGCTATCAAATGTATTGAGCCATCAAGATGTGCTGATTGTATCGCGTAATGTGTATGGCGGCGTTTACCAATTACTGCATGATTATTTTGCCCGTGAAAATAGACTCGATATTCAATTGGAATGGTTCGATGGTTACTCAACGGCAGAATTTACTGCATTTCTAGCACAGGTGAAAAGCAAGCATGCCGAACGTTTAGCGAGTCAATCGTTGCATGTTTATCTCGAATCTCCGTGTAACCCTCATGGCTATGTACTTGATATCGCCGGTATTAGTAAAGTCAGTCACCGTGAGGGGCACTTAGTGATGCTTGACTCGACCCTTGCCACCCCTGTTTTACACCAACCATTGCAAAGAGAAGATGAGCAAGAGCGACCGGACTATGTTGTTCACAGCTATACCAAGGATATTTGCGGCAGTGGGGCAACCACGGCTGGGGTGGTAATAGGGCAGGGATATCGCATGTTTCAAGCAAAGGGCGATAACGTGAATGGTTATCACTGGTCAAAAACCATGTTTTGGGACGTGTACTACATAAAGGGCGCATTTTTAGATTCTGAAAAAGCGTTTGATGTATTAAATGGTATGAAAACCTTAGAAATGCGCATGCTGCAAAAAGTGATTAACACCTCTGTTTTCAGTCATTTTATGGCTTCACACCCAGCTTTGAACGTAAATTGTCATGCGGTTGAGGGGCACGCCAATAGTGAGCTACGTGCTAGTCAAATGCGCAACGGTTGGTGTTGCCCGCTGTTTACTATGGATATGCAGCGAGCGGATATTGACCGAGATACCTTCGTACGTTTTTTCGACGCCCTTGAGCCTGCATTTAGCCATCAAGTCAGTATTGGTCAAAGCAACACGATAATTTTATGCCCTGCGCTGACGTCTCATTCAGAGCTAGATACGGATACGCAAGAAAAAGGCGGAATTTATCTGACCACCATGCGAGTTGCTATGGGGACAGATAACGTGAAAGCATTAATCGGTCATTTGATTAACAGCGCGCGATTGCACATCGACCCCGTATTTCCTGGGTTTAGTGAGCAGTTTATGTCTCCTGAGCAGGTAGATAACCTGTATCAAGATGTGGCGACACGGGTGATGAAGCAACAACTGGCCTCATTAGGAAACATGCAACAGTGGATTGACTGATCCCCCTAGGGGTAGACGAACGAGGCTTTGCAGAAACTGAGCTGAAATCTACCCAATCTTTACCTATACTGAGCGGCTGTTATCACAATTATACTGTCGCTCGTTTCCTTTTTATGGTTTGTAGACGTCATGGGTTTCTTTTCCAACTAGGTCAAAGAAATCAGACTCACGTTCATACTGCATTGGAGTTTTCGAAGGCAAAAGGAATACGCCATGTCAAATAGCCCTCAGCATATCGCGGATAATACGCAAGCACAGCACGATAGCCTTGCCAGTATATTTGGCTTTAATCAGTTTCGCACAGGCCAGCAACAGGTTGTTTCGCAGCTACTGAGTGGCCATTCATCTCTTGCAATATTTCCCACCGGCTCAGGTAAATCCTTATGTTACCAATTTTGCGCGGTACACTTACCTCATTTGACGTTAGTGGTATCGCCATTATTGGCCCTTATGAAAGACCAGTTAGCGTTTCTGCAAACCAAAGGGATCCCAGCCGGTAGTATTGATTCAACGTTAAGTCCAGATGAGCAACGCAATACCATGGAGCGGGTAAAAAGCGGTGAAATCAAGATTTTAATGGTATCGGTGGAGCGCTTTAAGAATGAGCGTTTTCGCCAGTTTATCGACAGCGTCTCAGTATCGATGCTGGTCATTGATGAAGCGCACTGTATTTCTGAATGGGGGCATAATTTTCGACCCGATTACTTAAAACTACCGGATTATAAAGCGCAACTGAATATCCCTTTGGTCTTGCTGTTAACCGCCACGGCGACGAAAAAAGTCAAACTTGATATGGCCAAGCGCTTTGCCATCGCACCCGAGCACATAGTGCAAACAGGCTTTTATCGAGAAAACTTAGATCTCAACGTTATCCCTACTCAAGAACAGCAAAAAGCCTCAACCCTTTTACAGCTCATTGAACAGCAACAAGGTTGCGGTATTGTTTATGTCACCTTGCAACATACTGCAGAGCAAGTAGCGGTGGGCTTGGCGGCCGCTGGTGTGTTGGCTAAAGCGTATCATGCCGGGTTAGGCGATGAGGTTCGTCAGCAGGTACAGCAAGATTTTATGCTCGGTCACACCCAAGTGGTGGTGGCTACGATTGCATTTGGTATGGGGATCGACAAGTCAGATATTCGTTTTGTGGTGCATTATGATTTACCTAAATCAATCGAGAATTACAGCCAAGAAATTGGTCGAGCAGGTCGAGATGGTCAACCTTCGCGTTGCATCACACTGGGCAATTTGGATGGCCTGAACACAGTAGAGAATTTTGTTTATGGCGACACCCCTGAATTACAAGGGATCCAAATTGTATTAGACGACATTCGCCAAGGTATTCAAAGCCGTAACACACAACCTTTGAGTAAGACCGCTGCTGATATTAGCTTTGACGGCCAATGGGAAGTACAAATTCACGGCCTTTCAACCCAAAGTAATATTCGACAATTACCGCTAAAAACGCTTTTAGTTCAGCTAGAACTTATGGGGATTGTTCGCCCGCAATATACTTACTTTGCTGACGTACGCTTCAAGTTCTTACAAGATAAAGCCGATGTATTGGGGCGCTTTGATGAAAAGCGTCAAGCTTTTTTAAACAGCGTATTCGACCACACCGACTTTAAGAAGGTGTGGGGCAGTTTGAACTTCGACACCTTATTTGAGCAAACAGGGGCTGAGCGCTCTCGCGTGGTTGCGGCATTAGAATACCTTGAACAGCATCAACTTATTGAGCTACAAACCAAGCAAATGACCGAGGTATATCAGGTCAATAGTACGGCGATAGATCAATCTGATTTAGCCGAAACACTACATGGTTATTTCAGCGAAAAGGAACAAAAAGAGTTGCAGCGTATCGCGATGTTAGTGCGCTTTTTTCAGCTAGATAAATGCCTGAGTCACAGTTTGTCGCGCTATTTCGATGATCAAAATGCACCAATACAATGTGGGCACTGTAGCGTATGCCGTGGGCAAGTAGCGCATTTTCAGGTCACCAAAGAGGTTACTGATATAGATGAACTTGCGGTGGCCGAAGCGATGCAAGCGTTAGCCGCGCACATCGTGGAAAAAGTTGAGTATCAACTTGGTGAAGACACCTACTGCCGTTTTCTAACGGGCATGACAATGCCTTTATTCACACGCCTAAAAATACGACAGGTAAGGGGATATGCGCTGTGCGAAAAAAACCGTTACTTGGCAGTTAAAACCATAGTAAGAAAAATCTTAGCAAAGTAATTCACTCGCATTATGTTGTTAAACCATGTCTTTGTCTGTGGCGATTCAGCGCAGTGCTATTTTTTACCTTTTGTGTGGCGTAAATGTACGATTTGTCGATAATATGAGTGTAAAATCATAAAAAAGACATAACTTGTTACTGAATTGGCCACAAAAACTACATATTTACATTTTGGTAACATTTATCTGCTTCACTAATAACCCCGTAGTTGTATGCTAATGCAAAAACACACAACTCAAGCGTTCGTCGTATAGGAAATTTCATGTCAAAGTTGATGCAAACCCTTCGTTTACAACCTTATTGGATAGCGCTTGTTATTCTTATATTACTCACGCTTTGGGTTGCATCCGGCATGCTGTTCGCAGAACAAACAGACAATGCTCAAGCGCGTAAAGAAGCGAAGCACAGGGCGCCAAGTTTAGTCAGTGTGCGAGCTGAGCGAGTAAACGCTCAGTCGGTAGCCAGAGAAATTAACTTGTACGGCCGCACCGAACCGAACCGAGAAGTAACGTTGCGCAGTGAAGTAAACGGCTTAGTCGAAAAAATCTATGTGCAAGAAGGTCAGTCCATTAAACAAGGTGAGCCTTTAGTCGATATCGAAACCAGTGATCTGCTCAATCGTCTGAAATCTGCGAAGTCGACCTTGTCTCAGCGTAAAATCGAGTTAGAAGGTGCTAAGTCACTTGGGCAAAAAGGCTATCAGTCGAAAGTCAATCTGGCTCAAGCCCAAGCTAATTTAGAAACTGCTGCATCTGAGGTCAGTACGTTGGAATTGGCTTTGTCAAAATCGACTTTGAGAGCGCCTTTTGACGGCATAGTCAATGAGCGCTTTGTTGAGCTGGGTGATTTGCTAAAAGACGGCGATGAAGTGGCTATGCTGGTGGATCTAAACCCACTGATCATTAGCGCGGATGTTACCGAAAGCGATGTGCGTGCACTCACTTTAGGTCAGCAAGCATCAGCTCGTATGGTCTCTGGAGATACAGTCACAGGTACCATACGTTACATTTCCAGTGTATCCGACATGGGCACAAATACCTTCAATGTAGAGGTTGCTCTTGAAAATCCACAGAATGTTTTTCTTGCGGGTATGAGCACTGAGCTGTCTATTCCCCTTAAAACCACTTTGGCTGTGCGTATTACACCTTCGGTGATGGCGCTTGATGAAGCGGGTAACTTGGGGGTAAAAACCGTTGTCAATGAACATGTTAAATTTGTCCCTATTGATATTGTAAAAAGCGACAGTCAAGGAGTGTGGCTTGGTGGCATGGGGGAAGTCACCGATGTGATCACCCTAGGCCACGGTTTTGTGCGTGACGGTGACAAAGTCAAAGTGACCTACATCGAAAACGACCTCGTTGAGCAGGCAAAATAATGAATAATATTATTGCTGCGGCGCTGACCCATAGCCGCACCGTACTGATGATGTTTGTGTTGCTCATTGTCGCCGGTGCAGTGACCTATGCCACTATTCCTAAAGAAGCCAACCCTGACGTCCCGATCCCCTTTATTTACGTATCGATAGTGCACGATGGGATTTCTCCAGAAGATGCTGAGCGCATGTTGGTTAAGCCGATGGAGCGAGAGCTTCGCTCTATTGATGGCTTAAAAGAAATGAAAGCCACCGCCGGAGAAGGCTTTGCGAGCATCACGCTTGAGTTTATAGCCGGCCTTAATTCGAAAGATGCGTTAGCCGACGTGCGGGATAAAGTAACGGTAGCGCGGGCAAAGTTACCCTCAGAAACTGAAGAACCGACTATTCATGAAGTGACCATGGCTGGGCAGCAAGCGGCGATCACCGTGGTGTTGTCTGGTCCTGTGGCTGTGCGTGCGTTAGTGACCGTCGCCAGAGAATTGCAAAATCGGTTAGAGAGTCTAAGCGAAGTGCTGGAAGTGGATATTGGTGGCGATCGTGAAGACATAGTTGAAATTGTTGTCGACCCCTTATTAATGGAATCCTACGGGCTTGACCAAAACGATATTCTTAACTTGCTATCGCGCAATAACCGCCTTGTACCAGCAGGCACTATGGACAACGGCAAGGGGAGTTTTGCGGTTAAGGTACCTTCGGTATTTGAATCAGTTAAAGACGTAATGGAACAACCGGTAAAAGTAGAAGGTGAGCGCGTTATTACCTTTCAGGATGTGGCGCAGGTTCGTCGTTCTTATAAAGACCCATCAAGTTTTGCCCGCTTAAATGGTGATAATTCTGTTTCATTGGAAGTGAAAAAACGCCCAGGTGAAAACCTGCTTGAAACCGTTGCTCATGTAAAAGAGCTGATTGAAGGCGCTCAGCAAACCGCGATGTGGCCCAGTAGCGTGTATGTAAGTTACACAGGCGATCAAAGTGTTGATGTCAATATGATGCTAGGCGATTTGCAAAATAACGTGTCGAGTGCGGTTATTTTAGTCGCCGTGGTGATTGTGGCGATTTTAGGCCTGCGTACCGCCATTTTAGTTGGGGTGTCGATCCCAGGCTCTTTTCTGACAGGTATTCTTATTATCGCCATGTTTGGCTATACCCTGAATACGGTTGTCTTGTTCTCCTTAATCATGGCCGTGGGTATGTTGGTAGACGGAGCCATTGTGGTCACTGAATACGCTGACAGGTGTATGGGCGAGGGCGCAACCAAGCAAGAGGCTTATTTAAAAGCAGCGCAGCGCATGGCTTGGCCCATTATCGCATCAACGGCTACCACTCTTGCAGCGTTTGCCCCTTTGATGTTCTGGCCTGGCATGATGGGCGAGTTCATGAAGTATTTACCTTTCACCCTTATTGCTGTGCTGTCAGCATCATTATTAATGGCCTTAGTATTTGTGCCAACCCTTGGAGCTGTATTTGGTAAACCACAAACCATTTCAGCAAAGGCAAAAGAGCAAATGCTGATCGCTGAAAATGGTGATTTAACCAAATTAAGTGGATTTACAGGACGTTATGTACGCGTTTTAGCCAAAGCGATCAGCAATCCTTGGAAGGTACTAATGATTGCTTTTGTGGTCGCTGGGCTGTCATTTTTTGCGTACTTTTCCTCTGGGCTGGGATTGGAGTTTTTCCCTAAAGTCGACAGCAGTGGCGTTAACGTGACGGTACGCTCATCGGGTGAGATGTCGATTTACGAAAAAGACGCCATTGTTCAAGAAGTGGAAGAAAAGCTTATTGATATGGACGCCATCGAAACGCTTTATGCGCGCACGGGTGGGCAAGATCAAATCGGTTACTTACGTTTAAATTTAGTCGATTGGCACTTACGCCCTCATTCAGATGAGGTGCTCAAAGAAACCCAAGAACGTTTAGCTGATATGCCGGGCTTAGACATTGAAATAACCCCTGATCAAAATGGGCCACAATCAGGTAAAGACTTACAGATTCAGTTATCGTCTCGTTATCCAGAGTTACTTAATGAAGCTGCACTAACAGTACGCCACGCCCTAGATGAAAATGAGAAATTTACTTCTATCAGTGATACGGCGTCCCAGCCTGGTATCGAATGGCAATTGCGCGTTGATCGTAGTGATGCCGCTCGTTTTGGAGCAGATGCCACATTAGTTGGTAGTACAGTACAATTCGTGACGAACGGTTTAAAGATTGGTGAATACCGTCCTGATGATGTGGACGATGAGCTTGATATTCGAGTACGTTATCCCATTGATTCTCGCTTTATCGGTAAACTTGATGAGCTGCGCATGAAAACCGCAACCGGCATGGTGCCGATTGGCAATTTTGTAGAGCGAAAAGCCCAGCCCAAAACTGACTTAATTCGTCATGTTGATAGCGAGCGGGTGATAACCGTTGAAGCCAATATGGCACCGGGTGAGTTGTTAAGCATCGAGTTACCCAAACTACAAGCGCAGTTACCTGAGTTAAATCTAGATCCCAGAGTGACTCTGTCGGTAAAAGGTCAAAATGAAGAACAAGCAGAATCCCAAGGTTTTTTGATGAACGCATTTATGGTGGCGTTATTTGTGATGGCAATTATTCTCGTCACGCAATTTAATAGCTTCTATCAGGCATTTCTAATTTTAAGTGCCGTGCTGTTTTCTACCGTAGGGGTATTTTTAGGTTTGGCAATTTTCCAAAAGCCGTTTGGGGTTGTTATGTCAGGCATTGGGGTTATCGCGTTAGCGGGGATAGTGGTTAACAACAATATCGTGTTAATTGACACCTACAACATTTTACGCAAAGAGGGGTATAGCGCAAGCGATGCTATTTTACGTACCGGCGCCCAACGTCTACGTCCTGTACTGATGACCACGGTAACCACAATATTAGGGTTACTGCCGATGGTTGCTGAGATCAATATCGATTTTATTGGCCGCAATGTGGATATCGGCGGGCCATCAACCCAATGGTGGTCACAATTGGCCACGGCCGTTGCGGGGGGCTTGGCATTTGCTACCTTGTTAACCTTGGTATTAACACCGAGTTTATTAGCGTTGAAAGCCGGTAGAGAGCTGCGCAAAGCGCCGTCTAAGCAGACAGTTGATACATTGACTGGCGTTAAATACAATTAATTGCTAAAGGCCATGCTTTAATTTCGAAGCGTGGCCAGCTAGGAACTTTTTACTTTCGCATTAGACTAAAGTTCAATCTTCTTTTCCGCTATTATTTAGTCATCAATTTATTCTGTAAGGGTATTTATATGTACAAGCTATATGGCTCCACTACTTCTCCTTATGTGCGCCGTTTACGTATCTGGCTGGCAAACATTGAGCATGAATTTGTGAATATGAACATATATGAGCAGGCTGGTCGTGAAATCTTAATTAGCAAAAACCCGGCGATGAAAGTACCGGCGTTAGAGTATATAGACCAAGGTAAAAGTGCCTTTATCTATGATTCACGCGTGATATACCGTTATCTTTGTCAACAGCATGACTTTCCTACGCTAAGTTGGCCTCAGGAAAACCAACTTACACTTATTGATGCGGTGAACGACAGCTTAGTGCAAATGTTCCAGTTGTCTCAGTCAGATGTGGTTGCCGACACCGATAAATTATTTTTTAAACTACAAAAAGAGCGTGTGAATAACGTTCTTGCTGAATTGGATGCACAAGTACAGGAGGGGTTGTTTGATAGTTGGCACTACCCGGCTATCTGCTTATTCAGCTTGATCGATTGGATAGAGTTTAGAAATCTGCACAATTTAAAAGGCTTAAGCGCGTTGCTTAATTTTCATCAAGAAAACATCCAACGCATTGAAGTCACGGCAACTGACCCCAGAATGTAGTCTTAAATTATGCGATGAATAATAAAGGTAAACCATGACACCAGAACAGCAAACACAAGCGCAAGCCGCCGCATTTCGTCAACTTGTAAAGCATTTGGATGAGAACAAAGACGTACAAAATATCGACTTGATGATCTTGGCTGATTTTTGCCGTAATTGTCTGTCGAAATGGTATATGGCCGGTGCAAAAGAGCAAGGCGTTGAGATAGATTACGACCAAGCAAGAGAAGCCATTTACGGCATGCCGTTCGCTGAATGGAAAGAAAAGTATCAAACACCCGCCACACCTGAACAGCTAGAGGCATTTGAAAAACGTCAGAATCCCTGCGGCTAAATAGCCGACTAGCGCGACCGCTGCCTAAGCATTGCTTAGGCAGCGTGTTGCTGTCTCGCCCCAACTATTTTTGCTTATCCTTGTTAAAGCGCCTATTAAAGTACTCATTAAGTCGTCATCAGCGCACGCATTAAACACGTTGTACGTTAGCCACTACATTTATTAATTGTTTGTAACTTGTAAATCTTGTTGGCACACTGTCATCTGGTCTAACCAGATAATAGGTGACAACATGTCAGCTTCTAATCCCCTTAAAAAGTTCGTTGAAAAAGTAAATCAGTACCCCGCGCCGATCAGCGCATTCTTAATGACAAAAGTCTTTCGTCACAAGGTGAAACTTGCTGGCACCACCAGTATCGATGTTGTGGCAACGAATGGCCAACAGGTCGAATACCGAATGAAGAATCGCAAGAAAGTCCAAAACCACATCGGCAGTGTGCATGCGGCGGCGATGGCCTTATTAGCAGAGTCAGCCACTGGCTTTATTGTGGGGATTAATTTGCCTGGGGATAAACTCCCGCTGATTAAGTGTATGAACCTAAATTACGTCAAGCGCGCCACGGGAGACATGAAGGCCGTCGCTGCGCTAACAGACGAGCAAATTAAGTTACTTTGCGAACAAGAGAAAGGGGAAATCAATGTGCAAGTTAAGGTGACAGATGAAACCGGCATTGAACCTGTTGTGTGTGAAATGATCTGGGCATGGGTACCGAAAAGGGCGTAAATTTACCCCGCCGGTTATGCTTAATTTATTGTCATAAAAATTCCATAGAAACAATAGTATTTGAAAGGTTATTTTTCGGAAAAAAATCGTATATAAAAACTTGGGAAAAATATTGACAGATTTCGGATTTAAATTATAAAGCAGGTTGGCACTAGCCAAACAATTTAGTCTTTCACTTAATTTAAATTGGGGATGCCATCATGGCACAACTTTCAAGAGCATCGATGTTTCAACGTGTTTTTAGCGATCCTAAAAACTATCCTTATGGTTTTTCACGTTCAGGTGACTTTTCAATTTCTGAAAGTAAAGCACTGAGCCAATATGGTTGTTTAATTACTGCCTTGCTTGATGGCCGAATTGAACCTGAATGTGAAGAAGATATCTCATTTTTAGCCGTGGCTAAGGGTGAGAAAGACCCCAGTACGACCGCTGAAAAAGCATGGTCTAAGTATGATAAGCGCATACATCGGCCTAAACTTGGTAATATTTACGGTAGTAGGCCGTCATCTCAGAGCAATGACGATGACATGTCTGAAGATAGTGACTTAGAAATTGAACTGGATGATTAACCTTATTTCAGTCTGAAATTCGTAAAATCATCCTATTTCTATGAGACACACTCTGTAAATCGAAAGATATATCCTAATATATTGCTATATTGGGATATATATCTCACTTTTATTGCATTTCCTGTTTAATCTTCCTCTTCGCTCAAGTATAGTTTTCGTTCGTTTGGTAGCGATATTGTGCCGAAACCTTTTTTTTAACAACTTTTTAGGAGAGTAGCCGATGGAAATGATGTCAGGCGCCGCAATGGTTGTGCGAACCCTAAAAGACCTTGGGGTTAAGCACGTATTCGGTTATCCCGGTGGAGCCGTTTTAGATATATATGATGCATTGTACGCGCAAGAAGATGTAGAACACGTATTGGTTCGTCACGAACAGGGTGCTGCGCACATGGCGGATGGTTATGCTCGTTCTACAGGTATTACAGGCACTGTGCTGGTCACGTCTGGCCCTGGTGCTACCAATACGCTAACGGGTATTGCCACTGCGTATATGGATTCTATTCCAATGGTTATTTTGTCTGGTCAGGTGCCTTCAATGCACATTGGCGAAGACGCTTTCCAAGAAACCGATATGGTCGGTTGTTCGCGCCCTGTGGTCAAACACAGTTTCCTCGTTAAGCGCGCTGTTGATATTCCTGAAGCTATTGCTAAAGCCTATTACATTGCTAACACAGGACGTCCTGGTCCTGTGGTGGTGGACTTACCAAAAGACATAGTCAATGTGCTTGAAGAGCACCCTTATCAGTTCCCAGAAGATGTGACTATGCGCTCTTACAACCCAACGTTGAAAGGGCACAGTAAACAAATTAAAAAAGCATCTAAAGTATTGCTCGAAGCTAAGCGTCCTATTTTATATGTAGGCGGCGGTGCCATTGCTGCACAAGCGAGTGAGTTGGTCACTGAAATAGCTGAGAAACTAAACCTACCTGTTACCTCTACTTTGATGGGGCTAGGCGCGTTTTCTGGTGTGCATGAGCAAAGCCTAGGCATGTTGGGTATGCACGGTACATTAGAATCAAATAAAGCGATGCATAACGCGGATTGTATTTTGGCGTTAGGAGCACGTTTCGATGACCGTGTTACCAATAATGTTGAGAAATTTTGTCCTCACGCGACCATTATTCATGTGGATATTGACCCTGCTTCTATCTCTAAAACAGTTGCAGTTCATGTGCCTGTTGTGGGCAGTGTCGATCAAGTCGCCAAGCAATTACTTGCGCAAATGGGCGATATTGATACCGCTAAGCAAAAAGAGAAACTGGCTGATTGGTGGGAGCAAATTGAACAGTGGCGTGGACGCAGCTGTTTAGATTTCAAGAAAGACGACAAACTCATCAAGCCACAAGAAGTGATCCAATCGGTTTACAAGCACACCAATGGTGACGCTTACTTGAGCTCAGATGTAGGTCAACACCAGATGTTTGCGGCCTTGTATTATCCGTTTGCCAAACCTCGTCGCTGGATCAACTCAGGCGGCTTGGGCACCATGGGCTTTGGCTTGCCTGCTGCTATGGGTGTACAAATGGCTCACCGTGATGCGACTTCAGTGGTTATTACTGGAGACGGCAGTATTCAGATGAATATCCAAGAGTTGTCGACGTGCTTGCAATATAAGTTACCGATTAAAATTATTTCATTGAATAACCGCGCACTCGGCATGGTTCGCCAATGGCAAGACATGAACTATAAGAGCCGCTACTCAAGCTCTTACATGGATTCAATGCCTGACTTCGTTAAACTTGCCGAAGCATACGGTCATATCGGTATTCGTGTTGAGCACCCTGATGAATTAGATGCTGCTATGGAGCGTTGTTTTGCAGAGAAAGATCGTTTGGTCTTTATGGATATCGCCATTGATCAAAACGAACATGTATATCCAATGCAGATTAAATTTGGCGCTATGGATGATATGAGATTAAGCAAAACGGAGCGTACATAATGAAACGTATTATTTCAGTTTTAATGGAAAACGCCCCAGGTGCTTTATCACGTATTGTGGGTGTGTTTTCACAGCGTGGTTATAATGTTGACTCCTTGTGCGTTGCAGCAACCGATGACAAAAGTTTGTCTCGACTGACCATCACGACGCAAGCAGATGACAAAGTGATTGAGCAGATCACTAAGCAGGTGAATAAGCTGATTGATGTGCTTAAAGTAACTGACCTCACTAATGGGAGTCATGTTGAGCGGGAACTTATGTTGATAAAGGTCGCTACCCGCAGTGAACTCGTGCGTGCAGAAGTAAACCGCAATGTGGATATTTTCCGCGCGCAGATCATTGATGTCGACTTAAACAACTATACCATTCAAGTTACAGGTACGAGTGACAAGCTAGATGCCTTTGCTAATGTACTTGCACAGAGTACTGAAATCATCGAGGCGTCTCGCACGGGTATATGTGGTTTAGCTCGCGGTGATAAAGCACTGCGCCCATAAGTGGAATGATAGAATGCAAAAAGGCTCAAATATGAGCCTTTTTTTGTTTTTGAACCTAGGGTTGTTGTTTAACAGACTTATGCTTGATCCCACACCAGTTCTTTGAAGTGCTTGCGACACATAGATTCATATCTGTCGTTCCCGCCTACCTCTACCTGTGCGCCTTCTTTCGCTGCATTGCCGTGCTCATCCAAGCGCACCACAAAGGTCGCCTTGCGCCCGCAATGACAAATCGTTTTTAGCTCAATGAGTTTGTCGGCCCAAGCCATTAAATAGCGGCTACCTTCAAAGGTTTCTCCTACAAAGTCAGTTCTCAGACCATAAGCCAATACGGGAATATCCAAATCATCGACCACAGATACGAGTTGCTGTACTTGCTGTTTATTTAAAAATTGGGCTTCGTCGATAAAAACACAATCTAATTTCTTGTCCTTGTGTAAAGTCGATATTTGCTCATGCAAGTCGCTGGTGCCGTTAAAAAGGTGGGCACTGGCTTCTAAACCAATGCGCGAAGCCACTTTGCCAATACCGAAGCGGTCGTCTAAGGCGGCGGTAAAAATTGCAGCGCGCATGCCACGCTCTTTGTAGTTATAAGCCGATTGAAGCAAAGATGTGGATTTACCTGCATTCATTGCAGAGTAGTAAAAGTAGAGCTGGGCCATGAAACGAGGGATCCTGATAAGCAGTGTGCTTGCTGTACGTTATTATTGTCAGGCTATGTTAGCGGATATCAAGGTTAATGTAAGCTACTGAAAAGCTATTTTGCTTGTGCAGATGACGCTGTGGTATCGGTTATTGGGTTTTGCCATTCGATTAGCTGTTCATTGCGCATTGGTTTTGCAAAATAAAAACCTTGCAGGTAATCCACTCCCATGGCTTTTAGGGCCAGGGCTTGCTCGAGGGTTTCAACCCCTTCGGCGACGGTTTTACAGTTAAGCTCACTGGCAATGAACAAGGTTGCGCGGATAATGGCTTCGCCGTTGTTGTGCATATTGTCGATAAAAGATTTATCGATTTTGACCTGATTAACAGACAATGTCTGTAATTGAGAAAGAGATGAATAACCCGTACCAAAGTCATCAATAGACACATGAACTTTGCGGGCCTGAATTGCTTCTAGCTGTTGTTTGATTTTAATTTTGTTATCGACAAAAATAGATTCAGTGATCTCAAGATGCAGTCGTTCTGGGGCTAGCCCGCTACTGCGCAGCGCATTGTCTAGCGCTCGAATAAAGCTGTCATCCATTAGCTGAATAATAGATACATTCACTGATACTGCTGCGTCATGGGCATATTGCCACTGACTGGCGTCCATGCAGGCTCTGTTGAGCACCCAAGCCCCCATTTCTTTAATTAAGCCTGATTTTTCAGCCAACGGGATAAATTGGTCGGGGCCGATAAAACGACCATCGAAATCCCAGCGTAACAGCGCCTCAAACGCGCAAGATGAAGTGTCTTTCGCTGAAACGATGGGTTGGTAACATAAGTAAAGTTGACGCCGCACGGTGGCTTGTTGCAACCCTTCTAGTATGGTTTGCGTGTCAATTACTCTTTGTTGTAATTCATTGCTGAATATCACAGGCGTGCGATCTGGCGTGACCTTTTGCTCACTCATAACCAAGTCGGCAAACTGAATTAACTCGGTAGCTTCTGTGCTGTGCTCTGGGCACATCGCAATGCCCACGGTTGCCCCTAAATGCACGCTATTGTTGTTCACTGAAATTGCTTGGGAAATACTGGTTATGATGGCACTAGCAATCGCTTTAGCGGTTGGTGCGTCACTGTAGGGCAGGGCGACTAAAAATTCATCCCCCGTCCAGCGCCCGATTTTGTTGTCGTCAGAGAACGCACTGATCCGGCGCGTTACTTCTTGTAAAACACTGTCACCGACTTGGTGGCCCATGGTGTCATTGATTTTTTTAAAGCCATCGAGATCGATAAACAGCAAGGCTAATTCGCTGTTACTTTGCTCTGCTCTTGCGGCTAATTTACTTAAGGATTGGGTAAACGCTTTGCGGTTCATTAACTGGGTCAGAGGGTCTAGATAAGACAGTTGGGCTATTTTTTCAGTTCGCTTGCTGACTTGTTCTTCAAGGGTATTGTTCACAACATTGAGCTTGTCGTAAGCATCACTGAGCTCTTGATTGACCTTGTCTAATTGTTGTTTTTCCTGACGAAGTTGCTCACTCATTGCCATGTTCATATTTCTTGTATTGATGGAGTCAAGAGTGAACTGGACGGCTTTAGAATAGGTAAACACCAACCCAATACTGAAGACTAAACCTAAGCCCCCGAGCATAACTCGATAGTCTTCTTCAGATATAACGCCCAAGATAGAAATAGGCACTAGGAGTATCAGTGCATACGAGATTGAGATCCGCGCATTGGCCGCTAAAACAGATTGTCCTCCAGCGGCCATCGAAGATAAAACGATGATCATGACAGAGAACTCAAGCAAGTTAACATAGGAAAAAGTGAGTATAGGTAGGGCGGTCCATAAAATTGCAGTAGCAATACAGCCGATACCGAAGCGTACTTGTGCTGCATCACCGTCAAAATCTTGCTGGGGTTTTATTACTCTTCGCCAATAAAGTCCGTCTACAAAGCGCAGCGTTGACACCACTAGCATGCACAACCACCATGCTTGCTTAATCAAATGAATCTCGGGATTAGCAAAGCCAAACGCTAGCACACTACTTGAAGCGAGAGTTATCAAACAGGCTGCACCTATATTACTGTAAAGTAATTTAGCAGCATCCTGACTATTTAGTGCACGTAAATCGGCCGAAGTATTCGTCACTCTCATCCTAGATCGGTGAATTAATTTTTTGTTTTTAGTCTGCCTAACGCACCGTAAGAAGCAAACCTCAACGTAAATTTATTGCTATTTGACGAACAATTTACCGTAAATTGATGAAAAAAGTAACAGCTGGTTTAATACCTTTGTATAAGATATTTGACCAACTGTTCACCCGCGACTTGAATATGCTGACTGAGTATAGCCCCAGCTTTTTCGTGTTGGTTCGCAGATAATGCGTTGAGCAAAGCATCATGCTCATCTTGGCTGCGGTCAAAGTAAGCGAGTTCCGTTTCATGAAAACCGATATATCTGGCACATAACAAATGCAAGTGAGCGACGGTGTCAAATAGAGCTGCACGGTTCGCTGGTACGTACAAACAGCGATGAAATTGCCAATTGAGTTCACCGTTTAACAGTATATCGTCAGGGGAAATAGCTTTCAGCTGAAGCAGTATGTCACGGGCTTTGCCCAGTGTTTCAAAATTGATATTCGGTGCCGCGTGAGCTAACAACATAGGTTCAAGATGCATGCGCATTAAATATAAATCTTGAGCGTCATCTGCGTTTAACGGGCGCAACATCACGCTGGATTTTCCATGCTCTACCAGCCAGCCTTCATTCTTGAGCCGTTGTAGGGCATCGCGAATGGGGATACGGCTCACGCCATAGCGCTCTGCGAGCTGAGCTTGTTTCAGAGCCTGTTTTTCCGGCAATTTACCTTGCACTATGTCCTGTTTAAGCTGTTGATAAAGCGTGTGAGTTTTTCGGTTATGCATGGGCGCTCGCTTTGTACAGTCCGTTATTGTTGATTAGCGTTAGGCATGGGTTGGCGTTTGGCACTAAACAGCAGTGTCAGCATACCTATAATTAACCCCCAAAACGCTGAAGAAACATCAAATAAGGATACACCCGATGCAGTCACTAAAAATGTAACAATGGCAGCGTCTCGATATTGTGGGTCGTGCACTGAGCTAAATAGGCTAGCCCCTATGGTACCTAGCAGCGCCAGGCCAGCAAGTGTGGCAATTAATGCAGCGGGAAACGCCGCAAATAAACTGACCACCACGGTCGCACCAAGTCCGGCAATAATATTGAATACCCCTGCAGATACGCCAGCGATATAGCGCTTAGCAGGATCGCTATGGGCCTCGTCACTGGTGCATATGGCTGCGGTGATTGCGGCTAAATTGAAGCTAAACCCACCAAAAGGGGCAAGTATTAAATTTAATGCACCGCTGGTGGTAATAATTGGTGATATAGGTTGTTGCGCATAACCACTGGATTTAAGCACCGCCATACCTGGTAAGTTTTGCGATGTCATTGTCACGATAAATAAGGGTAAACCTACGCCAATCAGTAACGATAAATCAAACGTTGGTGATACCCAAACAGGCGTCGCGGTGGTTATTTCAATGGCGGTTAAGTCAAACATACCTGTAAGCCACGCGTAAGTTGTGCCGGTGATTAATACCAATAATATACAGAAACGAGGAATGAGTCGTTTGCTGATAAAATAACTCAGCAACATAACACCGACGAGCATAGGCGCAATAGCAAACGATTCGAAAATAGAGAGTCCGAATTGCAGTAAAATTCCCGCTAGCATCGCACTGGCTAATGGCAATGGAATACGTTTTGTTAAAGTATCGAACCAACCTGAGATACCCGTGATCAAGGTTAAAACAGCGACAAATAAAAATATACCGATGGCCTGTTCAATGTTAACACCGGCTAAGCTGGTGGCCAGTAAGGCAGCGCCTGGTGTCGACCAAACAATGATAATGGGACGCCGGTAATACCAAGACAACCCTAAGCACCCTGCGCCCATACCAATCCCCAACGCCCAAACCCAGCTGACAATCATCTCATGGCTTGCTCCAGCAGCTTGAGCCGCTTGAAATACAATAGCCACGGCGCTGGCGAACCCGACCAATACGGCGATAAATCCGGCACTGATGGCGGAAAGACTCATATCCTGAATAAGCTTTTTCATTTTGTATACGTTATAAAATTTGTATACAAATTAACACTCACCATCGAGAGATGTAAACCATTAGCGCGGTATAAATGCAAACAAAGGCGAATGTAAGGTCAGGTTTATCGCGGATGATTTATGACAAATAGTGCATAAGTAGCGCCGACGCAGCGCACAGCGTCAGCGCCAGAACGCATGTTAAGCGTTAGCGCTGGCTGATGAGCGAAACTTTTTCGCTAACAGTACAAGCATGAAGGCCCCAATATACATAGTGACCCCATACACCCCAGGCGCTACAGCAAAGTCGGCTCGTTGTAAAAAGGTGACTGCAATTAGTATGGCCATAGCTGAATTTTGCACGCCTACTTCTATTCCCAAGGTGATGTTATCTCTGGCTGAAAACCTGAATAACGCACCGAGGCCGATGCCTAGCATAATGGCCAACAGGTTTAAGGTTAATGCACTTGAGAACACAGCAGAGAAAGATGAAGCAAGTGTGTCTTTTTCCTGGATCGTAATAGCCACTATCATCAGCACCAGAAATGCCGTCGCTAGATGGCGGAAAAAGGGTTCGCAACGAATAGCTTTCTCAGCAAAATAATGCCGAATAATAATACCGATGAGCACAGGAATTAAGGTAATAAAAATTAGCCCGAGTGTGGTGCTAAGCAAAGAGAATGACTGAGCTTCGTGTTGACCAAACTGACTAATGGCAAATTGGATAATCAAAGGTGTAGTAATCACGCAGATCAGCGAACTAATGGCCGTTAGGCTAACCGAAAGCGCCAAGTTTGCTTTCGCGAGCTGGCTGATAATGTTAGAGCTTGTGCCACCAGGACAAGCCGCGAGTATCATGATCCCTATGGCTAGATTTGGGGCTAAATCGAACGCAATGGCCAAGCAATAAGCCAATATTGGCAGTAATAGAAGTTGCCCAAACAGCCCAACCAAAATAGGTAAGGGCGCACGCCATAGCTGCTGAAAGTCATTTTTGGTTAAGCTCAGTCCCATACCAAACATGATGAGGGCTAGAACAAATGGTGCTATGTACTGGGTTAAGAATGATTCGGTCATTATTATTATTGTTCACTAGGTTAATAGGCATTAATTGCCAGTTAGGGATATAACATAAGGTGGAAGGCATATCCTCTGCCTTCAGGCTTGCAGTGGTAGGTAGATTACAGTGTATTTGTCATGGGAGGTCTCGTAAGTCTTGTGGTTCTAATAATTGATAATAGTGACGCAGCCGAGTAAGCAGCGCTTGGTTCGCTACGATGAATTCGTTCAATTGATGAATAATGTCTTTCTGCTCTATGGTGGACAAATGAAAGGTCACTGGCCCGTGAGGTATATTTTTAGCTATCGTCACTTTTTGTTTTTTTTCAGGTGTCGCTAATAGGTATTGTGCAACGTTATATTCAACGTCTGCACCGTCAACTCTGTTTTTAAGCACTAAATTGATGGCAGCATTCGGAGAGTTCACCTCAAGCACATTTAAGCGATTCTTGGCGATGCGCTCAAGCCAATGAACAGGGGTAAACCCGTGGGGCACGCCTAAAGACCGGAACTGCTTCATGCTGTAATATTCGCGCTCTGTCAAAACCATGGTCGCGCTAATGGTGCTGATTAACGGCTTACTTAGGGTTTTACGAGAATCAATTTTGTCGTGAATGGAACGCCAATCTGCGTTATCGGGGTAAGCAAAATCAATAGAATCCTGAGCCAGTGCTCGCTGTAAACGTTTGATAGGATAAGAGCGATACTCGAACTGATGCCCACTAGCCTGTGAAAACGCCTCTAGTACAGCCCACGCATAACCTTTGTCTTCTTTTAGACTGAAATTGTAATGGGGGAAATAATCAATGTCTTGGCAGCCTACAACAAAGGTTTTTTGCGGGCTGGCATTCGCCCAACTTATTCCTAAAACAGATAACCAAATCAACCACCAGCGGGTATTGTGCATGCTTAATATCACTCTACTGCAAATTCATGATGTGTTTTAGCATAGTTGAAAATAGCCATTTCGTGGAAATTGCCACAAATGCTATTCTCACCAGCACTAGGTGGCACGCCAAGCTAACTCATTTTAGCCAGTACACTAAGGGGGGCAATTCGCGCAATATAGCGGAATAAAGCCCAAGGCCATGTGGGTACAAAGCTACTATCTACCTCTTTTTCAATGGCCTTAACCATAGCCTTGCATCCTGTTTCGGTATCAACAATAAACGGCACTGTTTTTACCTTTTCGTTGATTTCGCTTTGAATGAAGCCTGGGTGAATGGTGGTCACCTTAATAGGGGTCTTCATCACATCAATACGGATACCTTCTGTCATCGAAGTCAGCGCTGCTTTGGTGGCCGCATATACGGTCATTGCCCGTCGCGCGCCGCGCACCGCACTAACTGAAGAGATGGTCACCAGATGCCCAGCATTTTGTTCGCGGAAAATTTCCATACTGGCTTCACATTGCGCCAGAGCTGACACAAAATTGGTCACGGCGGTTTGTTTGTTGGCGTGAAAATACCCTGTGCCTACCGACGCGCCTTTACCCATGCCGGCATTAACGATAACGCGGTCAAGCCCGCCCATATCTGCGGCAAAGGCTTTGATTACCTCAAACACCTGTGGGTGGTCGTCCACGTCTAACGGGCGAATAAATACCTCAATATTCGGATTGATAGCGAGTAATTCAGCTTTTAACTCTTCTAAGCGCTCGACCCGTCTGGCGCATAACCCCAAGTTACGGCCCATCTTGGCAAACTCAATAGCCATGCCTTTTCCTAAACCTGAGCTTGCGCCAGTGATTACGATGTTTTTTCTTGTCATGGTGGCGTCTCTCTTTATGTACTGGTTTGTTTTAGCTTTCTGCTTGGGCTCATTATTTGTATGTAATGAGATGGCTGTGATTACCTTCAAATGCAGAATGATCATTAAGGCTAGATAACACTAGGCCTTTTTTTGAGTGAATAATTTTTGTGATGCTGGCGTTTACCAAAGTCCAGTTAACCTTCATTAAATTGCTCGCAGGTATGTTTAACAGCGTCTGACTCAGTACTGCAATCGGTCCTCCTGAGCTAAATACGGCTATATGTTTAGCATCTTCATTGTGATCAATAACATTTTGAATCGCCAGCTCAATACGATTTTGGTACGCCTTCCACGATTCTGTGTATTGCTGGGCAAAGTCGTTGCTCATCCAGCGAGAAAAGGCTTCTTCAATCACATTTTGCAGTGCCATGTTAGGATTTTTATGCTGCATCAAATGCTGCTTTACACCCGCAGGCGTTGCAAAGGCGGGGTTGAGCTGGGCTAAAATATCTTGGTGGTCATACTCGTTCCAGTTGGCGTCAACGATTGTGTTTTCGATAATCGACTCATCAGCACCCATAGCGTGCAAACAGCCTTTAGCGGTTTGCTGGTGGCGTAACATACTGCCACGAAATACTTTGTCGAATCTGACGCCTCTGCGCTTTAAATCGGCACCCAAGTGAGTGGCTTGCTGCTCACCTAAGGAAGATAAACAATCGTAATCGTCTTTGCCAAATGACGCTTGCCCGTGGCGAATAAGATAAATACAGGTCATGCTAGCGTTTTCCTTTTATCGCTTTGCGGCATTGCCACATGAGATAATGCACAAAGAACCAAATATTTTTAAACGCAGGGTTATTCGTTTGCTTGTGATGATAGCGATAATAAATTTGCTGAGCGATCGCGGCGAGCCTATACAAGCCATACACTTCATAAAATGCAAAGTTATCGACGTTAAAGCCGGTTTTATCGAGGTAATAATCGATCACTTCACGGCGGGTAAACATGCCCGGTAAATGGGTCGGTTGGCGACGAGTCGACTTAGCGAGTTTGTCATCATCTGCTTGTACCCAGTAGGCTAAACTATTTCCCAGATCCATGAGTGGGTCGCCTAACGTAGCAAGTTCCCAGTCCAGTACACCAATAATTTCGGTAGGAGACTGGGCATCTAACACCAGATTATCAAAACGAAAATCGTTGTGGGTCAAACAAATATGTTCATCCGCCGGCATGTTATCTCTAAGCCAGTCACTCACATAATTTGCTTTAGGGACATTCCAGGTACGGGCTTTTTGATAGCGGCCTATCCAGCCATCTATTTGCCGCTTGGTGTAACCGCTACCTTTGGCAATATGTGAGAGTTGCGCTGCTTGATAATCGACTTTGTGCAACTCAATAAGGCTATCAAGGGCGTTTTCACACAATTGGCGGGTATCAGCCACATTTAACGAAAAATTTCGCGGCAGATTCTTGCGCGGTATGATGCCATTGAATTTCTGCATGACGTAAAATTCAGCACCAATAATCGATTCATCCTCACAATGGGCGAGCATTTCAGGAACGTAATGGTAGACCGGCTTCAGGGCTGCTTGCAGGCGATATTCGCGCCCCATATCGTGAGCACCTTTGGCTTTTGTTCCTGCAGGCCCTCTGCGTAAGATAACTTCAGTATCGATTCCATTAGGGTTACTGTAAGCCAAGCAGTACGTCCAATTAGACGCACCTCCAGCATACTGGGTGACCTTCGGCTGGCCAGTCAACCCGCTGATGTGCTTGGTAAGCCAAGGATTGAGCGTCTCAAGATTGAGCTCCTCCCCTTGGCGCACTGAGCCGGCCTGATCGATTGCGCCCTGTGCGCTTGCAGTTGTGCTCATATTAACTGTATTTCTTCAGTTCTAAGCGGGTCACCATTCCCATATGCACTTCATCTGGGCCATCAGCCAAGCGCAGGGCTCTGGCGCCTGCAGCAAAGCGTGCTAATGGGAAATCACTGCTCATGCCCGCACCACCATGAAGTTGCACTGCCATATCCACTACGTCTTGCAGCATTTTGGGAACAGCGACTTTAATAGCAGAAATTTCAGTCATGGCATTCTTCACCCCAACTTCGTCAATTTTCCATGCTGCGTGTAACGTCATTAAGCGGGCCTGATGAATTGCGATACGCGCTTGGGCTATACGCTCGCCATTGCCACCAAGTTTGATTAACGGTTTACCAAATGCGGTGCGGCTTAAGCTGCGTTTCATAGCGAGTTCTAATGCTTTTTCTGCACCGCCAATTGAGCGCATGCAGTGATGAATACGTCCTGGCCCTAAGCGGCCCTGAGCGATAGCAAAGCCCTTACCCAAACCTACCAGTAGGTTTTCTTTGGGAACACGTACGTTAGTAAAATGCATTTCACCATGGCCTGATGGCGCGTCGAAATCACCGTAAGCACTAAGCATGCGCTTGATCTCAATACCTGGGGTATCAAGGGGCACAATGACCATGCTGTGTTGGCTATGCTTGTCATTTTCAGGATTTGATAACGCCATGAAAATCGTGACTTTGGCATTTGGGTGACCTAATCCGGTTGACCACCACTTTTTGCCATTAAGTACTAGCTCATCGCCGTCGACTTCAACGGTAGCTTGCATGTTAGTGGCATCTGATGAAGCCACATCGGGCTCGGTCATACCGAATACAGAGCGTATTTCGCCAGCCAGTAAAGGTTTTAGCCATTTGTCTTGCTGTTGCTGGTTACCGAAATGATAAAGCACTTCCATGTTGCCGGTATCTGGGGCATTACAGTTAAATATCTCAGATGCAAATAAAACACGACCCATTTCCTCGGCAAGGGGGGCGTATTCTAGTGTCGTTAAGCCTTTGCCCAATTTGTCGTCCGGTAGGAACAGGTTCCACAATCCTGCTTCTTGAGCTTTCTTCTTTAGCGGTTCAATCATGGGATGCATTTGCCACTTGGTCCAGTCGCCAGTTGGGTTTAGCTCCTCGGTTTCACGATAGATTTGCTCTTCCACTGGGTACACGTGTTCATCCATAAATGCTTTGACGCGTGCGATGTAATCTTGTGTTTTCTCGCTATGTGCAAAATCCATGATTTTCCCCTGCTATACGTTAGTATTTTTACGTTAATGTAGAGCCAGCATAGCGCCCTTTTTAAATTGAATGAAATGAAAAATACTACAGGTATACTATGAATAATATTCATTGTAGTTGAGGCTCACTATGGCAGACATGCACGCCCTTAAAAAACTCGATTTAAACTTGCTTAAAGTGTTTGAAAGTTTATATGTAGAGCAGAATATGACACGCACAGCGGATGCCCTGCACATCACGCCATCAGCGGTCAGTCACTCAATTAAGCGCCTGCGAGAGTGCCTTGGCGACCCTTTATTTCAGCGCAGTAACAATCGCATGTTACCCACACCCGCTTGCCAGAGAATGGCCCCTCTGATCATTGATAATCTCACGCGCTTACGGCAAATCATGCAGCACTGGGGGGAGTTTCAACCCTTAACCAGTGAACATCATTTCAGAATTGGTATGCATTACGCGCTAGAGCCGAGCATTTTGCCCGCGTTAACGACTCGATTAGCATCGCTTGCACCGAACGTGACGTTTTCCAGCGTAAAAGTAGACCGAGTGACCTTGACGCGAGACTTAAGCGCCGGGCACATGGATTTAGCGTTAGATGTGGCATTACCGATAAAGTCACCTGTGCTGCATCAAAAGTTAATTGATGATGACTTCTGTGTATTGATGCGTAGCGAACATCCGCTTACTGAGAACATGAGTAAAGAAGCCTATTTTGCCGCTGGGCACATTGGAGTATCAAACCGCTCGAGTGGGGCATCGGTAGAAGACCTATTGTTTCAGCAGCAAGGGTTGTCTCGTAAGGTGGTGATCCGCTGTCAAAACTACTATTCGGCAAAAAGTATGGCGGCTAATTCCGATAACCTACTAACGGTTCCGCGCAGGTTGGCAGAGCATTTACGTCAGGATGATGTGGCACTTTTTGATTTACCCATTAGTATCGCGCCCATTTCTACTCACATGTATTGGCATAAAAACACCGAACAAGACTCAGCATTAACTTGGTTAAGAGCTTTATTTGACGGGATATTTGTGGGATAGGCAGTAAAAATAAATACCTCGCCCGTTTAATAAGGGCGAGGCTGCTTTTGTGTACTGGTTAATCGTCGTTAGTTGAGCCGATACGGTGAATGGTTAAGTCAGCGCCGTTGTATTCTTCTTCTTCGGTTAAGCGTAACCCCACCACCATTTGAATCGCGCCATAAACAATAACGCCGCCGATAATAGCCACTAAAATACCGCCTAGTGTTCCAATGATCTGAGCGACTAAATTGACGCCCCCTAGGCCGCCCATGCTTTCGCTACCGAAAATACCAGCAGCAATACCGCCCCATGCGCCGCACAGGCCATGTAATGGCCATACGCCCAATACATCATCGAGCTTTTTGCTGCGCTGAATAAAGGTGAATAAAGTAACAAACAACCAGCCTGCGACAACACCTATCACTAGCGCACCTATGGGATGCACAACGTCTGAGCCTGCGCAAATAGCCACAAGCCCAGCTAAAGGGCCATTGTGAACAAAACCCGGGTCATTCTTGCCGAACAACCAAGAGGAAATAATTCCCCCTGCCATCGCCATTAAAGAATTCATAGCAACCAAGCCACTGATGCCGTCTAGGGTTTGGGCAGACATAACATTGAAACCAAACCATCCTATGCAAAGGATCCACGTACCCAAGGCTAAAAAGGGAATGTTAGACGGGGCAAATGCGATCAGCTTTTTGTCTTTTACTCTGCCATTACGCAAGCCCAAGAAGAAGACTGCTACTAATGCCAGCCAGCCGCCAACACCGTGCACAACCACTGAGCCGGCAAAGTCGTGAAATGGCGCGCCAGTGGTTTGCTCTATCCAGTCTTGTATACCGTAATTGCCGTTCCATACTATGCCTTCGAAGAAGGGATATACCAAGGCAACGATGATCGCTGAAGCCAACAAGAAGGGATTGAACTTGGCGCGTTCAGCAATACCGCCTGAAATAATGGCAGGAATTGCGGCAGCAAACGTCATTAAGAAAAAGAACTTAACCAAGTCATAGCCATTATTTGCGGTCAGTTCGCTGGCGCTACTGTAAAAAGTCGTATCGTAAGCCACCCAATAACCAATAAAAAAGTAAGCGACACAAGAAACACCGAAATCGGTGATAATTTTAACTAATGCGTTAACCTGATTTTTGTGGCGTACCGTACCCACTTCCAAAAAAGCAAAGCCTGCGTGCATGGCAAAAACCATGATTGCACCAATGAGTAAAAAATACGTATTTGAACTTTGCACCAATAGCTCGGTAGCGCTTGTGACATCTTGCATGTGTTATATCTCTGTGTGTCGGTTAATGTTACATAAAGGTAAATTTTAAACGCGTTTCTTTATCCTTAACGGCTATTTTAAGTGTGTTTTTGCTCGTTAAAGTCAGCCTATTATATCCCTCTACGCCTTGCTGTGTCAGAATCATACCCTGCGTAATGAAAAGTGTGCATGCCACATATAGAACTAAAGCACATAGCTCATGCATATTTAACATTGTGTTTAAAACTAAAGACTAGTTGTGAATTCGTTGCTCTGTGTATTACTTAAGTCAGATATGAATTGTGCCATGGACAGCCCCAATAGGATGTTATTCGATAGTCTGAATATCGATACCTTACATCCCCGATCTTAACAACACCTATAGCGTAAGATAAGTGTTTACTGCTTTGCGAGACAAATCATGAAAAATGATCTTTTGAATCGATTCACAGGTTACCTTGTGGGTTGCTTATGTATGCTCATCGCTGCCAATAGTGCAGTGGTTAGTGCAGCGATTGAACTAACCGAGGTAGCCCCACAGAACACAGTGCTCAGTAGCAAGCAACGACAGTTGATGGTAGAGCAACTACAAAAAAATAACTCGTTGCGTGTCATTGTTGAATTAAAAACGAATATTAATAGCCTTGCTTCGGTGGCGCAGTCTGATGATGGTGCGGCGGCCGATGGATCAGCAACCGCGTCGCAAAGCACGCTTCAAGCAATTGCGAACGCGCAAGCGGATTTACACTCAAGCTTGCAACAATCAGGTGCTGTGCTTAAGCATAACTTTACCCACTTGCCTATGGTGGTGTATGAAATTGATTTAGGTGCGTTATCAGTGATGGAGAAATCCTCGCTGGTTAAAAGCATTCAGGTTGACGAAATTCGTCAGCCATCTTTACTGCAAAGTACAGATATTATCGGGACTGAAGAGGCCTATGCCATAGGGGCGACAGGTGCTGGGCAAACATTGGCTGTGCTTGATTCAGGGGTTGAGTCAGTTCATCCGTTTTTAGCGGGTAAGGTGGTGTCCGAGGCGTGCTTCTCAACTAATCGTAGCTCTGGGTTTTCTGCATCCGTTTGTCCTAGTGGTAGCAATGATGAAATTGGTGAGGGCGCAGCAAAGGCTTGTGATTTCAGTGGTTGCTATCATGGAACTCATGTCGCGGGAATCGCTGCGGGCCAAAACGAAAATCTGCATGGCGTGGCTAAAGATGCCGACATTATCGCTATTCAAGTGTTCTCAAAAATTTTAGACAGCAACTACTGTAGCGGCAGCCCACCTTGTTTAGGGGCCTATGACTCGGACGTCATTCAAGGATTAGAGCGAGTTTACGCTTTACGCAACACCTATTCTATTCCCTCAGTCAATTTAAGCCTAGGTTCCGGCGGATACCTTAGCCATGAGGCTTGTGATTCAGCTAATAGCAGTTATGCCAGCGCTGTGAGTAAGTTAAATGATGCTGGTATTGCGGTGGTCATTGCCTCTGGTAACAATGGCTACAGCAATAAAATCAGTGCCCCTGGTTGCGTAAGTCATGCCATTAGCGTGGGAGCTACAACTGACAATGATGGCGTTGCTTGGTTTACCAATAAAGCGGACTTTCTGACCTTGCTTGCCCCTGGCACCAGTATTCAATCTTCTGTTCCTGGCGGGACCTACTCATCAGCTCAGGGCACATCTATGGCTGCCCCTCATGTGGCGGGTGCATTTGCTGCGCTGGCTTCTCTTGAAAATACACCTGACAAAACACAAATCCTCAGCGCGCTATTAAACACAGCGAAAGCGATTGATTCTGGCTCGCTAACTTTTGGCCGGATCGCCCTCGGGGCGGCTGCTGAAAACTTAATGCCAGAGCCTGAAATAGACCAACAACTGAGCATCCGTATAAGCGTTGATAACGCAGAGGAGATGTATTTTAACGGCGTACTTTTGGGTGGTTCTGATAATTGGAAGAGTAGCAAACTATATAACGTCAACGTGACCCAAAAAAACAATGTTTTGGCGGTCAAAGCGATGGACGTTGACGGGTTAGCGGCGCTCATCGCCGAGCTTGAACTAGAAGGACAAGCATTTTATAGCGATGAAAATTGGAAAGTCTCTACTGAATTTGTCGATGGCTGGCAACAAACTGAATTCGATGACAGTCAGTGGCAAGCAGCCAGTACCTATGGTTATTACGGAGTATGGCCATGGTATAAAAACGTAAAATGGTGGCCAAGCACCAGCCAAGCACAATGGCTTTGGTCAGATGAACGCTATGACGACAATACGGTTTACTTCCGCTATCACATAAAAGCAGCTGATACGCCTGCTTCTGAACCTGTCGTTATTAATACCGCGAACCTTGCCCAGGGGCAGGTAAATGAAGCTTATTCAGCAACACTATTCGCCAGTGGTGGTAGTGAGTCTTTTACTTGGACAGTTGTAAGCGGTAGTTTACCTAGTGGTCTTGAACTTAACGCGCAAAGCGGCCAATTAGCTGGTACGCCAAGTACAGCAGGGGAGTTTTCCTTTACTGTTGAAGCCAAGGATTCCGCGGGAGCACACGCTCAACAAGTATTGACGCTATCTATCGAGCCGGCTGCGGTTACTTCAGAAATAGCGACTATTACTATTTCGGTTGATAATTTTGAAGATACCTACTTTAACGGCGTGTTTTTAGGCTCTTCCACCAATTGGCAGTACGCAAAATCTTATACAGTGGAGTTGGTTTCTGGTCGCAATGTGCTGGCGGTAAAAGCGCAAGATGTAGACGGCGTAGCAGCGCTCATTGCCAAGATTGAAACTGAGCAGGGGATTATCGTCAGTGACAGCAATTGGAAAATTTCAACCCAAACGAGTGAGGGGTGGAATAACCAAGATTTCGACGACAGTACGTGGGGCAACGCTACTGCTTATGGCGCGTACGGTGCGCAGCCATGGCGCTGGCGAGTGAATCGTTTAAATGGCGCCAACGGTGCTAACTGGATTTGGTCGGGGGACAACGACCTAGACAACTTGGTCTATTTCCGACTAGTAATAGAGCGTCCATAGGTAGCTAAGCACGAATGCCTCAACCATGATGGGGCTTATAAAGCCGAGTTTAGATTCTATCTAGCTCGGCTTTTTTATTGCCTAGGGTGAAAATGCCGTAGCGTGTAAATGACGCCGCTTATGAATGGCTGAGCGTTTGTTTGGTAAGTTCAAGTAGTGAGCAAACTTAATTGCAATGCACTGCCGTGCGTCAGTCAGAAAAATGACGCTTTATATTTATTGTACTTTTTCCAGCCGAGCGGCCTTTTAACCTATTGATTATTAAGTTATTTAAACTGTTGGCACAGTGTCTGCTGAGGTGTGGGTGAGATGTGGAGGTAAGAGCTTTCTCATCTCATTCCAACCCGGTTCGATTAAGTACAAGGTGTCTACATGATAGGTTCTACCCATATACAACTGACTGAAACGCATCGCCAGCGCGTTACGTATTCGGCAAAACCCAAGGTGGGCACGGCTGCAGTCTTAGCACAGCTACTGCCGCAACTAGCGGTTAATACGCCAAGCGAGCGATACCAAGCGATTACTGGTTTAGATTACTATATGCGTGAAGAAACAGAGCGCTTACTGGCGCGCATTGAAACGCATCTTGAAATGCTCATAGAGGGCATAGAGGGCATAGAGGGCATGGCTAGTCATACTCAGCCGGCACAATTTAGCTTAACGGTATCCAATGGTAAGTGTGAACTTGCTGGCCAGTATCCTCTCGGGCTCGATAAAAAACTCAACCAAGACGCTTGGCTTATTGGTTCTTTTGCTTGGCTAATACCCAATTACCTTGCTCTGGTGCATTCACTAGAGCTTCGCGCATTTTCATATGCATATCAGCGCTGTCGAGCAAAAGCCGCAGTGGCATATCAGCATCTTGATGAGCCAAATCATGGCCTAGCGGTTGTCGTGAAGTTCAGCGCAGGAAAAGGGCAGTGGCAGGTAACCACGCCTCTAAATATTTATCACTTGTAAGGGGCTTACTGTTCTTACCCCTTGCCCTAATCTTAGCCCTAACCCCAATTTACATTTCAGTTGTGAATAGATGATCTTTCGGTAACTTTGCAGCACCGCGACAGAGACTGTTGACGGTGTGTGGAAGATTAGTGACTGAAGCGTCTTGCAGTTAAATCAAAAAAGGACAATTTTAATACTGCTATCAGGCTACGCATCCTTTAGAATATAAGCCTTAAATCAAGATGTTAAGCCCACGTTATCTAGGTAAATAATTGTATGCCTGATTCTCAAGAAGCAAAAAAACTTAGCAATCAGTTCGAAGAAATTAACGAGGCTTTAAACGACGGCATGATTGTGCAAGTGCGAGAGAGGCTCAGCACTATGCCTCCTTGTGATGTGGCATTACTGTTGGAGTCTAGTCGCAGTCGCACGCGCTCTGAAATATGGCAGTTGATCGAACCTGATCAGTACAGTGATGTTCTCGAAGATCTGTCTGAAGATGTACGCAACGGTATTATCCGCCAAATGGTCCCGGAAATTCTAGCTGACGCCCTAGAAGACATGGACACAGATGATTTGGTGGAAACCTTATCTGGCCTGCCTGAAGCCGTTTCACAAGATGCGCTTAGCTCTATGGATGAGCAGGATAGGCAGCGTGCAGAGCAAGCCCTTTCCTATGGTGAAGATACTGCTGGTTTCATTATGAACACCGACACCATCACTCTGCGCCCAGAAGTGACCGTTGACGTGATCCTGCGGTACTTGCGTCTAAAAGGTAACATTCCTAAGGGTACAGATACCTTTTATGTGGTAAATCGCAGTGATGAGCTTATCGGTAGTGTGCCGGTAACTGAGCTACTGACCGCTCGCCCGGCGGTGAAAGTCGAAAAGTTGATGACCCAAGACTCAGTCGCGGTGCCTGTAGATATGCACGAGAACGAAGTAGCAAGCTTATTCGAGCGTTATGATTGGTTGTCAGCCCCAGTGGTCGATAAGGGAAATCGTCTGGTAGGACGTATTACCATAGATGACGTGGTAGATATTATTCGTGAAGGCGCTGAGCACTCAATGATGAGCATGGCCGGTCTAGACGATGAAGAGGATACCTTTGCGCCTGTCATTAAAAGTACCAAGAAGCGGTCTGTATGGTTGGGTGTGAATTTACTTACCGCACTAATGGCAGCTGCAGTGAGCGATATGTTCGAAGCAACGCTGAGTCAGCTTGCCGTGTTAGCGATTTTAAATACCATTGTGCCTAGTATGGGCGGCGCGGCAGGGAACCAAACCTTGACCTTGGTGATACGGGGTATGGCACTAGGTCATGTGAGCGGCAGTAATGCTCGCTGGTTAATTGGCAAGGAATTGGCCATCGGCTTTTTCAACGGGGTGATTTGGGCCGTTTTGATTGCATCCGTGATTGCCATGTGGAAACAAGATGTCATGCTCGGCGGAGTGATTGCTTTTGCCATGATGGTCAACATGGTAGCCGCGGGGTTAGCTGGCGCTATGCTGCCGGTACTGATGAAAAAAATGAATATCGACCCTGCGCTTGCTGGTAGTGTGATTCTGACCACTATTACCGACGTGGTAGGAATTTTTGCCTTTTTAGGTACCGCAACCTGGTTGTTATTATAAAAATATGTCTGTGTTTTCTATCGTATCTTTAACGTTTATCACTTTGGTGGCTTTTGCGGCTAACTCTGTGTTTTGTCGTCTCGCACTGGACGAGCAGAATATGGATCCCATGAGTTTCACAGGAATTCGATTAGCATCGGCAGCTCTGGTACTCGGCCTGATTATGCTGGTCAAATCACCGGCTAGTGTAACCAGTATCAAAACCTTAAATAGTTATGGAAGTTGGCGACAAGCAGGCTATTTATTTGCTTACGCGGCAGGGTTTTCTTATGCCTATGTGACTTTGCCTACGGCCACGGGAGCGCTGATTTTATTTGCCGCCGTACAATTTACTATGCTGCTGGTGGCCAGACTATCTGGTCATCGTATGAATGCGGTAGCGAGTGCTGGAGTCGTGATATCTCTGTTTGGTTTTGGCTATTTTGTGTTACCCGAATTGTCCTCACCCAGTGTGATTGGTTTATTGGTCATGGCGTTAGCTGGAGTTGCCTGGGGCATGTACAGCTTGGCCGGCGCCAAGAGCAGCAATGCACTTGAAACGACCGGGGCAAACTTTATTCGCTGCTTGCCCTTCGGGCTACTCTTAATGCTGGCGTTTGTGCCTAGTGCAAATCTGACCTTTGAAGGGGTGGCTTATGCGTTGGCCTCTGGCGTGTTGGCGTCGGGGGTGGGATACGCGATTTGGTATCAAGTGTTGCCCAAGTTAGATAGTAGCGTAGCGGCGGTATGTCAGCTTAGCGTACCGATTATCGCGGCGTTTGGTGGGGTGATCATAGTCGCAGAGCCCATCACCTCACATCTGATGTTTTCTTCGTTCGCGATTTTAGGCGGCATGTTGTTGGTCATTGTGGGAAAAAAGCGCAAAGGTTAATGCACTGTAATATTAGGCATAAAAAAAGGTAGTCAGCTATGCAAAATAACCGCTACCTTTTCAATACTCACCAATAGGCAAATGACTAAAGCGCCAATCGCCTAATGTTTAAAAGCGCACTTCGCCCGCGCCGTCACTTGCGCAGCACACATAAAACGTTTCTTGATAACCTGTTTCTGATTGATAGCGATCGGCAATCAGTTGCTGAGCACCGGCGACCATTTCACGCGGCATAAGCGCCACAATACAGCCACCGAAACCGCCACCAGTCATGCGTACTCCACCATGCTCGCCTAGATAGTCAGCGAGGGTTTCGACGATAAAATCGATGGGTTTAACGGTAATTTCAAAATCGTCACGCATAGACGCATGAGATTCAGCCATTAAGGCTGATAGGGTTTTTGCATCACCGGTACGTAACGCATCGGCGGCTTGTAACGTACGTTCGCTGTCAGACACCACATGATGAGCGCGGCGATAAACCACTTCCGGTAACTTGTCTTTCTGTGCTTGCAGGTCTGTTAGGCTAATATCGCGTAGCGCTTTTATTCCTAAAATACTTGCTGCTTCCTCGCATTGCTCACGACGCGTGTTGTACTCACTGTCAACTAACCCACGCTTAACGTTAGAGTTGATTATCACCACATCTAGCTCTGTAGGCATAGAAATAAGTTGGGTTTCTAAAGAGCGACAGTCAAGCAGTAGTGCGTTATTTTGTGCACCACATGCACTGACCATTTGATCCATAATACCGCAGTTACAGCCGACGAATTGATTCTCGGCTTCTTGACCGTTTAGGGCCACGTCGGCTGATGTTAGTGGTAGGTCGAACAATTGGCGGAACGTTTCACCAATAGCGACTTCAAGTGACGCAGAAGAACTAAGACCTGCGCCTTGAGGTACGTTACCCGTTACCACCATATCAACACCTTTGAACTGCAGGCCGCGCATTTGTAGGTGTTTAATCACGCCACGAATATAGTTACTCCATAGCTGAGTCGGGTGTGGCTCAATGGTATCGCTTAGTGAAAACTCATCCTGCTCGTTGTTGTAATCAGCGGCCACAACGCGCACGAGGTCGTCTTCTCGTGGGGTAACGGCAACCAAGGTTTGGTAGTTGATAGCACAAGGCAAAACGAAACCATCGTTGTAGTCTGTGTGTTCACCGATCAAATTTACCCGTCCAGGGGCTTGAAAGTGGCGTTCAGGAGCCGCTTTAAAAACCTGTTGATAGGTGGCATTTAGATCGTCAATGGCTTGTTGAGAGATGATTTTCATTGCTCTAGGCTCCATTCGATTCGTTGTAATGTACGTCGCTCAGCGCTTGTAATTTTTGCGCAGCTTGCTCAGGCGTTAAATCCCGTTGCGGTTCAGCCATCATTTCATATCCCACCATAAATTTACGTACCGTCGCTGAACGTAATAGTGGCGGGTAGAAATGAGCATGCAACTGCCAATGCGCTGTTTCGTCTGTATTATGCGGTGCACCATGCCAACCCATAGAGTAGGGGAAAGAACACTGGAACAAGTTATCGTAGCGACTGGTTAATTTTTTAAGGGCAACGGCTAAATCGGCTTGTTGTGCGTCATTCATTTCATCAAAACGAGCGCAGTTGAATTTAGGCATAAGTAAGGTTTCAAATGGCCACGCCGCCCAATAAGGGACTACCGCAATCCAGTGGTCGGTTTCGACAACGGTTCGCTCGCCACTGGCCGCTTCTTTTTGCGCGTAGTCGAGCAGCAATGAACTGCCGTGCTTATCGAAATAGGAACGCTGGTTTACGTCTGCCTTGCGTACTTCATTGGGAATAAAGTCGTTGGCCCACACTTGCCCGTGAGGGTGTGGATTTGAACAGCCCATGGCTGCGCCTTTGTTTTCAAACACTTGAACCCAAGCATAATCTTTCGAAAGCTCAGCGACTTGGTCGCGCCAGGTTTGTACTACATTCTCAAGTGCAGGAAGCGACAATTCTGGTAGTGATTTATTGTGCGCCGGTGAGAAACAAATCACGCGGCTGGTGCCTCGTGCAGCTTCAACTGTGAACAAGTCATCGTTTTCTTGCTCAGAAGCGGGTGTGTCATTCATTAGTGCTGCGAAATCGTTAGTGAATACAAAGGTATCTTGGTACTGTGGATTCACTTCACCGTTTATGCGGGTATTTCCAGCACATAAATAACAGCTAGGATCGTGAGCTGCGCTGTCATTTTGTTGTGGCTTTTCTACCTGACCTTGCCAAGGGCGTTTAGCTCTGTGCGGAGACACAAGCACCCAATCGTTAGTCAGTGGATTGCGGCGACGATGAGAGTGATCTACGGGATCGAATTTAGACATTTAGACACACCATGTTAATAAGCAGTTAATTAATACTATTATATTACTAATGGATTTTAAGTGCTAATCAGAGTTCTGTCACCCCTAAATCGGTATTTTGTTAGCCTAGAATGCAAAAAAGCCTGCAATGCAGGCTTTTTAAATGTCTATTTTATATATAAAACAAACGGATAAGCGGGCTTAAATACCTATTAAAATTTCAGGCCTGGGTTCAACGTGCCCGGTAAAGCGACTTTTTCAAGCTCAACTGACGCAACAGGGTAAGCGCAGTAATCAGCAGCATAATACGCGCTTGCTCTGTGGTTACCGCTTTCACCTACACCACCAAATGGGGCTGCGCCACTGGCGCCAGTGATAGGGCGGTTCCAATTGACTATTCCAGCACGAATACGTTGGTAAAAATGTTGATACAAGTCTTCGCTATCGCTTAGTAAACCTGCAGATAGGCCGAATTTAGTATTGTTACCTAGAGCGATTGCGCGATCGAAATCGTCAAAGCGTACTACTTTTAACAAGGGGCCAAAATGCTCTTCGTCAGGCATTTGTTCCACCATGGCCGTGACATCAATAATACCAGGACTTACAAAGCCTGATTCAGTATCAAGATGCTTAAGTTCAACCAAAGAGGTTGCGCCTAAATCCAATAACTGGCGTTGAGCGTTGACCATCGAATTGGCGGCATTTTTAGAAATCATCGCCCCCATGAACGGTTGCTCGTCGGCATCGTAATCGCCCACTTTGATGTTTTTAGTCACTTCAATCAAGCGAGCTAAAATAGCATCGCCTTGGCTATTGTTCTCTAAAAAGAGTTTACGTGCGCAAGTGCAGCGCTGGCCAGAGGTTACGAAAGCGGATTGAATAATATCGTGTACGGCGGCATCAATATCGCTCACGTCTTTGACGATTAGCGGGTTATTGCCACCCATTTCTAGGGCTAAAATCTTGCCAGGATGCCCAGCATACTGTTCATGCAGAATTTTACCGGTACGTGAACTGCCGGTGAAAAACAAACCATCTAGATCTGGGTGAGCAGCTAGTGCTTTGCCTGTTTCGACTTCACCTTGCACTAGGTTTAATACACCTGTTGGCAAGCCGGCCTTTTCCCAAAGCTGAACTGTTTTTTCAGCCACTAATGGTGTTAGGTCACTAGGTTTAAATACAATGCAGTTACCCGCTAATAACGCAGGTACAATATGACCATTCGGTAAATGGCCCGGGAAGTTGTACGGGCCGAACACTGCCACAACGCCGTGTGGTTTATGGCGTATAAATGCTTTACCTACTGGCATAGGGTTTTCAACTAAACCGGTACGCTCTTGATAAGCTCGCTCTGAAATGCCTATTTTTCCCATCATGGCACCCACTTCGGTAGCGGTTTCCCATAACGGTTTACCCGTTTCTTGCGCGATGGTTAGGGCTAACATATCTTTGTTTTCAGCTAATAGCTCGCCGAAACGCTTAACATAAGCGAGACGCTCTTCGAACGATAACGCTGCCCAAGCAACCGTTGCTTCACGTGCGCTGGCAACGGCTTGATTTACCTGCTCAGTTGACGCTGATTTGGCTTGCCAAATTTGGTTTTTCTTCGCAGGGTCGATAGATTCAATAGCGTGGCCTTGGCCTGCATGCCATTGGCCGGCAATAAAATGGGTTTGTTGTGTCATACGTTACACCTTAAATGTTGTCGGAGCGAAGCGAATAAACTCACCATCTTGAATGCCAAGATGATCTGCATCGGCCTGTGAAATAATGGCCCGCTCGTTTGCTTCATCGATATGTATTGATGCTGCAATCGCTCTAAAATCAGTAATTTTGGTATTAATCACAAAATATTCAGTTTCTGAGTGTGAACCGTGCTCGTTATATTTGCCTGCTAGCGAGTCATCAATTTTAACCGCTAGTTTTCGACTTGCTTGAGCCGTTCGAATATGTGTTAGATTCGCTTCTACAGTGGGGCCTGCATCGAAAATATCAACATACCCTCGGCAGCTGAAACCTTCGCTTTCTAGCAATCTTAATGCAGGCTTGGTTTTATCGTGCACTTTACCTATGACAGCTTGAGCCTCTTTGCTGAGTAAGCTGACATAAATAGGGTACTTAGGCATCAATTCGGCAATAAATTGCTTCTGTCCAATACCGGTTAAATAGTCCGCTGTAGGGAAGTCCATCGAGAAGAAATGCTCTTCTAGCCACTGCCAGAACGGGGATTTTCCCGATTCATCACTAATGCCACGCATTTCAGCAATCACGGTTTCAGCAAATCGTTCTTTGTGTTCCATCATAAACAAGAAGCGCACCTTGGACAGGAATCGTCCGTTATTGCCTTGCCTTGCTGATTCACGCAAAAATAGGGTGCAAATCTCCGAGACGCCAGTGTAGTCGTTACACAAGGTCAGTATCTCAGCTGTGTTGTAGATATCGAGCTCGCGAGAAGCATGAACCACTTTGCTTAAATGGTAATGATAAAATGCATCATCAAGACCGACGCTTGAAGCGATACCGCTGGTGCCTACCACTTGCCCTGTGTTGGTGTCTTCCATTACGAACAAGTAGCTTTCGTTACCAGGTTGGCTGATGTCTGCTTGAAACGCCGTTTCTGAATCTAAAATCTTACTTTTCAATAAGGTTTCATTCACTGGCAATGAGGTAAAACCAATGCCAGATTCAACGGCAATATCATGCAGCACAGCATAATCGCTGTGCTTAATAGGGCGAATAATATTCATGTTCGCTATCTCAATATAGGGTTAGGCGTTTACAACAGCGGCCACAGCACGCTCGAAACGGGCTAATCCTTCCTGAATATCGGTATCGGTCAGGATCAATGAAGGAGCGAAACGCACAACGTTTGCACCGGCTACCAAACACATGAGCTTTTCATTCGCACTGGCCACAAGGAAATCACGCGCTCGGCCTTGGAATTTTTCATTCAAAGCACAGCCCAACAATAAACCTTGGCCACGAATTTCATCAAACACATTGTATTTGGCGTTAATGGCATTCAAGCCTTCGCGGAATTGTTGCTCTTTTTGTTTTACACCGTTCAATACTTCTGGGGTATTGACGATATCTAATACTTTTTCAGCTACGGCGCACGCCAGTGGGTTACCGCCGTATGTGCTGCCATGCGTACCTACTTTCAAATGGGCTGCGATTGCCGTTGTAGTAAGCATAGCGCCAATAGGGAAACCACCGCCTAGCGCTTTTGCAGAGGTAAGAATGTCAGGTGTAACACCTAAGCCCATATAGGCATATAGTTCACCGGTACGACCAACACCTGATTGCACTTCGTCAAAAATAAGCAAAGCGTTGTGCTTATCGCACAAGTCACGAACGCCCTGCACAAATGATTGCGTCGGGCTGATGATACCGCCTTCGCCTTGAAGTGGCTCCATCATAACAGCGCACGTACGCTCAGACATGACCGCTTCAAGGGCACTTAAATCGTTGTAATCAACGTGCTCAATGGCACCTGGTTTAGGGCCGAAACCATCAGAGTAAGCTGCTTGACCACCTACGGTAACCGTAAAGAATGTACGTCCGTGAAAGCCTTGCTTGAACGAGATAATCTGGTCTTTTTCAGGGCCGTAATTATCAAGGGCGAAGCGACGCGCTAGCTTCAAGGCGGCTTCATTTGCTTCAGCCCCTGAGTTAGCAAAGTACACTTTTTCAGCAAAGGTGGCGTCAGTCAATTTTTTGGCTAAACGTAATACCGGTTCGTTCGTCAGTACGTTACTTAAATGCCAAAGCTTTTCGCCTTGTTCTTTTAATACGGCCACTAAGTCAGGATGACAATGTCCTAAAACGTTTACTGCGATGCCGCCAGCGAAATCAATATATTCATTACCTGCTTGATCCCACACTCGCGCACCTAAACCGCGTACCGGAATGATCTCGGCAGGATTGTAATTAGGAACCATTACTTCGTTAAATAATTCGCGGGTCACTTGCATGTAGATTGTCTCCAAACTTAATCGCCTAGGGCATAAAATAGACAACTATTATTTCAGATTAAATGCAGCTTGTCTGCATGGACAACTGAGCTAACCCCTTATTTTTAAAGGGATTGAGTGAACTTGCAGGAATAGTGAATAAGTATTTAATCTAGCCGATGGCTAATTTTATTATTTGTGTATGTACTTTGCGCCACACACATTGACCTTTAAACCAACTTAGGGGCTAAGTTGGATTGCATGAATATCTATAGATTTTTTTGGTCTTTTATTCTGAATTATCGGTTTCTAAGCCAATTGAGCGCATATCTGTGGTTTTTAACGATTCTAATGAGCCCACAGGAAAGGCGAATTGGCGTAAATAATCCTTCGCTTCATCATTGCTCACGAGCTCATGAAATTTCAATATACGGTACTTCCCATAGGCGTTACTTTGCTTAAGTACTTTAACTAAGGGAAGAGGAGAGGCTGGGGGCTCGGCTTGTGCTAATTCCGCAAAGGCGCCACTTAATGGCAAACGAGTGAACCCTAGGCCGTCAATAATGTCCGCGGTCGCTTTCGTAGCGTATTTATCAAGCAGTGAAAGGAGTAACTCGCCGGAGGGTTCAACTTTTGTTAACGCACTATGGCGTTGATGCTTCAGCGTATCTTCTGCCTCTTTAAGGGCACTTAATTGAATTTGGTCAAACAACCGAAAATACAATTTAATCACCGCGATCGGCCCTAAATTCTGTAGCATGCCTGCGGTAAAAGCTTGGTTTTCGTCTAGTTGATAAAAAGGCGCTAGTCGTTTACTAGACATGGCGGTTGCAATTGATTGCTCCCATATTCGTCTTTTTATATGCGGATACGGGTCAGTAATTTGCGGTAAATGGCGACGGATCAGCAAAAACGGCACCACCATTTTTAAATTGTCGATACCGAAAAAGGTTAACGCAACACGCAGTGTGTCCGCGCTGATGATTTTCCCTTTGCTGTCACGCCGCCGGTATTTGGCGGAATTTATCATCTTTAACAGGTCTTTATATAACCACGGAACCTCGGTGGCTAATACTTCAAGGCGCGAGACCGTACACGCTTTTACCGCCAGTAAATCAAGAATTTTAGGGATCGCCATGTCAATGGCCAGCACTTTGGTGATGAGAAACTCTGGATCGCTCAGGGCTTCGCTGAGTTTTAACTCAATCTCTTGATGCAATTTCGCCGCTACACTTTCGACTCGGTTATCTTCTTTTTCTTGAGATAACTTTTTGTCTTCTCTGGCCTGCTTTTCAACAGCGAGCAACTCACGGGTGGGTACCACTTCTTTTGCGACGCGGGGCGAATTTTCATCAGCCAATTGTTGTTTAGCGGCTTTTAAATCGATAAACAATTGCTTAAAGCGCGCCTCAACGATGGGCGTGTTGGTAGCTGGTGAAGTCATTAACAGTTTCGAAAACCTTGATTTTATTATCTATATGTAGGGTTAAGTGTGGATTGTGCCCTACTTTTACGCCAATTTTCTAGGCCAATATTATTTTATCTGCTGAAACGGTTAGAAAGTTAGCCAATATTTGCAAACCGCTAGTACTGAGCAAAGATTCGGGATGAAATTGCACGCCGTATATCGCTAACGAGCGATGCTCAATCGCCATGATTTCACGCTCTGAGGGGGATTCTTCACACCAAGCGGTTACCTGTAACGTGTCAGGCAAGCTTTGTTCATCAACAAGTAGGGAATGATAGCGCGTGGCTATAAAGGGGGTCGAAATACGGTGAAATAAATCACTGTGATTATGCGTTACGTGAGAGGTTTTACCGTGTTTTATATTACGAGCGCGCACAATGCTTGCGCCAAATACTTGTGCAATCGCTTGATGGCCTAAGCAAACGCCAAGCATAGGGATAACACCGGCAAATTGCTTAATAGCGTCAAGTGTCACGCCCGACTCATTTGGGGTACAGGGCCCGGGGGAAAAAACCAAGTAATCTGGTGCCAACTCGGCAATTTGTACACAGGTTACTTGATCATTACGCACGACCTTCACCGCTTGGCCGAGTGTTACAAAATAGCGGGCAAGGTTATGGGTAAATGAGTCGTAGTTATCGATGATCAGCAGCAAAGCAATTGATAGCCCATAGCGTGAGCCGATGTATTAAAGGCTCAGGTTGAAAATTTGGCGGATTGTAAAACATTTTATTGTGTTTTGCTGTGGCTTTATGTGCTCTGAGATTATTTAAGTCTGTACCGCTAGCTATACACCAAGAACGCTGATGCACAGTTTGGCAGAGACCTTTAAAGTTAAACGATAGTTTAGCCAAGACGAACTGATTTATCTGGTAACGGCCTATTTAACTTGTCTTGTAAGGCGGTTTTTGCTCTCTCAACTCTAGTAGATCTTGATCAATGACGGCATTGTTTTGTCCTTTTATGCTAATTGTTAGACTTTTTTCGATCTTGTTGAATAAGCTAATGCACGCCACACTTAGAGCATAAGGTCCCTATATTAATTTCAGATTGTGCTGAGTGATGCACGCCAGTCATAGCCTGACTGGTCACAAACAGAGTGAGACGAATATGAAGATACTAGTAGCGGTAAAACGAGTCATTGATTACAACGTTAAAGTGCGCGTTAAAGCGGATAACAGCGATGTGGATTTAACGAACGTCAAAATGGCCATGAATCCGTTTTGTGAAATTGCTGTTGAAGAAGCGGTACGCCTAAAAGAGTCGGGTGTCGCTAGCGAAGTGGTTGTGGTGTCTATAGGCGCTAAAGCATGCCAAGAGCAGATAAGAACTGCGCTTGCTTTGGGTGCTGATCGCGGTATTCAGATTGAACTTGATACGGCAGCTGACGCACTTAGCATCAGCAAACTTTTAAAAGCCGTGGTAGATGAAGAACAGCCAGGGCTTGTGATTCTAGGCAAGCAGTCTATTGATTCTGACAATAACCAAACAGGTCAAATGTTAGCGGCGTTACTTGACCAACCGCAAGCAACATTCGCATCTGAGGTTAAAGTGGACGGCGACAAAGTACAGGTCACACGTGAAATAGACGGTGGTTTACAAACGTTAGAGCTAAGTATGCCTGCGATCATCACCACAGATTTGCGTCTTAACGAGCCTCGCTATGCATCGTTACCCAATATTATGAAAGCTAAGCGCAAGCCGCTAGAGGTGAAAACGCCCGCTGACCTAGGCGTCGAAGTGAGAAATAACATCACCCTAGATAGCGTGAGTGCTCCGGCACAACGCCAAGCAGGGATCAAGGTTGAGTCAGTGGCTGAGCTAGTGGAAAAATTAAAAAACGAAGCGAAGGTACTTTAAGTAGTACGTAATAGGAGAAATGAATATGACAATTTTGGTCGTTGCAGAACATGATAACCAAGAACTTAAGCCTGTTACCTTAAATACCCTAGCTGCAGCGCAGCAAATCGGTGGTGACATAGTATTACTGGTGGCAGGGCATAACTGCCAAAGTGTAGTGGATGCTGCGTCGGTTATATCAGGTGTCGATAAAGTACTTCACGCTGATAACGCGGCTTATGAACATCAGCTGGCAGAGAATATCGCCAAGCTAGTGACAGGACTTGCGACTGGTTACAGCCATGTACTTGCCCCTGCAACAACGAATGGTAAAAATTATTTGCCGCGTGTGGCTGCTTTGCTTGACGTTAACCAAATTTCTGATGTGACAGGCGTGGTCTCTGAGCAGACATTCTTACGCCCTATTTATGCGGGTAATGCTATTGCTACTGTTACTTCTAATGACACCATCAAATTATTAACTATTCGTGGTACGGGGTTTGATGCAATTAGCCCTGAAGGTGGTTCGGCGAGTGTAGAAGCCTTGGGTGATGAATATAATGGTGCAACCTCACGTTTTATTAACGAGGAGTTGGCGAAATCTGATAGGCCTGAGCTAACGGCTGCCTCTGTTGTGGTATCCGGTGGTCGCGGTATGGGCAATGGTGAGAACTTCGATATTCTTTATAGCTTGGCTGACAAGCTTGGCGCAGCGGTAGGGGCCTCTCGTGCGGCGGTTGATGCGGGCTTTGTGCCAAATGATATGCAGGTGGGGCAAACAGGTAAAGTGGTTGCACCCGATTTGTATATTGCCGTGGGTATCTCAGGAGCCATACAGCACCTAGCCGGTATGAAAGACTCAAAAGTGATAGTGGCTATCAATAAAGATGAAGAAGCGCCTATTTTCCAAGTTGCGGATTATGGATTGGTGGCTGACTTGTTTGATGTTATCCCTGAACTGACTGACAACGTATAGAATCGAAGCGAGTTGAATTATGAGTGAATACACACACCCTTTAGCAGATGCTGAATTTGTACTGAGTGAATTAGTCGATTTCGATTCGCTTTGTGCTGGTATGGGGCAAGAAGATATCAACAGCGAGCTAGCGTCAGTGATTTTGTCTGAAGCTGGCAAGCTAGGCAGTGGTGTTTGGGCGCCATTGAACAAAGTCGGTGATTTACAACACCCAAAAATGATAGAAAAAGACGGCGGCTCAGGTGTGCAAGAAACCGCTGGTTTTGCACAGGCTTACCAAGAATACGTTGAAGGTGGCTGGGCATCACTGACAGGTGCTGAGGAATTTGGTGGTCAGAATTTACCTAACGTACTTGGTAGCGCGGTAAATGAAGTATGGCATACGGCCAACATGGCATTTGCGTTATGCCCGTTGTTGAGCCAAGGGGCGATAGAGTCTATTTCTCATCACGGTAGTGAACATTTACAGCAGTCTTATTTACCTAAAATGCTCAGTGGTGAGTGGCCAGGTACCATGAATCTAACCGAGCCTGATGCAGGCACAGATTTAGCCGCAGTGAAAACCAAAGCCGTACCCAATGGCGACCATTACCTCATTAGCGGGCAGAAAATTTTTATAACCTGGGGCGATCACCAAATGACCGACAATATCGTGCATTTGGTATTGGCGCGTTTGCCTGATGCACCAGCCGGTGTAAAAGGCATTTCATTGTTTATCGTACCTAAATTCAACTTAGACGAAAACGGTGAACCTGGTGAGCGTAACGATGCTTATTGTGTTTCGTTAGAGCACAAACTCGGTATTCACGGTAGCCCTACATGTGTCATGAGCTTTGGCGACAACGGTGGCGCCAAAGGTTATTTGGTTGGCGAGGCACATAAAGGCCTCTCGTACATGTTTACTATGATGAATCACGCCCGCCAAGGTGTGGGCTTACAGGGCTTAGCGATATCTGAAGGGTCTTATCAACATGCGTTAGCGTATGCTAAAGAGCGCTTGCAAGGTACGAATAAAGACGGCAGCCGTTTTACCATTATGAAGTTTCCTGACGTGCGCCGTATGTTGATGCAAATGAAGTCATCTACAGAGGCGATGCGAGCGCTGTGCTTAGTGGCGGCAGCGGAAATAGATCGTGGTAACAGCGCGCGCAGCGAACTGTTCACGCCAATCGTTAAAGGTTGGTGCACCGAGCTATCTCAAGAGTTGACCTACTTAGGCACCCAAATTCACGGTGGTATGGGCTTTGTTGAAGAAACCGGCTCAGCGCAGTTTTATCGTGACGCTAGAATACTGACCATTTATGAAGGCACGACAGGTGTTCAAGCGCTGGATTTAGTCGGGCGTAAAACACTCGTCAATCAAGGGGAGTCGTTAGGTGAGCTACTAGATGAAATAACCGCTGATTTAGCGAAATTTAGTGCAATGGGAGGCCAATTTACATTGGCGGCCAAGCAATGTCAGGCAGCACTTGAGTGCGCCGTAGCAGCGCGTCAATGGTTACTTGATACTGCTCCTGACGACAAAAATGCCGCTGGCAGCGCCAGTGTGAACTTTATGATGCTGTTTGGTTATTTGTGTGGTGGCTGGTTAATGGCCAAAAGTGCGATGCAAGCAAAAGCCAAGTTGGAGGCAGGTGAAGGCAATAGCGAGTTTTTAAATGCCAAGTTGATTTCTGCTCAGTTCTTTTGTGAGCATATGGTGGTGCGTACACAAGCATGTTTTGCATCGATTACAGCCGGTAGTGAAAGCATCATGGCCTTGCCCGAAGACGCGTTTTAAACCAACTATTCTGTATAACTAGCACGTTATATCGTTCTCAAGCCCCCGCAGGAAACTAAGGGGGCTTTTTTGTAGACGACGCAATGATTGAGCCCATTCAACATATAAATATCCGTCCAGGATGAGAAACGATATACTTTGGAAAATAAAGACCCAGCGATATATCGAGAGCCCGCTACTTACATGCACCATAAACACCATTCTATTTCGGTTCACTTCGCTCAATCTATAGTGAAAAGAGCAATTGAAGTTGGCTTAGATGAAACGAAATTGCTCGCAGAATCGGGTCTGAGTCGCGCCTTATTGAGTAATAATGAGGTGCGTATTACCCCAGAGCAGTTAAGCCGTTTAATGCAGTCTGTGTGGCGCAGTGCCGATGACGAGTATTTGTGTTTTGGTAGCCAGCCTTCGCGCCACGGGGTGTTTAATTTGATGGCAAAGCAAGTCAGTCATAGTGCAAGCTTGCGCCAAGTGTATCGTCGGGGTACACGCTTTTATAATCTAGTCGCTGGTGCGACCAAACTTAAATTTGAAGAGCGTGAACAGTACGCACGTTTTTATCTCGCCTTAGACAAACCCGAGCTTGATCCTGAGCATGTGCTAATCGATTTTTTGCTGCTTTTATGGCACCGCTTTCCTAGCTGGCTGATTGGTCAACGTATTCCATTGAGAAAAATAGGCTTCATGCATCGTAAACCTGCTCATCATGAAGAATACCGATTAATGTTCCCATGCGAAGTGGTTTACGAGCAACAAAGCAATTACTTTGAATTTGAGCATGAAATTTTGAGCGCGCCTGTGGTGCAAAGCCAACAAAGTTTGAACGATTACCTGCAGCGGTGCCCATTGGACTGGTTCAAACGTCAATCGTATTTTCCTGTGTACACACGAAAAGTGCTCAATTATTTAGAAGCAGCGCAAGATATGTCGTTGATCAGTATGGCTGATATCGCTGAGCAATTGCACACCACTATTCGTACCCTTAGGCGCAAGCTTTTAGAAGAAGGCACTAGTTTCCAAGAACTCAAAGACAGTGTACGGCGTGATGAAGCCATTCATTATCTGAGTCAGCCGGATATGCCTATATCTCAAGTAGGGCGTTTATTAGGGTTTACTGAAGCTGCTACCTTTGCTCGTGCATTCAAAAGCTGGACTGGCGTGGCCCCAAGTACTTATCGAAAATCAAAAAGTCACTGATATTCTCTGTAGGGGCTGGGCCAAAGAATGTCCTATTTCGCCTAGTAAATGACTTAAACTGCCATACAGTTTTTCACAAGCTTGTAACATACTGACAAGGTTCAAAACGATTTGCTGAATTTGGATGACAGTAATTTTGAATGACAGATAGAATGCTGAGCTGTTACCCCAACCTCTCAGTTTGGTGTTCTTGGCGTGCTAACCGATACCTAAAATACTTTGCGTAATTTAGGTATCGGTTATTTATTACCATTACTACATAGCCTGATTTCTGGATAAGAAGTATCGTTAAAGCTAAGTTTTAACAATATAATTCAATAGCTTAATTACATTCACCCAAATACCCAACCTGAAAGCTCACTCGGTGACGAAATCTTTCGAGCGATACCAAGGTGCATTGCTGTAAGTAATAACGTGCTATCGCTAGGCACAAAAAAAGCAGCGCGTAGCTGCTTTTTCGGTTATTTGGCCACAAAAGCCAATAAAAGAACGACGTTAGCGCTTAAGTGGGCTAGCCACAAAACCTATTGCTTCATACACCTTGTCTATTGTTTGCTGGGCTCGCATCTGAGCTTTCTCAGCCCCTACAGCCATAATACGGTCTAATTCGGCTTGGTCTTGGCGTAACTCAGTGAACTTAGCTTGAATCGGCTCAAGCATGGCAACCACGGCGTCAGCAACGTCGGTTTTTAGGTGACCATACATCTTGTCTTCATAAGCAGGCACTAAATCGGCAATGGAGGTACCCGTCGCGCACGATAGCAAACTCAACAGATTCGACACGCCTGGCTTTTCAGCAGTATCAAAGTAAATACGCGCTTGTTCGTCTGAATCGGTCACGGCGCGCTTTATTTTCTTGCTGATTTTTTTAGGATCTTCTAACAGGCCAACAAAGTTATTTTGGTTGTCATCTGATTTAGACATCTTCTTGAGTGGATCTTGCAGGCTCATTACCCGTGCACCGACTTCTGGTATGTAAGGGTCAGGTATGGTGAATACGTCGCCGTATATATTGTTAAAGCGCGTCGCCACGTCGCGAGTTAGTTCTAGATGTTGCTTTTGATCTTCGCCAACCGGAACCTGTTTCGCTTGATAGAGCAATATGTCAGCGGCCATTAAAGCAGGGTAAGTGTATAAACCTGAATTAATGTTGGTAACGTTTTTAGCAGATTTATCTTTAAATTGCGTCATGCGATTAAGCTCACCCATTTGGGTGTAGCAGTTCATGATCCACGCCAGTTGTGAGTGCTGAGGCACATGAGACTGCATGAAAATAGTGCTCTTGCTTGGATCAATACCACAGGCTACATATAAGGCTAAACCATCAAGACAAGCGTTATGCAGCGCCTTAGGCTCTTGACGCACGGTGATGGCGTGCATGTCTACCAACATATACAAGCATTCATTGTCGTCTTGCATATCAACCCATTGACGTAGAGCGCCGATGTAGTTGCCGATAGTAAGTTGTCCAGAAGGCTGGCAGCCGCTTAATACAATTGGTTTGCTCATAAGATTTGAATTCTACTGTTAGTGTTTAATGTATGTGTAACTTGATTATAACGGGGTAGCCTTAGCTAATTCTTCGCGCATCTCGTCGATGACTTGACGGTAATCAGGCTGATTAAAGATCGCTGAGCCGGCAACGAACATATCTGCACCAGCCTCAGCTATGGCGCGAATATTATCGACTTTTACGCCACCGTCAATTTCTATTCGAATATCACGTCCACTGGCTTTCACCAGTTCTTTAACGATTTGCAGTTTATCTAGGGTTTCAGGAATAAACGATTGCCCACCAAAACCGGGGTTAACAGACATCAATAAAACATGGTGTAGCTTATGTAGCGTGTAATCTAGGCAGTCTAATGACGTTCCGGGGTTTATCACTAATCCTGGTTTACAGCCTGAATCGGTTATTAATTGGATACTGCGATCGACATGCCGAGAAGCCTCGGGATGAAAGCTAATCATGCTAGCGCCTGCTTTGGCAAAACTAGCAATCATTTCGTCAACCGGTTCAACCATTAAATGCACATCAATTTCTGCGGTGACACCGTAATCGCGTAATGCCTTACATATCATAGGGCCAATCGTTAGATTCGGTACGTAGTGATTGTCCATGACATCAAAATGAATTACATCAGCACCAGCGGCTAATACCGCGTCAACCTCAGCACCAAGACGAGCAAAATCGGCGGAAAGTATAGAAGGAGCAATCAAAAAAGGACGCATATAAGTCTCAATTTGCACAAAAATGTAACTGTACCGAAAAACCTGCTTTGACAAAAGTATCAACTGCGCCCCAAAAAGGGGCTTTCGCTTTTTTGTGGTGCATCAATGCACAGTCTTATCTCATTTGCCATTTTATCTAATTTTATTGGTTTTGATAAAATAATAATTAAATCAATAGGATATCGTGTTTTTCTGCAAATTATTTCGTGATTATTATTTAGGCATTGCTCTTGCGTAGTTGTAACAAGAATTAACGAAAAATCGAAGTTATCTCAACAAAAATTGAATTAGCTAAAAACACATGGAGCACACACACATGAAAGCATTAAAACTCACCGCACTTGCCGCAGCCGTTCTTGCTGGGTCAGCCGTTAGTCAAAACGCCCTTGCAGAAATTACTGCTAACGCAAGCGTTACTAGTAACTACATTTGGCGTGGTTTAACGCAAACAACCAATGATGCTGCTGTACAAGGCGGTATTGACTACGCGAGTGAAAGTGGCTTTTACGCAGGAACCTGGGTTTCTAACGTAAATTATGGTGCAGACGATATTTACTCTTATGAGCACGATTTGTACTTCGGTTTTTCTGGTGAGTCTGGCGATATCTCTTACGATGTAGGTTACCTTTATTACAACTATGACAGTGAAGCTGAGTTTGACTTTGCCGAAGTGTATGGTTCAGTGGGTTATGGCGCGCTTAGTGTGACACTTTCTTTGTTGGCGCACACAGAAGCAGACGAAGGTGAAGGTCAAGATTTTGGCTTCGCAGAAGCGTCATACGTGTCTGTAGACTACGGTATGCCGGTACTAAATGGTGCTGAATTAGGTTTTCATGTGGGCTATCACCAAGGTGATTTCGCAGAAGCGTTCAATGGAGTACCAGACGGTTATGCAGATTGGGGAATCTCTGTTTCTAAAGACGGCTTTAGCTTTGCTGTAACTGGCACCGATTTAGACGAAGTTGAAGATCCTAGCACAGACCCATACGACAACGATTCAGTAAAATTTGCTGTTTCTTATAGTGTCGACTTCGAGCTTTAAATTTCTGAGCTAGGTCTTCTTTCTACAAAAAAATAGCGTTTTTAAACAATCCGCTGACGTAACCGTCAGCGGATTTTTTGTGTTTACTGCTAAGCGATGATAGGGAACAACCATAACTGCACACAGGTGCCTTGTTCAAAACCTGCTGGATGAATCCTCGCAGAGCAATTTTTTACTGGCGTTGGTATTAGGATAAAAATTTACCATTTTAGCGATGAATGACCTGACATTTGAGGTGAACTTTACTCTTACGACGAAAGTATAAGGTATAATGCAACAAAATATTTCGACAAGGAGAGATTATGAGTACTTATGTTAAACGACTAATCGGCTTCGGTGCTTTCGCTTTAGTAGCTATGTTGGCCGTGGGCAAAACGTCGATAAACAATGAGACGTTATTCTGCAGTTGCCCCCAAGCAGTTGCTTTTGATCATGGTTTGCCGATGAGTCACCCTATTAACCGATGCGCTAAAGAACAAGCTGACGTCATTAGTTGGTCCAGTTGGGTAAGTGGAAACTCTACATCTTATCAAATGCATTTTATTGATTTACTTGAGCTGCTTTCGCGCTATGCTGAAGAAACGGATGAAATAAAGCCAAGAGCGTAATTAGTATGGACAATGCAAAGACCGGTTTATGGGATGTATTTAAAAGCGTAGCAGCCAGTGTGTTTGGCGTGCAAAGTAGTGCTAACCGTGAACGAGATTTCCAGCAACAATCATTTGTACCCTATTTAGTGGTTGGGGTGGTTTTTGTTGTTGCTTTGGTTGTGTCGTTAGTGCTGATTGTTTCAGCCGTTTTACCCAGTTAATTCCTTTCCTTACATCTTAACGTGATGTTGGCTTGATATATAAAGCCAAAAGTTCACTGACCTTCTTTCTGCCATTTCCTTTATGGCTTATAAATCGACTAACTTGTAATTCAGACAACTGGGCAAGTGCGTAAAGACGACGCGTATCTACGGTGTCGTGATTACTGATGAGCACTGGAATATCGCGCTCAAAAGCCGTTTTTGCTGCAATCAAAGCCAAATTACTCTGCTCCGCCATGGAAAATCCGCCTTTAGCATAACTGGCAAAGTTTGCGGTTTTACTGATGGGCGCATACGGTGGGTCGCAATAGACCACACTGCCACTGCGAGCGCGGCTAAAGGTTTTTTCATATGACTCGCACACAAATTGCGCTTTTTTGGCTTTTTCAGCGAAAAAGTACAGTTCTTCTTTGGGGAAGTAAGGCGCTTTGTATTTACCAAAAGGCACGTTAAATTTGCCCGATAGGTTATAACGGCACAACCCGTTGTAACCAAACCGATTAAGGTAAAGAAAAAGCACTGAACGTTCGTATATGTCTTCGCTAGCGTTAAATAAAGCCCGCATTGCATAATAGGCATCTGAGTCATTGTTCTGGGCGGTAAAGAGTCCTTGAGCGTCTTCTATGTAACGCTCAGGCTGCTGCTGCAGTATCTTGTACAGATTAATGAGATCTGGATTGATATCACTTAACAAATAGCCAGAGAAATCCGTGTTTAAAAACACCGAACCTGCTCCGACGAATGGCTCTACCAATTTTTTTGCTTCAGGAAGATGTTGGTTTATTTGTTCAACTAGCCGGTATTTTCCGCCAGCCCATTTCAAGAAGGCTCTGTTTTTCTTATTCGTCATTAATGTGTCTTGTCAGGCCTTGAATGTAAGGAAGTATCAGCAAAGCAGAGATTGTAGCGAGCCAGTGCCCAAACAACAATTGGCATATGCCTTTAATTAGCGGATTCAATTTCTTGATGTACTTTTTGCAATGCTTTTGGGAACGGCGTTGCATCGTGTAAGCCTTGTGGCAGAGACGAAACACCGACTAATGCCGCAGCAAGAGAAGGGTAATGCTTATTGTATAAAAGTACGTACCAGTTATTATTGTATCGTTTGGTTTGATACACCCACACGTGCTGTTCAATGTTGTTGTTGGTTAAGTACGCTTGAATGGCGTTACGAACACTAAACCCAATGACTTGTAATACGTAACCATCTTTTGGTAATGCCAGAATTTTGGCTTCATCAAATTGGAAATCAACTTCAGTCACAGCTGCTGAGTTAACCGGCTCTTGGGCTTCTACTTGTGGAGCACTTGCTGATTGTTCAGTAGGGGGAATATCCGCAGCGAACGGTTTTTGTAATGCACCAGTTTGCACAGTATCGTTGTTCAGAGTGGGCGCTGTGCTTGATTTATCTTCGGGCGAAGCCACGTCTGCATCTTTTAACGGTAAATCAGGCATATTCTTTTTATTCGCATCAATGCGCTTACTTTCACGGTTCCAATCTGAAATTAGCGCGTCGCCTTCGGGCTTTTTCTCGGTTTCAGCTTCGCTAGGCTGAGCCAGCTCCTTGTTATCAAAACCTGAAGTTTGCGCGTCCTGTTGAGCCACGTCGGTTGGCTTTTGCAGCTCTGATGGCCCCAATGAAGGGGATTCGTTAGTAGGTGCAATGCTGCCAGGCTCCTCAGTTTGAGTATCCGTTGCGGCGTCATTCTGTGCGGGCACCGGAGCCGGTGCTGTTGTCTCAATACCCTCATCTTGGCTATCATTTATTAGCTCGGGATACTGAGAGAGTAAAATGCTGGAAAAAATCACGATAAATAGCAGACTGACCAAAGGAATAAACCATGGGCGCTGCATTATACTTGGGGCTTCAGCCGGTGTAGATTGGTTGCGCTGCTCAATTCGCTGAGCAAACGCCTGACGTTTGTTGGCGATTAACTGCTCGAGTTCACTGCCGGATATAGCAGACTCATGATCGACTTTAGCACCAGCATCAACCACGATCACATTATTTTTATTGGCAAACCCTTGATAGGTTTGATTGACCCATTGGCGCTGAGCAAATACCAGTACATTTACTTGGCGCTCACTGCCAGCATGTAAGGTTAAAACAAGCTGCTGAAGTTCTTCAAGCATACTTGTGGAAAGGTTTTCCCCTTTGGAAATACAGATCAGTAGCCCTTGAGTGGCAGTCGATTCAATGTGACCCACACTCGGGGCGATTAGTTTGGCAAGCGGTGCATCTCCTGAATGCGGAGCTAGTTTACTGGAGAGTTGCTGGGTAAGCTGTTGACGAAAATCGTTCAGTAGCATACTGGGCTTAGCTGTGATGACCGCCACTTCATCGCTGTCATCTTGTTCAGCCAGCAGTGCATCCACACAGGTAGATACACTAAAATCGGGCTCTGATTTTATAAAAATGAGCCCAGAAGAATACTGAATTAAATGGCTAAGCCGTTTGTGCAATTCGCTTTGCAAGGGTATCTACTCAAATTTTTATTAAAGTGCTAGTGCAATATAGTGCTAGTTTAACAAGTTTTTCAGCAGCGTTTCATCTAGCTCAGGTGTGACAATAGCTTCACCAATCGCCTTGGGAATGATGTAGTTGAGCTTACCCGCTTGTACTTTTTTATCATGCACCATGTGCTGCATGAATGTGTCATAACCCATATCAGTAGGGGGCGTGATAGGCAAAGCGAATGCTTCAATTAAGGCAATAACACGTTGCACTTCTTCAGTTTGCATCCAGCCTTTCATTTGTCCAGCTTTTGCTGCTAAAACCATACCAGCAGCGACCGCTTCACCGTGTAACCAATTGCCATAACCTTGCTCTGCTTCAATCGCATGACCGAAGGTATGTCCAAGATTGAGTAAAGCACGAAGCCCAGACTCACGCTCGTCAATGGCGACAATCTCGGCTTTGATTTCACAGCAACGGGCAATGGCATATTGTAGTGCGTCTACGTCTTGCGAAATAAGCTGAGCGGTATTTTGCTCTAACCATTCAAAAAAGGCTTTATCGTAAATAATGCCGTACTTAATCACCTCGGCCATGCCAGCTGAGAACTCTTTTGCAGGCAGTGTTTGTAAGGTTTTGGTATCAATAAACACCGCTTTAGGCTGATAAAACGCACCAATCATGTTTTTCCCTAATGGATGATTAACCGCGGTTTTTCCCCCGACAGATGAGTCGACTTGAGACAACAGCGTGGTGGGAATTTGAATAAAGGGCATTCCCCGCTGAAAACTCGCCGCGACAAATCCGGTTAAATCACCGATTACGCCGCCGCCAAGGGCAATCAGCGTGGTATCACGGGCAGCAGACATATTGAGTAGCTGGGTGATAACGTGCTCGAAGCTCGCTAAATTTTTATGTTGCTCGCCGTCAGCGATGACGATTTTGTCAATCTTGATATCAGGCAAACTCGCAATAATGGTTTGACTGTACAGCGGGTCAACTAGGTCATTAGTCACCAGTACCGCTTTATCTGTTTTGATGTAATCTGCCAATTTGTTGCCTTGGGATAGCAAACTCGGCTGAATAAAAATGGGGTAGCTACGCTCACCCAACTTCACTGTTAATGTTGTCATAAGCGCAGCCCTTTGGAGGTATTTCTAACTATTACTGATTGATTTTCTCTATGATCTGATTGGCAACTGCGCGGGCGCTTTGCTCATCAGTATCAACAATGTAATCAGCAGCATCTTCATACATTGGGTTACGCTCTTCTGCAAGCTTACGCAATACCGTTTCAGGATCGTCTTTTTGTAATAAAGGACGACGCTTATCACGTTGCGTACGAGCGACTTGCTTGTCAATTGTGGTTTGTAGATAAACGACAATGCCTCGCGCTGATAAGCGATTACGTACGGCTTTGCTAACCACAGAGCCACCGCCTGTTGCTAATACAATACCTTGTTTGTCGGTTAGATCATTGATGACGGTTTCTTCACGAGCGCGAAAGCCTTCTTCACCCTCTAAATCAAAGATCCAAGCGATATCAGCGCCTGTGCGCTTTTCTATCTCTTGATCTGAATCATAAAATTCTAAATGAAGTTCGTCTGCGAGGTGTCTTCCAATTGTGCTTTTACCAGCACCCATCGGACCTATTAAAAAAATATTACGTTTTTCAGCCATTTTTGCTTAGTTCACAATTCTGTTATTTCGGGGGTAGAAATCTATATCGCGGCTACCCTTAAATGGATTAACCTGACCTCGTTGAAATTTCGAGGGCGGGATTATCTCAGCTTTACCCTGAAATTTGCAAGCTTTGTTAAGTCTTGGTGAAATTTAAATACGCGACACTCGTTGTCAAAGTGTATCAATGTACTGACTATGTGGCCTTGCACGCCATATAAATAGCACTGTTTGCTATTGTTCGGCCAAGCTGTCGAGGAGTATTTTCGGTGTTACAAAAATCAGCAATTCACGCTTTTCATTCACGGTTTGGGTGTTTTTAAACAAGTGACCGAGGACCGGAATGTCTCCAAGTAGGGGGACTTGGCTAACATCATCGGTACTGGTTTGCTGAAAAATACCGCCAAGTACGATGGTTTCGCCATTATTAACCAGTACTTGGGTACTGATCTCTTGGGTATCGATCGCGACGGCTAAGCCGGTTGAAGTGTTGACCGTGTCACCTCGGGTATCTTGGGTAACGACCAAGTCTAATATAATGCGATGATCAGGGGTGATATGTGGCGTGACCTTTAAGCTCAGTACCGCTTTTTTGAACTCAACAGACGTAGCGCCACTTGAAGTGGATTGCACATAAGGGATTTCAGTACCTTGTTCAATGTAGGCCTCACGCTGGTTGGCCACCGTGATACGCGGGCTGGCGATAACTTCCCCTTTATTCTCTGATTCAAGCGCAGATAATTCTAAATCTAATATGGTGCCATCGACGAGGCGAGCGACTTGTATTCCGATACTGCCAGCTGGGCTTGTAACAGGAAGATTTACGTTCAAGCGATTATCAATTGAAGGAACGACACCACTGCTTAGGGTGTCGGCACCTTCGATGGTGCCAGAGGTAGCGGTATCACCGGAATTATTGCTAAAGCCCCAACGCACCCCTAGCTGCTCGCCCGCGTTATCGCGAACTGTGACCATGCGCGATTCAATCAAGACCTGTTTGACGGGAATATCTAATGCGCTGATCAGTTTCCTTGCTTCATCTATTGATGCTTGGGTATCTCTGAGCAGTACGGTATTGGTGCGTTCATCGACGGCCACGCTGCCTCTGGGGCTCAGAATGCTGTTATCAGTATTTTTAAGAATACCGGCGACTTCTTTGGCTTTTGCATAGTTAATTTGCAAATTAGCTGAAATAAGGGGAGCTAGCTGTGCGACTTGTTGGCGGTTTTGTAATTGTTGTGTCTCGCGAGAAGCGAGTTCTTCTGAGGGGGCGATAAGTAATATATTGCCTTCTAATCGTTTATCTAGGCCACGAATTTTTAGGATCATGTCTAGCGCTTGATCCCAAGGAACGCCACTTAAACTTACAGTCACATTACCGCGCACCGTGTCAGTGGTGACAAGGTTAAATCCGTTCACCTGGGCAATAATTTGCAAGACATTACGTACAGGCACGTCTTGAAAATCAAGAGAAATGGGCTCGCCGCTGTATACAGAGGCGCTTTGTGCTTGTTCAGATGCTTGGGGCTTGACGGTTAATACCAATTGATTTTGTTGCTTACTGTGGGTGAACACCACATCTTCCAGTAGATTGAACTCTAAAACACTGGCGCCTTTTCTAGAAAAGGTGTCTATCTCTGCTATTGGGGTAGCGAATTCAGCTACATTCAAGGTGAAAAACTGATCTGGGGCGAGCTTAGTGTCGGGTAAGGTAAGCGTTAGTTGGCGCTTTGATGCAATTAATTGCGGCACGATGCGATTGTTATCAAAGGTGAGGGTGGCGACTCCATACCCTTCAACCGAGCGAGTAAACTGAATGTCTGTTAGTTGATTACTGGTGAGTTCGTCTATCGCGGCAACGGGGTCCACCAGCACAGCGTCTGATTGTGCAAAAGCAGGCACTAGCCATGCAGCACAAAGTAGCGCGCTTAGCGTTTTGAGTAACGAAGTAAAATGTAGTGATTGGCGACTAGCCATTGTTCTCTCCCGCGTTGTCTTGCATGGATAGGGTGGCTTGTTTTTTCTGCCAGCACCCAGTGCCATCAGGCAACATTTCAGTGTAAGTAATTTCTCCGTCTTTGATGGCCGTAATGCGACCATAAAAAAGTCCGAGATAATCACCAATGGTTGCACGGTATAAACGCCCTTCATTGGTTTGAATTAACGCCCATTTTTTTTGACTGTTGTTAATGGTGCCGATAAAGGCCATGGCATCAATTCCATAATGTTCTAGGGGTTGCTTTACATGTGCTGTATTCGGTTGTGGGCAAGTGGGCGTAGCGGGTGTTGTTTCAACCTGAGGAGCATTCTTTAATCGTTGAAACGGGCTACGCATTTCATTTGCTGAGTAAGCAAAGGCCGGCGATGTGGTAAATTCAGGGTAGGGTTCAATGTTCATCGGTGTAGTGCTTTTTACATCATCGATGTAAGCCGTTAAATCTTCTTTTTGCTCTGAGCAAGCGACCAGCAATGCGAGCATAGGAAAAACCATTAGGAACCTCATTGGCTAGAGTCCTTGCGCGATTGCGTCAGTTCAGCGCGATAGGTTTTGGCTGCAAGCTTAAGTTTTAAAGTGGACAGCTCTTGAGTGACTTCAAAGTCGTGCACGGTAACGATCCGCGGTAAAGCGGCAATGTCAGACACAAACTGACCAAATGCATGATAATTACCCGTGACTTCAATCTGTATGGGCAGCTCAGTATAAAATTCTTTAGGCACTTCTTTTTGCCAATTAAGCAGCTTAAAAGTAAGGCCTGAAGAGGTGCCCACAAAAGTAATATCGTCAAGTAAGCCAGGCGTTTCGTTACTGGTCGGCAGCGACTTCAACATAGACGAGAAGTCATTTTCTAAGCGCTCAAGTTGATCCTGATAGGCTGGTAGATTTACCGCAATGTTGTATTTACCTTGGTAACTCTGTTTTAAATCAACCTCTTGTAGCTGGGCTTTTTCCAGCATGGGGAGCTTATCTTTGACCAGAGTGTAATAGCCACCGATAAGGGCGATAATAGCCACAAACAACGCCACAACGGTTTTTACTTCAAACGGCCAAATTGCGATTTGGTCAAAATCTAATTCGTTGAGTTCTTTGAGTTTATTAAAATCGAACTGCATTTATTTTGGCTCCCCTTGGTGCTGATTGAAATCAGGGGCAACGCTAGGGCTTATATTAAATTTAATTTTAAACTCGCTTACCGCATCAGCTGCGCTGGTATCCGCCACAATGGAAGACAGTTCGGCGTCATTAAAAACGTTTGATTCAGCTAAATTACGCATGAAATTTGCCAAACGATTGTTTGAATCACTGACACCGTCAATTTCTACTCGATTAATGGTACGTGAGAAACGTGAAAACGATACGCCTGGGGGAACAATTCGAGCTAGTTCATCAAGTACAATAGGAGCCGCATTACGACTGACTTCTAATTGCTCGATAAGCGTCATACGCTGTTCAATGGCTTCTTTGCTCTGTTTAATATTTTTTATTTCGCCAATTTGTGTGTCTATTTTTGCCATTTCTTGGGTTAGAAACTGATTGCGCTGTTCTTGTGTAGCAATGACCTGGTCCATGCCTTTGCTAACGGCAAACATCAACAGCACCATTGATACGCCAATGCCCACTAACAAAGTGAGATAATTCTTTTTCTGTTGCTGGCGCTGGGCTTCACGCCAAGGCAGTAGGTTTATATGTGGCACGGCGAAAAACTCCTAATTGCCAACCCAGTGGCAATGGCAAAGTTAGCACCATGAGTGGCAATCAGTGCTGTGTTTTTTTCGTCACTTTGCATCGCCAATAATGGATTAAAAACCTGTACTGCGATCCCCAGTTCTTGGGCAAGCTCTTGGGCCAAGTTGGTAAAGGGCCCAATTGCTCCGCAAATATACAATTGTTGTGGTGATGCCTGGTGAGACGAACTGACGTACATCTGAATTGCGCGGGTGATATGTTGCTGCAAGTTCGCTTGAAAAAGCATAAAGCAGTCGAGCTGCCAAGTTTCGGGCAAAGCGTGACTCGCTAACTGCTGATCATAATCCACTCGGGTTAAATTGTAGTTTGAACACGTATCTTGAGCGAGCACGTCTAAGCCGAAGTTATGCTCTTTGGTGTATACGACTTTGTCTGCGCTGACCGCGCAGAACTGCAGTTGAGATGCGCCTATATTAATACAGCAACGAATATCTGCTGCGCTTTGTTCTGGCTGTTCGCTAGATTCACTATCGCCGGCTACTTGCGGGGCAATTTTTGGAACGATGTTTGGGGCAAAATGCATGAACGCATTGGCAAGGGCATATATTTCAACATCAGAAATTTTAGGCTCAAATCCCACTTCATTTAATAAAGTCAGGCGAGAATCGAGCAGGTCTTTATGCACTGCACTAAGCAGCACTTCGACTTTTCCTGGGTAACTGGTGCTGGGGGCAAGTCGTTCAAAATCTAAATAGATTTCTTCAAGAGGATAAGGGAGCAGGCTGTCTGCTTCTAATTCAATTTGGCTTTCAAGTTCTACATCGGTTAAATCGCTATCTAAATAGGCAAGCTTATTAATCACCGCTGTACCTGAAACGGCTATGACCACTTGCTTCACTTTGGACTTTAAACTGAGTTTCACTTTTTTAAGCGCTTGGCTTAAGGCTTCGTAATCTTTGACTTCACGCTCTGCAAAGGCATTTCCATTGATTGGCTCGCACGCTATTGCCAACACATTTGTGTGTTGCTTGGTTTTTTCTAGCAATATGGCCTTAACATAGCGGGTGCCTATGTCGAGTCCAATAAGGTGCTGCGTTTTTTTAGCCAATAATTTGTTAAACACGTAAGGTTCCGATGCAAATATACTAAGCAGGATGTTAGTATTATTGCTTAATTTTTAATTATTTATGGTTCTTATAACGGTACTTAGGTATAAAATATGAGTCATTTATTGCAACTTGTCTTGGTAATATTGTTTTCGTGAAGTTTTTAAAGCCCGCATTTTTGATTCTTATCCTTGCTTTTGTCGTTGGTGTTGTCACGACTTTTGCCCTTTATTTTTACATGAAACCTGACCTACCTAGTGTGGATATGCTCAAGGATGTGCGCCTGCAAACGCCTATGCGGGTATACACCCAAGATGGCAAATTGATTTCACAATTTGGCGTTAAACGCCGCATTCCGCTTACCATTGAAGATGTGCCGCAAGACTTAATTAATGCCGTTTTGGCCACAGAAGATAGCCGTTTTTATCAGCATCCAGGAGTAGACCCTATCGGCATGGCGCGGGCTGTGGTCAACCTAATTTTGACCGGTGAGAAAGGACAGGGCGGTAGTACTTTAACCATGCAGTTGGCCCGAGGGTTCTTTTTAACCCGAGACAAAACCTACGTGCGTAAAATTAAAGAAATATTTATTGCTTGGCACATGGAGCAACTGCTCACTAAACAAGAAATATTAGAATTGTACTTAAACAAAGTTGAATTAGGACATCGCTCATTTGGCTTTGGTGCCGCCGCGCAGGTTTATTATGGCAAAACGGTAAATGAGCTGACACTAGCGCAAATGGCGACGATAGCAGGTTTGCCACAAGCGCCTTCGGTGCTTAACCCTATTAGTCGACCTGAGCGCTCAAAAGCACGCCGCCGCGTTGTTCTGCTACGTATGTTAGATGAAAAATACATTACGCAAGCACAATTCGACGAGGCCGTGAATGCTCCGATTACTGCCAAGAAACACGGAGCTGAAATCGAATTTTCGGCGCCCTACTTGGCAGATTTGATCTGGAATGAAATGGTTGAGCTATATGGCAAAGAAGAGGCCGAAACCGGCGGATATCAGGTATACGCCACCGTACCTTCTTCTACTCAATTAGCTGCCCAAAAAGCAATCCAGCGTAACTTACATGACTATGATGAGCGCCACGGTTACCGCGGCCCGGAGCAACAGTTGTGGATCCCTAAGGATTTACCGGCAACATCTGATGACGACAAAGAGATAGAAGTGACATCGGCTATTTCCAATGAGCCTTGGGATGAAGAGCGTATGCACAGTTTCTTAGAAGACTATAAAACCTATGAAACTATGCGACCGGCGATCGTGGTCAAAGTAAATGAAAAAGACATTACCGTTTTTACCCGTGAAGGGCGCTACAGTGTTATCGACTGGGATGGGCTCGATTGGGCACGTAAATACATAACAGACACCAGACAAGGTAATAAACCAGAAACAGCCAGTGATATTCTAACTGAGGGGTCGCTGATCCTTATTCGCCAGCGTGAAGATGATAAGCACTGGCAACTTACTCAGTACCCAGACGCCAGCAGTGCCTTTATCGCGCTTAACCCTCACAACGGTGCCGCTCAAGCGGTTATTGGCGGCTACAGTTTCTACCAAAGTCAATTTAACCGAGCCACGCAGGCAAAGCGTCAGGTTGGCTCGAACATCAAGCCGTTTATTTACTCCTCTGCGTTAGCCAATGGATTTACCTTAGCCAGTATTATTAACGATGCGCCTATTAACCAGTGGGAGCGGGGGACGGGCAACGCGTGGCGACCTGAAAACTCACCTCCGGAATACGATGGGCCAATTCGCCTGCGTGTTGCCTTAGGTAAATCGAAAAACGTGGTGTCGGTGCGCTTGGTGCGCGCTGTTGGGCTTGAAAAAGTGCGCCAACACTTAACGCGCTTTGGCTTTGATTTATCTGAAATTCCCAATGATGAAACGGTGTCATTGGGTTCTGGCTCGCATACCCCATTGGAAGTCGCCACGGCCTTGTCGGTCATCGCAAACGGAGGCTTTTTAATTGAGCCGCATTTTGTTGAGCGCATAGAAGATGATTATGGGAAGGTACTTTGGAAAGCTAACCCAGTACAAGCATGCGATCCGTGTGGTGATGCTCAAAAGCAAGAGACGGTTGAAGATACCACCACAGATACCATGGACATAGAAGCCATGCTCGCGGCCGAATTAAACGCAGAACCATTTGCACAAAACGACGACAATGGAAGCAGCACTAACGACACACCTGAACCAATACGCTCAGCACCTAGAGTGCTGGATGAAGACAATGCCTTTTTAGTCGCAGAAATGATGCGTACAGCAGTGAAAACCAATGGTAACTGGAATAAAAAAACCTATTGGCAAGGGACTGGCTGGCGAGCGAGTAACTTACTGCAACGAGCTGATATTGCCGGAAAAACCGGTACCACAAATGATTCGAAAGATACCTGGTTTAGTGGTTTTACCAACGATTTAGTGGCCACGGTTTGGGTTGGGTTCGACGACATGAGCCGCAGTTTAGGGCGGGCATCGCGTAACCAAAATCTAGTGAATAAAAACCCGCAAAAATTTAACTTTATCGGCAATGCCATGATAGGTGGTGAAGATGGCGCAAAAGCTGCCGAGCCAGCTTGGATCCGCTTCATGCAGCGCGCATTAGATGGCGTACCTGAAAAGAAACGCCCTATGCCCACAGACTTGGTCACAACACGTATTGATCGCGCTTCGGGTAAGTTAACTCAGCATACTGACCATACATCCATGTTTGAATATTTTATGCCAGGGACCGCACCGACAAGTTATGTGAGCGACAGTGAGTTTGTTGACCCAGCAGACGAAAATGATGAACAAAGCAAACCACTTGAAGACATTTTTTAAGGCATCATAGTAGTCAAATGTCAGTGCCGTTATTTAACGTAAATAACACTCTCGCACTTTCAATCAAAATGCTGTTAGGGTGGTCGATGTAAACTAGGACTTTCGATTGCGCTTAGCGGCATTTTTTAATATTTCGCGTTTAAATTTTATGCGAAGGCTTTGTCTTCGCGCCAAACAGGACACTTTTTATGAGTAGCTCAACGCCTAAAAGTGCGTTATATATTCCTCATTCAGGCCCATCTTTGCTTGAAACCCCTTTGCTCAATAAAGGCAGTGCATTTACCGCCCAAGAACGCGTAGCGTTCAACCTTACAGGTTTGATTCCGCCGCGTTATGAAAGTATTGAAGAACAAGTTGAACGAGCCTATATGCAGTATTCGAGTTTCAACGAACCGATCAATAAACATATTTATTTGCGCGCCATCCAAGATAATAACGAAACCCTGTATTACCGTCTTATCCAGCAGCATATTGATGAAATGATGCCGATCATCTATACCCCGACTGTGGGTGATGCATGTGAGCAATTTTCCGATATTTATCGCAGCTCTAGGGGCTTGTTTATTTCCTACTCTGAGCGTCATCAAATGGATGACATCATACGTAACGCCACTAAGCGTAAAGTGAAAGTTATCGTGGTGACCGACGGTGAACGTATCCTTGGGTTAGGCGACCAGGGCATTGGCGGCATGGGCATCCCTATCGGTAAGTTATCTTTGTATACCGCGTGTGGGGGCATTAGCCCAGCGTATACCTTGCCTGTTATGTTAGATGTAGGTACCAACAACGAAAAGTTGTTAAACGACCCCATGTATATGGGTGCACGTCACAAACGTATCGGCCAAGCTGAGTACGACGAATTTGTCGATATGTTTATCAAAGCCGTATTAAAGCGCTGGCCTGAGGTCATGCTGCAATTTGAAGACTTTGCTCAGCCCAATGCCATGCCGTTGCTTGAACGCTATCGAGATAAAGTCTGTTGCTTTAATGATGACATTCAGGGCACTGCGGCTGTAACTGTGGGCACGATTTTAGCCGCCTGTAAAACCAAAGGTGAAAAACTAAGCAACCAGCGTGTGGTGTTTGTTGGAGCAGGTTCAGCGGGTTGTGGTATTGCAGAACAAATCATCAAGCAGATGACCAGTGAAGGTATTTCTGACGCGCAGGCACGCAGCCAAGTCTTTATGATTGACCGATTCGGTTTGGTAACGGATGACATGGAAGGCCTACGTGATTTCCAATACCGCCTTGCACAGCCTTTAGCGAACCTAGTGGCATGGCAAAAATCAGCTCAGTATCCGACTTTGCTTGAAACCGTCAGCCAAGTAAAACCCAGTATTTTAATTGGTGTGTCTGGGCAGGCCGGTTTATTCACTGAGCAAGTGATTAAAGAAATGAAGCGCCATTGTGACTTGCCGATCATCTTCCCGTTAAGTAACCCGTCTCGTCAGGTGGAAGCACGTCCTGAGAATGTTATCGAGTGGACTAATGGTCAAGTGATCATCGCCACGGGTAGCCCGTTTAAGCCGGTAGAATACCAAGGTAAAACCTACCCAATTGCCCAGTGTAACAACAGTTATATCTTCCCAGGAATTGGCTTGGGTGTGCTAGCAGCTAAAGCCAGCCTTATTAGTGATGAAATGCTAATGGCCACCAGTGCTGCATTAGCCAATGCGTCACCTCTGGCCAGCGGCACAGGGCACGAATTGTTGCCACCGCTAACAGGCATTGCACAGTTAAGTAAGAAGATCGCGTTTGACGTGGGTAAGGTTGCCCAGAAACAAGGCTTAGCGCTAGAAGTGAGCGATGAAATACTCACTGAACGAATTGAAGGGAATTTCTGGCAAGCGGAATATCGCCCGTATAAACGAGTCAGTATCTAGCAAGCACCATTATTGTCATTAAATAGTCAATATTGACTGAGAAACGCCGCATTCATTGCGGCGTTTTTGTAGCTGCGATTTTTTATAGCTGTGCTTTTATAGTTATGCACTTTTGCAGTTGTGCACTCAAAGCTGAAACCTGGATGATTAAAGGAGCGTAATCTAGATTGTAACTCAGGGATAACCTGCGTAGAATCCGCCTCCGGAGTTGGCCAGGCAATCGCCGCTTATTGGGCAGTGTCTCTAGGGCTAGTACCTAGTGCACTTGTGTTAATAAGGGGAGGAAAGTCCGGGCTCCACAGGGCAGGGTGCCAGGTAACGCCTGGGCGGCGAAAGCCGACGACAAGTGCAGCAGAGAGGAAACCGCCTAAGCGCGAAAGCGCCGGTAAGGGTGAAAGGGTGCGGTAAGAGCGCACCGCACCACTGGTAACAGTGTGTGGCAAGGTAAACTCCACCCGGAGCAAGACCAAATAGGATCTCTTATGGCGTGGCCCACGTTGAGATCGGGTGTGTTGCTTGAGCCAGCGAGTGATTGCTGGCCTAGATGAATGGTTGCCCACGACAGAACCCGGCTTATCGGCCAACTCCACCTTTTTTACACTCAGCCGCTGCCTAGTTAATAGGTGGCGGTACGAGTCATATTTTATCCCTCTTTTTTACTTTATTCCTACAAATGTGTTTCTTCATTCAGTTTATAAGTATCTTGACGGCAAACATTGAACTTTAGTCTAGGTTTGCCGTTTTACAGCGCATTATGCTAGCTAACTAGCATACAAAAGTTTATTTTTCTTATTAAGAACCCACTGCATCGAAGTAACATACTGTAGGTTTTTCATGGTAAAAAAAATAATCAGTAAATTCAGGGAAAGAATACTGTCGGCTCCTCAGGTTGATTTGGGCCACAAGGACATGTTTCGTCTTGCGATGGAGCATTCAGCGATAGGTATGGCCTTGATTGCGCCAGACGGTACTTGGCTGAAAGTGAATAAAGCCGTCTGTAATATTGTGGGTTACAGCGAGCGGGAGCTGCTAGCCATCGATTTTCAAACGATTACCCATCCAGATGACTTACAGGCTGATTTAACCTTTGTAAAACAGCTGCTGGCCAATGATATTCAAACCTACAATATGGAGAAGCGCTATTTTCATAAATCGGGCAGCTTGATATGGGCCAAGCTAACGGTTTCTCTGGTCAGAGATGACGCCCACCAACCACTTTATTTTATTTCGCAAATTCAAGATATCACCGCCCAGAAGAAAAGTTCTGAAGCGTTACTTTCAGCGAAGCGAGAAATGGAAGAGTTCGCTTACCGTGTCACTCATGACTTGCGCTCCCCGCTTAGCTCAATGGATTACGTCATGAATATGGTGGCCGAATATATTAAAAAAGGTGATTTACCTAAAGCGCTCAAGACATTGCAAGCCAGTCAAAATGGTATCGCTAAACTCAGTGAGTTAGTCAGCGGTGTGCTTGATGTGAGTAAAATTAAGCTGCAAGATGAAGCCTCACTCCCTGTTGATGTGTCAGATGTGGTGTATGAAACATTAGATGCACTGAGCCATATGGAAAACTTTACTCGGTTGGATATCAAAACCCAATTCGAATACATAGGAACACTGCAAACTAAACCCAATAAATTCACTCAGGTTGTGGATAATTTCATTTCCAATGCGATTAAATATCAAGATACCAGCAAAGCGAACTCTTTCATTCGGGTGGTAACCTACAAGACCAAGCATGAATTTGTATTAGAAGTGCAGGACAACGGTTTAGGCGTACCCTCTATACACAGAGATAAGCTATTTCAAATGTTTGAACGTTTTCACCCTAAAGCTTCGATTGGAACGGGGTTAGGTTTATACATGGTTAAGAAAAGTGCTGACTTGCTTGGCGGCCATCTTTCATATTCAGTGCCTGAGTCCGGAGACGGCTCTATTTTCCGTTTTTCATTGCCTTTACCCTCAAACGCTATCTAGCTGACCTTGATAGCGAGACAGAAAAGTGGTGACGGATTGCTCAATAATCTTCTCGACGGGCAGGGATTCGGGTATTTCAAAACCGAATAAAACAGGGTAAAAAATAAATGACTTTAGCTGGTAAACAAACTGTTTGGCAGCGAACTCTACATCCTCTATTTGTAGTGTGCTGGCGGCATTGGCATCTTGTAAAAAAACCTCTAAATAACGCATGCAACCAAACTGATTATTAGCGATATCTTTTGCCAGCTCTGCTTGCTGAAGCATTTGTATAAACGCAATTTTGGCGATGCGCAAAAAGTGTTGAGAGTTCAATAAGGCAACTTCTTGTTGGGCGATAACAGTTAGCTGAGCCTTGATTGACACCTGGGAGTCAAAGGTTACATCTTGTGCTTGGTCAAGGTGTTCAACCATGCGCCCAATGATCGCGTGAAAAAGCACTTCTTTGGTTGAAAAATGGTTGTATACAGTGCGTTTCGAGGCCTGTGCGGCTTTGGCAATTTGGTCCATGGTGGTGTGTTCAACGCCACTTTCAAAGAACAACTGTTCTGCTGCATCGAGTATGTTGATACGTTTTTTGTCGGATAACTTCATCTTTGCCCTTCCTTTATGGCTAATACCAATCCGCATTAATAAGTGCCGGTCTCAGAATGCGTCCAGCGGTTTTTGATTAAGGGATCAGTTATTAACGTGGAATGGTATAAATACTACCTGATTAAAAGTAAACTTAACAGTTTACTTTTTGTTTTTCTGTGATAAGTTACACTCAGTAGTTTACTTTTTTGGAGGCTGAATGAGAATTCTCATTTCCAGCATAGTCATCATTGTGATGGGCAGTATTATAGGAGCGTGGATCTTGAATAAAGAATTAGTGGCCACTTTACCCGAAGGGGAAATGCAAAGTGCACATTTCCATAATGGTAAGTTTCGCAATTCAGTTCCTAGTGAACCGCCAACTTTTGGGAAAACGGTGGGAATTTTTGCGCGTTATTTTACCGAGAAAAAAATAGATGCCGTGCCTGATGGGCATGTGCCCATGCAACAAGTTACCCGCGCCCAGCTTGATGCTCTAAGTGTTGATACAGTGCATTTTGTTAAGCTAGGGCATTCCTCTATCTTGCTTAAAATGTACGGTGAGTATTGGTTAATCGACCCGGTTTTCTCAAAGCGAGCATCACCGTTTTCTTTTATCGGTCCGAAGCGCTTTGAGCCCACTCCTATTAGTATTGATGAGCTGCCACCGATTGATAAAGTATTGATATCACACAATCATTATGACCATTTAGACAAAGCCGCAATTAAATCACTAAATGCCAAAACAACTGAGTTTCTGGTGCCTTTAGGAGTAGAAGGGGATTTGCAAAAATGGGGTGTGAATAGCGAGAAAATCAAACAATTTGATTGGTGGCAAGAATATCAAACAGAGCACGGACTCGTCGCATTTACCCCTACTCAACATTTCTCGGGGCGTGGTATTGGTGATGGCAACACTACCTTGTGGGGTTCATGGGTGATCAACACGCCCCAAAGCAGGTTTTATTTTAGTGGTGATTCGGGCTACTTCTCAGGTTTTAAAACGATCGGCGATAAATATGGCCCGTTTGATTTGACCTTTATTGAAACCGGCGCGTACGACAGCGACTGGGCTGACATTCACATGACACCAGAAGACTCAGTACAAGCGCACATCGACTTGGCGGGTAAGGTGATGGTACCTATCCACAATGGCACGTTCGATTTGGCCTTTCATGCCTGGTACGAGCCATTAAATCGTGTAACAACTGCCGCTGATAAACAAAGGGTTACCTTGAGCACCCCTCTGTTTGGCCAAGTTTTCAATCTTGAGCAACCTCCGATCGCTATAGCATGGTGGAAGCGGTAATACTAATACCAATCCGCATTAATAAGTGACCGCCTCAGAATGCGTCCAGCGGTTTTTGATTAAGGCGTCGCTATGTAGTAATGGTTGTTCCCTTTCAAATAGTGAGAACGCAGAGCAAAAGCCGCTGGGGCATTCCTTGCAGGCGAGTTTTAAAAGGGCTTACACTGCGTTGCATGACTTCGAAAGAGAACAACTATTCATTCAGTCATGCGCCTTGTTTAAGCCCTTTTAAACTCTCGCTGAGTGATCACTTATTAACGTGGAATGGTATAATTAGCAGTTAAAAAAAAGCCCGCCAAGATTAACTATCTTGGCGGGCTTTTAGGTTCTTATTCCCGTTCAGTTACCGGTACTCTGCCCATATCGTCCAACTTCTGGCCTTTGACCAACATGGATAGCTTGCGCATCAATACGTAAAAGACAGGGGTAAATATCAAGCCAAAGAATGTCACACCTAACATGCCACTAAATACGGCAACACCCAGAGCTTGACGCATTTCTGCGCCGGCACCTGTAGCCACCGCCAGAGGTAACACGCCAAGAATAAAGGCGAATGAGGTCATCAAAATCGGACGTAAGCGTAACTTGGCAGCGTCACTGGCCGCTTCATACAACCCTGCACCTTCATGTTCACGGTGGCGGGCAAATTCCACAATTAGGATGGCGTTCTTACTGGCTAAACCAACAAGTACAATTAGGCCAACTTGCGTCAGTATGTTGTTGTCTAGTCCCATTAAGTGCACACCCACAATGGCGCTCAGAAGGCACATAGGTACAATAAGTATGACTGACAGGGGTAATGTCCAGCTTTCGTAAAGGGCGACCAATAGTAAGAACACGAATACCACAGCAAAGGCAAACGCCAGCATACCTGTGCTGCCTGATTGTTGCTCTTGATACGCTAATTCAGTCCACTCGTAGCTAATACCGTCAGGTAAAATTTCCGCAGCGAGTCGCTCCATAGTGGCAATCGCTTCACCTGAGCTAAAACCAGGTGCTGTACTACCAATGAGATCCGCCGCTGGATACAAGTTGTATCTTGGCACTCGCGATGGGCCAGAGCGATATTCAAATGTCGCCACAGAGCTCAAAGGCACCATTTCACCGTCAGAATTACGCACTCGGATACGTCCGATGTCATCCGCTTCCATCCGATAAGGGGCATCGGCCTGTGCGGTCACGCGGAACGTTCTGCCTAAATAACTAAAATCATTAACGAATGCGCTACCCAGATAAATTTCCAACGCACTGAATACATCCGACACAGACACACCTAAGCGTTCGACGCGTTCTCTGTCTATATCTGCATAAAGCTGGGGTGTACTGGTTTCAAAAAAACTAAACACGGCTGTGGTAGCGGGTTCTTGGTTTGCTGCCCCAGCTAATTGCCACATGGCTTGTTCAAGCGCAGCTAAACCTCGGCCACTTCTGTCTTCAAGCATCATTTTAAAGCCGCCGCCATTGCCGATACCACGAACGGGCGGTGGCGGGATAACCACCACGTTCGCTGAATCAATCGAACTCATTTGTGCTCTAGCATCCCCCAGTACGCTATCAAATGTTGCACCTAGCTGTGCTCGCTCATCAAATGATTTCATAATGGCAAAGATTGCTGCCGAGTTGGTCGCATTGGTAAAGGTTGCACCTGAGAAACCAGCAAAGGCTACGGCATTTTCCACGCCTTCAATACTCAGTAGTTTATCAACGGCCTCTTGCACCACTGCGTCCGTGCGTGACAATGACGCACCAGAGGGTAATTGCACACCAACGATTAGGTAACCTTGGTCTTGCGCTGGAATAAAGCCTTTGGGCACTATGCTAAACATATAAACCGTGAAGCCCATGAGCAACATATAGACAAAAGACACAAGCGCACCGTGGCGTACCAATTTAGACACCATACGCGCGTATTTATCTGAGGTTCTGTCCATGCCTCGGTTAAATTTGCCTGACAAGTAATGGAACATACCCGTTTTTTCAGATTCGTCTTTATGTGGCTTGAATAACACCGCAGAAATAGCCGGGCTAAGTATCAGTGATACCGACACTGAGATGATCGTCGCGACCGCAATGGTTATGCCGAATTGACTGTAAAACTGCCCCGATATCCCGTCCACAAAGGCTGTTGGTAAAAATACCGCTACCAAGACTAACCCGATGGCTAATACCGCCCCGCCAACTTCAGTCATTGTTTGACGAGCGGCTTTTAACGGGCGCATACCTTGTGCCATTAAGCGCTCCATATTCTCAACCACCACTATGGCATCATCAACAACAATACCAATGGCCAGCACCAAACCGAATAGGGTTAAGTTGTTTAACGAGAATCCTAGGGCGCTTAGTACGGCAAATGTTCCAACCAATGAAATAGGAATGGCGATAATAGGAATAAGCGCTGCACGCCAATTCTGCAAGAACACCATAATAACCAATACGACCAGCGCTATTGCTTCATATATGGTGTGCTCTACCGCAGTGATTGATTCACTGATAAAGTCAGTGGGGTTATACGCTATTTCATAGGTTAAATCTGGTGGGAAGTTTTTCGCCACTTCTACCATGGCAGCTTTGATGGCGTCTGCTGTTTTTATCGCATTAGAGCCAGGGCGCTGAAATACAGGCATAGCGACTGCTTTTTTATCGCCTAAATAACCACGTGTCGTGTAACTTTCAGCCCCCAATTCAACACGGCCTACATCGCGTAAACGTACTATTTTTCCGTCTTGGTTTTTAATAATGACGTTTTCGAATTCTTCAGGCTCAATCAATTGACCTTGGGTTTGTACATTGAGCTCAAAGGCGGTTTGCCCTGCATCAACAGGGGATTGGTTTAAGGTACCACTGGCCACCTGAATATTTTGCCCTTGTAGGGCGGTCACGACTTCCGATGCAGTCATATCAAGAGACGCAATGATATCTGGATCAAGCCAAACCCGCATAGAGTATTGGCTAGCGCCGAAGGTCAATATATCTCCAACCCCATCGATTCGCGACAACTGGTCACGAATTTGCAGCGCTGCATAGTTAGCAATATAGGTTTGGTCGTATGTTCCGTTGGGGGAATACATGTTGACCACTAACATCAAATCCGGTGAGTTCTTTTTGGTGGTGATCCCTAAACGACGAACCGTTTCAGGCAGCCTTGGCTCTGCAATGGCCACGCGGTTTTGCACTTGTACTTGGGCATTGTCTAAATCGGTGCCGAGTTTAAATGTTACGGTAATCGTTACTCGCCCATCTGCGGTAGACTGCGACGACATATACAGCATGTTTTCCACGCCGTTAATTTCTTGCTCAAGCGGCGTCGCCACGGTTTTAGCTGCGACTTCAGCACTGGCTCCGGGATAAGTCGCAACGACCTGAACAGTTGGCGGTGCAATTTGAGGGTATTGCTCAACCGGTAAGCTGAAGTAGGCGAGACTACCAATAATTAAGACAATGATGGCTAATACCGAAGCGAACTTCGGTCTATCTATAAAAAAGTGGGATATATTCATTATTTGCGGCCCTTACAGCGAGTATTGGCTAGAAAGGTCAACATTTTCCGCCTGTACTGGGCTGCCCGGACGAGCGCGCATTAGGTTGTTCAGTATGATGCTGTCATCTTGTGTTAGCCCAGACTCAATGACGCGTAATTCTTTGGTGTGCAATTTGCCCAAAGTCACAAATTTACGGTCGACCTTTCCTTCGCTGTTTACCACAAAAACGAATTTTCGCGATTGATCAGTGCCGATAACTTCATCCGGAATAAGGATTTTCTCTACGTTTAATTCAGACAACAAGCGAATACGACCAAATAAGCCTGGAACGATAAAACCGCCCGGATTATCAAGCACAGCACGGCCCACTATGGTGCCTGTGTTCTGGTCTATTTGATTGTCTACAAAGTCCATTACGCCAGTGTGAACAAATTCTTCTTCATCTTGTAAACGCACTTTTACTGGGTTCGAGGCATTCCGTGAGCTTTCACGTTTGTTTGATTGGCTAAGGCGAATGTATTTAAGCAAGTCTCGCTCGCCAGCATCGAAATAAAAGTGAATAGGGTCGATAGAAACAACATTGGTTAGCAAAGTTGCATTAGTCGCAGTACCATTGATGAGGTTCCCTTCGTTGACTAAATCACGAGATACGACGCCATCTATCGGAGATTTTACTTCAGTGAATTCTAAGTCTAGTTTAGCCGTCTCTAAATTAGCTCGTGCGGTATCGTATTCGTTCTGACGACGATCTACTTCTTCTTGAGAAAGAGAATTTTTCTTACGGAGGTCATTACCACGGTCCAACTCTTTTTTCGCTAAAGAAAATTGTGACTCGGCGCTTTGTAAGGCAATTTTGAATGGGCGCTGGTCGATTACAAAAAGTACATCGCCTTTTTTTACGGTCTGGCCATCTTTAAAGTTAACTTTGTCGAGATAACCGCTCACTCGGGCTCGAATATCCACTTTCTGGGTTGCATCAAAGCGCCCTGTGTACTCGTCCCACTGGGTGATAACCGCTTTAATCGGCGCGCTCACTTTCACCGGTAAGGCTTGTGGAGCGGCGTTTTGTTGCTCTGCTTGCTTCGAACACGCAGTCACTGTGGTCAAAAGTATGGTTGTCAGTATATAGAGCTTGAATAAGCGCATTAAATTAAATCCTCGTCTGGTGTGAGCAACTCACGCCTAATATAAAGTGGTTTCGGTTTTACAAAGTATGGCTGATATAGAATACGTTTCTATTAAAGTACCTTTGAATTAGGCATTTCAAAGGAATACACAGGTGAATCACCTAATTTCAACATTTTCTTTCTCTGTATGAGGAATCGACCGACTAAAAGCGAACAGCATTTCATTGAAAATATGCCCACGCGTTAATTGATCAGGCGGTCTTGAAAAAGCAGGTGCGGAAATGGGGATCAAAAATGAGCGATCAAGGCCTGTACTGTAGAATGGCAGATTATATCTTATATGGCCTGGTTATATATGATGTTTCTCTCATCGAGTGATAGATGGCCACAAATTTTGTTGCTTTTTAAAGTGGAAGAACCCATGGGGCGACCAGCTTTTTGGCAGCAATGCTTTATCTTTAGGTTGAGCTAACTCGCTGGCAATGTTGTCAGCGAGTGAGCTGAGCACCTCAGGGGACAGCTTAGAAAAATGCGCCGATACATGCTCAAAAAACAAGTTTTGTGTTTGCTTTATTCTACGCTGTGCGCCTCGCTTGCAGCTTGGATCTAGTGTGCTAACTACCCTACACAAGGGTTCACTAGGGTGAGCAGGATTTAACTCATTGACCACAGCATATGCGTAGTGTTTTGGCATGTTTCCCTGTGTCGGTTCTTGGCAAAACACGACGCCAAAACCCATAGGAAAGTGGCCCACAACTTGTTGTAAGGCTTGGGCGCTAGCGACAGATAGCGCCCCCTTTTGGGCTGAATGCTGCACAACTTTTGTCGCTTTAGGTAAATCAGCATAGTTAAATTTAGGTTTGCTAGACAACACAATAGAGGTATAAATTTGGGCCGCTTTTAGAATACTACCTAAAGCACCATCTGGTTTTACAGCGCTGTTTAACATACTTTGTAACAATCGAGCTCGGTTATTTTCACGTTTACAAAAGCGTGCTTTACGCTCAGAAAAGGCAGCGCTATCGTCATTCTCCTCAGTAAACTCGGCTTCCCCGAGGCCGCGCAATGCAAATTCAGAGGTTTGCTCGTGATTCATGATTAATAGCGGAACACGCACATCTTTTTCTAAAACGCGAAACGGGTTTAGTGATCCGTCTGACCCTTTTAACAAGCGCTGAATTTCTGGGTGCTGCATGCCTATGTCTTGAATGATGGCTGCACTTAGTAATGGTATAGCGACGTCCCGTTGGAATATATTCAATACGTCAGCCCCCGCTTTAGGGCTAGAAAAACGTGACGACTCATGGAAGCGGCTTACAATGTACTCGTTCTCGACCTGCTGGTTTTTTAACATCTGATCTAGTAGCCGCAAGCTCAACACCGCTTTATATAAAGGTTTGAATCGTTGATGTATTCGGGCTACACCGTTACCTTCAGTGGGGCATAGTAACAGGAGTGTGGCGAGAACCTTCGCACTTTTAAGCTGGGTTTCTTGCCAGTCTTTACCTTCACAAAGCTGAATGATCTCAGTCGTTATCTGGGCTAATAATTTAAGGCGCGCATAGCGCTGTCGTGCTTGTTTGACTGTTTCATCTTTCAACGCCTTTTGGGCTTTTTGATAAAAGTCGCGAAACTGCTTTTTTTGCACTTCGTTTATGGCCGATTCAACTTCCTTGCGCTTTTCCTCAATATTTTTTTCAAGTTGCGCAATAGTGTGTTGCTGGCTCTGTGCGCCTTGAAAATAAATTTCAGCTTGCTCAAAAAGTGATTCTTTACTTTGCGTAGCATCATCTATTTTTGCCACCAACGCATTTACCGATCTTGTAAATGCATTATCTATCGGTGTCGCCATATTCGGTATCCTGTGGGTATTGCGAGCCGCTTGCTGCGGTCTATAAGTCTAGCCTAAAAAAAACCAGCAAGTCACTGATTTTGTTTAGCTTTGCATTAGGGCATATATTCTCGCGAGAAGTGGTTAATAAAGTACTCTACCGGATGAGGTTAAGTGCATGGGATACTTGCTATTTTACCCAGAGCACTATTGAATAATGAGGAACTTAACGTAGGAGAACGATCGTGTTGAAGCAAATCAAAATGGTGAGTGTGTGCGTACTACTAAGTTGTTTGTTGGCAAGCTGCAGCCATTCGAATGCCAATGACTCTGAATTAGATGGTAAGAGTATAGTGGGTGAAACGCTACTGGGAGAAGTTAGCGCAGAAAAGTTGTTTGCTCAATATCCAGCGTTCCAAGCAGAATACAAGGCATATAAACCAAGTAAGCGGGAGTTGGCAGCTGTCGCTGAACTCGAAAAAGATACCTTGTTGGTACTGTTCGGTACCTGGTGCCACGACAGCCAGCGTGAAGTGCCGCGTTTGTTAAAAACCTTTGATTTAAGTGGGCTGGACGTCCCTAAGTTAACCTTAGTCGCGGTCGATACAAAGAAAACGGACCCTCAAGGCATAGCGCAAAAATACAATCTTAAGTACACACCAACCTTTATTTTACTTCACGATGATAAAGAGTTAGGGCGCGTTGTTGAAAGGCCGAAAACCAGCTTAACCCAAGACTTAAAAGCCCTAGCTAAGGCCACGCAATAATTTTTTGCACAGCCCGTTGGTACTAGGCCTAGTCAATACCGCAGCTGGTTTAGAGCCGAGCAAAGCAAAGCAGGCGTATCTATCCTGCTTTTTGTTCGCTATTCAACCGTTAAGTTGCTATTCAGCGGTTAAATTAAACTCAAGGGTGATTTTGGTATCAAGCAGTTGTGAAACTGGGCAGTTTTCTTTCGCGTCTTGCGCTATCTGCTTAAACTCGTCTTCGGTTACGTCTGCCACCACGGCGTTTAACGTTAACGCCGATTGGCTTATTTCGTAGCCATCATCTGTTTTGTCTAAACTGATTTTCGCGGTGGTTTTCAGCTCTCCGTCTTCGTATCCAGCATCTGCTAGGGCGAGTGAAAGCGCCATGGTAAAACAGCTTGCATGGGCGGCACCTATTAGCTCTTCAGGGTTACTGCCTTTACCGTCTTCAAAACGGGTATTAAAACCGTATGGATGATTTGATAATGCACCGGTTTCAGTGGATATACTGCCTTTACCTTGTTTGCCTAATGGCTTGTAGGTTGCGCTACCAGATTTGACGATACTCATATAAATTCTCCTTTCACTGATTTTATTACCTTGATGCTATCTAGGTAAGCTAATGCCCCTGAGTTAATAAACAAGATCGTCAGGGGGATTCGAAATGTAATATCAGTAATGCAAATGCTCTGCCGCCCTAGCGAATTTCTGTCACGGCACGGGGCGCGCAGGCTTTAGCCGTATACCTCAGGTTATAGATGCGCTTATAAACAGTCAGAGCGGTGAAGATTACACAGGCACTGCAATATTTACTGAAGTGAGCGATGGGATAGCGGTGTAGTGAAACTCGGGTTAGGGCGGAGATATTTCACAAAGAGACGTTTAATACCAATCCGCATTAATAAGTGACGCCTCAGAATGCGTCCAGCGGTTTTTGATTAAGGCGTCGCTATGTAGTAATGGTTGTTCCCTTTCAAATAGTGAGAACGCAGAGCAAAAGCCGCTGGGGCATTCCTTGCAGGCGAGTTTTAAAAGGGCTTACACTGCGTTGCATGACTTCGAAAGAGAACAACTATTCATTCAGTCATGCGCCTTGTTTAAGCCCTTTTAAACTCTCGCTGAGTGATCACTTATTAACGTGGAATGGTATAATTAACGCGTTAGATTAACGGTAGCGTTTTTGCCATTTTCCAATTGGTAATTCGTGCCTAGCGGTGTGCATAACCACCGAGAAACATATCGACCGCTGTAGTGACAAACTTTTCTCGCTCTTTAAGGCTAAGATTAACCACTTCCCCTAGCATACAACGAATGTGATAGTTGCCTTTTAGCGCCCCCATAAAATGGCTTGCAGCAATAAAACAATCTTGAATATCCAACGTCTGCTTATCAACTTGGCTTTGCAAATAATCAGCGAGTTGACGAATAGCTCGCTCGGTAGCTAGGGTTAAAAATATCTCTCTAAGCTTGGGCGTACGTACTGCTTCTCCTATGAGCAATCTGTGAATTGCCCCTACTTCTGGAGAAATCACCATACTGAAGAAGCGCATACCTATCTCCAATAGCGCATCTTTTGGGGGCTGGTGCTGTAAATCGCCATAGTCTATTTCACCGAGTAGCTGGTCACTCTTACGTTCGATAACGGCGTAAAATAACCCTTCTTTATTACCAAATAGCCGGTACAGGGTGGCGAGTGAGCCACCCGCTAGAGCAACAATCTCTTGCAAACTGGCTGCTTCAAATCCAGAACGAACAAAGACTTGGGTCGCGGCTTGAATAATTTTGTCGCGGCGGATAAGGCCACGTACCCGTGGTGCATAGTCAGGGGTGTTATTGGCGGCTATTAGTGTTTTTGTTGGCATGTTTTAACTGTATTGGTGAGACAAAATAACCATAACAAAAATGCATGCTATTTGTCTGTTATCAATTGAACCTTGTTAACTGTAGTGTAATATACATTACACTTAAATTTGAAGCACATCGATATGGACTCGCTAATGTGGTTAAAAAATAGTTTTTTGCTAATTATCATCATTGCATTAGTGGGCTGGGCTGCCACAGAAGGTTATGATTGGTACGCACACGGACGATTTATCGAAGAAACCGATAATGCCTATATCAAATCCGATAACGTCTCAATTCGAGCAGAAATAACAGGCCGTATTGAAACGCTAGCCGTGCAAGAGAATCAGCACGTGCAACAGGGGCAACTGCTTGTTCGCATTAATGCCAGTGACTATCAGGCAAAATTAGCCCAAGCGAATGCCGAGCTGAAGGTTGCCCGAGCTGCATTGGTCAATACGCAACAACAAATCACCCTGCAAGATAAAAAAATTGATGAGGCCAAAGCCAACATTGATGCGGCCAAAGCGGAAGTGAAACGTGGTGAGCTTAATCTAGCGCGCTTTCAAATTTTGGATAAACAAGCATTTGATTCTAAGCAGCAATTACAAAATACCGAAGCAGATGTAGCGGTCGCTAAAGCGTCACTGGCTCAAGCAAAAGCTGCTTTTGCCGCCGCGCAACAGATGTATTCAGTATTGGATGCACAGCAACAAAGTGCGAGTGCCAATATCACCGCGGCACAATCGCAAATAGCATATGCGCAAAGCCAGTTAGCTAAAACCGAAATACGGGCACCAAGCGATGGCATTGTCGGTAATTTAGGCGCTCGCACTGGAGGCTTAGTACAGCCCACCATGACGTTATTCTATTTAGTGCCACTTCCAGATGTATATGTGGTGGCTAATTATAAAGAAACACAAATAGGCCATATGACAATCGGCCAACCAGTAACTCTCACAGTTGATGCCCAAGATGGCGTCGAATTTACTGGCGTGGTTGCCTCAATTTCACCGGCAACGGGGTCTGAGTTCAGCTTACTGCCAAAAGACAACGCCACAGGTAACTTCAATAAAATCGTGCAGCGTGTTCCAGTACGTATTGAGGTCACCGGCCCTAGGGAGCACATGCATTTATTGCGTCCCGGCTTGTCTGTCGTACCCCATGTAAATACCCAAGGTTTTAATCAGCAAAGTGCCTATTTGGCGAATGAGCAGGTGCTGACTTCTCAGCGATAGGTATTCGTTGCAATAAAATCGAAAGTACTGCAGTGATGGGCAATATTAGGGCGGCTAAATGAGTGATGAAAGAGTAAGCGAGATGCCATCGCTACGTCAGAAGATTGGCTTCGTTGCTGTGATGCTTGGCATGTTTATGGCGATTTTAGATATTCAAATTGTCGCCAGTTCCCTAAATGAAATTCAAGCCGGTGTCTCGGCCACGCCAGATGAAATATCCTGGGTGCAAACGGCCTACCTTATCGCCGAAATTATCATGATCCCCTTATCAGGTATGTTAACCCGTTGGTTATCGACTCATCTCACCTTCGTGATTTCTTGTGTGGCGTTTACCATTGCCAGCATTGGCTGTGCACTGGCTCAAACCATCGACCAATTAATTATTATGCGTGCTATTCAAGGTTTCGTGGGCGGGGCGATGATCCCCATCGCTTATGCGATTAGCTTTAAGTTATTTCCCTTACGTGTGATGGGGGCGGTACAGGCTGTGATCGGCATGATAGCAACGACTGCGCCTTCGATTGGCCCTACCTTAGGCGGATATATTACTCAGCATGCAAGTTGGCATTGGTTGTTTTTAATGAATGTGGTTCCCGGAGTATTAGCCAGCGCCGGTGTATGGTTTTATTTGCGTATCGATAAACCAGATTTTTCTCTGTTTAAACGAATTGATTTCTTAGGCTTGCTCTATTTGGCATTATTTTTAGGACCGCTAGAGTACATTCTTGAAGAAGGCCCTGGGGATGAATGGTTCGACAGTACGTTTATCTTGATGCTTAGTATGCTGTGCGCTTGTAGCGCGCTAGGCTTCTTTGCGCGGGCGTTTCGCGTCACTTTGCCCATTGTCGACTTGCGGGTATTTCGCGATCGTAACTTTGCTATTGGGGCATCTCTAGGTTTCATTATTGGCATTGCCTTGTATGGCATGGTGTACCTTATGCCACTGTTTTTAGGCACGGTGCGCGGGTTTAATAGCTTTCAAATTGGCCAGTTAATGTTCGTGACTGGCGCATCTATGTTTTTCAGCGCACCAGTGATTGGGCGTTTATCTGACAAGGTGGATGCGCGTTACATGTTAGCCGCTGGTTTGGTTATGGTGGGCGTGGGGTCTATGATGAATGCCAATTTAACCGATCAAGCTGATTTTAATCAATTTATGTGGCCGCAGATGGTGCGCGGGGTAGGCCTGTTGATGTGTTTGCTGACCGCCTCTCGAATTGCCATGGGAACCTTACCGAACAGTGAGATCAGTAACGCAGCAGGTCTATTTAATGTGCTGCGCAATTTAGGCGGGGCGGTAGGCTTGGCGTTTATGGATACCATTCGTGATATCCGAGTAGACTATCACTGGGCACAGCTCATTCCTGCTATCGATACCAATCGCGCCGTGGTGTTAGAGGAGCTAACTAAAGCGCAATTAGCCGTCACAGGGGTACTAAGCGATCCAGCGGCTGTGGCCATAAAACAAATCGCTGATAGGGTCATGGTACAAGCACAGGTGTTGGCATTTAATGATCTATTTTTATGGATTGGGGCTATGTATGCTTGTGCGTTGCCGTTAATGTTTTTTATCCGTAAGGCACAAAATGAAGATACCGGCGGCGCCCACTGAGTGCTTTTATTAAAAGCCACATTGATGAAAGTACTTTAGGGTAAATCGGTTCTACTTATCTATAGCGTCACAATCCCGTGAGCGTTCGGTTAAAGCTTTAAAGGATGGTTATGAAATCTATTTTATCTGCGTTGATCCTCAGCGCCTCTTTTATATCTACCAATGTATTAGCGGACGAGACCATTTTAGCGGGTGGTTGTTTTTGGTGCATGGAGTCTGATTTTGAAAAACTAGAAGGTGTAACTGATGTGGTGTCGGGCTTTACTGGCGGTACGGTACGCAACCCTACCTATAACGGTAATCATAAAGGGCATTACGAAGCGGTGAAGATCACCTACAACCCAGATGTAGTGAGTTATCAGCAAATTTTAGATCATTATTGGGTAAACATTGATCCTTTCGATGCCCGGGGGCAATTTTGTGATAAAGGCCATAGCTATTTGAGCGCCATTTTTGTAGCGAATGAGCAAGAGCGCGCTATAGCTGAAAAAACCAAGAAGGCTGTTGAAGCTCAATTCCCTGAGAAAACAGTCGTAACGCCTATCTTAGATGCTAAACGTTTTTACCCCATTAAAGGGAATGAAATTGGCCATCAAGACTTTTATAAGAAAAGCCCTGTGCGTTACAAGCTTTATCGCTGGAATTGTGGCCGAGACCAGCGTTTGGCGGAAATTTGGGGTGACAAAGCGAGCCATTAAGCGATTGCGTTATTGCTAAGCCCCTCAGCGACAAAAAAGGCGTAAACCAAATCTTGAAGTGTCCCCATTAAGTTGGACGCCTTTTTTAGGGGGAGTTAGCTTACGACAACTTGTTTTTAAAGTCTTCGTACTCAAATTTACGTACCAGCTCAAATTCGCCGTTTTTACGCAAAATCCCGATGGATGGGTGCTCAACGCCATTGAAAAAAGTCGTTTTGACCATGGTGTAGTGGATCATATCTTCAAAAATAATCCGCTCGCCAATTTGCAGCTCGTGGTCAAAACTATATAAATCTATCGCATCACCGGTCAAACACGAGTTTCCGCCAAAACGATAGGTAAAGGCTTTCTCGTTGGCTTTACCAGCACCGCGCACCTCAGGGCGATAAGGCATTTCGAGCACATCAGGCATGTGCGCCGTGGCTGACATATCTACGATCGCAATTTTATCGCGATTTTCTACGATATCGATAACCTCACATATCAAGGGGCCTGTTTGCCAAGCGACCGCTGAGCCAGGCTCAAGAATAACGTTCAAATGCGGGTGCCGCGCTTTAAAGGCTCTTAACGTCGTAATTAAGTGTTCAACATCGTAGCCTTCTTTGGTCATCAGGTGTCCACCACCAAAGTTAATCCATTTGATTTGCCCGAAGTACTGACCGAATTTTTCTTCTACGGCCAGTATGGTGCGTTCGGTGGCAAAGGAGTCACATTCGCATAGGTTGTGAATATGAAACCCTTCAAGTCCACTTAAATCGGCATCCTTTAAATCTTTGGCTAATATGCCAAAACGAGATCCTGGGGCACTTGGATCATATAACTCTGTTTCGGCTTCTCTGTGCTGTGCATTTAAACGTATACCTGGGGAGACGTTAGACGCTAAAATTTGTGATTTATAGCGGTTCCACTGCCCAAAGCTGTTAAATGAGATATGGTCAACAAGATCGACAAGTTGGTCGATATCGGCCGGTTTATACGCAGGGGAAAAGGCATGCACTTGTTTACCGATTTCTTCTTTGCCTAAGCGAGCTTCCCATACGGCACTGGCGGTTGAGCCTTGCAGATATTGTTTCACTAAATCAAAAGTGGACCACATGGAAAAGCCTTTTAGCGCCAAAATAATCTCGACACCACTTTCTTGTTGCACGCGCTGCATCAATTGTAAATTAGCCTCAAGCTTGGCTTCTTCACATACATAGCAAGGTGAAGGAATGGCAGGGTTTAACATTGGATCTGTCACGGGATACTCCGCTGAATAAGTAAAGGGCCAAATGAATGGCCCTAATGTTGTACTGGTTTAATGATTATTACTGGCTAAACGGGCTTTTGTCGCACTCAAGCACATGCCAAGGCAAACCGTGCTGGTTTAGCATATCCATGAATGGGTCAGGGTCGAACTGCTCCATATTCCACACACCTGGTTTTTTCCACTTGCCGTTTAGCATCAATGATGCGCCGATCATGGCAGGTACGCCTGTGGTGTAAGACACTGCCTGAGCACCTACTTCGGCGAAGCATGCTGCGTGGTCACAGTTATTGTAGATAAAGATGGTTTTTTCTTTGCCATCTTTAATACCCGTAATATACGTACCGATACAGGTCATGCCTGTGTAACCATCAGCAAGTGAGCCTGGGTTAGGTAGCACGGCTTTTAAGAACTCTAACGGCACAATCTTTTGGCCTTGGAAGTCTATTGGCTCAATGCTGGTCATGCCGATACCTTCAAGCACTTTAAGGTGTGTTAGGTATGCGTCACCAAACGTCATCCAGAACCGCGCACGTTTCAAGGTGGGGAAGTGCTTCACAATCGACTCAAGTTCTTCGTGGAACATCAAGTAAGAGGCGCGCACACCGATGTTTTGATAGTCAAGATCTTCGCGAACACTTAATGGATCGGTTTCTTTCCATTCGCCATTTTCAAAGAAGCGGCCACGCTGGGTGATTTCACGAATATTGATTTCAGGATTGAAGTTAGTGGCAAACGCTTGGCCGTGGTCGCCGCCGTTACAATCGACTATGTCTAGGTAGTGAATTTCATCGAAGTAATGTTTAGCAGCATACGCGGTATATACGTTGGTCACACCGGGATCAAAGCCACTGCCTAGTAGTGCAGTTAAACCTGCCTTTTCGAATTTCTCTTGGTATGCCCACTGCCAAGAATATTCAAATTTAGCCACGTCTTTTGGTTCATAGTTTGCTGTATCTAGGTAATGAACACCTGTTTCTAAACACGCATCCATAATGGCTAAATCTTGATAAGGCAACGCAAGATTAATCACCAGATCAGGTTTAACCTGATTGATCACTTTGACCACTTCACTGGCGTGGTCGGCATCAACGGCAAACACGCCTTTAACGCGATCGATGCCGACTTCTTGCTGTAAGGCTTCGCATTTAGAAACCGTGCGGCTAGCAAGATAAATTTCATCAAATAGCTCAGGTAAACGAGCACATTTTTTTATGGTAACAGCAGCCACGCCACCAGCGCCGATAATCAAAACACGAGACATAGAAAGACCCTTATCAATAATAAGATGCATTAAAACGCGAATGCTAACACCTAATCATGGGATGTAAACAAAGCGCCGTTAAAAAATTTGCTTGTTTTTATTTGAGACTATTAAATTTCTACGCTAGTGTGTAAATGAGAATTAATCTCGTTTGTAGATTGCACTGATTGATTTGTTTCATTGGATTGAATAAGGGCCTAGGAATATGATTTTCCCATCAACTTTATTTGTTTAACTTATTTGGACGTAACACGCTATGAAAACTATCACTTTTGCTATTACCCATTTCAGCGTCGCATTTAGCGTAGCGTATATATTAACAGGCAGTTTTGTCGTCGGTGGCCTTATCGCGCTAGTAGAGCCAGCTGTGAACACAGTGGCGTATATGATCCACGAGCGTATTTGGGAAAATAAAAGAATACGTAACAAAGAAGCTAGCCCTAAATCATCTACTCCTTTGACTATTTCGCACTTTGGGCACAGTCACCAATTGGGATAATCATATGTGTTGGTGATAGTCATTGATTTCACTCGCGGGATCAAAAAAGCGCCTTACCCGGACAAGAATAAGGCGCTTTTGTTTGAAGAGCTTTGAATCGCTCGGTACTGCTTTTTTTATTATAGTTTTTAATGTTCCCTGCATTAGGCGATCTGGACACCTAATACACTTAAACTCTTTGCAACTCACAGGCCAACTTTTAAAAGTCTTATATTTCATATAGTTAGCGTTTTTACAAACAAGGGAAGCACTAAAAGCTAACTGAAGTAGTGATATACTTTAGTGCAAGAAGCACCAAATTAGTGAGTCTTTTCAATCGTTTACAATATTTTAACAGGGAGAGAGTAGGTCGTTTCTTTGCTCAGATTTAAGTGCGTTAAGTGCCACATCCATTTGGGCGATACGAGACGCTAAGCTACCACTGACCTTGATAAAATGAATGCCATGGGCGATTAAATACTGCTGAATAAACTGCTGAAATTCGCTTCTGTTAGCATCCCCAGAACGCTCCCACGTATCATCGTAGGGAATATCATTATCGCAAAGCACCACCAGATCGTAACGTTGCCAGCTATTTTCGGCCAATCTTGTTAATTCAGCTAAGGGGGTTGTGTGGTAGTGACAGGCAAAATGCCAGGTGGTGAAGGCGTTGGTATCACAGAATAAGTAGTCCTTAGCGGCTATGCTTGCTTGATCTTCCCATTGATTCTGCACTTGGGCGATGTGCAACAGTTGCTCAGGACTAAGACGGCGGTCAACTTGGTGTTTAATCCAATAGTCACGTCCATATTCGGGCACAGAAATAGAGTCGAAACGCTCGGCTAATGCTTCACTCAAGGTAGACTTGCCGGTGGACGGCGCGCCTAAAAACACAATTTTTTTGATCATGGAGATGGAGTGCTCGTCATATCATTTGGCTGTTCTCATGGGACAACCCAATTAACCAACTGCGTTGTGTAAGTCGTTGGTTTGCTTTTCAGTATTATGGTGACGAAATTCTCTTATCCAAGCGTATTGACCAATACTAGCCATTATCAAGAAACAAAAATACAAAGCTGACGTGGGGTACAAGCCTTTTTGCCAGTACACGGCAATGGCGACAATATCGACGATAATCCACACCGTCCAATTGAAAAGTTTGCGATGACTCAATAACCACTGCGCAATTAAACTGGCACAGGTGGTAAAGGCGTCAACATAAGGGAAACTTGCATCCGTGTAATTAGACATCACGTAGCCAAGTATTCCCGAACTGAAAATGGCTAAGCCGGCAAGGCTTACATATTCAAGCGTATTGCCGCGTACAGGGGATATTTGCCCCTGCTGATTTTGATTGCGGCTCCACATGTGCCAACCGTATAGCTGAAATCCGATATAAATAACATGTAGGCCCATATCGGAATACAGTCTTACATCGAAAAATATCCAGCTGTAAATACTGACTTGTATAAAACCGAAAACAAAACTCCAACGGCTGCGTCTTATCAGTAAAAATACGCTCAAAAAGCCTGCTACAGTCGCAATCCATTCAATTGCGGAAGCTCCAGCAAAACCGTGTAACCATTCTAACCAGCTCATGGGGTAAACACTTGTATTAGGCGCATAAACGAATTGCCTTTACCTGCGTTGCCACCAATGACATATAAGCTATTGCCTATCGTATTGACACTGGTATACAGAGCACTTTGATAATCAAAGGATGTTGCTTGCCATTTAGTCGTATTATCGTACAGAACATAGCTATTATTGTGCTGATCTTCATCTGCAAACACCCAAAGTGCGTTGTTTAACCATGCCACACTATGGGCGCTAACCGGGTGGGGGAGTGCAGCCATGGTGTGCCATGTATTACTCGTTACGTCATAACGCTCAACAGCGGATAGATTTTCGTTGTTTTGTTCGCCGCCAACTGCGTAAATTGTATTGTTGTGGGCAACAACTTCAGTGGATTTCGCGCTGGGTAGATTGGCCATTTTCTGCCATTCTTGTTGTTTAATGTCAAAACGCCACAATGCATCGCTAGGGATAAGCTGATAACCGTTAGCTGCGTGATAAGAAGCGCCGCCAAGCACATATATATACCCATTTAGATATACCGCTTTATTGTCTTTTAACGGCTCAGGAATATTGCCAATGACACGTGTTTCGTGCGTGCGTGTGTCGAATACTTCAATGCGTTGCTCTACGCGCACATCATCTGGTTGAGGACCAATACCACCGAGTAAATAAATCGAGTGTTGTTGATCAAAAACCGCGGAAAAGTAACCTCTTGCTAGTACCTTGTTTGCCAGTACGCTGCTTTGCCCAGTTTGTAGGTTAATGATTTCTACGTCCGATAAATAACCTTGTTTGCCGTAGCCTGCAAAGACATAAAGCAGTTTGCCATCAGTGGCTGATGCATGAGCGAACCGTGCCGTTTGCAAGCGTAATGGTTGCTCATTTGTTGCACTTTTATCCGATGAAGCGCGTGTATCTTTAGCGTTTTTTTGCGAAGCGCTTTCTTTGCTCGAGGTTTGTTGTTGCTTTATCTTAGGGCCAGCACCGTTACCAGCATTGCTCACATCCTTTACTTGGTTGTGCTCAACCGAGGTTTCTACCACGACTTCAGTGTTAGTATCTGACGGCGCAGGCGGGCGAGACACACAGGCACTGATAAAAACAGGCAAACTTAATAACAAGATAAATCGAATGTTAAACAACATATTGGCCAATGAACGTAAAAAGACTGATGATGGGCGGGAATATACCACCAGAATTACAAAATGTATCCATTGCTTGAAAAACGACGCGCAAGGCTTGAATTAATTGCGCGCCCCCTGCAGACCTCCTGTGTGTAACAGCAAGATCCGACTATCTTTAGCAAATGTATTTTGCTCAATTAACTTCTTTGCGGCCCAAAAGAGCTTACCGCTGTATACAGGCTCGATAGGGATACCTAGTGTGTGGTTAACGTGCTGGCAAAACGCGGTTAACTCTGGGGTGGTTTTAGCATACCCATTGAAATGAAAGCCATGTTCTATGTGCCAATTCGCTTGTTGAACGGGGACCAATGCTTGTTTAAGCAATAAATTACTTACCAATTTTTCAAGATAATCTTGCCCCTTCAAAACGCCAATGCCAATGATGTTCGCTTGTTTGTCACTTATCTGTGCTGAAGCTCCTGCTATCAGGCCTGCTAATGTGCCGCCACTGCCCACAGGCGCTAAAATATAATCGTAGGTTTGCCTCAGTTCACGGAGAATTTCAGATACACCGGTTAATGCATGCGCTGATGAACCACCTTCAGGGATGATCATTGCATTTGGATACTGCTGAGATAATGCGGCTAAGTAAGCGTCATCATCACGTAGCTGATAGGTTTTACGATCAACAAATTGTATATCTGCTTGCCATGCTTTTAGATCACGTAACATGGGTGTGTCATTATTGTGATAGTGACCACGTACTATCGCTGTAAGTTTTATTTTTAAGGCAGAGCATACATAGCCAAGAGCATGAAGATGGTTTGAATGGCCGCCACCAAAACTAACAATATGCTGTATATGATTTGTTTGGGCGTAACGGATCGATTGACGTAGTTTGCGCCACTTATTGCCGGATATGACCTCATGTATAAGGTCGTCTCGTTTAACCCAAATTTGTAGACATTCAGCGTTTTTCCAGTCAGGTGTAATTCGCTGTTCTGGTGAGGGAAGCGATATCTGTAGTTGCTCTAAAGAGTGTGGCACGCGGGTACAAAATTCATCATTATAAAAGCGCTAGTGTAAACCTATTCGTCTTCAGTGAATACAATCGAACGATTGCGACCTTGAGCCTTAGCTTGGTACAGGGCTTGGTCGGCTTGGTCGATTAGAGTACTCGATTTTTGCTTGGGTTTAGGCATCGTTGTCGCAATGCCTATGCTGACGGTTACGGGTATCACAGTTCCTTCATGCACAAATTTGTGATCTTGAATCGCCTGCTCGATTTTTTGCGCCATACTGCGCGCTTGTTCCGTGTTACAACCGCTTAGTAGCACCACAAACTCTTCACCCCCGTAGCGCGCCGCTACATCGATGGCGCGATTAACCGTTTTATTTATCGCATAAGCCAGGTTGACTAAACAAGCGTCACCCGCCAGATGGCCATGAGTATCATTAATGGCTTTAAAGTGATCAACATCAATCAACAATATCGCTATTTCAAGTTCGTGGCGCATGGCGTATTGCCACTGGTCTTCAAAATGTTGGTTAAAGTAGCCTCGGTTATAAATACTCGTTAAGGCGTCAGTCTGGTTGAGCGTTTCTAGCTCTTTTCGCTGGGCCTCTAGCTCAATTTCTATATCAAACGAACGTCTATATTCTTTGTTCGCGCGTATCCCGATCCCACTTATGTACACAGTAAACACCAACATCATTACCGCGAGAGGCAGATACCCTTCGCTGAGAAACCCTGTGATCATTGCGGGCAACATCAATATTGCTAAATTGAGAATGCCAAATCGAATTCTGGGACTTAGAGCGAATACAGCGCTACTGGCGATACCGGCAAGAGCAAGCATAGAAACATGAATGATTGGAAAGAAGCGCTCATCAAAAATAGCAAGGGTAAACACGGTTCCTAAAATGGCAGCTTGAGAAAGCGATAAAGCTGCGAACGTAATGAACCATGCACGAGGGGAAAGAGCATAAAGCCGTTTTGAATTGACGTAATGAATCATGCGCAAGACACTAAAGAAAAACATCGCCCCTGCGAATAAATACGTTAGCTGAGGCTGGATTTCATGAAACCCTATCGGCCAAAAAATGACAGGTAATAAAAAAGCATACACAAATACGCCGGCCAGCGATCGCCTGAGCAAATCCATATCGATACGTTGTTGGATATTTGAATGTTTAATGCTTATCTACTCCTTTACCACAAGAACAGAGCGGTTAATGCTGGGTCAGCATAAAACCGATTAATCCAAGAGCAAAACCAAATATACCACCCATAGGCGGAAACCAATGTTTGTCGAGCTTCGCCTGAGGGGCAATATCTTGAAAAATTGAATATAGGATGCCACCCGATGCAAACAGCATAATCGCTGAAACAACATCTGGGTAGTTGGCCAGCCAAAAATATCCACTCAGACCAGCCGCAGGCCCAAATAGCGCCAGCGCACTGAAAATAATCAGCAAGCGGTTAGCGCTAAACTTATTACCTGAGCGCATCTCGCGATATGCATTAAACCCTTCTGGCAAATTTTGTAAGCCTATGAGAACTGCCAGCAACACAGCATTGCTTTTGCCCGTTGCAAACGCAGCGCCTAAAGCGACTGACTCAGGAATAAAGTCAGCGAGCATAGCGGCCAGTTGGCTGCCTGGGGTATTGATTTTAACCAATAAAATATCAATCCCCATGAAACACACACTGCCGCTAATAAAAAACAACAGGCTAGTGAACAATGGTAAATTCGCTATGCCCTCAGGGACTAAAACTAAGGCAACTGCTGAAAGCAATGCACCACCGCCAAAGGCGATGATCAAATGCCGCAACTCTTCTTCAAACCACTGAGATTGAAAGTGCTCGATGCGGGCAATTAGCGCACCTGCCGGCATAGCTAAGCCTGCAAGTAAGGTAAAAGTAATCACCAACCATACGCTGTCCATAAACCACCATTTTGCGTAAGTAAACGTTTCGCTCTCGCTTAAGGGTATGCTTTATCTCATAAAAATCAATAGATTAAAGCTTGCATTAAGACTGATTAAAAGTGATTGGTATGTATAAGCTAATTTAGTTTCTTTTCATATCGCCATGTGGGCTCACCACTAGGGAAATAGTCGAAATACATGCTAGAGTCGCTAAACAAAACCTCATTAGGAATCATGACACTATGACCATAATACTGATTTGCTTACTGATAGCAGCGCTACTGCCGATTGTTGCCAAAGTGCCCCTAACTCTGGCAATGAATAAAGAGCAAGGGGGGTACGATAACCGCTACCCGAGAGAGCAGCAAAAACAGTTAAGCGGCTTCGGTGCACGAGCATCAGCGGCACATGCAAATTGTTTTGAAGCATTGATTTTATTCGTTCCTGGGGCGCTAGCAGTTATTGCCACGCAATCAGCAGGGCACTTAGCAGAATATAGCGCCATAGTGTTTATTACTGCTCGGATCGGCTATTTATGTGCTTACTGGTGCAACGTACATCTTTTACGTAGCATTTTGTGGGCAATTGGCTATATTGCCTCATTATTCCTTATTTGGTTAGCCATCCCTTAATAGGTTAGAGAAAACAACGTGGATACAACGAACAACGATGCCGTAGCGAATAGCGATACTGCGGTAACACAAACGCCAGCAGCAACGGATAATAGCGCGGTACTTGAGACAACCAGTCAAAGCTTGATGCAAACAGTAGAGCATTATCTAGAGGTAGCTCATCAGCATCTTTTTATGGCAGATACTTATTTGCAAATCGGCTTGATTGGCTGCATTTATTTACTCGCATATTGGCTTGGCAGCAAATTGCGCCGCTCATCCAAATTTGTTACCAATCAACCGCAAGCCAAGGATCACCCACTGCGGCGCATCACATATCGCATTGATAAAATGCTATTTCCGCTTATTGCTATCGTTTTACTCAAAGTGGTCAGTGAATTTAGCGCCAGTCTCATCGGGGCCAACTGGATTTTAGATCTAGCCTTGACCATAGCCGTTTTGCTGTTTGTTAACTCTGTGATTAATGCGTGCGTGTCTCATCCTGTGTTGGCCAATTTACTGAAATGGATGATGTTACCGCTGTTGTTCCTGCATATGGTCGGTTGGCTTGAGGGCATAATTGAGGTGCTACAAGGGCTCAGCCTAAATATCGGAAATATTGAAATTTCAGCTTACGGGCTCGCCCGAGTGGTGATTTTTGGCACTCTTTTATTCTGGGTCGGCCGCGCGTCGAATAATGTCGGCCAAGACATCATACGCAAACAAGAGTCACTCGATATTCGAACCCGAGAAGTCTTCGCCAAATTGTTCGAAGTCGCCTTGGTGTGCATTATCGCCCTGTTATTACTCAATGTCATGGGTATCAACCTGACGGCGCTTGCGGTATTTGGTGGCGCAGTGGGTGTGGGGTTAGGTTTTGGTTTACAGTCAATCGCATCAAACTTTATTTCTGGCATCATTATATTGCTCGATCGCTCGGTAACGATTGGCGATTACATTGAAATGGAAGACGGCCAGAAGGGGTTCGTTAGGCATTTTAAAATGCGTTACACGACACTTGAGACCTATGATGGCAAAGACATCATGGTGCCTAATGAAAAGTTCATATCAAGCACCTTTGTTAATTGGTCCCATAAGAACCCCAAGCAGCGTTATCGGGTTGATTTTTCAGTGGCCTATGAAACGGATATTCGTTCCATGGTCGAGATTATTAAAGACGTAGTGGCTGAGCATCCCCAAGTGCTCAGTGGTGAAGAATATCCCATTGAAGAACGCCCTGATTGTGAAATAGATAGTTTCGGCGATTCAGGGGTTAATGTGTTTGTGGAGTTCTGGATGGAAGGCATCGACGACGGTAAAAACCGCGTCGGTGGTGATTTAATGCTAACCATCTTCGAAACCCTGCGTGAACACAACATTAGTATTCCGTTTCCGCAGCGAGAAGTACGTGTTCTTAACCCCAGCTACACGGTAACGAATACCACCGAAAGTAAAAATTAGGTGTTAGCTAGCCCTTAGTAAGCCTTTGCCTTAGCGCAAATCGAAGATGCGCTACGGCATGCTTAATTTACAAAACGTTTTGTTTGATCGTAAGGAATAAAATCAGGCACATCGCCTTTTAGGGATTGTGCTTGCATGTGCTGCCAATACTCGGCGGTCATGATCTCGCCGTGCAGGGCTTTTAACTCTTGCTTTAAGTGCTTTTTACCCACAATAAAATGCTCAAACTGTTCTGGGAACACGTCTGTTGGACCCACGGAAAGAGTATCAATGGCGTACGGGTCATCCGATTTGGGTAAGGCTCTGAATTCGCGCTCAGTTAAATAACAAATTTCATCGTAATCATAAAAAATGACACGACCACCACGGGTGATACCAAAGTTTTTATGCAGCATGTCACCGGCAAAAATATGCGCGGCAGCGATTTGCTTAATACATAAACCAAGGTCGTTTAAGGCATTGGTGATTAATTTCGGATCTTCCTGTTGGGCTAAAAAGATATTTAACGGTGTCATTTTTCGCTCAATGTACAAATGCTTGATGATCACTTCATCATCCGTGAGTTCTATACTACTGGCACAGGTTTCAAGCAGCTCATCAATCAAGGCTTGCTCAACTCGATGGCGAGGCAAGCGAAAATTAACGTATTCATGGGTATCTGCCATGCGACCTACGCGGTCAGTCATTTTGACTAACTTGTAGCAATCCTTCACATGCTGGCGGGTGATCTTTTTACTTTCTGGGAATTCATCTTTTATGATCTTGAAGACCACACCGTAAGAGGGTAAGTGGAATACCGCCATTACCAGCCCGCGGATCCCTGGAGCAATGGCAAACTGATCGCTCGAATCTTCCATGTGGGCAAGAAAATTTCTATAGAACACAGTCTTACCGTGCTTGTATAAACCTAGCGCAATATACAACTCGAATTTCTTTTTGTGAGGTAAAAGCTCATGGAGAAAGGCAACCACTTCTGCTGGGTGTTGGGTGTCAGCCATAAAGTAAGAGCGGGCAAAGCTAAATATCACACTGAGATCTTGACGTTCTGTTAGCAGCGCCTCAACGACAATCTGGTTACTTTCATCTGGGGGGGGGGTACTCGTAACTGAAAGGGGTATAACAAAGGGTAGGGTTTCGTCTGGCATACAAATTCGCCCAATTATGTAGGCCGACTTGCTACGATAAAACACCGATTTGAGCATTTCTACTGTGTGTACACTGGCGAGCTGTGCTGTGTTCAAACGTGCGCGCAATGCTCCATCTAAATGCTTTAGGTCACGCTGTATATCTTGAAATGCAATATCGAAATGGTAGCGGTTGAAAATGTCCTCTAACATTTTACGTACCGTGCCTGACGTATCAAAACTGTGTACCACTAAGTGACGTTGCAAGCCCGCCAAATAGCAGCGAGTGGGCATGATAAACATCATGTCATCGTTAATTTGTTGATGTTTGAAAATTCGCCCTATAACTGAGTTGTAAAAGGTTTCTGCTAATTCATATTGGGGGTGATCGCTGAGTATCTTTTGATAACGTATTTTTAGGTCGAGCCAGAATTGATTATTCTCTTGGTGAGGAAACACCTGCTGGTAGATTTCTCCCACGGCATCGGCCAAGGTGCGCTCGTAAATAGCGATGCGCTCTTTCATCGCTTTTTGTGTTTCTTGCCACTTTGCTTGTTCAAAACGTTGTTGGGCGTCTCGCGTAATACGCGAATGTCGACGATAACTTTTGTCAAAACCATGCAAAATTAAAAACGCCACTTTATTCAACACGGAAGAATGTGTGTTGTTCACTCAAAACCCACTTATGCTTTTACAATCAATACGCTACCAATAACAAAAAAGACGATGGGTTACTATGGCTAATATGTATTACCGCTCGTTTGGGTGGGGGGATTACTTAACACATTACGGTTTGTTTTATACCCTCAAATTTAGTGATTGGTTTACGCAAGTGATTGTGAGAATCTTGGCTATCTATTTGTGGCAAGTGTGTAGCAAGAGGGCATTTCCCATGTTAAAAATGATGACCAGCGCATTACCTCATCAATTGTCGTTTCTTGAACGTATTATCCGTATTACTCAACAAAACGAGCAATTCGCAGGCTTGTCAATAACTGGCTCAGCATCAACGAATGAATTAGACCAATATAGCGACCTTGATTTTGTGCTGGCTGTTAAACCTGATAGCTACGATATGCTATATACCCAGCGACAAGCCCTCGCGGAATCATTTGGTGAGCTACTGGCGTGCTTTACTGGCGAGCACGTAGGTGAGCCCAGAGTATTGATATGTTTGTACCAAGAAGCAGAAGAGTTACTCCATGTGGATCTGAAATTTGTTGCTTTACCTGATGTTGCCCAGCGCGTGGATAATCCCATCGTGCTTTGGGAAAAAGAGGGCCAACTAAGCGATATATACCGCGGCGCTGAGGGGCATTACCCGATGCACACCCTACAGTGGTTTGAAGACAGGTTTTGGGTGTGGATACAGTATGGCGCAGCCAAGATAGGGCGGGGTGAATTTTTCGAAACGTTAGAGTTTATTTCTTTTCTGCGTCAAACGGTGATCGCGCCATTAGCCAAAAAAGCCCATGGATTTGAACCCAACGGTATTCGTCGTATCGAACAGCAACTACCAGAGTTAACCGCTGAATTGAAGGGAATACTGCCTAATTTAGACAAAGCCAGCCTGCAATCATGCTTGTATGCACTTGCTGATATTTATGTGCATTACCGCGAAATGCTAAGCTCAAACGCCTCAGAGCAAGGGGACGAATGTGAGGGGGAAGGCGAATGTGTTCAAGTGAACCATAAAGCCCAACGTGCAGCGTTAGATTACTTGAGCCGTGTCTGAAGCGCTGTGCTGTTAAGCACCTAACGCGTTTGTTATGGGTTCAATTTTCGCCTGCAATCCCCGTGTTGTCGTTAACTTTTGTGGCCGCTACAATCTGCCTAGCTTTTTAGTTCTCCTTGGCCTACTTACTTACTTACTTGCTTTAATTACCTTATTCCTCTTTGATAACTATTCGCCGCAAAACGGTTCTGGCGCTTAAATAACTAATGTAAAACAGCCTGTTAGCGTAAAGTGAAGCGTCGCGTTTACCTGCAACTCATCGTACTGCGTATTGAATTTACGCCCGAAGCCCCAACGCTTTATCTGTTCTCTGTCTTTATCAACGCGGGTTGAAAGGACGAGTGAGGCACTCATGCTTGTCATACCTGATGAGTTACGCAACACGATTAAGGAGCTGTTTAATGGAAGACGTTTTCTCAACGAATATCGATGTATCGGAATTACTAGACCATGCATTGTCGCTTGTGCTTACCTATGCCCCCAAATTGCTATTAGCCATTGTCACCTTGGTGGTTGGTTTATGGCTGATCAATCGCTTCGTCGGCATTTTAGATAAAAGACTAGGCAAGAAAGACCCCACCCTAAATAAGTTTTTGTGCGGGTTAATCAGCGCAGTGTTGAAAGTGATGCTACTGATTTCGGTCGCCTCTATGATAGGCATTGAAACCACTTCGTTTATTGCCGTTATTGGTGCTGCCGGCTTGGCTATTGGCCTTGCGTTACAGGGCAGTTTGGCCAATTTTGCTGGTGGGGTACTCATTCTTATTTTCAAACCATTCAAGGTTGGCGACACTATTGAAGCCGAAGGTTATATTGGCTCGGTAAACGAAATTCAGATTTTGTATACTGTGGTCAATACATTTGATAATCGACGTATCGTGATCCCTAACGGTAGCTTATCTAATGCCACTTTGGTCAATATTAGCGTGTATGACAAACGCCGCTGCGACATGACGTTTGGCATAGGCTACGGTGACGATATCGATAAAGCGAAAGACATTTTAAAGCGTTTGTTTGAAGAAGATGAGCGTTCGTTAACTGACCCGGCACCTAGGATTAGCGTAGGTGGGTTGGGTGACAATTCAGTCGACTTGATGTTTCGCCCATGGGTTGCCACAGATGATTTATGGCCCTACTACTGGGATATGCAAGAAAAGGTTAAAAAAGCCTTTGATAAAGAAGGTATTAGCATTCCGTTCCCGCAGCGAGATGTTCACCTATACAAAACAGAATAGTCATACCGCTTTGTGCCTGCAGTTAGGCAATAAAGCTAATGGCAGTTAATTTCAGCATAATCAGTTTTGGCGGGGCCTTGGCTCATACTTTTGCCCCGCGCTTTAAAAACATGCGCCATTCTCTGATGCAGAATAGGCTATTTGTTATGTACCTAGCCGACCTGCCAAATTGTCTGCAGCTTGTGCTATCTAGGTCGTACAACAACCCCAAGTTAACCGCATTAAACCAATTTAGTTGATAATGTCATCTATTTCTGTAAATTAGCTCTTTGTGGATGTTGAGTTAATACAAACAGGTAAAAGAGATAATGTCAGATTGGATGCAAAATTTACAGAAGACCCGTTACGTGATGGACACACTATTACTGGTTAGTTTTATGCTTGTTTCGGCCCCTCAAGCGACAGGCGTGCCGGGCCATGAGTGGTTGAGTTTGTTGTTCGTAGTGCCCTTTGCCGTACATTTGTCGCTGCACTGGGACTGGATAAAACAAAGTGCGAAACGTTTTAGTAAGAAAATAACGGCTAAAGAGCGCTTTAGTTTAGTGTGGAATTACTTGTTGTATTTAATGATGTTGCTGGCCACCGTAAGTGGTTTTTTGGTGTCCGTGGCACTGTTGCCTACCTTAAATATAGAACTGCATATTCAGGATTTTTGGTCGAAGATCCACCATGATTCAGCCACGCTGATCATGCCAATGATAGGCGTTCACTTAGCCCTTCATTGGAGCTGGATAGTCAACCTCACTAAGCGTATGCGTGTAAAGAGGGTAAAGACATGAAGTACTTACAATACCATTGGAAATCACGAACGTTCGTCGTGCTGGCAATCTCTATCGTGGTCAGCATACTGTTGATATCGTTAGAGTTGACCGACTGGGCCGCACAGATAAATCAGCAAGGTTATTCTCACGGTAGCGAAGGTGGTGAAGGTAAAGGTATACCAAGTGTTTTGCGCTACATTTTGCCGTTCGTCAAGGAATTGGTGTTGATAGGCGTGCCCTTGCTATTGTCTTTATTGTTGATGAAGGTTTTAAGGTGGTTAAGGCGCGCTTAAAAGGCCTAGCTCCTAGCCCCTAACCACTAGCCCAAAACGCAGAAGCCTCTGTTGCAGCACCAACAGCGACGCGCTAAACGTGGCGTTTCGCTGTGCAAATTGTTGACGGGGGCTTTTTTATTTTTGTTGGTGTTTCTTCGTTTCTCTTTCCATTTTTACTTCAGATTCCTTGGTGGAGCCCTGTTTGGTAAAAATTACATGCAGGCAGTAAATATGTATCAATATTTACCCTCATTACCTGTGTTTTCTGTTGTGTTTTTCTCGCTTATTTCTTTTTAATACTAATGATAACTGGCCTGTATTGGCACGGCCATCGTTGGCCTTCAATTTGCACTACCCGCTGCAGCGCGCGCAGTAAGACGCTTATTTCGAGCACCTAGTGAGAAGACTCTATTATTTTCAATTTAATGAAGGACTAGCCATGACTGAATCATTTAAATTTTCGGGAAATAAAGGTAACGGCGGAGAGCTTCATCAGCCCGCATCTGAATCTCATCCTACGATGACGACCGCCCAGGGTTGTCCTATCAGTGACGACCAAAACTCATTAAAGGCAGGCGTCCGCGGACCGACCTTACTTGAGGATCAAGTATTCAGAGAGAAATTATTTCATTTTGACCACGAGCGTATCCCTGAGCGGGTTGTGCACGCACGAGGTTATGGTGCGCATGGTTTTTTTGAGACCTATGAAGCGCTTGACGATTTAACATGTGCAGATATTTTCCAGCGTAAAGGTGAGAAAACACCGGTATTCGCGCGCTTTTCAACGGTTGCGGGTAATAAAGGTTCACCCGATTTGGCCCGTGACGTGCGTGGATTCGCCGTAAAATTTTACACCCAAGAAGGTAACTGGGATTTGGTGGGGAACAACATTCCCGTGTTCTTTATTCAAGACGCGATGAAATTTCCCGACTTAATTCATTCTGCAAAGGCTGAGCCCGACAGAGGTTTTCCCCAAGCGCAAACAGCCCATGATAACTTTTGGGATTTCATCAGTTTATCACCAGAGTCAATTCACATGGTTATGTGGATAATGTCCGATAGAGCTATTCCGCGTTCGCTGCGTTTCATGGAAGGTTTCGGTGTTCATACATTCAAATTTATCAATGCACAAGGCGAAGAAAAATTTGTTAAATTCCATTGGAAGCCTAAAGGTGGAATGCAATCAGTTGTATGGAACGAGGCGCTAAAACTTAACGGTGCTGATCCGGATTTTCATCGCCGAGACATGTGGCAAGCCATAGGTCAGGGCGATTACCCAGAATGGGAATTAGGGGTCCAGGTTTTTGATCAGAAGTTTGCCGATGAATTCGAATTTGACGTATTTGATGCGACTAAGCTTATTCCTGAAGAGCAAGTACCTGTGAAAATGGTCGGTCGAATGGTGCTCGATCGCGTAGTAGACAATTTTTTCGCTGAGACTGAACAGGTAGCCTTCTGCACGCAGAACATTGTTCCTGGCTTAGACTTTACCCAAGACCCTCTACTCCAAGGGCGCAACTTTTCGTATCTAGACACTCAAGTCAAACGCCTAGGTGGCCCTAATTTCACGCATATTCCGGTCAATGCGCCGAAATGCCCTATGCGTCACTTACAGCAAGATGGGCACATGGCGATGACGAATCCCAAAGGCCGAGTCAATTATGAGCCTAACTCTTGGGATGGAGGGGAAAATAACCCTAGAGCCTGCCCAGCCCATGGGTTTAAAAGCTCTTCTGAGCAGATAAGCGGCGATAAGACGCGCTATCGTTCAGAGACGTTTGCTGATCACTACAGCCAAGCTAGGCAGTTTTATATCAGTCAGACGGACATTGAGCAGCAACATATGCAAAATGCCTTAAAGTTCGAATTGTCTAAGGTTGAGCACTTACCCATCCGAGAGCGTATTGTGTCGCACCTGTTAAATATCGACACGACCTTGGCCAACAAGGTAGCTGAGGGGTTAGGTATCAAAGACATGCCTGAGCCGGCTGAAGCTGCTATGAAAACCCGCCAAGATTTGCCTGTGTCTGATGCACTAAGTATTTTGAAAAACTCAGGAAAAACGTTCAAAGGTCGTAAGCTCGGTATTTTGATGAGTGACGGGGCAGATGCGGACATTTTTGCATCAATTAAAGAGGCGCTTGAGAAAGAAGGTGCAAATTATGAGGTAGTCGCACCGCAAGTAGGTGGCGTCACCTGTAGTAAAGGCAAACACATTGCAGCGCAACAAGTTATTGATGGTGGCCCTTCTGTGCTTTACGACGCCGTGTTGATTCTGGTGACAAAAGAGCAGGCAAAACAACTTGCTGCAATCCCTGAAGCTAAAGATTTTGTGAACGACGCATATGCCCATATGAAATTCATCGGGCACACCGATGAAGCATCGGCATTAATAAAAGCCGCAGGGTTAAATGACAAAAAAGATGCGGGCTGGGTGGACCTAGATAAGACCTCAGCCAATGACTTTATCGAAACTCTGCGAGACTTACGTTACTGGTCACGTTAGTAGTATTACGAATTCATTCAAGTGAATGGCTTCGTTAAAGTGTAGTAGCTCAGACTTGATCTGACAGTTACCCGTTTTTCAATTGGTGCTGTCAG
>OJAV01000012.1_pt1 | contig 178724 bp, 204 predicted proteins | sample 1590081 | NCBI WGS metagenome assembly OJAV01 (sample SAMN05416852, study PRJEB24817) | seawater metagenome | isolation source: Sea water | place: Canada:Atlantic | collected 2013-07
CGCCTTCCATCTTGGCAAGTTTTGTTGTGGACACCCACATAGAAAAGCACCCTGTAAATATATACAGCAAATCTTACATTGTTATTTGAGATTATCAAGTTGGATGTTGTGATTGTTGCTTTTAGGTTTAACTGCAATACCCTATAGCACGATTGAGTCATACAGCGATGAAGACCAAGAAAGAGCGGCTTTAGTGCTTCACTCAGCACAGGATGTTGAGGATGCGGTTATGGTGCATCAAAGCGCCAAAGTGGCGAAAGACGTCATCGACAATGCACTTAAGTGTCTAACCACTAAGAACCAGGTTGTTTTCAAAGAACGTCTTTTAATCGACGAGCCAAAAAAGCTACAAGAATTGGCTGATTATTATGGTGTAAAAAAGCAGAGAATATACCAAATGGAAAAAGAAAGCTTCTCAAAAGTATCAAAGCACGTCACAGAAGCCTTAGTCTGAAACGCTAAATTTAAAACGCAAAAAAGCCAGTCTCATAGACTGGCTTTTTACTATCTTGCGATAACTTATTGTCCAACTAGCGCCACATAGTCAGCCTCGGACATGATCGTAACGTTGAGTTTGTTCGCTTTATCTATCTTAGACGCACCCACCTTTTCACCAGTCACCAAGATATCCGTCTTGCCGCTCACGCTAGATTGTACTTTCGCACCCAAACTTTCCGCGTGCTTGCTCATTTCATTTCGATTGCCCAGCACCATTGCACCCGTAAAGACAATAGACTTACCGGTAATAGGTGACTCAGTTACTTCAACCTTACTAGACTGAATCTGTGTGAAATGGAGCAACATATCGCTAAGCAGTGCTTGCGTTTCAGCGAGTCCGGCTTGGATAACCCTCGCCTTTTTCTGCGCGAACCCTTCAATAGCGGCAATTTCATCCACTGTAAAGCTTAAGACCTGGGTAATATCACGTTCTTTCAATAAAGTACGGCTGGCACGCTGCCCCAACATCCGCACGCCTAATGCAGCCAGTAACTTAGCGTCCTCGATACCGGATGCAAACACGCGTTCACGTTCTGCAATGATATTGGCTGCCTGCCCTTGCCCAAAACCTAACGACACCAGTGTGGCATGATCAACTGTCAAAATCCCTCTGGCATCAATCCCCCCCTCAGCAAGCTTCTCGGCAGCTTTGCCACCAATAAGATCCCAGTTCAACGTTTTCGTGAAAAACTGCAAGTGCGCGGCAACTTTACCGGCACACGTAGATGACGTGCATTCCAAGAAATCATTAACCCATTGCACCTCAGCACTACATACCGGACATGCATCTGGAATATGCACATTAGCCTCATCTGCTGGCTTTAACACCTCTTTGCAGAACGGGATGACCTCACCGCTTCGTAATACATCCAACACAGCACCACGCCCTATTTTCAACGCTTTCACATTTCCCGCATGGTGCGCGGTAACGTTCGATACCATAACACCACCGATTTCTGTCGGGGTGATGTTGATAACTGGACTTAAACGCCCCGTACGGCCTACTTGAAAGGTCACGTTTTCCACTTCAACTTCGACGGCCTCACCAGCTATCTTTTTCGCCATTTGACCATAATGGTGACTATCATTATGCCCCATCTGCAAAAACAGCTCATCGTCATCTACTTGAAAGACCACACCATCAGTACGGTACGGGCATGCGTTAATAATGGACAGCTCAATGTCATCCAGCTGATCTTGCATTTTTCGCAAGTCACTCGCCGCATACACCTTCGTACCCGCCATTGACTGATAACTCACAAAACGCACCGCACCATCTTCCAGCGCCTTTTGTCCCAAGGCCGAAATATTGTCCGCAGTAATAAGTCCTGCAACAAAATTACGCGGGTGCTTCACATCAGCTGGTTTTAATTTCTCTTGGTAATAAGCTTCATCACAAACCACTTCGCCTACGGTGTTCTTACTATCGTCACCAACAAAAACTAAGCGATCACCTAATGCAGTAAAGTCATTTCCGTAACCTTCTTCACCACGTGTCACAAAGCGCTCTTTTGCCGTAGCCGCAAAACGGCCTGCACAACCATCTAACTTTGGTGTTAAGCGGATCATCAACTCACCTTCGAATCCAAGGTCTTCCGCTCGCTTTTCCACCTTATCTAACCACTTGTAAAGCTCAACCCATGTATAAGCTTTCTCTGTAGATAACATCGGGATAGGGTGCGGTATACGCCCTTTCCCATCAATAAGATCCCCCTCTGCTTTATTCACAAAGGGATGGTCAGGGGCGACATTAACAAATACATCACGCATCCGGTTGTATTCATCATCACTCACTTGTGGCTCGCCTTTTCTGTAATCGGCATTAAGCGCAACCAACGTAGCGGCCATCGCATCTACATCCAACCCACTAAACTCTGCAATATTCATTAACTTCCTCAATCAAATGTTTATTTTAACGTCAATAATATTATCATTTTGATAGTTTTATTTCAACTTAAATTGCCAACAATCTCTTTTTCAACCAGCACTTAAACGCCTTTACAATGCCCTTGCGCTATAATATTGGGCAGCAAAATCATACCCACATAAGGAACTTATATGTTAACGCGTTCTCTCATTACATCTGCACTTCTAGTCGGTGCATCTCTCTCCCTATACGCGGCGCCAACATCGCCCGGTTACGACGCCTTTGAAGTGGCATACGCCAATGCGGAATATGACGATTTCAGCAACAGAGATATTCGCGGGGTGGGTTTCACGTTATCCAAGACCATGTCTGAACACATCTTTATTGAGGGCGAGTATCAATCTCTTAACGGTGACATTGCTGGTGGTGAATTGGAATCCCAAGAAGGCTCTGCGATGGTGGCATACAACCGCACTTTCTCCTCTTTAGGCAACACCGACTATTACGTAGGGCTATCGTATGAATATGCCAATGTCGAGCATGTCAGTGACAAGGTGAAATCAGAAGGGGTCGGTATTACGGCGGGTATCCAAGGTTTTATCGATGACAACGTATTGATTGATGGAAGAGTGACGCATATTGACTCCAACATCACATCTGGCTTTGTGGGCAGCTTGTCCGGTCAGTATTTCATAAGTGACAATATGGCATTTGTTGGGGAATATACCCTCGGTGAAGCGCTTGCGCGCTATCACGTCGGGTTGCGGTACCAATTCTAAGCCATAGTACCAATCAGGTAAGCTTTTGCGTCTGAGGAGAGTTTGACGCCCTTCTCTGACGCCATCTTTATCACTTCAATACCTTGCCACTCGTTAACCGATAATAATGTATCCCGCTGTGATGTAGAGCGTGTATTGGCTATATGAGAAAGAATACTCTCAACAGATATTATTTTGAGTAAACTTTTCTCCTCCACATCTAGGTCACGACGTAATATTGTTTTTAATACATCCGCTTCCGCCTTGTCTGCATGGGGCAAGCTAGCACGCCATACTCTTAGCAAGTCAGGATGTTCACTATGCAATCGTTCACGCACCTGTGCGCTATGGCTTCGGCCGATATTTTTCATGATGTTCGAGGGATCATGTATATTGTCGTAGTTCACCGCCTCAGCACCACATGCTTCTGTGTAGTAATTAATATCATCAGCATAAATGAAAGCCAGCAAACCGATTGCAGGTGCAAAGTTTGGCACTTTCACATCAAAACACGACAGCATCGCCTGCCCGACAGCAACAAGCACATTGGCAGCTTTCGCACCATCTTCAACGGCGACATTCCGTTCAATGTTGCTCGCGTAAAGTTGCATGAACGTATATTTCTCTTCAACACTAAATTGCTTTCCAAGCGCTTCTACAAGACCAGTCAAGCGCTCAATACCCATTAATGGCTTATCGTTCGTGCTCACCTGATAGGCCATGCTATAAAGCTTGTTGACCACATCCACGAGTTCTATCTTGCCCTTGGCGCGACACATTAACCATGCAATATCTTCTGCCGACTCTTCATACAGATAAGTTTCAAAATGAATATAAGCTTGAGGCTCGATGATAAAGCGCAGGTCTTGATGACGTTCGATAAGCTCTCGCAACAATGGAATGTTATATATCGACCTGATATCTACATCATTTTCACTTTGAAAGTTTCCCTTCTCGCACTTTGAAATAAGAAGGCTGCAAATTGAGTAAAGTGTGGTCGAGCCGAGGTTTGCAACAATACTAACCAGAGCTGACTCTTTCACTGATATATCGCCATCCTCTCTGATACGCCCTGCTGTTTTATTCAACCACTCAGCATAAAAGTTTTCATACGTGCGTATCTCAGAGAGCGTGAGCGGTGTACTGGGCATTGATACCAATGAAACAATATCACTTGCCGTCAATTGAAGATGCTGGCTAGCATGGGTAAGGAAAAGCGCTGCAAATCCTAGTTCACCAGGCGTTTTCGCGATTTCCGTGTATTTCATTACTTTGGGTAAACTAGTGTGATTTCTGACTCTAGCTATTCTCGCGAACACTGCATCTAAATCGTGCTCCATCAAGAGTGAGAAGACATCTTCCCTCAATGCAAGTCCAGCTTCATTCTCTCGCACAAAATTATCCGAGGTGAAGCAGCGCAAAGATTGAGACGACAATGAAATAGGAAAGTTTTCTAGCAAGGCTTTCAGTGCAGAGATATTGCCCGACTTTATATGTTTATAAAGATAGTATTCCTCTACTTTTGACGGTGTGCCAGATAAAGGGAGCACGGCCTTAATAAGGCGCTCATCACCCAAGCTCAACGCATCAACCAACCATTGACTCACCGCACTTTCACAATTCTTATGTTGACTCACATCGCACTCCTATAAATGAGTACTCATTTTATCATTTTGATAATTTATTGCAAGTATTGCATCTTAATTTTGCGGCAAAAAATAGGTGCCCACGATAAGTTAACGTGAGCCCTTAATTTAATTAATGGAAGGGATCAAAGCTCCAGGGTGTCAATCACTTTGACAGTGCCTTTTTGTACAATGTCGCCGAGCTGCAGCTTGAAGTCTTTTATTTCAAAGCTAATAGCAATGGTTTTTACATGGGTCGGAGTGTCAATCATAAACTCGCGTTCGTCATCAAGGTAGACCTTGCGCGGTGCGCTATTCCAGTTCAGTTGACTATCCTCAACTCTCATATCAACGATATGGTAAATCCCATTAATCATTTCATCTGGGTTTTCTTGCACACGCTCCGGTAAATCAATCTTCAATCCCTTATATGCAATACAGAATCTTTTTCTGTACAAACTAACGTATGTGGTTAACTTCATAATTTAACACCTTTTGTATAAGCCGGTATTGGCAACCCCGTTAAAACGAGGGACGGTAATTCAAAATTATTGTTGATTGCATTCATTGGGTTTTGCTTTTAGACAAGTGTATTTTTCATTACTGCTGCTTTCATCTTACTATTAAGCACGGGGAGCAATAGTTCAAGATCGATATGTTCAGCTAGCGCCAACACCACTGACGTCTTCTTGATGGTCGAGAAAGACTTCGGGTTGACCACACTTATCAACGAAGGAGTGAGTAGGTATTTAACATCACTTTGTCTCTCAACCCACTCCAAGGCATCTTGCACAGACATATTATCTAACAGTAATGCTACTTTATTTCGCGCCCATTCGGAGCCAATAACAATGCGCTCTCTCGCCGTAAATGATTCACAGATAGTGAGAGCGTGAGTGGCAAAGAAAACCTGCCAACCTGCCCACTTCTTATCAAGATCTTTAACCAGACTTTGTAGTGGCATATGACTGGGTCGCAAGACGCTCCACATCGCCACAATATAACAAGCTTTATGCTTCCCTGAACCCAACATGCCGCCATCACTCGCCTTCGCTATGACATCAAATATTTGGGGGAACAAGGCAGCCCTTCCGTTGTTTTTCAATATTTCCAATTGTTCGATAAGCAGCCTTGCCGTATGTGCAATACCCATTGGATGTTCCAGCGCAAGCAGCGCGGAAAGTGACAGCAATGCAATAGGCATTTCTTCGTGTGCTTCATCAGCACTATTCAGGTAATTAAAAACAGCAGAAAGTGCTTCTGAACGCGAAGACTTTAGGAAAGGCGAAGTTTCATTTTCTCTTTCCTCAAGGACTGTTATCACTTTGGCCATGAAGTTTCCAACACGGTGAATCTGACTTATCGCAGTGGCGTTATCTTGTGCCAAGAATGCACTTACATCCTTAATGGCCATAGGGTAGTCAGGCTGTTCTAAAGCAACCCCATCGGCATTGGCTATATACAGTGGAATATCATCAATAAGATTTTGATGAATTTGGCGAAGAGTAAGTGCATCTGTCAGCAGGGAAACGCCCTCGTTGCCGTACCGATGACTAAGGTGAAGCGCCAAACGTTTCACACCATTGTAGCTGACCTTATCTATGAGGAGATCCACTTTAGCATTAGAATCAAACAGTTTTGTTATTTGAAAAAGAGGTATTTCTCCAAAGGCAATATCTATCAACTCAGGTGTGGTGGTGCTTGATAAAAATAGTTTAGCTAGGACTAGAGGGGATTGACAAACATCTATAACGCGCTGGGTTAATTTCCCACTTTTGCTATCAACATGCAGCTTTCTTTCACCCCTTTTCATCAATTCCGCAATAACCCATGCGTCCCGCCCATCAAGCGAATACAATGGCAGTGCGGTGTAAGACAAAAGTGTTTTGGGTTTTGTATGAGGGGATTCATCTTGAGTAGCACTATCAATCACAACGTCGCCAGGCTTAAACCCCCACGTCTGCATATTATCAAGAACACGCAGCAACTCTTCCTTGGGTGCTTGACGCAAGAAGTTTCTCACATCTGTTGCCTCCCAGACCCCTTTTTCTAACTGATAAATATTAAGCATGAGTCCTCCTCAATGAAGTCCCATAGTACCCAATAAGTTATCATTTTGCAAGTTTTTCAGGCGCAAGAAGGCGGCATGCGCCACCTTCTTGTCATAACTAGCGATTACTCGGCGAGTAAAATGCAAATGTATTTAGCCCACGATTCAAGTTCATAGTCATTATTGTCAAGCAGCTCTTCCGGTGACAAAAAGCCAATCGTCTCAAGCTGGGTTTCTTTTGACATGACATTGGGACTGTCAACCTCAAAGAAGTTGATGATGGCCATGTGCAGTCTATCGACCGGCGTATCGTCAGCACAGAGTGCTTTAGGATGAATAGTGTGATTAGTAATATTGCCTTGGATATCCACTTCTTCATCCAGCTCTCGGCGAAGCGCGATTTCGATTGATTTTTCAATATCGACAAGAGATTTATTAAAAATCACATCCTCGGCATCAAAATGTCCGCCGACTGCAATGGCGACCTTCCCCACCAAGCGAGACTCGCCGCTTGATGGTGCTCGGCGATACGCCCATACTTTACCTTCATGCACCAAAACCGCAATAGCAAGTAACTGCCTGAACCGGTCATCTTTCTCTAGCACCGCACGCTGACCCAGCATGACATCTTCGCGCTTAGGCGTGTAGTCAACATAACCATTTGCACGGTGCGCTACTTTATCGCTGGTGATGCACACAATGTGCTCTTGGTGTTTATTTGACATATAAATTATTCCTTCATGGATTTAAAAAGTATCTCGTTTAATGTATCACTTACGCGCAAATACGCGGCTAATGGGCAATTTTTTTCATAATGAATGCTTTTGATTCATCGTCTCTTGCTAAGGGTAATAACTTCAATAGATGCGCGGCGCTCAGTTTTTTGCATGTTCGCAGCACACTCATGTCTGCTTGGCACAACAAAAACTGAACATCTGCACTCAAGTTGGGGATGTAAGTCGATACCTTCTCCACACCACCCAAGTGACTGATCATGTCAGCGTCCACGTGACTGATGTGCGTATATATAATATTGATAGGCGATGCAGCCAATGCTTCTTGCACTATCTCGCGAGGTAACACTTCGGTATTGATGAACGGATATAACGTTGCATTTTCACTAACTAGCTTAATAGACAGTTCTGCATCAAAAATACTATCAGCAGCATTTCTTATCAGCTCGCTACTTTCTGCGCCAAACCGCTCTAAAATTTGCCTTGTTATCATTGACTCAGGAAGTACGTTCGCTATCAGAATATTGACTGAGAGTGCATCAACAACAACATCCTCCGGCAGTAGGTGTCGTGGTACATTCATAAAAAAAACCGCCGACATCTTCGCAATCTCTAATATTACGTCTTTACTGAATTGTTCTTCTTTCCAGTTCGCCATATCGGTTACATCAATCATCACACTCTCCTCAATCATTCGAATCTGCCAACACTACATCTAAAACCTTCGAGCCAGCAATGACATGATTGCCTGCCATAAAGGGTTGGAACTTAATGGTGCTATACCAATCTTGCATACTAGGCATTCTGCCTAACGAGGAAGTAATGTGCCTTTCTGCAACGTAGCGAACAATAACGTTACGCCCAGCCGTATTGACGAAGGACACACCAAATTTGCGCTCTACGTCAAATGTCGCAAAGCTATGCCAGCGCCACGCACGGTAACGCCACCCAGATAGCAGCGGGTGGGATTGACCTTCATTCATGTACTGACAAATGGCAAGATACTCACTGGCGTGCCCACCAAATTTGTTGGCCATCAACTGAGCACTGTCTTCGGTCGTAATATCGGCGTTTTTACGCATCCAGGCCTGTGGTTTAATACCTATAAACCAATCAACAATACTAGGCGTCGTCCCTTTACAGTCTTCCATAAGATGGTCGTCTAAGACTTGCTTCATTGAAATGCTAGGATCACTTGCGAGATGTTTGCCAAAAAGGCGCTCTAGTTCAGGCAGTATCTCAACGTTGTGACGATAAGCGCGATGCATGGGGGAACAGAAAGCTTGCTTGGACTCATCCATCCAAGCATGAACGGGTAAATAATCTTCAACATTGCCACCCAAACGTTTGGCGCTGCTTTTAGCATGATGCAGTGGATGCATAGGGGTCTCTCCTCAATCAATTGACCCCAATTATAGCAAATTATTTTATCATTTTGAAACTTTTTTGCGGCTGGTAAGGAATAAATACAACCCCATTGCCCATGCTCCAATCACAGAGAACAAAATAACATTATTCAGCAACATCCTTCTCTCAAGGACATCAATAGTCTGGGATAACATTTCAGGATTGACAGACGTCATCTCAAGAACGCGAACAATATTAACCTTACTTTGAAAGTTATGATTGATGTACAACGGAGGAATGTGCATGGAAAACGAACCCTTCACAGACTTTGCATGCGAAACATATTTTTCTACTGCTTTTTTGTACTTTTCGCTTTTTCTTATGGTGTTCCGCTTATCTGTTTCGCTTTTGCACAACGTAGCTTCAGAGATATTTTCAAGCTTGTCGCAAAAAGCACCGGCCTCTGGCTTCAACAGTATGCTTTCAATATTGTCGATGTAACTTTCGGCAAACGTATCTGGCACGCTCAATCTATCGCTTGTATTGCTCAACACCATACCGGCAAGACCCGTAACCCCAAAAATGAGACCCGCCACCATCAGCTTCCATCCCTTACTCTTCACTTTATCTCTTTCTTGTTTCATATTTGAAATCCCTATTGTTGGTTAGCTTGTATGCTCGTTACAGGACATGCTGACATGTTTGCTAATTTTTTCCCTCGGAATTGATAAGGTGTTAAGCACAAAAAAAGCAGACTTTACGCCTGCTTTCTTTATGATTTTGGGGTGAGCGTTATTCGATTAAGTCAAAAAAATCCTTAGTGTTACGTTCTTTTTCGTGGCATCTTTCCGTATTAACAGAGAACGTTATATGCCATTCCAGCCCATCATCGCTTGGTTCGAACTTTACATCCCCTTGACCGCCTTCATTGTTGCAATAGTCAAGCCCTGTAAGCTCAAGCAGATCATCTGTAAACATCGCGAAAAAAGCGTCTAATGACAAGCCGGTGTAGTATTGGTATGACACCTGGTTACCATCCCCCGAATTGCTGGCGTTTTTTATTGGGCGAATATAAGTAAAGTACTGCCCTGCCGCTTCAAGTACATCGGGTAAAGTAATATCTTCAACTTGGCCAGAATCACCACTCCCACTAAAGGATGCTGACACCTCTCCATCAGGCTGGAGTTTCAAAACCTCATTCACCAAACCCAGAGATGCTGTAAATAATGACTGTGCATGGCATGAGTTAGTTATGGCTGTTTCTTTCTGCGTTATCATCATTGCTAACTCCAATTATAAAATGTCATCTTGTGGTAAGTCAGCCTCAGCGAAAGCCGAGGATATCATGTCAAGCATACCGTCCTGCGTGAACTCATGCTCTTCTTCCTCATCCTCATAGGTCTGCTCGGTAACTTCAATGCTAAATGCCTCACCAAATTTCATCGTGAAGTTCATAACCCAGTAATCTTCGACACCATAACCAGCGTCTTCTATCTCTTCGCGCCGTTCGGCATATATTTCGCAAGACTTCTCTATCCAATCGCGCACAGCATGCGTTTCTGTTTCTCCATCTAGCTCAGCAGTCAATTCAACGCTCATTAGCTTCAAATTGCCAATTTCCAAGTCCTCAAAATACGTTCCATCTGAATTGACGCAAAAAATGATTTGTTCAACATTTTCTTCACGACATAATGCATTAATGGTGGCAAATATTTCTTGCCGTGTAGTGTGAGTTTTCAACATAACTTCTCCTCAATCAGTCAAAGCTTATTATAGCATTCATCTTTATCATTTTGCAACAAAAAGGAGGGCAAACATGTTAACTATAAGGGCACGAAAGGCGGTTGGATTTGAAAAAAAAGCCGCCAGGGAGACGGCATAAAAAATGAATGAGCACATCCATGTGCCACAGGAGAAACAAACTTAGGTATGAACACAGGTTCCACCCCTATCAATCGTTGCAACTCACTCCGTTATTATAGCGCGAAAGCTTTGTATTTCCTTTGCTTGCAACAAAACTCTATGGTGTGTTTACTTTTCGAACAACAGCAATTATCGTGATGTTGTTCATGTCATTTTGATAATTTACCTTCGCATAGTGCTTTAGCTGCGGTCGCCACCGCAAACGCTAGCTCGGCGGGAATGGCATTGCCTATTTGCCTCCATACGCTTGAGGCTTTGCCAACGAAAGCGTATTCAGGTGGGAACGTTTGCAACCTTGCCCCTTGCTGCAGGGTTAATCGGTGTAAATCGCCGCCGATTTCTTCAAACGTTTTAACCTTCCCCCCTTTCATTAAGTGACGATGATATATTTCGATGGCCGAAGCAGCACCATCAAACAAATGAGCCTGATCAATAATAGGCGTTCTGTTCCCACCTGTCGTGGCTGTTATCGTTGGCGATGCGCCATCAGGGTTTATTGGCCTGCCGGCCCCATTAAATAACATTCCGGCATAAGCAGAGGCGCGAAGCACTGGGTTCTTACATGGGGTGATTTTTGCGATGCATTCATCTTCATTGTTTACACTACCCGCTTTTCCTAATGGTGTCAGAGCTTCTTTTACAGAAACCCGGTGCCGAGACATGCGCTGGAAATGATCCCGCAACTTAACTTCATCTATCGGGGATGTTGAACCAAAGAAAAACACTCGCTCACGGCGTTGCGGAACACCGTAGTGCTCTGCGTTTAATGTCACATCGACAAGGTGGTAACCCATTTGTTCTGCGCGAAGGTAAATACTGTCATAAACGCCTCTGAATTTAGCGAGGCGCTTTAGGGCTGCAACGTTCTCCATTACAAAGGCTTTAGGTTTCACAACAGCGACCGAAGAAAGAAAATCCCACACCAATTGGTTGCGTGGATCATCTACTTTCATTTTCCCCGCCACTGAAAACCCTTGGCAGGGAGGACCACCATAAACGCAATCCGCACCACTGTATTGCGCCAATACTGGCAGAATATCTAAAATAGGTGAGCAGATAATCTTGTTGCTGTGGTTTCTTGCATAGGTTGCGCAAGCATCTTTATCAATATCGTTAGCTAACTGGGTCTCAAAGCCCGCATTAGCAAATCCAATATCAACACCGCCTGCACCGCTAAATAAACTGACTGCGCTCAACGCGCGTGAAGAAATAGGCATACCCTGCCCTTGTGTAATCCATGAATACGTCAAACTTAACGTATTCAATGAATATACCCACAAGGGCGGTATTTATTTTGTCATTAAGGGAGTCTGGTGGGCGAAATTACGCCCGAGATATGCGGAATTCTTAACCGGCTCTAAGCTCTCGCTCAATCTTAGTTGCACGGCCAAACAATTCGTCCGTAAACCTATCGCTGGCTATTGAGGGGGTGAGGCTTCGCCTTAATCGACAGTATCCTTTTGCGGCGCCAACCGCAATAAGCACCTCATCGCGCACACCATTACCCTCATCGAACTGATTCTTTAAATTGATGAGATCTCTCTCAAGCAAGCAGCCCGCCTGGTACAACTGCGTGCGAATATTCATCGCCGTGTTATCTCGTCTTCCCATATTTTGCAAAGGGTGGAACATGTATTTCTCCTCATCATTCAATGTTTCCTATTATACACCTTATTTATCATTTTGCATCAACCTGTGCCGGTTTTTTTAAGCGTAGCATACCATAAAATGGCCTTATCCCAGTGGCGTGATATACTGGTTGAAAGCCATAACGAAGGAGTTTCATCCTATGACGTTTCACGGTCACGCCTGCCTTGTCTGCATTAAAGCTCCCGACCTTCCCTTGTCGGTTTACACGGTTTACTGCGATGATGAACATTTTGCTAAGTTAGCTGCAATCGAAGCTTATCAAGCAGAAAACTTGTTCGATATTGAACACGACAAAGATATTCAGGTATTGAACCATGTCATGCTCGACACTGCCCTTTTTCATGCCTACCGGAATAAAGTAGACACCCATGAACACCATCCGTTCATCACGGTAGCAATGATTGATAATATCGACGCGCAAATTCACTGCATATTCGCACGAGATGACGCTCATGCCTCGCTTGAGACCATTAATATGCTCAACGACTCAATCCCTCAGCTTATTGAAGGTGGCCTCGCCTCCGTGCCTTACGCGTGCAGCTTGCATGATGTATTGAAGAATGCCTTTGCTATCCCCTTAGTAACAGAATACAACCCCGGCATGGGGCTGGATGATGATGGGATGTGGGGTGATGAGGATATTAGTGTGGAAGACTTCTTTGACGATGACGATGACGACGATGAGGATGACTAAGCTACTTAGGCTGAGGTGAATGCCTCAGCCCTACCTTCCCGCCACAAGCGAATTATTCCCAGCATGGTTACTACCATCGAAATGACATTAAACACCAGCGCGAACACCGATGAAGTGTAAATTGCTATTGGCAACCAAAGCAATTGCATCGTTATCATTGCAAATCGCAAAGGGATCCCTTTGAGCCTAAAATAAGCGACATTACCCAACAAGGTGGACATTAGCACAAATATATCGATAGGCTCACCCATCATCACGAACTGGCCAATAGCAATGCCTGACAACAAAAATAACCAGTACGTTTTGGGGTGAAACCTTGCGAGCAACAAGCGCACAAGCACAAGTCCAATCATACAGGCCGCAATGTAAGCCCCCAACAACACGTAATGAATCATGAACAAGGTATTGCAAGTCAGCATCCACGACAGCAAAGCCCTGTCGTCACGTGTCCACATGGCGAACAATCCAGACACAAAGGCGAATGCCCCAAGAGTTTGGGCGACTAGAAACAATGGGTCATAGTTCATTAATCTTCCTTCCCAATACCTGCCAGGTATTTCTCATCTTACTCGGGCAAACCCGCTATAATTTTAAAGTGTTGAGCAAATGCACCGCCAATGCTTTCCGTAAATACCCAGTTCAAAACAAATATAGACAAGCCGGTACCCAACCACACATACAAAACCATTGCGGCCACATGCTGTTTGTTCTTGAAACCTGTTCTTCGACCAATGGCGCGCTGCAGGTAACTCACACCATAAAGAACACCTAACATGAGCACGAATTTCATCAGCGGGGCCATGTTGTATGCCGGAACATCAAAGAGCACCCCTATCCAACGCGGCTGAAAAAGGCTCCAGTACAATATCAATCCAGCTATTTGTAAATAGACGGTTTGGACCGCGCCTTTTGAATGCGCATCATGGATTAACGGTGGACGTAACACTACCAAGCAGCTTATCAGCAAGCCGATTATGAGACTAAGCTTCAAGCGCCACTCATCTATCGCACTTGTAATATAACTAGGATTCACGCCTGTCGGCAGATTATCACCCAAGCTGGGGAGTGTTGCTAAGGCACTGCCAAAGATTGGAAGCAATATAACAAAAGCGGTTGCAAGTGTAGATATTAGCAACAACCAAAAGATCGACATGCGGCCAACCTGGAGTGATGAAACAAAATTTATAACACCACGTTCCGTCGCACTTAGCCTCGCCAAATGAGGATAAGTGAAAGTCATATAGCTTGAGAATAATATGGCGTATATCAAAGCAAATGTTGCATGAACAAAAATAGTGCCCGCATAGAATATGGATGTAAATGTTTCGCTCGCTTGAGATGAATGCAGCAATGATGGCAACGAACTACTTGCTGAGTAAACGTGTAGCAGGACGACAAGTGATAACGAGAGCATGACACGTACATAGTGGTTAAATCTGAATTTATGGTCGCTTTCTAGTGGATCGGTTTTGTCGGAAGACATTGGTTACCTTTTATCATTTTGAATGGTTTCGCTTTAAACGAAGGCGTCAAAACACTATAGCAGCATGGTAAATAATAAGCCGTGGCAAACAGAATAATCTTTGTGAAGTGATAAGTTTTATGCATCAAGCAACACCGTTCACAAGGAAGAATCACCACTATGAACGAGTTCATCAGCGCAGCTATTGCTGCGGATATTGCTGGCGCGTCCAATCGAACCATACAATCATGGATTGACAAAGGTTTTATCAAAACGAAACAAACCTCATCAGGTGCCTTGGTATCCTTAACGTCACTCGCTGAGAAAAGTGATTTAGCAAAAGGGATGTTGAACTCACGCTTTTGTGAGGAAACACAGATAACACCAATGCGACCTTATACCTGCGTAGAACTTTTCGCCGGTGCGGGTGGATTGGCGCTTGGCATGGAAGAAGCTGGATTCAAAACTCTGGCGTTAAACGAAATGGATAAACATGCCTGCAATACACTCCGCCACAATCGCCCACACTGGAATGTATTGGAAGGCGACATTCATAAAGCAGATTTCTCACCTTATGCAGGAAAGGTTGACGTGCTCTCTGGTGGATTTCCATGTCAGGCATTTTCATATGCAGGAAGTCGGAAAGGATTCGAGGATACACGCGGCACCTTGTTTTTTGAATTTGCTCGTGCCATTCAAAGTATCTCGCCTGTTCGCATAAACATAGACAAACATGTTCATACGACTAATTCGCACTCTGTTAATGTCTCGTTTCCGAGCGTGTAACTAGAGCCTAAGTCGGTCAGTTCCGACTTATAGCGGTCAGTCCGTGATTGCAATATTTCACGTACCTTTTTATAGGATGTGAAAAGACTTATCTCAGCGTCTTCATTTCTTGTAAGCACGTTTCTCGCAGCATTGTAGTCAGACTGCACAACATCCCCGTTTTCACGATAAAATCTATCACCCTTCCTCGTGCCGACAAGCAGCCCGTAGCAGAATGAGTCCATTTGCGATGTGTATGCAGCATTAACCACTTGCAACGTAGAACATCTACGTTGAGATACAGTTGTTAGTGCATCCGCCAAAATACCTTTAGTCCAAGTATTTAAGCGCCTATTTGTTTTTTTACCGTAGTTTCTCTTTGACTGAATTGGCGAGGTTAAATCCTCACATACAATCAAACCCGCCTTATCAACAAGCTTATGAGTGCCAGTGTAGATTACAGTTTTCAGCTTCGCTTTTTGACGATCCTGGCGCTTATCCAGCTTATTACGACCAAGGTTGTTCTTGATGATATTCTGACGCTTATGTGGCTTCTTTTTAGCCACTGAGCGTAATTTACTCCTGTTTATGTACTTTTGGTTTAGGTAATCTGACTCGCTAGAAATTAGCTTACCTAAACCTTCGCCAAATGAATCACCCTCTGAGTCAACAAAAGCCTCTGTATATCCTTTATCAACACCCACAGTTTTAGTGCCGCAATCATCAACAACCTCAACATCATACTGAGAGTGAACCTCTACAGAGCCGTTCTTCAGAATAATGCGAAGTGTACCAGTCGGAGCAAACTCCATCGTGGTGTTTAAAGGGATCTGAATGGTTTTACGGGGCACTAAACTTGGAACTTTAAGCCAACACTGTCCATTTAGCTCAAAAGTTTTGCACATGTCGGCACGAACAATGATTTGGTTGTGAGTATGGTTTACGCCATGCTTGAAATGCTTGCGCATCTGTCGATGCAAGAATGTATCCTCCATCCACTTATCACGTTTCAGCAACGTATAGAGCCGCTTCAATTCCTTTTTACAGGTTGTGCGTTCTCGGATTGTTTTTTTTACTTTTTCCTTAGCAGCTTCACGATATGCTTTAATGTCACCCACAGCATCACGAAGTGTTTCTTTCCAAGGGTTTGCAGGTACTTTAAAATCAAAGCCTTGCTTTAACCACAAGTCCCGAATCTCACGGTCACGCAAGGCTACTCCGTTGATTGAGCCATACTCACGCCACACTTTCCCGCGTACAGCCCCAAGCAGAACAGCTTGCTTTTCAAGTTGCTTATACTTAGATTTATTCAATACTTTGCAATGGTGGATTCGGGTTAGTTTCACTTATCTTCCTTTGTTTCAACTAACTTTTTAACCTTGCCTTTATATTTTCTAAGCCCATAAAGGCGTGAAGAAAAACAATGGATAATTGCTAGTAAATCTTGAGTAATTTCTTCTGCTGGCGATAAGGACTCTTGATTCATAATTACCACTTCACACCCATGCCTTTCAGCAAAAGCTTCAAACCATTCAAAGCCAAAGCGTACTAGACGATCTTTGTGGGCGATTACCAGCAAAGTAACCTTGCCCATTTCGATATCAAGAAACAGTTTATTGAACTTCTTGCGTTTATAGTTAAGCCCACTACCTGTTTCCGATAACCACTCATCTACAGCGTACCCATTCGCTGAACAGAACTTCTCTAGCGCATCAATCTGGTTTTTAAGATCAGGTTTTTGGGCGGCACTAGAAACCCTGCTGTAAACAACTACTGAAGATTTATCTCTTTGTGCTTTTAAGCCTATGTACTCAATGTATTGCTCGTGAGTGTAATATCTTCTGTTCTTTGGATTTCTCTTGGCAATAAGCACCCCAGTAGTATCCCACCTCTGAAGGGTCTTTACAGATTTGCCAATCATTTTCCCGAACTGTGCAGGTGAGTACATTTAAACAACCACCAAAGACTTGAAATTATCAAGAGTCATATCGGACACAAATTTTCTAAGGCCTGCCACCAAGTCCATTCATTATACTCTGAAGGTAATTTATATTCCCATTATAAGTATATTTGTATACTTATGTCTACATTTTTATTAGTAGTGGATTACTCTCAATAAGCTTACGAGCCAAAGCTCGGGCGAAGTTATGGCGATGTAATAATATCATTCCATTGTTATGAAATAGCTTTTACGAATTCGTCAACGCTATTTATACCCATGGAGAGTGATAAGTTCTTCAATGGTTTTAAATTTCCTTAAAAACCATAAATTTCCACAACCACCACACTCCGCCTCTATCTTGCCTATATTGTCAGGTTCATCAAGCTCCCATTGGATGTTTACATTATTTTCGCTAGGGTGAGGAAAGCCTCTTTTTTGATAATTATCAACTGGAGTGTGTGAGGCTTTTTTAAATTTATTATCTAATAAATCAAACCTAGCAGCGGTAACAGCGATTTCACGATACGTGCATGGCGAGCATTTACATTTCGGACACTTTGGGAGTGGCTTCTCAGGGGGCTGTATCATGTTTCCTCTATTGTTCTTTAAGTCATTACAATATGGCTTTGCTATTGCGCAACTGATTGAACAGGCATTGTAAGCTTTCCATTTTCGAACTGTGGGTTGAATCGAAATCCAAGCTTGTATAAGCAAGTCATCAACTTATCGATGGAGAATTTTTCGATGCGACCATTTACAAGATCGCTTACTCTTGGTTGTGTGATACCCATTGCCGCAGCAGCTTGCTTCTGATCCCAACCTTTAAAATTCACGATATCTCTAATAGCAATCATGAGGTCAGATCGCGTTTGTAACTCTGACGCTTCTGCTGCATCTTCCGTAATGGCGTCAAAAATATTGTTGTATTCTAATGCCATGATTAGACCTCCTTGGTTAACTTACAAGTAGTTTATATCAAGACTGATATTTATACAAGTATTGATATATCAACCATCAAGTTCTTTCATCATCAGTTTGTAGCGTTTTTTAGCAGTATCCATAGCCTTCCGATCAACGCCGGTGGTAGTCTTGGTGAATGAGTGAAGTATGAACACTGTATCAGCAAATTTAGCCACGTAGACAGTACGGAAAGCTGGCCTGCCATTTTCAATTAGCTCTACAGCGCCAACTCCTACACTGTTTTTCAAATGCTTAAATTTACTAAACGGCGCTTTATCCTGACAAATAGCATTTAGGTCGTTGGCAAAGCGTTTTTGAATGGTGCCAGGCAATGCAAGAAATTCTTTTTTTGACTGGTTATTAATGAATTTGAATTTCTTCATTTTCTAGTAGGCTTCCGACCGATAGCTAAAGGCGCAAAGAGCGCTACACTTTGCGCAAATTGCAAGGAGGGCAAATAGAGGAACAATATTTTTCACTGCACTAACAACTCAGACATGATTAATTGCGGCAATCCAACACGCTTACCATTTCTAAACTGTCTAATCTGCTGGCGCTCAACCCCAAAATAGTTAGCAAGTTGATTGTCATTTTCAAGTTTTAATCGTCGAGTTAAAGCGTCGACAATCTCTTCGTTGGTGAGTCTTTTCTTCATATTTAATGTAATTAATATATTGACGTTGGCTGGTGTAATTATTATAATTACAAGCAGTTGAGTAAATCAAGATATTTTAAAACTTCAACGGAGGGTTGAATATGAACAAAAAGTTGGCATCACTATTAGTTGCTTCCTCTATAGCAATAGCGGCGTGTTCAGATGCAATTTAACGTGAATAACTCATTGTTGGGGTAAAATTGATAATGGTGAGTAATTTCGCTCAATAGGACAAAAAGGAAAACGCTGTAATGAAAGCTAACCTTAACTCGCTTACACCTAATCAAAATAATGAACTAGCTTGCAAGCTTGGAGAAATCCAACGACACCTTGCTGAGGACACTGAACTACTCACTAAGCTAAGAAAGGTTGCAGCTAGTTGAGAATTTGCTTTATATATTCTCAACATTTAGCCATAAATTTATGAGAATTTATCACTTAAACCACTAGTCAACAAAACAAAGTTGTTTCTCATGATTATATGTGTAACGGTGGCTAACGGTTGCCATTATAACGATTTAAAAGACTTCACTGGTATCAAAACCAAGAAGTCGTTAGACAGTGAAATTAGACCGCATGAAGCCGAGTTAGAATTGGTTATGAATGGTCTTTTTAGAAACGTATAAGGAATAAAAGTCGATGAATAAGGCGCAAGATTTTAAAAACTGGTGTGCAAAAAGGCAGGAGCATCCGCCACAAATTAAATTAGCACTTGAAGCCGTTCTTGAGTTAGAGAATCGAGTCCAATCGCTCGACAACGCTGTTCTTCAAGAAATAGACAACCGTGATAATTGGGAAGAAAGAGCTACAAAGTTAGCCGAGTCAGTAGGTGTATATTTTAGCGAAAGTGTTGGTGAACACTCTAGCGCTAACTGCCCTATCAATAATGCCCATGAATTGTTAAATCAAATTGATAATGCAGTAGGCGAGGCGATCATGCCAGAGTCAGTTAAAGCTATCATTAATTACATTAATGAAGGAGAGCCTGATTTGAAAGCTGTAAAAGGCGAACTTGGTGAATTAATTGCGAGACACAACGGAACATATTTTCCAACAGAGGAATGAACAAATGGTCATTTGGTGCGACAAACCTAAAGCCAGAATTAAGCGCAAGGGTATTCATTGTGTAAAAAGAGGCCAGTCAAAGCCTAAGTTAAAGTCAGGTTTTCATGATGACTGTGGCGACATCCCTGTTGCGGTAATTGCTGGCAGCAGTCTGACTCCTGTTGTAAATACTCGCGGCAATGCTTATGCATACAGAAACGCCCTTCGTTACAAAAAGAGAAAAAATCCGTGCAGAGCCAATAATCAACATTTAACAAGAGATTAAATCATGAAAATTTTAGGTAGTCAGATCAGCAATGTTAGCCTGTTCAGTTCCCAGCTTAGAGTTTCTTTCACCCTAAGTGATATAGCAAGACTGGAAAATGAGTTAGAGGAAGAAACGAAATTAAATAGTAATTTAAATCCTCATGCTGATGGCGCTAAGTTTATTCTAGAAATGATGCGCAAATCTTTAGTGGCAAATACATAATTTGCAATAAAAAATGTTTTTGCTTAAAATTAACCTACCAGAGGAATAAAAATGAAAACTAACTCTGTAGAAATACTAACTGGCAGAGCCGACTCTGAAGAAGTTCTTCAGCTGCTTACTAATGACATTCAATCTAACTACTATATCGACAAGGCCGATTTACTAATTAATGAAGTCGACGTTAAAGAACCAGACATTCGTAAGTTTAAAGTAACAATAGCAGTTGAAGAAATCTAATGGCTGATAAAAACTTAATAGAAGCACTTTGGCAAGCTGTTCACGAGTTTAAAGATGATACCGTTAACGAGGAATAAAGGTATTAAAATATTTCTCAATAAAGCAATGATTTATTGACTAGTTCATAAATAAGTACATTTAATTGAAAATACAAATATATAAGGAACAGAAATGAAACAAAAACATTTATTGATTTTAGCAGTCTCTATGGCAATTGCGCCTGTCATATCTAAGGCAGAACCACAGTTAGTAGGCTCTGATATTAAGAAAACCTCTTATATTTCTGAAATTTTAGTACAATCGAAATTATCAGAAGTAAAAACGGGCATTGAGATATTTAAGAAAAAAGATGGCAGTTGTTATCAAGTTGAATACATTCTTCATGAAATTAGAAAAAAGGAAAGCACAATCGGCACTATCGAATTGCCTATTACTTCCGAATCTGAAAAAGTAATTACGTGTCCCAAAGTTGGCTAGCCAAAGCGACAGTGGGATTGCTGAGAATGGCATTTCAGATTAGTTTATTTGTAATGCCATTGATTCAGCTAGTTATTAGTGATAAGTGAACCATGTTTAAAGAAGGTTGGACGCTTAAATTTATCAAACTACATGGTTCGATGAATAAACATCTTAAATCGTTGCTCGGTAAAAACTGCTTAGCTTTAGGTGATTCTAATAGTTACGGCAAACACTAGTTCGCTTCGAACAATAACCGATGAAACCTGCTTTTACCAACGATGCTGATAATTTGATGCTTATCGACAAGCGTATTGCCCGTGATAGTGAAAAAGGACCTGTTCTCTGGTCGCCGCCCCACTACGCTTATCATTGCGACTACATAGCGCTAGCAGATGATCTGCTCGATAAGTGGAAAATAGCATTAAAGCCGGATGAAAAGGACCTAATGAAAAACAAGCTCGCTGCTTGCAAATAACCATATACAAAACACCTAGACCTGCATAAGGCCTAGGATATTAACCTTGATTAATAATAGCTTTCACATACTCTAGGTCAATGGAGTTGTCCACCTCCTCCTCTGGAGTGAGTATCTCCGGTCTCTCATTCCACGACTTATTGTCATAGCACGCCTTTTTTATATGTTCGTTCGTAAATCCGCGCTGTGTTAAGAAGCGCATTTGAGAGGCATATTCATTTCTATCGCTAGGTGCTTGCCCGTATTTTCGCATCTGCACCTGAGCACATCGCACTTGCCAAATTTCGTGACAACTGGCCAGGTAAGTTTCAAAAACAGAGGCCGAAACCCCCTTTTCCATCAGTTTCATTTTCGTCTTGATAGGGCCATATCCGCGATTATCTCTACAGTCGCGAATGTAGCATTCGGAAAAACGCTCATCACTCTGCAAATCTTCATCGACAAACTCTTGCATCACCTCTTCGATGAGGTCCATGTGTTCCTTTCCACACTTCCCAATGATTTTTTGTACGAGCATTTTTCTGGCCCACTCACGCTTCGCCAAGTCGCGATAGATATATCCTCGCACTTTTTTGGCATCAACATTTTTGGGTTTGTTCTTATTAGATGAAAACACAAATCAATCCTATGAAATAAAGTGTCTTGAAGAAAGGTGACCCCATGAGGAGCAAAGCTCGATTGAGGAGGGAACTATCACACCAGATAATCGGGGTCACCTGTTAATATGATAACGCTTACGCCTTACGCTTTCAAGTTTGCGAGAGCTTTTCGGTTATTAATTAGTTTATTATATTGAGTTTCTTGCAGGAAAGAATTGCGGTGTTTGAATGATGATAGCTTGCACTAACATCAACGATTGATTGAGGAGTTCAAACACCGCAAAGTGGGGTGAGACGGCTTTCGATGATTGGAGGAGAATGCCGTCTCAAATTCGTTAACGCTTTACGTTGAGAAGATAATAGATAAAGGCTTATCATTATGCAAGTACTTTCTTCAGTTTTTATCAAAAAACACTTGAAATTATCATTTTGATGTGTTTACTTGCATCAAAGTGAGCGTTCGGCATTAGTACCGAACGCCTTGCATAACAACACGTTCTGGGGTTGCCGTCTTATCCTGCTTTTGAATAACCTCTGCGCTAACTTTAACATCCGGCTCACGCAGCGATAATGGCTGATTGGTGTTGGCAAGATCAGGCGAATGCATAATGACACATTGTACACCACTCTCCGCCATGGCCTTCATCATACGACTTGCAACTTGCGTACTGGTAAGAGAAACATCTTCAACCAACATGTCGTAATAAATATCTACTACCATGTCGTTAATCTGGGTAATGGTCTCTTCTTGCGCCTTTTGCTTGCCACTAAAAGTCACCGAGGCAGGATTATCAGCAAGAAATACGTTATTTTCAGCCATCCGTGAGGCTGTGTTAAGCACTGACTTGTCTTCCATCTCATCCACCTTAACCTGGGAAAGGAAAGACATAAGATGGCGACGTGTATCCGCATCTGAAACAAAGTTAGCGACATAAGGCACCGCATCAGTCCCCTGGTAAGGTTTAGCAGCTTCTTTCTGCGCCATGATTTTCTTCGCAACATCCGCAGGTGACAGTGGTGCTGATTCATCAACGACGTCCATTTCTGGCACGTCAACCGAAGCATCCATTTCCTTTTGAATGGCGTTCATGCGTTCACGCTCTTCACGCTCCAAGCGTTTAGCTTCTCTAGCTGACTGGCGCTGAGCTTCACGCTGCTTCACCCCTTCAGGTTTAATGTCTTCCCCCGCTTTAACAGCTGGCTTTTCTTGTACCGGCTCAGGCGCAGGGGCAACGGCGGTTTTAGATGCAACCGGCACTACGGTTGGTTTCGCATCAGGAACAGGGGCAACAGCTGGCTTACGTGATTGCTCCAATGCTTTTGCAATACCTGGCTTCATGACTACAACACCCGCTTTAGTGATCCCTTCTATCAATAGCGCATTAAGCTTATCAACCACCGGCTTGTTCAACACTGCCATGGTGACTTTCTTAGACTTATCTTTAAGCGTGAGCTTTTCGAAATTAATACTCTTGTCGTGAAAAGCACTGTAGATAGCATTAACCAGCTTTTTTTCAGCACCAACAGTCCCAGAGAACGCAAACCCTGCGTCCTTCAAGAGCTTCTTAGTGTCATCACAGCGGTCTTCTATCTCATAAGGGAAAGGATACACCAGTTCTTCGGTAAAACGTCGCACAGTGGCATCAGCGCTATGCATTAAGCACTGCTGAACTTCAATAGCATCAGCAATAGCGTGTGCGGGCGTTGATGGCAATTCCTTACCTTTCAGGAGTGACATATCAATCGCAGCGGCGAAGTCTAGCATCTGATTGTTTTTCACTAGCTCGGTAAGATTAACTGAACGGGTTTTGTCACCATCAGCCACTTTTACCGCAATACTTGTTTTGCCCTGTGTATACTCAAGGCCTTTAATTAACTTAAGCACATCTTCTATGCCTTTGTTGATCTCACTTGCTTCTAAACCGTGCATCGTTATCATCCTCCCGATAATCGTTACTCCATTTTATCATGTAGCGCGGTTTTGATTTTATTATCATATTGAGAATTAGGGTGTTCAGCCCGAAGGAATCCCGCCCCAGTCTGCTATTATTTATACCAAGATTCACTAAGGGAATATCCGTGAAAGAATTACTTTTAATAACTGGGCTTTCAATCTGCTTGCTTGGATGCAATAGTACGCGGACTAAATATGCAGAGCCAACCACTTTCGCGCCGTATAGCTTGGCCACACTAAACGTTATCGGGGATAATGTAAGTAGTGACTTTTTCCGCTTAGACGGTGCTGAGTCCTATATCTTTTTCACTGATGCATTCCTCCCTATAGACGATACGTCACGCAAGGCCTGCAAGACGTTGGCGAAATGTAAAAAATACTGGGGAATCATCCATCAGTCGCGTTATTGGTATTTCACCAAAACCCCTACGGCTGCAGGAGATTACCCCGCTATCGTCGACAGCGGAAAAGGGATGGTAACCTTACATTTCTCTAATGAGGCCTTACGTGCTAGTCGTAAAGCGGCAAAGAAACGGGAGGAGCCCAAATGGACATCATGGCAGGAGGGGGACACCTATTATGTTGAATTCAACATGCCTTTGTTTCATACCGATGCCACCAACACTGCCACATTACTAGGAAAACGCTGAATGGCGGGTTTTGCGAGCAAAATGATATAATATGTACACATTGATTACTTTTGTCGGTACACGTTATGTGCAAAAAACAAAACACTCAAGAGCCACACAAACATCAGCAAAGCGCTGCTGAAAAATTCCTTTTCGACGCCCGCATCGCGCATGCCAAAAAATCAACGCCACCCTCGCACCGGCGATAGTCAACCTGGCGATGACACAAAAAAAGCCGCATCTCTCGAGGCGGCTTTAAAAACTAATCTAGTTATCTTTTTTGGCCAACAGCCAACTTCGGCTCTTCTGTCAACGGGGCGGTCATCACTTGTTCCACCTGCGCTTCCAATCCTGCAAAAGTAGATTTCAATTCATTCGCGTCGTCAAAAAACACGCCACGCAATGATATTCCCTCAGGGACGCTACTTACCATGGCGTCAAACGCTTTGCTAAGCTTGGCCTGTCCATCCTCAACCTCAGCAGTTCTTCTTTCAATCAGTTTAGATAAGTCGCGACCTTCATCATACAGTCTCATCAGCTTACTAACATCGACACAACTAAGCGTTTCCACTCCCATATCGTTATTACTAAGCCATCGTGAATAAGATTCATCTTCCACATGATCTACTTCATACTCCTCCAACAACGCACCTATCTTTTCTTCTACCTCACTAGGCTCTAGTTGATTCAGAGTAGACAAGGTTTGCTTATTGGCTTCTACCCCTCTCTTTGTGTAAAGCAGCTCATTATAACTTTTATTTACCCCAATCACGTCCCACGCTTCGCGATTGGCGACAACCGCTTTCTTATCAATATCAAAGGCGCTTGAAAACCATTCAATAGAGCGTATTGAATGACCTATTTCTGACTCGTAAAAAAGGTTCATCAAACCTGGCGTCCTTTCAATCAAATCAGTAAATGAGATTGAATCAGGCAGATATTCTTCCAGATAAAGATAGGCGTCATATATCGCATCAGTAAGAAATGGGACAACCTGCAAGTTGGCCATCTCGTCTAAATCAAGATCATCGAGTTCATTATTGTTTTGATTTTCGTATAGAACATCATTTAACTCTAGACCAAATTGCTCATCGAGACGATGCATGTAAATATTGGCCGCATCCCTTATTTCTTTAGGTACGCCAGAGTTACCAACACCATACAACTGCTGCATATCATGCTTAAATTCATTATCATCAACTTCCTCTTGAGACACTTCCATGGTAGCAAGCAAACTGCCAGTTTCTCTGTCTTTAACGGAGACAATGCTCGTTTCACCTCTCAAGCAAGGATACAAGTAGCTATAAACACAGTGGTTCATTTGCACACCTTCCTGCAACAGACGTTTTCTTGATGATATAGGTTCAAACACATAATCCCCTATACTAACATCGTCCTTAGTGACACCTATCCACGACACATCATCAGAACAATGTTCACCAAGCTGCTTGGTGATAGATGACATGTTTTTATGTAAACGGTGGTTTTTATCAGCCGATTCCTTGAGGTCCCATAAGCCACTTAATGAAACACCTTGATAGTCCAGGCTTTCCATATCATCGGGGAAGTACTCTTCATCCTTATATGGGTCATCATCATCCAAATCCCAAATATAATCATTATGCTGCTCTTGTCCGTACTCCATCATTTTAGACTTAAGCATTTCCACATCAATCTCAATGGTAGGCTGGCCCTCCTCAAACGTCAGGCATTTTTCCACATCTTGAGCGGGGTGGTCATAAATGATTCTGTTCACAATAGCATCCATGAACATATTCAATTGTGTTTCATAATCACGCAGCGAAGCAGAGACTTTATAATCCGCATCAAATTTTTCAAAAGCGAGGGGAAGATCTCCCTTCTTAGCAAGCCAAGACCATTTAGCAGCCATGCGCTTCTTTTCTTTTTCAAGGGTCTTTCGTTTCACCCCCTTTTCTTCATCAGAGGTATTCGACGTCTTTAAATCAGCTATCTCACCATCAATGCTTGCGAACTTTCTTCCAAGGTTGGCCAAGTACCGCTTTAGTATCAACGCACCAGCACGCTCATTCACCCCTTCAATTTCGGACTTTCTATCTTCATAGCTTAGCGCATTCACCACATCGCCTGTGTCTAGCGTGGTTCTCACCCAGTTGTAAGGGATGTGTGCAAGTGCCAAAGCATCTGATAGATTATGATTGGTTTTCATCGACGCAATAAACTGTTTAGAATTGATATGGCCAACGTCGTTATTTTTAGCAATCATCTTAAAAGGAAAACGACCTTTATCAATTTCATTCACTAACTGCTGGCGTTGAGAATGGTACTTTTCATTAAACACACCTCTCAGTTTTGCATGCGCACGTACTGCTAGAGCCCTATTCTCTCCCTGAAAAAGATTACTATTTTCATCACTGAAAACATTAACTGACGGGGAATCTGCGACCATGGTCAACAAGCCTTCCATGAACTGACGACGAAAACGCAAGACATCCTCACGTGAATGCTCATCCGTTGCCTCAGCACTGCCAATCATATTAAGTATGTCGTAGGGGTAATAATTAACAGCTTGCTCATACTTTTCACGTGCAGCGTCGGCATCGCTTTCTTTGGCGGTATAAGCGATTTTTAAGGCCGCATGCAATGGCTCATGCAAATTTTGCATAAACTCGACACAGGCATTGTCGCGCCTATCAATTACGACTTGTTGAACCTGGGCGATAGAGTCTTTATCGTTAGTAAACAACGCCAACACATTCGCATTGAACAACTCAGTGAGATCAGATGCGCGCTCGAGTTCTTCTAGCAAGGTGCCATCTTTCTTATGCTCTATTAAACGTTCCATGTTTTTGGGCACATAACTATCCAGATAACCATCTATTGAATTTGGCTCCACAAAGTCTCTGTATTCGTTATTTTCAATACTTTTAGACTTGGCTTGGGCTTTTTTACCTATAGAACCTTGGGAAACATAAACAGTCTCTGGTGAAGCATAGTTAGCACTACAATATCCGCTGAGGGAATAGGAATTAGGAATAATTTCATCGCGGCGAAAACGGCTTTCAAAGGTTGAGTTCGTGAGCGGGTACGGCCTTGAGTTTTGATATCGAGATAATCCCGTCGCTTGTACTTGTCCGTCTGGGAAGCGCAAGAATGGCGATATGCGATACAACTTTACGCTGTCACTACCGAAGGCTACTACTTCATTAAGCACATGCAGTTGCACATGTTGGTCCAATGAAACGACATCACTTATTGGCGCACTCAGCTCGAACATATTTGCATAGTGTGATTGTATGTCATCCGGCATGCTGGGAATATGCTTTTTCAGCAACGATAAAAAGGCTTCACGTTCCATAGGAGTCTCTGTTTGTGGGGCTTACCTATATCATGTCATATCGGGGATAATCATCCTTTTTATCATTTTGAAGGAATTGACGCTGTAAGCCGCTTAGCCTATGTAGTTATTGCAGAGGAATTGATTAAAAAGAGCAGCTTTAGGCACCAAAAAGGCCGCTTAGTGGCGACCTTTTTTACATTCATTTTCAAAGCCAATAGCTTTTGCTCGCTATCGCAGCATCGTACCTTGAGCCTATAATTGGCGTGTCGCAATCGCTATTCACGACTGCCCAGCACGATTTCCCTTCGACATAGGCAATTATCGAGCTACTTCCATCAGGATAAGTAAACCCATAATCTCCGGCTTTTTTAAATCCCCCTTTGGCAAAAAAAGCAGAAAGATGCCCATCCCTCTCGAACACTTCATCTAACGTGATTATGCCTCGGAACCTGTAATGCTCGAAGCTTTCACCAGCAAGCACGGCAACATGACTCACGCCATCATCACCGCTCACATCGACCTTTTTGTAGTTGTAATTTAACTTAAAAAGCAACACCTGCATTAGCACTTCTCCATCACCGGTGAATGTCGAAACAATACCTCAGCAGAGCGCCGCTCACAACCACAAAAAAGGCCACACTAATGCGGCCTTTGTACTTATGCTATTTCTTAATATTCTCTAATCGCTTTCACTAAGACTACACTGACAGCGGTACCCTCTTCATAGAATGCCCGCTCAATGACGTCACTATACTCAAAGGTCACCCCTTCTCGCTTCAGTCTGTCTTTTAAAGATGCAGGTAGGATAGCGACAAGCGTCCCGTTCACTTTCAAGCAATCAAGTGCATAACCAAAATGTCTTTCAGCCTGACCTTGTGAAAACGGCGGGTTCATTATGATTTTGTGGAAACGCCCAACAAACTGCGCATGTAATGCCTCAAAGTCCCCTTCAATTACATTAGCACCCTTTGATCTCATAATGGCACAGTGCACAGGAGAAATATCGATGCACGTGACATTCGACAGCCCTTCAACCAGCGCACCACGGCCAACACTTGGGTCAAAAACCTCATCACCTTCCTGAACGTCAAGTAACGCTTTCGCTTTATCCCCAAGCCATGGCGGTGTAGGGAAGAACTGATGACTTTTCTTCTCTGGCAAAGTCCCCGTGGCGACCACTTCATTGAGTAAGTTTTTTACATTAACATCATCGGGAAACCGAACCGCATATTCGTGCGTATCAGCAGAAACCCGCTTCGCGCCCAAATACTCACAGACCGCTACAACCTCAGCCATTGTGGTATCCCGTAGTGCGCGAGGCGCATAACTTGAATCAAAGGCAACGACGTTACCGTCCATATCGGCAAAACGCTCTAGGTAATCATTTCCAATATTTATTCTAGGTACACGAATATGCGACATAATCGTCAAAGCATGTTGGCTGATAATGTCATAACGTAATGGAGCAATCTTACTACGGCGCACCTGTGGCTTTCTGTGTTGCGCCGGAATTGCAGATGGGTATTTAGTAGCAAGAATTTCATTAAGTCGCCATGCAACATCTGGGTGAATTTCAATGTGCACAGTACCTACTTTAAATACTTTCAAGCGTACAGCGCCCCCATCGATCTCAACCCACTTGCCAGTGAGGTAACGACATGCGTCAATAGTCGCCTCATTGTTTTTATGGCCTGCCACGGGGCGATTATGCATCTTAGCGATGATGGCGCGCAAGTCACCAATCAAGGACTTCACAGTAGATGTTGGCTCTGCGTTACCTTTCCCAAATTGGCTGGGCATTATCATGCGCTTAGTAAAACCCCAACTTTTATTGGTTACATGATCACCGCTGAGTCCAAAGAAAATATCACTGACCACCTCGGACAAAAAAAGCTCTCGCTGATTGAGTAACTCTACAAGTGTTGGCACCACATTTTCTTCGATAAACTCAGGCGTGTTTTGCTCTTCAATGAGTGCATCCCATTCTTTGCGCTTTGCGGTCGGCATATAGTCATACACATCCAACAGAGATAACGCCTTTTGCCACGATTGGGCATCACAATAACGACTACCCCGTTCAACATTAAATATATCGTTGTATTTCGAGGATAACGTGGCCTTAGATGCGCTTAATAATCTAAAAAACGCAACATCCCCGCCCTCCTTGAAAAATTGGCAGGCAAGTGCGATTTTTTGCTTTTCGATTGCCACGGTGTCAAGCAAGTGCACGATCTCATTAACCTTAACAGGTTTAAAGAACGCTTGCCCTTTTGACGCGTCACTGATTGACACAAGAGATGTTGAATTACTAATAGGGGTTGCCAATGCACTTTGCATGATATTGCCTCTCGAAAATGATAACTTATATTATCATTTTGCAAGACTTTGTCAAGATAAGGAAAGCAAAAGCCCTCTCAATCTGCTTTTCTATATAGATTCACATTATTATCTAACAACGCTGGTGAATTCACCGCCGCCGAGGCTTTCTCGCAAGCAAACTTAGCAAGTTCCTCTAATCGCTTCACTACGACATTGGAGTCATGTCGACTACAATACATAAAATGCACATACTCCCCTGACTTGTTTTTCATGCGTAAGCTACGCGTTTTATCAGACGCCAATACCTCAACCCCTTGCTCGGCAAGGTCTATTTCGAAAGAAAATCTATCTTTCCTTAGAACACTCGGGGTCTCTTCTATACTTAGAATTAGTGATGCGTAATTGCAAGGAGTGTCGGGTTCATCGTCGTAAATTACACTCACCCTAAGCAAATCCACTAAAATTCGGTATTTGCTAGCACCGAGTAATACTAATAATGGCGCCAGCATTGCACCAAGCAAAAGGTGCGGCAGCTCGAGCGGCCACCCCATCACAAAGACTGCGAAAAGCGCCGACACACCGGCACCTAGAAAAGCAGATGACATCAGAACCTCTAAGGTGCTGTAACCCTTCCACTCCCAAGAGTAGCAATACTTAAACAAAACGGTAGAGCTATGCAGATTAGACATCTTTATTCCCATACGTGTCTTCTATGTAATCTGAGAAGATTCTCACCACCCCTTTCACAGCCTTAATGCTGTAAAACGGATTAAGTTTACAGATGTCGAAACGCTGATCATTGACGCGAAAGATAAGCATGCGTCTCTTTTCATCAATCGTAAAGCGTCTAACCTGAAAGGTGGTGGTTTTAAAATACTCTCGCCTACCAAATACATCGAACACACCGGGAATGCGCTCGAAAGATACCACGCCAAAATTGGCGGTGAGATCACCCATATCATGCAGTTCTTTAGACACTTCGACGCACCATCTGGCACGAACTAACAGAGGAATGGAAATGGTAATAGGGGCGACGAACAGCATAATTACAATATCAATAGGGGCAGGTTTGGTGATAAAAAGGGTCAACCCTGCAACAATAGCACTAAAAAAGGCGCGCTCCGCAAGGTATCTACAGGTACTTTTTCCTTCCCAGTTCCATGGGTAAAGCGTGTGGCGAAATGTAACGTTCTTATCCATAAGAGCTCCAAACTTTCTTGCTTACATCCTAGCATGCAAGCCAAACTATCCCCTTTATCAAAATGAAAACCACGACGATGACCAGCAAACCCCCAACCTGCAGGGAAATTGAACGCACTGTGATAAGTTAAAAGCATTAACACTTCAACAATAAGGAGCGGTTATGCTCGTGCTTCACGGCTCTCCCGTACAAGGCCTTACCTCACTTTCGCCTGTGTCCATGTTTGGTAGCAATGGAACCGTTGACGGCATAGGGGTTTACACCACAGACAACACCTACATGGCGGCGCTATATGCCAAAGAAAGTGGCAGCGTTTATGTGACGAGTTTAGATACGCAGAAGTTTGTCACAATAAGTGATGACGCATACTTTTCTCCAGAGCAGATCGCCGTACTAACATCCACACTAAGCACACTCCCCAAGAATGCGGTCACACGTTTAGCAACAGATTTTGCCGGGAAAGTACCGCATCGCTTCACCGAGGAAGCAGATGCTCTAGCTTGCTATAGAAAAGCGCTGGCTGACTTCAAGGAAATGGGTGGCACGGATAGAATGCCAGATAGGATAAAGCCCGATGTCGATTGGGAAGCGAATCATATTGATGTAAATGTGCCGCGAGAGACCATTGATTTAACTGATGTCAGCACCGGGCGGTTTCACCACGTTTTAAATTTATACAACAATCGTATTTCATCTGAAGTGATGAGGTCTATTTGTGATGGCTTGGTCATGCCGAAGGGAGACGATCGCAATGATTATTTATCATTCAACACGGTCACCCCCATGAAAGAATACGCTATCGCAAGCCTTTCTCAAGCCGACCCTGCAGCGCATTTAGAAGCTTTGGTTTACGACAACACGCCACCAGGTATTATCGACAACCGCACACCAAAACCTCAACAAGAAGACGACTTCATTGGCGCCAAGCTAAGCCGGTATTGATACCGGCTCTGCGAGCACGTCTTCAGCAAGCACGTCCCACCACGCCTTATGATGTTCGCGGAGCGATAGCACTGTTTGTTCATGATTAATTAAGTACACCTTACGCACACCTAAACAGTCTATTTCTTCACTAGCCTCACAAACTGGAATGTTTAGCTTGCGTAAGATACGAACAAACCCACGCCTGACGCAAAGGACACTATTTTCATACCCCATACGACAATAGGCACTATGAATAGCCGCTAGCATAACAAGCTCAACACTGTTGATTGGGTCTAGATGCAATGCACCTTCCATAGTAACCTTCTGTGGAGCGCAGGCCCCTAAGCGCGACAACTCACAAGCTTCCCTTACCACATCGCTGTGACGTTGATGGAATACTGGACGGAAAAACGTACCAACTTGCTTGTTATCTTTAGGTAATATGCGAGCTACACTACTTGGCAACTCCATCGCATCATTCGTCACACTTAGGTGAAGTGCGCTCTCATCATAAGAGTCAATATCATCCGGGCTATCAATACCCATTTTTTCGCAAAATATTATCCGCCTGGCATGCTTGTACTGCTTCGACACACCATCCCAATTATCTATATTAATGTTCGACAACATGCCAAAACTCCGTTTAGCAACAACAGTGAATCATCCACTCTGCTTTAAGTGCAAATGACAGCATGGCGCAAGCCCGCTGGGTTATTTACACCTATTTTAACAGTTCGACCTTAACATCCAACGAACACGACAAACTTAAATTTATCATTTTGAGAAAATTGATGCGTTTTGACTTCAATGCATTTATCATTGATGTTAAGATGACCACTCTTAATAAGGATAATTTATATGCCTCAGGTGAAGAAACCCAAATACCATCTCTACCCTTTGCAAGGCAAAAAGATGATTCGTGAAGTTCGAAAGCAGGATAAGTCTTTGCGCAAAATGAGTGATGAAGATTTATCTAGAATGTTACATGAACACCTTGCAAAAAATGATGAAAGCTCTGATGGTTTCAACGTCCATTGCGATGAGTACTTCTGGGAACGTTCTGGCAAGCAACACATCATCATTCCTGACACAGAAACTATTGACGGTTTGCTTCGTGGCAAGTACGACATCGACGCAGTAGATTATCAACTCATGCCCTTTGAATCATTCACGATGGTGTTACCTGCAGATTTTCGGGTGGCGGGATTGTCTCCCTCAGGCGTAATGGTCACCAGTCTTGCGGCTGAGGATGTGATGGATAGACTTCTCACGCCCTTCACTCGCCATCTTCATATGGATAATGTCGACTATCGTGTTGAGCATCCTAAGGATACGTTTGCTATCTCACTAAACTACACCATTCAAGGCACGCCTTGGGTGTCTCGCCAGTGTATTAATTCGAACATGATAGGCCAACTGCTCGCATGTAAAACATCCGATGAATATCAGGCAGCGATTGGACATTTACCTGGTGCAGAAATTGATGTGAACTCGCAATTAGACCATCAAGATAGAGAGTTAGCCTTTGTTCTGACCAAACTCGCCTTTGCACTCGCAGTGTATTTACGATGCAAACCTGAGGTATTAAAGGAAGGCTTCCCCAAAACAGGCATAAAGGCTGTTCAGGGTGACATGCACTTAGCAAAACATGACAATACGCATGTTTTCAACATGGAAAAGGCCTACAGAAGCGCCCCTTCTGCCCACCATAGGGCGTGGTTCATAAGAACGCTACGGCATGAGAAATACTATAAAGGAACGTTTGCTGATTGGCCGCGAGGCTCGCGAACCACTTTTGTTGATGAAGCTACGATCTCAAGCGGTTCAGGGGTCACGCACATCGCGTGACCTTCAAGGACATTTTTTCATCTTGTGATATGTTTTTTTCGAACACACACTTGGTGAGACACAAAATGATAAAATGGCCATTCGCGCAAAAAACACACACCGTTTTTTGCATACCTCGGAACACGGAACTAAAACTTCCTTTATTCCAATTCCTCGTCATCCCAATCAAAGATGATGGCGTGGTATATGTTGCAGATCCTACCCAGAATTTATCTGAAATGGTTGAGCATCACATGTATCGATACTTGAAGTCAGAGCAAACCAACTCCTTTGTTTTCTACGAGTACAGTGAAACTAAACTTGCGCTAAAGAACCTGTTCGGCAAGAACTTCGACAAACCTTTCGAACGGTCGGAGAAGGGTAATTATGCATACTTTGGCTCTGGGAACTCTGGATTTTGCATGGGTAAAGCCACGGTTAAAGTGCGCGAAGGTAAAGCACCCATCGTAAAACTCGCATAATAGGCAGCGAGCAATAGCGTGATTTCGCCACCAAGTGCACCACCTACCTTACCGGGCGAGACCTCTTTTGCTTGCATTGATAAACGCCAGCATAGTACTTACCACACCTGACGTCTCAACTTGCCCTGCCAGTTCATCTTTAGCCTGACTTAACATTAAAGATTGTCTGAATATGGTTTTGTACGCGCGCCTCGCTTGAGCAACATCTTCTTTTGAGAACCCTCGACGCTTCATGCCTTCGATATTAATAGCAGATGGACTGGCGGGTGTTCCTGATACGAGAACAAAAGGTACTATATCTTGGCTTACACCGGCGTGCCCACCAACAAACGCATGCGTGCCAATATTGCAAAATTGATGAACGCTTACACCACCGGACAAGATGGCCCAATCACCAACATTAACGTGGCCTGCTACTGTGGCGCCGTTTGAGAATATAACGTCATCACCGATGGTGGAATCATGTCCGACGTGCGTGTAGGCCATAAAAAGACAATTAGAACCAATCTGAGTCACTTCTTTGTCTTGCACGGTTCCCCTGTGAACAGTGCTATTCTCTCGGAAGGTATTGTTGTCACCAATCACCAAACGTGTCCGTTCGCCTTGATATTTCAAATCTTGTGGGGCTTCACCAATCGATGAGAACTGATAAAAACGATTACCCTTACCACAAATGGTGTAACCGGTGATCACAACATGGGGGCCAACAACGCAATCATCACCTAAGGTGACATCACAACCGATACAGCTATAGGGGCCTATTTTAACGTTATTGCCAATTTTGGCGCCGAACTCGATAACGGCAGTGGGATGGATCACAGAGCAATCTCCTTATTGATGACGGATTTCCTTACCTCCAAATTTTATCAGAGCGGCCTTGTTTTTACGCATCAGCGCCAATACTTTCGCGGGAAAAGCGATAATGCTGCCACGCTAAATATCCGAAATAGAAACACATCCCCATCATGGCGGTAGAGACAAGCAAGAAAGTATCATTGAAAGCGTAAAGCCACCCACTACGCTCTATTTGCAGTAATGACAGCGGACTTGAATCAGTTTTATTCATTATGATAATTTGAGTGTAGTAACTCTGTCTCGCCTCGGTAAATGCCGTTAACCCTGACACGCCCACAATCCCACCTAAAGAGCGAAACAAGCTATACAGTGATGTGAGGGCTGGTGCATCTTCTTTTGAAGGGAGAGTTATTAACAGAAGGCCTAAAGGCATCACAATTATGGGAATAGAGATGGCACGGATCCCTTGCGGCAACATCCAGGCTGTACCACCAAAGTCCATCCCCAACCCTGTCAACTGCCATACACTGAAGGTCCCCATCAGCGCGCCGAACATCACCAACACATAAGGCGACACCTTGTTGCGTAAAAACAGGACCACCGGCAACCAAATAAGCTGAGGGAATGAAGCATATAAGGTAACTTGAAACAGCTCAGCAACACCGGCCCCATGAACTCGAATGAGATAGTAAGGTATGAGGTACAAAAAGCCATACACAACAACCCCCATAATGGCGCTACTAAGTAGTATTCCGATATATTTAGGTTTAGATAGCATGGCCAACGGAAGCAAAGCGTCTCGCTTTTGCCACTGATGCAGCCCGGCAAGTAAAATAACAGACATCCCCAGCATTACGTGCAACCTGAAGCGAACATCACTCCACGCGCCCCACTCTTGTATATGCTCAATCCCCCAGACAATACTGGCAAGTCCAGCGCTAAAGGCGGCAACCGCTAAAACATTTGAAATTGGCAGAGGTGGTTTTGCTTCCCCTCCCTTTTCCACCTTATCTTCCGGCGGCAATGCCAGCAAACCCACTGCTACGATCACACTCATAAGTAAAAATATCATCTGCACTGAACCGGCCGTCAACGACGCCGTAAAAAGCGGGCCCACTATTGGCGCAAAACCAGATGCAAACCCTGCAGATATCATCGCTATTGGCTGTTTATCCTCAGGCAAGTCAGATTTCATAATGAGTAACGGAGTGGTGACAAGCATACCACCGAAGAAGCCTTGAATGACACGCCCTACAAGGAGGAAATTAAGGGTTGGAGCAATCAAGCACACTATAGAACCCACGAGAAACCCCCAAAGCGCCACCTTTAACAACCGGGCCGTGGAAAATTGCTTCACAATTAATGGCATCAACGGGAGAGCTGCTATTTCAGCAATCAGGTATAGCGATGTCGCCGGTGAGATCTCCGACAATGACGCGTGAAAGTTACTCGCCAGCAGAGCTGTAGCATTACTAAGCGCATTTATTCCCATTGTAGAACAAAAAGCCCCAAAAAAAGCGACTACCGGGCGACGCCAAATTTGCATTACTGAGACACCGACACGCGAGCTGAAAGCCCTACAGCCAAATGGGCAGGCATGTGACCACGAAAATTGATAGTGACTGGGATACGTTGAATTATCCGTGTGAAGTTCCCGGCACTGTAGTTGGGCGTGCTCGCACTTAACGCAGCTCCGGCCAGACGTGACACTGCCACTATCTCACCACTAAACGTTTGTTCTGGATAAGCGTCTAATACAACATCCACGTAAGTCCCTTCTGACAATGCAGCCAGTTCCGTTTCCTTAAAGTAAGCCGTCAGCCAAAAATCATTCACCGAGGTTACCGTGAGCAAAGGTTCACCCACATTAACCACCACGCCTTCTGAAACATGAACATCATGAACTTGAACAGCTTCGGGCAATGTTACATGATAATCGCGGCGGAGCTTCTCAAAATACGCTAACCGATGTCTAAGTTGCGCAGACCGCAGCATGTTCTTATTGATGTCATGCGTGAATTCTTGTTGTTGTAGTAATGACATCTGCAGGGCTGTTTTGCTTTCATGGTAAAGTCTTTGCCTATCAGATAGCGCCATATCAGCGTCTTCTTTATCCTTTTCAACAACAAAGTCTCCTAGGCCTTCTTGTCGGCGCAAAGAGGTCTTCGCTGTTTCCAGTCCACGCCTTAAGGATGACGAGGTGGCAGCTTGCTGGGAGAGCACCTCTTCAATAAGCGGTAACTGCCCTTGGTAATACGCACGTTCCACATCCATGATACCCAGCGCGTGTTGCGTATCATCGATAGCCTGCTGCCACTCTCTCTCATCAAGAGAAACTAAAATATCGCCTTCTAACGCTACATCACCTGGCGCGACTACTAATTTTTCAACACGAGCTTTGACTGCACTGGACAAGACATAACGCTCCCCTTCAACATAAGCAATATTGGTCTCAATAACCTTATCTGCAAGTAACTCCCACCCTAAATAGGCGAAGAGCAACATTACGACTGTCGACATGGCGGTCATTTTGATACGACTTTTGTTATTACTTATCCAATGGCTCATCTACGGCGTTCCTTGCTTTGTATTTTATTCTTGAAGTGGCAATAAAACCTTACCGGGTTTCAAATCATAGCTCTTTCACTGTTTTTATCCGTATTGGGGCTTTGTGATAAAATTCATTTAATCCACAAAACATGAACACCGGTAATCAACGCGAACGTTGCAGCTCGGCGATAGCCTGCGTGTGTTGCAAGGATTCAGCTCACAAGCAAGGTGAAAGCATGATACATACGAAAATAATCGGCACCGGAAGTTACACGCCAGCAAAGACACTGACTAATCAGGACCTCACACGCTTCGTTGATACTGATGATGAATGGATCCAATCTAGAACTGGCATTAAAGAAAGGCGCATCGTGACAAGGGAAGGCACCACTGACCTGGCGTACGAAGCCAGTATCAAGGCAATAATCAATGCCAACATCACTGCCGGTGACATCGACCTGCTCATCGTAGCGACCACTACGCCCGACAATCACTTTCCGAGCACCAGCAACTTATTGCAGGCACGACTTGGCTTAAATGAGGTCATGTCTTTCGACGTAAACGCGGCTTGCAGTGGATTCGTGTATGCATTGAATATTGCTGACAAAATGATAAAGAGTGGCGCGTACAACAAGGCACTTATCGTAGGGGCAGAAACACTATCTCGACTAACAGATTGGCGCGACAGAAATACGTGCGTCCTTTTTGGTGATGCTGCGGGTGCTATGGTCATTAGCAAAAGTGATAACAGTAAAATTCATGATGTCTTTTGCGGCTCTCGCGGCGACACTGATAATTTCTTAATGTGCAGGAATGTAGCAACTAAAGACCCAGAGGTTAATGCGGTTAGCGAACAAGATCACATTCACATGAAAGGTGGAGATGTATTTAAGTTTGCAACTCGCATCGTACCCGAGATAGTTTCACAGCTGCTTGTTAGAAATGACAAGAGCCTTGATGATATTGAATGTATCATTGCACACCAAGCTAATAAACGCATCATCACCAAATCTGCCAAGGCCTTAAATGTCGATATGAGCAAAATGTTTGTAAACATCGATAAGTACGGCAACACCAGCGCCGCTAGCGTTCCCCTAGCCATTGATGAAGCAATTAGAAATAACTCACTTCGAGAGGGGCAGGCCTTCATTACACTGGCATTCGGTGGCGGGCTTAGCTGGGGCGGCGCCCTTATTACATTGTGAATGCGATATTTGTGGGGTGCTCGTGGATTTTTAGAACATCCTGCTAGGATAGAAATCGAGCACATCACTAAGTTTTGAAACAAGGAGAGTCACATGCCGGGTATTTATATTGTCAATGGAGCGAGCCTAACTATCGACGGGGAACACGAAGGTGCTATTAATGAGGTTCCGCAGCCAATTCAAGCCCGCATCAAACAAGCCGGTTTAACCCTACTGCAGACCATCAATAATGAAAACAATACGACGGTAGTTGTCATGGGGATCCCCATGGAAGAACCTCAGCCTCTTAAATTAGGCGTGACAAAAACTTACTGTCCAAGCGCACTACCCTCAGACTTCGCTGATCTCTTTTATGATGTGGCCATCTCTTTATATGAAAAATACGGTTGTGCGTCTAAAAGGACGCAAGGGATTATCGTTTCTCGCTTTGCATAACAAGATACCGTGTTCGAGAGCCGAACCCAAAAACAATCAAGGATAATGTGCAGCGGGGAGTAAGGCTTAATAGCCACCCGTTCAACACTTATATTATCAAAATGATAAAAAAGATAATGTCGTGTTTTAAGCGACGCCAGCCCACTCACATATTGTTTTGCATTCCGCGTCATGAAGGCTCAACACTCCCGCTGCCGCAATTTCTTGCACTTCCTATGGAAGATGGTGGTGAAATCTTTGCGGCCGAACCCGATATCTTGGTCGGAAAGCTTGATGCTCGTGCGTTCACGTGGTTTAGGGACAAAAACCAAACGCCCGCGTTGACGTTTTATGGTTTTTCGAAAACACCCAAGCAGTTCTTTAATCACTTCGGCCCCTCACTGGAAAAGCACTATAGAGACTACAAATTTACTGAATCGGTTGACTTAGGCACCGGACATTGGGGGTTCTGCTTCGGCAAAGCTGTCCTTAGTCTTAATAGTCAGACGCCACTATTCACGCCACTTACACCTCCATTACAAAAGGATTAAAGGTTAATGACAGATTTCATGGCTACAGAGACAAATGATTATGCCCTTAGCAAGCGCCTACAAAAATTTTGCGAAAGGCTAGAGAATCAAATGGTGAGTATTCGCCACACAAAATGGACAAGGTGTTCAAATTCGCATTTCACAAAGATGCTGTGCACGATATATGGATCAACAGGCTTGAAGCGACCTTGACGCATTTGTCAGAAGACTTAAAGCAATGGCCACAATTAAGAGGTGGGCTGGTGGTGAGCCTTGTGTGCGGGGATGTGGAAGCTATCGAGAAAGCCTATCGTGACATCACTCTTCCTCAGCACCATCATTTGTCAGTCATTCCTGGGTTTAAAATTAATATTACAAAAGGGATTTCTTGCGAGCGACATGAAACTACGAAAAAACAGCTAGAGTCTTTGTTCTGTCCTATTTTAATGAAATTTTATGCATCATCTAAGGCGAATTAAGCGCTAGACAAAATCCACAGAGATTAGGCAGTGTTTTCGCGCTAGTCTCTGGTTTTGGTGAAAGCATCAGTCAGGTTGATTGAGAAAGCAAAAATGAGTCCTTATATGCCCACTATCATGTATCAAACTTGATTTGTGCTCTAGAGTTTCGCCATAGCGCTTGTGAATTTGCGGAATGAAGTCGCACCATTCAGTCATAACATTAAAATCAACGTCAGATTTCAAGACAAGCAAGTCGCCCTCTACATCACAATTGATATCTTCTGGGCCTTGCATCATGGCAGCGCAAGAAATTAATAACAGAGGCGAACTACCGCCTTCGTAATCATTATCCTCAGGTGCCATTTCCCATTCATCAAAAGGACTTATTGCTTGAGTGTAAATGTCGTCTTCATTTGATGGCATGGAGGCTGCCATACTTCCCACAGGGAACCAAAGTGAAAACAGAAAAGCGGTCATAGGACGACCCATGAAAGACCTACTGAACGAATGAGTTTTATTTATTTTATCAGGAGAGGTGTGCTTTTCCTTCCGAGCTCAAATCGCCTTCACCCCAAACCCACCTTCAAAGGCAATGGAACCAGGGTTTCAATGTACATTTGAATTTAGTTTTGATAAATTGATGTACAGAATTAGGGGGTGAGGCAAGTCTACATCAAACACCGCCCTTAAAAGCTCTACATTCAGCAAAGAGTGCTCAAAGAACACAACCAAAATCTGATGTCGGTAAATCAACAGGAATAACATTTCTCACATGAAAAAAATGGATTTCGCAATAAAAACATCGTTAATACAAATATTACTTATCTGCGTTTTACTGGGAGGATGTCAAGGTGAAAAGATTGAGAAAGAACATCAAGAACCCACTTTGGAGGATGTGAATTTAGCTTTTACTAAGGCAATTGATACACTTAATCGCGAGATTGGTGCTGAGATTTCCAGCATCAGCTATGAATGGATTGAGGTGCCAAGTGATTGCTATGGTCATATTGACTACTTCGCAGAGCAAGTTATATGGGCGTTTATTTTCCAAAAAGAAGCCATTAAAAAAAGAGCGCTTTACATTGACTGCTCGATTGCAGAACAGTACGAACCTTCCGCAAAAATATAAATTACCCACGCGATTACGTAACATGCGACAGCACCATGTTAGCTGAGTGGACAAGTAAAGGAAGGGTAAAGTAAATTTAAGCGTTCACATCAGATAGGTGATGTGAACGCTAACATGCCGCAAGGCTTGAATGTTGCGACATGAAGGAAAATGCGTGGAGGCCGGATTCGAACCGACAACCCTCTGAGTCCCAGCGGCTCTCCCAGTTGAGCTTCTCCACTCGCGCGTTTGTTATAATGGACAGGACTTTTCAACCTGAATACCACTGGGCAACCCCAGCCGCTCATTTGGCGTACCATCCGCGCTTCGATATAGAATATAGCACAACCATTCCTTAAAATCATTCATTTTGATAAAATATACTTTATGAAAAAACGACAAACAAGAATATTTATCAGCAAAAAGCAGGTATATTGGCTTAAGTGTCTTTCTCATCGCCACTGACCATTTCGCAGCACGGGACGAGCTCAGCCTCGGCAGTACCGCAAGCGGGCACTGGCGAAGATTCAGGGATGCCCATTTTTATTGCGTTTATTTTTTGGCAGGCCGACTTGCTGCCAACATCTCTTTCTGCAAGGCCCGGCTTTGAGAAATCCCACTCTGCAAAGAGAGATTGAAACCAATCTCGGTTTTCATTAGTGGCGTTCTCACTCGCTGACGTTGTCGCTTCAGCCTCACCGCTGGCAATGGATGAAAATGAGATGGTGGTGGCTGCAATTATGCACGCCAAATTACTTATAATTCTCATTGGTAACCTTATTCGGTTGATATAATCCATTACATCATTTTATGCAATGCTGTAACCGTCAATAATCTATTTTTATATTTCGCGTTTAGGAAGCAATTACTTCACTGAAGCGATAACCTAATGAGCAATATAATACATTATTCGACATAAGTAAAATGGTGAAAACTTGAAAATATTAGCAACGATTAAGTTAATTTCGCTTCTCTCTGGAGCGCTACTTTCTACTGCATCAATAGCGAACGTAAATTCGTCAGCTTCTGACAGCTCGATTAAAGCTGATCTTGAGTACAAAATACTGACGGATAGCTCAAAATCACTTACATCCGCTGGCACCCGTCACATCGGCCATATGAAATCAGTGTTTGTATCATTCTCGCCAAACCGAAACGCCAGCAGTGCTGGCGTTGGCACGCAGGGTTTCTTTTTGGCTTTGACCAACCTGGCCATCGCCATGTCATCCAACTTCTTCAGACCGATTTTCATCACATCACCCGCTTTCTCATCGTAATATGATTAGCCACTTCTGGGTGACGACGTTCCACTTCGATAATCTTGGCACCATCAATGCCAAAATGGTCTAGAGGTGTCTTGCCATTGGCGTAAAGACTATCGACAATATCCTTCACAGCCTTTGCATCTTTCGCTGCACAGGGATCCAAAAAGAAGCCTCTAACTTATTCCTTGAAGGTATTTTCAGATACAACTGCACTAACCCTTACAGCAAAAAAGAGAAAGCGAGTATTAATAACGCAAAAGTCATCATTCCTCGATGGGTTGTGTCGCTTGATGATAGAGGGGTAAGTGAAAACCCTGCTGAAATATCCTTTACAAACACGCAAACAGACAGGCTTAACGTTGACGCTTTTTTATAAAAAGCGAGACGGATGATGCGTCGAGAAAAGGAAACTGGCCCACTTATAAGGAAAAGCTTTTGGACTTTAAGTTATCCCACTTAGATTCATCAATCATCTTGTGTTTATGGAAGGAGTTTGAAACTTTATCTATTACGAATAGCCCCCTCTTCTTGAGGTTCCAGAAACCTCAAAAAATGGGCATGCTGATGAACTTAGGCATCTGCGCCATGAACTAACTTTAATTTCAAGAGCAGCCCACAGTTTACTGTTTCATTTCAAAGAACAAAAACCTGATCGTGTTAAAGATGAGACCGAACGCTTAATCGATTGTATTGAAGAGATAAAATCAACGGTGCAGGAACAAAGCTCTTTTTCTGAACAGGTGGTATCCGAAAACATCCTAAAATCACAGAAAAGACAATCTTGGATTATGTTTTCTTTGGTGATAGCTCAGGTAGTATTCGGTGGACTCGCCTTGTTTGGGCCATATTCAATAACAGATATATCAAGCTTTCTTGAGTGGTTTTTCGTATCATCAAACCTATGAAAACGTAACCATCCAAAATAATTCTGAATTAATTCCCAAAACGTGATATAATTTTCGGAGGCTAACGAAGAGGCGTTATTTTGGCTTTAAAAAAACTAAATCCCCAAGAGCATACTGATTCTTCTGCAACGAAGAAAAATACGGTAAGCATGGTCGTCAACAACGTCCGTGACTCAAGGAGCACTCCTTTGCCACATGTGAAAATAACATCACCTGATGTTTCTGAAAACGCGATACGCGAGCAAATGCCTGAGATCCTCGATCTCTTACTTGTGGACAGAACATCTTCGACCGCAAAAACAACAAAAAATATTATTTGGGCAAACGACAACTACACTGCTCTTGGTGATGAAGAATACAGTCCACGATCGCAAATCACACCAGATCTCATCACTGGCAAGAATGGTCACATCATTATGCCTCGCGCTTTAAAGTCACTCAGTATTCGAAAAGAGCGCACAAGAACCAAAGCCGAAGTGTTTACGCCTACGTGGATCGTGAAAAAGCAAAATGATGCGGTGGAAGCCAATTACAAAAACGACGACCTTGAAACGTACGTAAAAAGAACCTGGCTTGAGGTAACATGCGGAGAAGCCCCCTATATGGCCTCACGTTACGACATGGATACCGGCGAGCTTATAAAGCTGCCCGAACGTGTAGGATTCCTCGACAGGAAACTCGCAAGAATAAACCAAGCTGTCACTGATAAAGCCGAGTGGCAACGGCTCGTGGAAGAAGCGTATAAATCATCGTATGGGTTTGAGTGGAGCGGTGACTCGCTGTTGTTGGCGCGTGAAAACTTGCTTTACACCTATCGCGACTATTATGTTGATAAATGGGGCGAAGAGCCTGTTTATGGACTGTTCAGGGATATAGCGTTAATAATCAGTTATAATGTCTTCCAAATGGATGGTATCAAGTACACAATACCTCTATCCGACAAAAGAGAAAAACGCCCAGACCAGCAATTATCACTTTTTGATGCACCTGACACAGAATCAACATGGGTAGACGTCCCAGGTAAGCGCGTAAAAATTATGGATTGGGCAAAAAACAAAAGGCAGTTTTTCGACAAGGATGTTAAGTAATGAGCACCAGCATCAAAACCACCAAAGTCATATATCCGCAAATATATGCCTTCACATTACCCGGTAACCAACAAAGAGAGGGCTGGGTTAAAATCGGTTACACCGAACGTTTTGATGTTGAACAGCGCATCAGGGAGCAAACCCAAACAGCAGCCATTTCAGTGGACTACTCGAAGCTGTGGTCTGAACCTGCCAAATTCGCCAATTCGGAAGAATGGTTTAAAGACAAGCAGCTTCACTCATACCTGAGAAAGAATAAAGGGGTTGAACAAGATTTGCCACATGAGTGGTTCTTCTACCCTGCGGATCCGAACCAGTCCCTCCATGACTTTTATGATTTCGTGAATGGTAAATTTGAACAGTCTACAGGGGAAGAAGAAGAATATACCTTACGTCCTGAACAGGATGAAGCAGTTACCATAACTCTTGATTACGCAAAGAGCACATCAGATGGAGAATTTCTTTGGAACGCCAAGCCCAGATTCGGTAAAACCTTAGCTTCCTATGATCTTGCACGTCGACTCGATGCCAACCTTGTGTTGATTGTCACCAATCGTCCTGCAATTGCGAATTCGTGGTTTGATGATTTTGAAAAATTCATCGCCTGGCAAACAGATTACGCATTTGTATCAACAAGCGAGTCACTTAAAGAACGTTCAGTGATGACCCGCGAGCAATTTGTTAATCAGATGGCCGGCGGCAAAAAACATCTTATCGCATTCGTGTCACTGCAAGATCTTAAGGGATCTGCGTACTTCGGTGGCGATTACGACAAGCTCAAATGGATAAAACAACTTACGTGGGACATGCTTGTCTTGGATGAGGCTCACGAAGGCATTGATACGTTCAAAACGGATGTCGCCTTTGATAATATTAAGCGGGCTTTCACACTGCATCTCTCAGGCACACCGTTCAAGGCTGTGGCGTCCGGGAAATTCGGTGAGAATGAAATATACAACTGGACATACGAAGACGAACAGCTCGCTAAGTCCACATGGGTAGGTGAAGAATTCAACCCATACAGTTCGCTGCCGAAGTTGAATTTATTCTCGTATGAAATGAGCCAAATGATCACTGACAAGGTGAACAGGGGCTCACAAGTTAACGGCAAGAACGTCGACTATGCGTTCGACCTGAATGAATTCTTTGAAACGAAGGAAGATGGCTCATTTGTTCACCTCAAGGATATTGAGCGATGGTTGGGCACTCTGTCGGGCAACCACAAATACCCGTTCTCTACGGACGAGCTAAGAAATGAACTGAGTCACACCTTCTGGCTCCTTGATCGAGTGGACAGTGCAAAAGCGCTTAAACGTTTGCTTGATAAGCATGAAGCTTTCAAGGATTACAAGGTTGTTCTTGCCGCCGGCGATGGGCGCATTGATGATGAAACGGTTGTTGATAAGCAGGCCCTGGATCGTGTCCGTGCAGCTATATCAGAGAACGAAAAGACAATAACTCTGTCCGTAGGGCAACTCGCAACAGGGATAACCATCCCTGAGTGGACAGGCGTCCTGATGCTTTCCAACCTAAAGTCGCCAGCAAAGTACATGCAGGCCGCATTCCGCACCCAAAGCCCATGGAAGTATGTTGTGGATGGCGAAACGCGACAAAAGCAAAATGCTTATGTGTTCGACTTTGCGCCTGAAAGAACGCTGATCATTTACGAAGAGTTCGCCAACAACCTATCGAGCGACACCACAAACGGGAATGGCACAAGCGAGCAACGCAAATCCAACGTAAAAGAATTACTCAATTTCTTCCCTGTCATTGCAGAAGACAATGAAGGGCGCATGGTAGAGTTGAGCGCCGAACAGGTGTTGACCATACCCAAGTCGATAAAGGCCAGAGAGGTCGTGCGACAAGGGTTCATGTCCAATCTCCTTTTCCAGAATATATCAGGGATATTTGCCTCACAGGAGGCTAAAGAGATCCTTGACCTTCTTAACCCTGCTGATACTGGCAAGAGAACCACCAAAAAGACATCTGTTGAAATAAATACAGGTGGTGTACAGGTTGATGATGATGGTAATGCTGTTGTGTCAGAATCAACGGTGACAACTCAGGTGGGTGCTCGATTTGGCGAAAAGATTTATGGCTCAGTAGGCGATGCCATCGACAACACTGATGCTGATGACGATTCGCTATCAAAAGTGGTTGAAGATGCGTTTAAAGAACACTTCCAACAGGGGCTTGAAAGCGTCGCTGATGAATCTGGTGTAACAAAGGGGGCTACCAGCAAAATCGTCGGCAATTCAGCTAAAGCCGTCGGCCGCATTGTTGAATCTGAGCAGAAGAATGCTTCTATCAAGCAAAAAGAAGCGCAGATTGAATACGAGCGAAGAGTTGCTGAGGCCAAAGACGCCGATTCAAAGGCTCAGGCTGAAGATGAATACCGTCAGAAGCAGGACAAAATTCGGGAAGAGCTGAAGGGTACAATATCCAACAAGGTTAAAGAAGCCTCAAAAGAGCAGACTGCGGCGGCTACAAAAAACATTCTTGAGAATGCGGAAAACAAAAAAAAGCAAACCGTAGAAGATGGCGTACGCTCTCGTTTAAGAGGTTTCTCACGGACCATCCCGTCATTCCTGATGGCTTACGGTGACACCAATACAGCGCTTAGTAATTTTGATATCAGTATAAGCGATAATGTGTTCAAAGAAGTCACTGGAATTACACTTCAGCAATTCCGTACGCTAAGGGGTGAATACCACTTCTTTGACGAAGTCGTTTTTGATGAGTCTGTACAGGAGTTCATCAAGAAAAAGGATGCCTTGGCTAATTACTTTGATGATGCTCAGGAAGAGGATATTTTTGACTACATCCCTCCCCAGAAGACCAATCAGATCTTTACACCTAAGAAGGTAGTCAAGATGATGGTTGATAAAATGGAAGAGGAAGACCCGTTGTTGTTCAGCGACCCGGATAAAACATTCGCAGATCTTTACATGAAGTCCGGTTTATTCATCGCTGAAATCGTTAAACGGCTTCACAAAGGGCTTGAGTCGAAAATACCTGACCCTGATAAACGGCTCAAACACATCCTTGAAAACCAGGTTTATGGATTTGCACCCAGCGAGATTATACACAACATCGCCCGCAACTTTATTTTCGGGTTCGATGAAAACGCCGGCAATATCGACCGTTCGCACATTGTGCATCTGGACACCACGCCTTATGCGAAGCAGGAAAAGGACTTCGATATCATCTGTGCGCAACTTTTTGGAGAGCATGAAAAATGAAATTTGACGTTGTAGTGGGCAACCCACCTTATCAAGAAAGCGCAAAAGGCGAAAGCACCAAGGATACTCCTATCTACCCTGCATTTTATAACTTGGCCGAAAGAATTTCTGACAGGTATAGTCTAATTTCGCCTGGGCGTTTTCTCTTTAATGCTGGTAGCACAGATAAAAAGTGGAATGAGAAAATGCTCTCTGACCCACATGCAAAGGTACAGTTTTATGAACAAGACTCGACCGTGGTTTTTCCTGGCACTGACATCAAAGGTGGTGTTGCTGTTGTTTACCGGGATGTCAATTCAGCTTACGAACCAATCGGTACGTTCACAGTGTTTGATGAGCTTAACTCTATTTTGAAAAAAGTAATTCACCGCATGGATTGCGGGCTCGACTCGATCGTCTCTAATAGGGGGCAGTACCGCTATTCAGATGTTATTTATGACGAGCACCCTGAGTTAATGAAAAAAATCTCAGACCGCAGAATAGCATCAAATGCATTTAAAAACTTACCAACCATTTTTTGTAATGGCGAAAATCTAAACCCTGATGTGTTTGTGAAGATTCTCGGCCGCGTATCAAATGAGCGCCTGTATAAATGGATTGAAAAGAAGTACCTTTCTGCGCCCAAAAACCTCGAATGCTATAAGGTCATCCTGCCAAAAGCTAATGGGTCCGGTGTCCTTGGTGAAACATTGAGTTCTCCCATGGTTATGCCACCTGGCGTCGGCTTTACAGAAACGTTTATATCAATTGGCGAGTTCGACACGCAAGAAGAAGCACAAAACGCCCTGACTTACATTAAGTCAAAGTTTGCACGCATGATGCTTGGTGTACTAAAGATCACGCAAGACAACACTGCTGATAAGTGGCGATATGTGCCTTTATTAGACTTTTCCAAAAAGTCAGATATAGACTGGTCTTTGCCTGCTGAAGATGTTGATCGTTCACTTTTTGATAAATTTGAATTATCCGAAAGTGAGGTGGCTTTCGTTGAAGAAAAAATAAAACCGATGGCATAACTAATGATCAGGTACATTGAGTTAGGGGTTAGAACTGGGTTATCACTGCGCACCGATGAAGATAAGCCATCGTACACCCTATCAGGTGCCGGCGTGGAAGTGCCCACGAACATCCTTTTTGATGACAACACTGGCAAGCTAATTGTTCCAGCATCTCTCTGGCTCATTGATCTTGTCGCCGACCCATCTCATGAACACGAAAACAACCTGTCTGCTGCTAAGGCGTTGCGTTGTTATTTTCAGTTCATGCAAGACAACGATATGGAGTGGGATGCGTTTCCGAAGGTTAAACTTCAGCGCCCTACGTACGCATTCAAGCAGTACATTATGCGCCAGGTTAAATCTGGCGACCTGGCTTATTCAACCGGTAATCTGTACCTCGGTGCGGTAAAACGATTTTACCTGTGGCTGTTCGACAACAAGTTGCTTGATCGTGAAAGCATCAATGCACCATTTACACTACAGAACCGTTCAATGGTTAGCCATGGTAAAACCGGTGGCCGGCGATTCGATGTTACCACAAGTGACATGCGCCTTCCTCAGAAACTAAAAGGCGTATCGAAGCAGGCTGGCAAAGCCAAAGGGTTGCGTGATCTTTGTCCGCTTAGTACGCAAGCGGTGGATGCGCTAAAGCAAGGACTTTTCACTGTCAACAAAGAGCACTTTACGCTGTGCACGTTCTTGTCCGTGTTGAGTGGACTGCGCGAAGAAGAGGCTCTAACCATGCCCAGGTGCGAGTTTGTTGGTGACATCGCTAAACAACGACTGTTAAACAAACATACCGTTACGCTCTCAATTGCCCCCCACAATGGCGTAGAGACGAAAAACAATAAACGCCGCGACATCGACATACCCTACGCACTGTATGAGCGCCTGTGCACTTATGCAGCCCAGGAGTCGACATCACGGCGTGCAGGGAAGTCATCAGATGAAAACCCAAGACTGTTTATCAGTAATCGTGGCACTCCATTCAAATCAGATGAATTAACCAAACGCATGAGTGAGATGCGCAAGGTGCTACAGGCTCAACATGGCATCACGCTCGACCATAAATACCATGATCTACGGGCGACGTATGCCACGGAATACGGCACTCGCCTTCTCAATAGCGGCATGCCATTCAGTGACGTGTTTGCTGAAGTAAAAGCAAGACTTGGCCATGAGCAGGACAAAGATACGCTTAAATACATGCAGATAATCCAAAACCGGGAAACCAGAAAGCAAGGAGCGGCGGCTTTCGAAGCGTTCACTCAAGAGGTGCTGGGTGAGTAAGCCAGAATTAACTAAATACGAATTTTCGTTTCCCGTCGCTGGACAGGCAAGCCCGTGCTATTTCGATGTGCGATGCCTTATGTGTAAAGGCGTTCCTGTTACATTTGATAAAGCGATCATCAACCCAAGTGTTGAAGCACACATTGATGCTTTGCTTGGCTATATATCCGATCGTTCCGACGCGGCCAAGCGTAATATGTACAATCATTTCCGGCATTACCTGATATGGGCGGAGTCACACACCCAGCCCCCCTTCACTCAAGAAACCATTGACAGTTTTAACAAAGCGAGCGATAAAATTGCGCGTAAGAGGGCGCTAAACCGGTTCCATCGCATCATCAGCCTGGAGCCACCATCTGTATTGGCACCAGGAAGTAAGCAGCGCAAACATGGCAAACAGAGCTACAGTAAGCCTAAAACGCCAAAACAGCGCACCTACCCTGTCGAGCCGCCAAGCTATCACCCCGTTGAAGACCGTGACTATTTCGTTTTTACGGTGGATGGCGAGCTGAATAAGCTAATTCGTGACGTGAAGGTTGAGATGTCAACGGATGTTTTGTTTGATGCCTACAACGGTGATACCAACAACGCGGGTGGCAAAGGGAATGAAATCACCTCTTTGCGTCAGAATGACGCTGTACCTGACGTTTACCGGGAGCGTTCCGCCATAAAAACCATGCTTGAGCAAGGCAAGTTATCACTTAAATTTGCTGGACTGAACTACTGCACCAATGGTTACCGGTGCGATCAGGATGGCATGGTTAACGCTGCGTTCTGCGTGGACTGCAAATCATCCATCATTGATGAAACGATTGCTAAAAAATGGAAACGGCTGCACGAACGATGCGTCGGACACTTAGAGTTCGCCTATGACTGTGGCGACGTGTCACCGGTATCTTATGCGCACTTCACCAGCCAGATACGCGCCGCCGAACACGTCATGGGTCAGTTTGGCATGCAATACGAAAAATTTCAGGAGTTATCATGAGCGACAATATGACAGGCGAGCAACGCCTGAGGGCGGCCTTTGAACGCTTGAAAAACAACACCCCAACCATTGTACCCAAGGGGAGTAAGATCAACCCTAAAAACGTTGAGGCCGAAGCCGGCATGGGTGATGGTGCCGTTTATTACTACAAAGAGCTTGTGGCGGAAATCAAAACTTCGAAAGAAACGCAGATTGCCGAACGCCGAGCTGGCGGTGAAAAAACAGCAACGGATAAAACTAAACAGTTGCGAGAAGAACGCGATCAAATGAAGACTCAGCGGGACGCCGCGTTGAAAGCGCAGGCTGAACTGGCTTACAACTTGTTTCAGGCTTGCGACGACCCGCGTTTCATTGTTAACGCCAACAGACATTAACAGGTAAGTGGCACGGCGATAGCGAGTCGAACGCTATAGGCGAGGGGTTGGAATCCTGCCGATACCCAGTATCTTCACCGCATTGTAAATGAGGGAGCACCCCGCACCTCTGGCCGCGCTTATCTCCATTATCTGCCCATAAGTTCGCTCACAGGGCTTACAAGGTGTTTTGCTTACACAAATTGGTGCTGCGAACTGGACTCGAACCCGCGACCATTGGATTTTCAATCCAACACTCTACCAACTGAGTTACCTCGGCAAAATTCTTTATCAACGCCGTTTCAATAACGCTACCAGTGCCGGCGTTGGCACACTGGGTTTATTCATAGCGTTGGATAAACGGACCATCGTCGTTGCATCCAACTTCGTCACACCTATTTTCATTACATCACCCGCTTACTCAACGGAATTTGCTTAGCCACTCCAGGGTGACGACGTTCCACTTCGATAATCTTGGCACCATCAATACCAAAATGGTCTAGAGGTGTCTTGCCATTGGCGTAAAGACTATCGACAATATCCTTCACGGCCTTTGCATCTATAGTCATGACATTCTCCTTTAAATCTGGCGCAGGTACTAGGATTCGAACCTAGAAGGGGCTTATTAAGCTCACCCACGGTTTTGGAGACCGCTTCGCTCGCCAATGCGTACCTACTTTAACTTCACCGTAAGACTAAGCCAGCCTTACGGTTAATTTGGAACATGGTATCGGATTCGAACCGATGATAGGTTTCCCTTGCGGGTTTGCAATCCGCCGCTTTAGACCACTCAGCCAACCATGTATAAACACTATTATCAACTCACACTCTCTGGCAGTGAGCGCCACTATGTGGTGGGCGCGGAAGGATTCGAACCTTCGAAGGCGGAGCCAGAGGGATTACAAACCTCCTGCGTTGACCACTTGCATACACACCCGTAATTGGTGGGATCCGACGGTATCGAACCGTCCTCCGTGGATTTTCAATCCACTGCTAATCCATCTCAGCTAGAATCCCGAAATCTTTTCACACTCTTTGGTAGTGAGCACCATCGCATATCGTAAAATGAGGTCATGGAAGGATTCGAACCTTCACCCCACTCTCGCATGGCGGCTATTTGCACTTCGCCATCATGAAAGACGTGGTTTTATGCTTCATACCACTTAACCTAACGCACCGATGCACCGGAACCTTAGACTGCAGAAGCCATGGCCATAGAAATTGTCTCAAGTGGCGTAGAGTCGCACTCTTTCCACCAGCACCGATGATTTAACCGTTAATCACCATCTGTTCACCACCAGGCAAAGAGATAGTCAGAACTGCCTCACCCCCGATAGCATTGATGTAGCGCATTAGCTTTTCGACAGGCACATCTTGCACTCGCTTTTTTTCGAGCTTGGAGATGGCTGGCTCTTGCACATTCATCATCAATGCGACGATGGACTGTTTCACCCCTTCTTGGCGCGCTCGCACTTGGGATAAGGTTAATTCTGATGTAACGTGCGTATCATGTGAAACGCGCTGACTTAACGGTGTTGTCGCTTCATGCGACACATGCTTACTTAAACTCATTATCTTGCCCTGCTTAAAATCTACTTAATAGCTAGGCATAAAAAAACCCAGCATAGGCCGGGTCTTGTTCTGTGTTGCTCATTCATGCATACACATCACCCGGCGAGACTCTCCGAGCAATGTCGAAAAGCCTTAGTCGCTAAAGCACCAATAACAAAAAGTAAAAGCTTGCATGAAAGTCATCACAGTATTCCTAAATCAATAATTCGTTTATTAAGGCGTTGCCGCCTTATTGATGTAATACATAATAGCAGGCCCGCCTCGCTTGTCCATACAAACATGTTTCCATATTGGAAGGTATGCCTGAACCTGCTATTAGTAGGGCCTAAGTCATATGTAACGTACAAGCATCCAACCAGCCAAAGTTTTCTGCTAGTTCGTAGGCAAACGGCGCTTGACGCTTCCAGATAGATAATTTTTCAAACGCTCTGGCTGAGGCGATACACATATCTAACATTGCGGCCTTATCTTTTCCCGTAATATCTCTCATTATGCCGTACCCTCCTGTCTTTGTGCTCCCTTAAACACCGTCTTCGATTTAGCGCTTTCATTATAAAGTTTGAAATCATTATGATATCGCGCATGCTTTTGGAAAACAGGCAGGTCTTTAATTAAAGCGTACCCTTTCCCACAACGAGTAATGAAGTCGTACAGTGAATCAGACGTTTTTAATTTGATAACGTTTTTTTGCTCATCTATATCAAGGGATTTTAGTTCTATATCCGATAGCATGTGCGCCGTCACGTCGCGCAGCAAATTCTCACTGGATAACTTGTTATACAAATAACGCTGTTTAATTCTGAACTGAGTTATATTCCCGTAATCAAGTGACGCCTCAAAAGCACTTCTACACTCTCTTGGGATGCGCTCACTCAGTTTACGCCAGTACCTTGTGACCGGTAAAATTGGAGGAATAATATCTGATTTGGCTTTCCCTACCTGCTTCTCAGTTGGCAGAGTGTCACTAACGCGGGTAGTTGGAGGCGTGCTAGGGATATCCGTAGCATCATTTTTCGCTTCATCGATAGTCACAGATGCCCCCGCTTTCTCTTCCACGACCACATCACGTTCAGCGTTGGGGTTGATGGTATAAAACATCTCTTTACAGCGCGACAACCATCCTTTCTTTTCTGCTAACTGGAACATTGCAGGTGAGGTATCCACCCAGTTATCGAACGATGTTTTTCCCTTTAATGATGACAGGCAAGCATCAATATCAATATCTTTTGTTGAGTAGTTGTCGGTCATGGATTCGGACATACACTCCATAAGCCAACCATTATTTTCAGCAGCATAGTATTTAGGGCTTTTGGTAGCCTCCCACGCACGCAGTGTTGGGAAACGTTTCGAATCTTCGATGCACTCTTGCAAAGAAAACTCAGTTCTAACACCTTCCATATGGGCAGTACAGGTTTCGTACATGCCAGAACCCATGGCTGCGGTGAACGTCTCAATATCGCCGTTTTTCCATGCTTTAACGTTTTCGTACTTACGCGCCACAGCAATAACATAAGCGTTGTACTTTGATTTGCCCAACTTAGCAAAATCTGGCTTTGTCCCTGCATCATTAAGCATAAGCATGCATTTTTTCATTATGCCCTTCGCTTGCGCGGCAACATAGTATGAAGGGGAGCTTTCAAGCCACTCTTGCGCGTTCTTATAACGTTTGGCGTCTTCAATAACGGCGGATTCAGGTAAAGCTTCATACTGATGTAGCATTCTTTCAGTAAATGCAAAATACCAACGTTTCTGAACGGCCTCTTCAAAAGTCCACTTGCTCTTTTCCTTCCAGATTAATGCATCCTTGCGTTTAGAGGCCGCTTCTGAGCATGGGACAAAGTTTTTAGTGGCAGCAGCGTGTGCACTAAACTCGGCGAAGAAATCGTCCGCATCTTCAATGTCACACTCAGGTGCATCAGCAGCACTTGGTTCTAACGCCTCTTTTGGGGTGTCTTGAGCGACGTCAAGTGAGGCTGAATCAACGGTAGACTTACCCTCAAGCTCAGCTCTCTTATCCGCGCTTTGATCGGCAGGAGTATCACTTTTTTTATTCTTACTCGCTAACGCAAGCAGCGCATCACGCGGTGAGTTTCGTGCTACTCCCTGCGCGCTTTCCTCATCTTGAGAAATAGGCTTACCTGATGAGGCGTGTGGTGTATTGTGCGATGGCAATTTACTTTCGACTTGCTCATCCTCATCCATGTGTAGCGTACACAAGGGGACAATATCAAACATTTCAGCAACACTTAGGGATTCTGGGCATTTATCTCGCCAGTCATCAATTGATATATATTTCCTCGCCTCTTTAATGACAAGATCGAACACAGCAGCTTTTTGCTTGCGCTGCTTCATTTTAATTTGTTTTTTGCTACTCATTTCCACTCCGCGCTTCATGCGACATAGCTAATTTTTATTCTAGAATCATTGTAAAAACGCTGACGAATTACGCCAGCATTTCCACCAATACTTTCTCTCTCACCGCGCCCTTGGTATGACTCAGCAACACCTTGACATCACACATAGTCATCATGACTTTAAAGATAAATTGCTTACGCATCAATTTGTCCGCATGCTCATAGCCTAGCGTTTTGATAAACACAGCTGTCATGACAATAACTTTTGAAGGATTTGCATTTTTGATATATCGGTCAAATGCTTTCACGCCAAGCGTACTAAAGAAAGCTGATTCCTTAACCGTATTGACTAACATGATGAAATCTAGCACATCATTGGCATTATTGACATCTAAAGGAGTAGTTTCCTCATTGAAAAGTTCCAAATCCAATACGATTTTATCCGCATTACTAGGTGTTACCCACCCTTTCACTCGTGCGTAATACCCCCGTACCAGCAAGCATTGCACCCAGGTTGTTACAAATGCAAGGTTGCTCTTCACACCCACATCATGCTGCTCAAAAAATGTAACGACATCTTCCACCTGTGTATCAAGACGAGACGCAGTGAGGTATTTGGCAAATTCACTTGGCACAGCCATGCACTTTGGGGTGATTTTTTCTACAATGGTTAGCAGGAATGGTTTTATGGCGGGATTCGTATTCTCATTCATATAGATACTTACAATATCCATGAAAATCTCAAAAAAACGGCTGTAATCGCCCTTATTAACATAGTCAAAGCCGCAAGCTGCCTTGCATAAAACCTCCAAAGAAGTGATATCCACTTTCTCACTGAATTCACGTTCGATGACATCGCTATATTTATCTTTATTGCAATCAAGGAAAAGCCAATCTCCCCCCTGCTTACCATCACGAATTAACTTTGCGGCTAGCGTCAACTCTTTACAAAGCGCTTTGCTTTCTAGTCGTGACGACAATTTAATCACGATAGCGTTAAAGCCTAGCTGGGTAGACAACTCTTGCAATCGGGCAGCAGCATTGTCTTTGTCGCCAAAAGCATCCTCAGCAAACACCCAGATAGCGATTTCATCTTGCAGCGAAACCAAGGCATGTTGACCTAAAACGCGGGCAATGTTCTTGAGGTATGTCATGTTGTGTTGTGCGCTTTCCCCATACCCATTCCCGATAGCGCTGTTTTGGTGATAGCTAAGAAATTTATTTTCGAATATCCAGCGATGCTCATCACCCAGTGTGTTCAATGTCTCAGCTGTTATCAACGCATCATCATCTGCTTTTATTCCAGTTAAAAGAAGCGGGGATATATACGCCTCTTTTAATGAATTCACCCTTTTTAATGAATCTGCATTGCTAGGCGACGAATCAACATAAGACAGGAATTGGTTAAGTGAATAACTAGGATTGTTTTTACCCATAAAAATAGGTCGCCCCGACATTTCATTCAGAACGGCTAAGTGCAAAGCTAATATTGACTTCGTCGCTTCGTTTCTGAAAGTATGGATAACCTCTGGCAAATAACGCGAAAAACGTTCCTTCTTGATGCTTTCTAACACAATAGCCTCGCCAGGCTGATGCCCCAAAGATAAAATGGACTGGTATGTGTCACGGTACGAAGAAGGGCCAAGAAGCCCGGTAAGAACTTCCATGAAGCTAAGCGTTCCCTTAGGAAAAATGCATTGCAGTTTCTTTTCACCTAAGATTTTATCCACTTCTTTATAAATGGCGTTTTCGCGTTCAGTAATAGACATGATTTTTCCTCAATAAATCTAGGTAAATTATATCATTATGATAATTAATTGCAATCAAATTGCAGTCTATTCTTATGATGTCACGAGGGCTTTGCAGTATATGAGAAGATTTCGCGGCCGGACTTTTACATGTTAATGCAAAGCGACTCAAGTGAAAATAAACTTGCATTATTATAAAATTAGTATTATCATTATGCAACGTTATAGAGTTATGCAAACGTATAATAACTTATACCTACATAACTCACATTTGTGGTATTTTTAACAGTGCATCTTACATATAAGGATTTCACATGTTGCATAAATTAATTATTATTTCAGTATTATCGTTCCTTTTAGCTGCCTGTGGTGGGGGCGGTGGTGGCGATAGTGCAACAGGTGAAGGTTCTGCTTCAACACCCGTTACGCCAACAATTCCTAGTGATGATGAAGGTGATGATGATAACGGTGCCGAAGATGGCGGTGATGAAGATGGCGCCGACGACGCTGAACCGGCCACACTGAGTTTAACAGTCAGCTCGCAAACTGTTGCAATCGCGGAATTGAACTCACACACGATTTCATTACAAGCAAACTACACGGGTGACAGGGAATTAAGCTTCTCTGCTAATGCCTCGACATCAGTCATTATGGCCACCGTAGATGAAAACTCGCTTGTCTTATCCATTGATGACATCTCTAGCTACAACGAACAAGGCACAGTAACTGTCACGGTTAGTGATGGCGAAGTGCAAGACTCGCAAGTCATCACGGTAGCAATGCAGAACACTTCACTGTTAGAAGACATCAGCGATATTGAATCTTTCATAGTGAGTTTATCTACTTATTATGCAGCAGATATCTCTGTGCAAAATGTACTGACCTACTACTATGAGATTGCAGCCTTGCTAGGTGAGGTAACCCCAACTGAGGCGAGCAGCGAACTCATGCTACTAAGTACGGAATTAACTGACTTACAATTTGATAATGCGGATGCACTGTTTGAAATCAGCGTTGAGCTTAGTGATGCAGTAACAAACCAGACGGTTACAGAGCTAGATGTCACAACATGGTTCTCTGAGGTTTACGATATTAACAGTGCGTATGCTCAATCGGCCTCTGACGCGATTGAGCAAGCGCGTGGCGCAACATCTAATACGGTACCTTCCATCCCATTAGACACGGTGTATACCACTGGTGAAGTAAGTTTATTTATCGGTAACCCTGATTTAGGTGAATACAGTGAAGGTTCGTTCTTTTTCGCACCGACTTACAATTATTTACAAGAGTTAACTGAAAGTAGTTCTGCGGTTTGCGCAACACTTATCGATGGCGAAGTTTAGGAGAAACACATGAAAACGCAATCAAACACCTTATTATCTCGTAGCGTTCTTTTCGCATTAAGCCTATCGATCCCAACCATGGTAAGTGCAGAACAAGTAAAACTCATTGCCACACCAAAGGGCGCAGTGTTTTCTACTGACATGGTACAGCAAAAACGAAGCGGCTCACTTGAAGCTGACATTCAGCCACAAAAATACACGGTAGATGCCAGTGAAGCAGAAGCAACCATTGATGAGTTGATGGCAACAGGCGAATACATCTCTGTAGAATATGATGCGCCTATTGCGCCACCTGGCTTCATGGTGCCACTACAGTTCAATGCAAGCATTGAGAGTGCTGAGAGCACCGTGTCTGAACAGTCTCGTGAGTTTGATGGCTCAGTGCCGAATGACCCGTTATTCTACATCCAATACAACTGGGAAGACCGCTCTGAATCAACGCCTACAGGCATGGGGTTTACCCGTGCATGGAATCTTGTTGAATCAAAAGAACGTGTGGTAATGGCCTTCGTCGATGGTGGTTATGGTGCAGAGGGTTACAGTGCTGACTTCACTCCTATTGAGTCAGTGTCAACGATCTACTTAGATAACGTTGAACGTAATGGTGTCATCTTAAATTCAAGACCTGGCGATAGCGCATACTCCACTGATGAAGAGATGTCATGTGAAAAAAGCCATGGTCTCGGCGTAGCTGGAATTGCAACAGCCAACACCAACAATGATAATCAAATTGCAGGTATTGCTGACAATGCTTACGTAGACACTATCGTCATCCAAGCGACCTTATGTGACACCGGATTGATGAGTGAAATGGCTAATGGTATTCGCCTAGCCGCTGGTGGAACAGTAGAAGGTATTGAACCGCTATCCACCAAAGCTGACATCATTAACGTTTCGCTTAGTTCACCAGTAGCGTGTTCAACGTACGTTCAATCTGCGATTGATTTTGCAATTTCACAAGGCTCAGCGGTGGTGGTAGCCGCAGGGAATAGTAACGCTCCAGCAAGCGATTATTCGCCAGCAAACTGTGAAGGGGTTATTACTGTAGGTGGTGGTACTGATATTGATACTGACTTAGTAAGCTACTCTAACTACGGCAGCATGTTAGATATTGTTGCACGGGCTGACTCACTTGTTTCTTTAACTGTTAATGACGAAAGCTCTGATTCAGCCACGTATGGTGCGGGCATGTGGTCGGGAACGTCTTTCGCGTCACCTCAGGTTGCAGCAACGCTGGCTATGGCTAAAACAACATCGCCTAGCATGAGCTATGATGACATGCTTTCACTACTCCAGCTAACAGCAACACCTATGTCTGGTGATAAATGCACATCAGTAGGCTGTGATGAAGGCTTGATGAATGCAGGGCGCTTCATGCTAGCCGTGCTTGGCATTGAAAATGGTGATGCAGGCGTTATTACATCATCACTAGGTGAAGGTGAACTATGTAATCCAGAGCTTTACACCATGATTGATGCTGTTAAGGCGCGATTATGTGAGAGCACAACGGTAACGCTAAGTAACTTCGTTGCCCCTGAGCATGAAGATGTGACGGTTCGCTTCATGGCGTCACCTGCTTTAGAAACACTAACCGCTAACAATGGCCAAATCTTATACGAAGGTGAAGAACTGACGTTCCCAATCAGCGATATTGAATTGGAAGATGTAAGCTACGGTTACCAGTTATGCCACTCAGGTGAGTGTGAAGAAACTATCTTCCCTGTGAAGGTTGATACGGAAGCCTTAGCACTGTGTGACTAAGCATCAGGAGTAATATTATGAGCCACATCATTACGCAAGAGGTCATCGTTTATTCTATCGAAGAAGATAGCGGCACAGGCTGCCACACACTTCGCTACGGTAATGAACACCTCTGCGTGATGTTAGCTCTTAAAACCCCAATACCGGTTTGCTCAGGCGACCGGTTAACTGTTTTGTATGATGGCCAACAACCGGTTGTGATCATCACCGCTGATGGTGACAAACACTTCGTCGGTGCCAGCCAACTAGAACCCTTCTACGCAGCTCCTCTCAGCGAGCAGTCTAAAAACAACGTCCGTTTCCGCGATGCTCTTCGCTTCGTTATGACATCGGGCATGCTTTACATCCTGGCGATACTGCTTGTATCAGGTTTGGTGTATTTGGCGACCTATATGGCGATGCGGGATAGCGCGCATTTATTCGCCTCTCTGGCCAGCATCGTTGCAGCTGGGGTTGTGGGAAATGTGAAGCGTAAAAACAATGCCACGCTTTGCGACAGCACGCTTACGTACCTTATTGATGGACGCAACAGACTAACGCGCAAGGTTCTATTCCCTGCCCCTTTAGCGATAAGCGCGTTAATGCTATTGAGTAGCATTATAACGTTACCTGCAAGCGTATTAGTTATGTTATTGGTTAGCGTGGCCGTAGTGACTGTCTTGGCATCCGCAATCATGGTGATGCGCTGCGAGCAGCCAGAGATGTTACTTGATATGCCTAGTGCGTATGCTCACCTTTTCTGGGAAGCAAACGCACCGGCGCACTAAGGGCGTTATTAAAGGCTAGGAAGGTCTAGGAAGGTCTTTCTGGGTGAATATCGCTTTATCTTTTCCACATCCACTCACAATGGTAATGATTTGCGCATCAGCTCGGCAAATATACGCATCGCCTGGTTCGCGATCAGATAGGTATCGTGCTACAGCCGGTGAGCCGATAAATTGGCTAAAGCTGCATTCGAGTGAATAAAGGCTAGGGCCATACTCAGGTGGTTGCTGAAGCTTTATCCACGCCTGAACACGCTTAACCATGTCTGAACTAAGTACCAACCCTAATTCTTGATAAGCGGTTGAAAAAACCTCAACAATTTCAGGTTCTGTTAAATCCGCGCTCCCCTCACCAAGGAGCACAGCGGTGCATTCTTTATTGGTGATGAAGTCATGGAATATTAGTTCGTTAATTTCACTTAGCGAACGAAGAGGCGTGTTATTTACACATCCGGTCATAGCAATCTCCTTTAGAATGGAGAGTACAACACGGAGTTATCATTTTGCAATAATGGGCCTAGGTTGCTGCGGAGGTCAGTAAGCCACAGCCACCTTCGAACTTAAAGTGAAGTTCGCGTCCCTCAAAGGCTATTTTAACACCAGGTATTTTCGCTATTTTCGCCATGGCTCTTGCATCAAATTTGTATTCAACATTCGGGAACTCAACCCAAACTGGCTTTTCAAACGACCTCTGCCCATGACAGGTTTGACAGGTGACATCGTAGGTATTGAAATCATTGGATATTTCGACCGCCCCTTGCCCTTCACATTCCTCACACGGCGTGATCTCAGGCTCAGGTATGTGAATGTTTTCCCACGGCAAGTAACGCTTCGGCCGATTAGCATACTTTTCCCTAAGCACCTTTGTCACATTATCGACTTTATTGGGTTCGCCCAAGTCGCTCTCAACAAAAATAGCTACGTGGCCATCTGTGGCACACAAGTTATCGTCTACACGGAAAGGAGCATGCAAATGACTTCTTGCATCCTCTGGTTTGGCGACGAACATGAACAAAATCTTTTGTAGAAGTTCAGGTAGCTGTGTGTAATCGTCGTGCATTACGCTGCGTCCTTGTATATTGGGAGGTAATAAGCGCCATCGCGCTTCTCAATATTTAACTTTTTGGCCATGTCGTCGTAAATTTCATTCACCTTTTCAGGACTGGGGTATTTATTCAAAATCTTCTCGAACGTATTATTATTCAGCCCCCGCGTGTTCTTAATAAAGCGGCAAATTTCAAACCATTCATCTTCTGTTAGGTCGTGTTGAGTCATCCCCCACGATTTAAAGAGTAGTTTGCCATCCTTCATGTGAGCGTACCGCACTAACCGCTGCAACTTTTGGCATCGACTTTTATGGTCAAACCTAAAGTACAAACCGACAATGCCAGTGCTTGTGGCGCGAGTAAGTACTCTATTTCGAAAATAGTAGGTTTGCTTGCCGAGCAGCTCATCTTCTTTAGCTTTAGCCAGTTCGTACGCTTTCTCTTTTGTGTAGTGATTCAACGAGTAGTATTTTTGGCGAAGCTTACCATTCACGGACACCGCAACACGATATCCAACAAACTGCCCACCATGTTCACCATAATCATAAAAGGCCAACAATGTTCATATCTCCAATCGGTTTTCGCACTTTGGCGTTCCACTCCCACTAACATCAACCAGAACAACGTAGTTAGTTTAGCAGCCATGCTTTGCATTTACAGCGCATCTTTTGTTTATCTAATGCAGCACTGCCTTTGAAAACGCTGGATTGATGTATATATCATCAAATCTAACAAAAGACTGAGCGATGTATTCCCACATCATATCTACGCAAAGCCAGCGGCGGCTATTCTGTTCAGCAGCTTGCCCTGTTGTCATGGTGCCACCAAAAGGATCTACGACTAGGTCGCCATCCCTTGATAGAAACTTCACAAGAAAATCAGCCAGTGTCAGGGGCATTTTTGCGCTGTGCGCTGGCCATCCATTCTCTTTGGCATACTGACTTACTTTTCGTCCAGAGCTGCATACATTATGGAATGTCAGGACGTTTTTAGGGATTTTCCCCTCGGTGGCATTCGAAAAGGCCCCGGCACGCTTAATGTACGCCCCGTCACCGTTCACTTGACGTCTTTTTTGACCACCTGATTCAATGAAGCGTTGATGTGCCTCAGAGTGCGGCTGGAGAACGCGGCGGTTATCAGCGATGCATTTATTCGGGTTATTACAAAACCAGAGAACCGGTTCAAACCCAGCATTTAACTGCATTCGTTTTTTCGAAGCCCATGCGATAGGCCCTGGGATTTTGTTGGGGCAAGACCATACGAGTCTATCCATCAAACTTAAACCAAGCCTATCTTCAATCGCTATCACAAGACGTTCCACATAAGTTGAGCGAGCTGGCGTGCCTTGTGTAAAAATGTCATTACCAATGTTCAGGGCTATATTTCCGCCATCATAGAGCTTTTCCACGATAGGACTCAACGCATCACAGATAAAATCGATGTAGTCCTGAATCTCTTTGTGGTTGCCATAGGCACGCGGTTGGTTAAGTGGATATGGTGGCGAGGTCAATGCTAAATGGATAGGTTCATTGGTCAATATACGTGAGAAAACGGTTTGCGACTTTGCCCATATAGCTACACCGAGCGAGGTAGACGCAGCGACCATATGCTGGCTCGCTTCAATACTATGTAGCTCCACTCTTTTTTGCTTAGTGAGCGTCCAGTGACCGCGAGAAACTTTCTCAATCGCACCTTGTAACTTAAGATCTTGCATCGCCCATCTTATTTTACGATGAAGTACGTTACGTAAAACTCCACTCTTACCCACCGGCGTGACATCACCGGGCACCCCTAATGCGCTTTCAACGTGGCGATACACCATACTGTTACTAACCCTGTCATCAGTCGATGCATTTTGGTAACAATCAACTATGGCAGTTTCAAGCAAGTTAAGTTGCTGCATAACCTGGCTCCGTAAAATGTTAGGCTTTCACCGCCCTGAATGAGCGGTGATTAAGAGGAAGTTGAAATTCGGCCTAAACCGAGACTGACCATCTCACTAAGGCTTCATGTGAAGTCCCAAGTTCGTAGTAATTGGCCGTCACCACCTCAGGCTCAGAGTTGATATCAACGGTGATTTGTTCCAAGTTGTGGTCAACGTAGGCGTTGGCGATGATCACGTGATCATCTTTATGGAAAACACTAATACTTTCATTGTTGCTGGTAAGGGACTTTTCGACGGAAAATTCGTATTCAATCCCATCTACTGCAACAAGGGTTCTTTCACTTACTACTGACATAATTATCTCCTCAACTTTAGAGTCTGTATATTATCATTTTGATAGTTATTTGCAAGCACGTTATACGTCATGCCTGCTTTAAATTTTCACCGAAAGGCTCGAAAATACTGGCAAATTCAAGGTGATTGCACTATGATATCAGGCGTCACAAAAAGGCGCCTGCAAACGAGTTGCATGGCTTCATGTGCCCAGCCCTATCAAGCTGTCCGCTCATACCTCCTTACCGGAGATGGTCAATTGATACACCACTTATTCACCGCTAAGAACGTTTGCTTTCATTTTTCTATGAATAGCAAGATGTGATTAACGTATGAGCCACAACACTTGCATAATATAGAGAACTTTTATGAAGAAAGTAGAAGACATCAAAACACAACTATCTAATGACCTAGATAACTTCAAAAACACATTTAAACGCTTGCTGAAAACGAATGTCAAAACACGGCACGCCTACGACCTGATGGCCGTTGCTAGAGGGTTTAAAGATTACAGCACAGCCAAAGGGCTTGATAATGCATTCCAGTACAGTATCAGGGCGAATCTTGGCGTTAAAGGGGAAAGCTTTTGGGTGACGAAAGCACTTGGCCAGCACGACAGTGATCTTTCAGCCGCAGTGGCAGCCAAAAAGCTTCTTGAAACATGTAATGAGCCACTTTTATGGGTGTTATATAATGGCAGCCGTCCAACACGTCACACATTCAATACACAACCTCGCACGTCTGGATTTCATATGCAAATCACAGTGAGGGCCAATAGCAAAAGTGAAGCCGTTGCCATGGCCGCAGAGGGGATGAGTGAAATGACTAAGCATTGCGTCGGAAAGACTGTGACGTATTCCAAGCATGAAAAGTTAAACATAACTACCTCTGGAAAGGCTGTAAATGCAGGTTATTTGGGAGAGCGCAAGGTACACTTTGAAGAAGCGGTTCGTCATGCCATTATTGATATTGATGGCGTGGTAGACCAAAGCGCATTCGCCAATCTAAAAGATGACTTTTCATCTTACATGAATGGCAATAAGCTGAGAGGCACTTTGCGCCACCCCATTGGCGATACGCTCTACTTCTGCCAGTCAATGACAGATAACGATATTGAACAAGCCATATCGGATGGTGGTTCGCACAAACGGTTCATCATGGTCCCTAGTCGCACCCGCCGATCACTAAAACCGTTTATTGGCAATATCGCTGACTGCATGCACTTTGCAAAAGACAACCCAAATTATATATTCAATGCATATCGCGTAGTGGATGAGTGCAACATAATATAACCAACCTTTTCATATTTATTATATAACAACATTATATAGTTGTTGATATTATAAATTTTCCCTTTATAATCAGCCTTCCTTGCAGTTCGCAAGGAAAGCTAAATAATTTCATTAAGGATTTTTCATGAAGAACTCTACCAAATTACTCGTTGCAGCTTCGCTTTTAAGCGCGTCTTCTTTTGCCTCAGCGAATTTGACTGCCAGTGCCGGTTATTCGAACATAGGTGATCAGGATGTAGATCTTGGCGTTGTTTACGCAAGCGCAGGTTACGAATTCACTAACGGCGATGTCACGTTCATGCCTGAATTGCGTATTGGTACCGGCGTGAGTGATGAAACCTTTTACGGTGTAGATATCGAAGTAGAATCATTATTCTCTGCAAGCCTTCGCGCACAATACAATGTCACTCCCAGCTTTTCAGTATTCTTGCAGCCTAGCTACTCACGCCTTGAGGTAGAAGCTAGCGCTGGCGGTTATAGCGAATCAGACCACTCATGGGAATTTGGTATTGGCGGCGGAGCAAGCCTAGACGTATCAGACAACGTTTCTCTTGAAGCGCTTTACGAAGATTATGATGGAACCGACGTTGTTTCTGTTGGCGTGCGATACGCTTTCTAATAACAACACCTGGTGCACGAAAAAGCCGCTTTTGTTAGCGGCTTTTTTGTATGCAACGATAAATGCGACAAAATTATTGTCGCCACATCGCCCGTCAATCTTTAAAGAATATTTTCAGCCTTCGGTGCTGGGGATAAGCGTCAGCATTGTGTGTCGTTTCATAACTACCAGTGAAAAACGACAACACCCACAACACGAACACTTCTCGCTTTGTATACGGAAAGAAAATCAAACCATCTGACACTTTTTCAGTTCTCAAAATACCTACCCCCTATTGCAACCTTTCGGGATAACCCAGCTTTTCTTAAGCGTTCGTGACTTCACTTCATCCGCCACATCAAATCTAAAGTTGGTTAGCCTATGAATATTATCTATCGAGGTCAGGTAATTATCTATCTTTGATTTTTTTGCGGTGAAGTCATTGGGCACTATCCACGCAATCGCATCGCCATTATCTTGTCTCACAATAATCTTGTAGAATGCATCTGGCGTGATAACGCCGTGCGACCGCACAAAGTGATCGTTGCTGGTGTCATTACCCCAAATAGCACCACCGTAAACAGTGATATCAGTAATGTCGCGATAACACTCAGAAATGTATTCCGTTTGATACCAAGCGCCAGTGTTCATGGTGCCAGTTTGCGGTAAAATGTTTGTCATGTAGTTTGACTCATAAATACCACGGCGATCATTATCAAGGTGATTAGCGGGTGCTTGATGCCCCCTATGCCACATCTGGCCATACTTTCTATATGTATCGCCGCTTTTCTGCTGACAACGAGAAGGCACCTTTTTATCAAGGTCAAAATCATCCCGACGAGGATAGTTCGCCGTGTCTTTTGTTAGCACGTAAGAAAAGTGCTCTGGGCCTCGCTTGTCACAATTCAACCAGATATCGAATCCACTGTATTTTATACGCAAGAACTCATCATTTATGGTTGCGTTCTTTGGCCAATCCCCTTTGTAAGGAACATTGTTCGCATATTGAGGTGGCGGCAGCACCTTTGATTCAGCTTGCGGTGTTACACGCTGATGACTACCTGTATTAGTGTAACCTCTTGGTAATCGAGCACCTTTGGTTTTAAGGCACTCCTTAAGTGAGTTAAACGGGGTGAAATTAGAGGTTTTGTCATAGTATGAAGAGTCTGGGGCATGACAAATACCTGATGATGATTTTTTGATAACAACCGCATGCGACGTAAAACTTGCGGCAAAAAGAACAACAGCTAAAAACAATCTACGTTTCATTTTTAAATTTCCCTAGTGACTATATAGCCAATTTTATCATAATGAGAAAATATATCCACTTAATTGGGTAGTTAATCTCGCTATCCGCTATGATGCTTGTAAGTAAAATGGAAAAGCATAAACAGGGATAAACGATGACATCATTTTCGACGATGGCAGAGCGCAACACGTTTGCATCTGCAGCCTTTGACTACATCCGTTTTATTGCTGCAGTTGCCGTTATGTTAGGGCATGGTGTTAGTCGTTTCTTCGGGCCCTTCCCTGACGATCCTTCAGCATCTTCTGCTGAAATCCTATTTCACCTATTTCTAAGTGGGTATGGTTCACCTGCAGTGATGGTGTTTTTTGTTTTAAGCGGCTTCTTTATCGGCCAGTCCGTCATTCGTCAGATGTTCATTGGGCAATTTCACTTCCGGCACTATATGACAAGGCGTATCGTTCGCTTATGGATTGTTCTTGTCCCGGCGCTACTGATAACTTACCTATTAGACACCCTTGGTATGCACTTCTTTTCTACTGATGATATATACCAAGCAGACAGTATCTTCGCTTCTATCAACCCAGACAATCTTACGCCTGGCGTATTTATATCAAACCTATTCTTCCTGCAGACCATCACCACAGGAACGTTAGGCTCTAATGAGGCCCTATGGAGCCTCTCCAACGAGTTCTGGTACTATCTATTATTCCCATTGATTGCTGTGACATTCATTGGCAGACGCGGCCTTAAAGTGAACATTCTTAGTTTCACGTTCGCAGCCTTAATTCTGTTGTTTGTTGGCCGGGATATATCAACCTTATTTTTCGTTTGGCTCATGGGGGTGGGGCTGTTGTTCAGGCCATCAAGCCCTTCTTTCTCACGTAACCACAAGGTCTGGTTAGTGCTTAGCTTCATCACCTTTATTGCATCATTATTTTACGTGCGGGTATCAGGAGATATCACTGATTTGAATGCTGAGCGCTACATTGTCGGGACAACGTTTACGCTATTTTGCTTCGCTCTACTTAACAGTAGCAGACAGGTTCGGGCAGACAAGGCACACATAATGCGCGCCTCTCGCCTTGCGAGCTTCTCTTATACGCTTTACTTAATACACCTACCCATCATCGTCATTGCACGCGCGGCGCTAAATGATGGTGATGGTTATTTCATCTTTGGATTACAGAACGTGATGATCTTTGCTGGGGTGATTCTAGGAACGATGATGATGGCTTATGGTGTAGCCTCATTGACTGAGCACCACACGCATAAAATTTATCGGCGACTGGGCGTTTGAGGGACGAGCAAATTCTAACTGTTATTCACTTGGCTTATATTCTTTTCTATAATTTCAAACTGCACAACCCATGAATAGTTGCCGGTATCTTCTGACTTCTCAATTCCAACATGCGTTACTAATAGCGTAAGACGTGATAATGCTTTACGCATGTGGACACTAGGACTCCAGGTTGCACCATCAATATCAGCACCATCGACCACCGCACGATGCTTATATATCACATACTGGTGTTCATCTTGACTATCATCAATATACAACGTCCTATCATCTGGATGCTCTGCATCTTCTTCTTCATACCGTCCCATACAAAACGTTTCTCTCACCCAAATAAGGTCACCCTGTTTTATTGGTGATTTCGCTGAGACAAGGTTCTGTTCGGTTTGCTGAACATCAACCCCCTTACCACACGCCCACTTTTTACCGTTCTTATCGCTAAAACGAAAGCCTGATAAGTCGGAGTAGTCCACAGGGAATTTGACCGGAACACGCACCACGCGTCCACCATTGAAGAGATCGCTAATCATGCTTTGCGTAAACAGCATTGGGAGGGTATTAGGCATGCGGTTCAGCCTTACTCGCGCTGCTATCAACCGTAGGGAACATGAGTTGCCCAATTCTTAGGGATAGTGGCATAAGTACGACAAACATCGCAAATATCATCGCGGGAGTTTCCAATACGCCAAAGTAGAGGCCAGCGCCAATTACTGCCATTAGCAGGACAAGCAGCAGCGTCGACACTAGCATTTTGAGGTAAGTCCCCTCGCGAGTTCCAAATAGTATATCTGCCATGTTTTATCCTTTATCTATATCAGGATGATAGTCATCTGGATTGATGGCCTTATCACCTTTTTCTTTTGTTTTCCCAAGACCATCACAGGCTCCACAGGATGGACTACCAAAACTATCATAAACACCACTGCCATTACATGCGACACAGGGTTTCAGTACCCAACCATACGAAAGCAGGTAGTATTCCCGCTTCCGTATGGCTTTTCTTCGGTAAAATTCACTCATATTATAGTCAGGCTTTTTCTAAAATTTTGATTTTCCGAGTGCGGGACGTCATTTCTATAATAAACAAAACCTATCTGCGGTTTTCAACCATTCATTGGCTTGGTGTGAGGTTACACCATGTGACATGACCCCACCGATAGACGATGCAATGTAATTGTTCGCCTGAGGGCATTTATCAGCAACGTCTTTCAACATTCTTCCGTATTCACTAACCATGGTCAGCTCAACGTCACTCGCGTCTTCCATGGCGTAATCATCAAGAGAGGCGAGTACCTCTTCAAAAGAGCGGCGTTCCACCCCAACACGGTCTGCTACGGCTACGGCTTGCACTTCCATATTACCGCGCCCTACTCTTTCCATACGTTCAACCACACTGTCTGCAATAGACAAGTCTGACATTGAAATGACACTGACGGCGAGCGCCCCAAAAACCATCATCGTTAAGTAGTATTTCATTATAGATTCCTCAATCAATTTGAGTATCTATTGTGCCTTACATTTTATCATTTTGCAAGTTTTATTCATCTATCAAGATTGAATTTAGGGGTGGGTTTAATACTTTCGCCTTTAACAATTTGTCGTTTAGGGGTGGGAACATTGATATGTAGACGCATGTTAGCTTCAACCAACTTTTGCAAATCTTTGGAGACGCCATACTCTTTGGCTAATGCCGGAAATTGTTGCAAGTGGTCTCTTGTTGACTGGATGATATTATTCACAGCCTGCTTTGACAGGTCGCAATACAGTCCAAAAGTCACAAAGTCATCGTAGGTAAAACCATCTCGCTTACCATTAAGGTTAATTTGATGTGTTTTTGTCCATCGACCTAATGGATCATACGAATAGGTTAAATCGAACCCTCGAGACAAGCGCCAATTGCCTTGCTTATCCATGATAAAACCTGTGTTCTTAGTGTGGTCGTCTTGGTTGCGTGCCAACACGTTAAATACCGCACGTCTGAATACCTCTTTGACATCTTCTTGCGGCAATTTCAAGTTGCGACAAACTTGTATTATTTGCTCGTAACTATACGCACCGGTTACATCGCGGTGGGCATCCGCAATCCCCGCCCATGAAACATAATGCTGGCGTTCTATACGGTGACCTTTCTTGATACGGTCAAATCGTTCTATCATGAAATGGAAATCCTCTCCCTCCTCCACGAAATCGACTTTAGGCACATCGATCCCAATCTTGTCAGCCAAGCCCATGTAAATGTACTCTACACGTGTTAAGCCCTTAGGGTCGACACCATCTAAGTCGCGGTTACCCTCAGCATCGAATTTCATTAACCAATGTGATAATTCAGGATCGGTGCCTTTAGAACCATCAAAAAAGGCGCCTGTTTCATCTCTGGACACTAATGCTTTTGCTCTGGCACCACCCGCACTAGAGCCTACTCTTATCAACTTAATGGCGGCACCGGTATTGTCCGCTTTCATCAAGTCAACTGAGGCTTTATGTGAACGTGACGTTACCCACGACGCTAACTTAGACAGAGACTTTACATCAAGGCTGCTTTGCTCTGTGGTCTCGAACGCTTCGCCAGGGTGATAGGTTAAAGCGCCCATGCTTCTATCGCCGATATATAGCAATCTATCAAGTGGTGTGACCGACTTTGGGTTAAGTCCTTTTTGAGCGGCATAAATATCGATAAGCTGATCACCAAATTTATCTGGCAAGGAGTCAGCAAACACGCCGGGCAAACCTTTAAACGTGCGTTCGCTCGTATCCCTAAACTGATAGACCCCTTTTGGGTTAGGCATCCGCAATGGGGAGATGGAGAATGGGGCGTCATTGTATTGGAACGCCGCAACACCCGTATCATCAACATAGCCTAGATGACCAATTGTGGTTCCCCACAACTTAACTTCAACAATTTTCGACATGGCTTATTTACTCTTCATCGTCCTTCCAGATGACCTTCTTTTCTATCTTTTGCTTGGCGTAGACCCGTTTAGCAGGTGGTTTCTTATTAACCACCACCAGCTGTTCCGGTAACGCCAGTAAGCTTTCCAGCTTATCCTCAGCGCCAAGGCCGCGTAGAATTTTGATGAAATTCGATAGGGATATATTCTCACCGCGCTTGAATTTGTATAGCGCGCTTTTTGCTACACCACCGCGAGCAATCACATCTTCGTCTCTTAAAGACTGATTTACGCGGTATGCATCATAGTGTTCGGCCATGGTGGCAATCAATTGCTGAATGGATTTTAAACTCATTTAAAGTCTCTTTTAGCAAACCTTGCGGGCATTATAGCCCATTAAGGTATCATAAAGCAAACATTGGCTACTCTGATGCAGTTTCACCCATCTCTACAACGCACATCAAAATGTCCCCATGCCTGAGGCGTATACATTTATCACTTGAATTCCAGCCGCATCCTTGGAAAGTTCACACTGGTAGTTTGGCTTATCTGAAAAGCTGATCATGTTCTTAACGATATTGATAGTGTACATGTTGTTATTATGATCATACCCCATCACCTCCTCAACATGACTGATAGTGTTTTTTTCGCGTTTGGTCTCATCCTTTAGTATAGCGGCACGACAATCGGTCAGCACATCAGCATGCGCTCCACCTGACACGATTGCGCCAAGCAAGATAACACTTCCAAGTTTTTTTAATCCACGCATACGAAAACTCCTGATAAAGAATAAAGTGGGTTGCATTAATCCTATCAGGCAAGGACATAATTTCTGATTTCGCATCTGTGAATCATCACTTTCAATCCCTTTCGCTCTTCACTGTGCTCAATCGATGGCTTTTTTCGTTATCACGCTAACATGTGAATACCCAAGAAAAAGGAGTTCGGCATGAAGCTAAACACACTTAATAATGGAAGGCGCACAGCGCTTATTCACAAAATTAAAAAATCCCCTTATTTGGAAGAGTTGGTATCTCGCCTTCAAAGAGATGAGAAAGCGTGGAAGTTTTTAGACGCTGTTGGCTTGGTCAACCATGCTGGATATGTAAACGTGACACTGGCCGGTGAAAAGCTAGGCTTCAACAGTTCTTACTTTGCAGCAAAGGCAAGAAGCTTAATTGCAGAGCTTCGCATACCTGATGCGCACATTATCACTTACAAGTTAGGCCGCAACCTGACGTATTACATCAAGAAGCTTTCAGCTGCAAAAATTATTGAGCGGGTGGTTAGAGCTCAGATGGTCGCCGGTTATGGCATTAATGACGCCCCGCATGAAACAATGAATACCGATGGCACTATCAACCCTATTTATCACTGCTGGGCTGATATCCTTGAGCGCTGCCAGAAAACAAGAACCCATGAGAGAAGGCCTAAATACAAAAACTGCACGATAGCGGTAGATTGACATCCTCCCCCACCTAGCTTCGCTTATTTCGGTGGGGGATTCCCATTACTTGGGCGCACGTTAAATTACTTTAACGGCAAGTTCCTGTTGCTGGCGGCATTACTGCACCACTCACTTCACAGGCTAACAAGCGATGTCCTCGCTCTAAAACATTTAAAGAGCCAACAACGTCAGCATTGTTGGTGTAGTCGCACTCTACACACTTAAAGTATGCTTGAGTTTGACGATTATCTTTTGATACATGACCACAGCAAGGGCATGTTTGACTTGTATATTGAGCGGGTACAGCAACAACCAAGCCACCATTCCAAAGCTGCTTATACTCAAGCTGGCGACGAAATTCATGCCATCCTTGGTCGAGAATAGACTTATTTAGTCCAGACTTCGCCTTTACGCTCTTGCCGTGTTGGTCTGCATTACCTTTTGATGATTTAGACATATTGGATACACGTAAATCTTCTATCGCTATCATTGCGTGATTATTGCTGATTTGATTAGAAGCTTTGTGTAAAAAGTCTTTTCTACAATTGGATATGCGAGTGTGAATTTTTTGGATCTTAGATTTTTGCTTTTGCCAGTTTGATGAAAACTTAACTTTCTTGGATAGTTTTCTTTGCTCAATAGCTAAGCGATTTTCGTGCTTACGAAAAGCATTCAAAGGCTTTAAGTGTGAGCCGTCTGAAAGGGTAACGAATTTAGCGATACCCATATCAACACCAACGGCAGAGATTGAGCCGTGCTTAGGCTCTGAAACCTCTTGCTCTACCTGAAACGATACATACCAATGACCAGATTTAAAGCTGACGGTGCAGTTTTTGACAGTACCTTGAACATCTTGAGACTTACGAAAATTAACCCATCCCAATTTGCTTGGTAACTTCACTCGCTTGCCGTCTAGCTGACAATACTTATTGAAGTTAACAAAGCGAATCGAATCTTGGTTTTTGCCTTTCTTTTTAAATCTTGGTTTTTCTGCCTTGAGTGATTTATCAAAGCAACGCATCCACGCACCATGCAAGTCTTTAAGTTTTTGCTGCAAGTTATCCGTGTAAGCTTCTTTCAGCCAAGATAGATCGTAGCCTTTCTTCCATTGGGTTACTAATTTACACAGTTCTGCATAGCTTGGAACTTTCTCACCATCATCAATCTTACTCAAACAGTGACGTAAACCATTGTTCCACACAAACCGAGCATGACCACAAAGCACAGCAAGCCTAGCTACCTGATCGGCAGTAGGCTCTAATCTGAATTTGTAAGCTTTGCGTATTAAAATGACAATCAGTGTGAATTGAAGTATTCTATTATAATAATGGAACAAGGCTAAAAAGGCAATATCAGTGTGTAAATATAATAAGGGTAGGCATAGTTGTTATTCCATGCACTTACATATCGTGTTTATTACGAAATATAGGCGTAAGGTTTTTGGGGAGCTTCACTTACAAAGCTTAGAGGCGACTTTTAAGGAATTGTGCAAAGGGTTTGATGCAGAACTTAAGGAGTTTAACGGGGAGGGGGATCACGTTCACTTGTTGATATCTACCTCGCCAAAAACCCCAAGCGTAGCCAAGCTAGTTAACTCCTTAAAGGCAACTAGCTCACGTAGATTACGCAGGGAATTTAATGATATTGCTGGCGCGTTCGGCAAGAATGTTCTTTGGAGTCGTAGCTACTTCGCAGGAACGTGCGGAGGTGCGCCATTAACAGTGATTAAGCAGTATATCCAACAACAGGATAGGCCACATTAAAACGCTTCGCATCTTTGGCTATTCCCCACCCTCCTCCTTCGGAGGGTGCTCCCTAGCCGATTTTGGGTGGGCAACAAAAAACCAAGCATTGCTTGGTTTTTTTGTGCCTGTGACTCAATAAGCTCAGCAATTAAATATAAACGAGTCTCTATCACTCACGGGCTTTAGTCCACGCTGTTCAATATCACTTTCTGACACATCGCCGGTCATATGATAACACCACGTTCTTCGAAGAATTGCAGCACTGTAAGCAGATTCCATCTTAGCCAGGCATTTGTCAGGGCAGTTAGCCTCAAATGACATGTCGTGGAATACCAATTCACCTCTACCTGCAAAACGCGTCACTACGTCTGCATTAGGCTCTGTACAGCCGGTATAAAGAAAATGCCTTGGCAATACGACACCCAAGGTAATAGTGTCAGATTGTGGTGGGTTCTTAAATACGCTGAATCGCAAACCATCAAAGTAAAAATAGGTTGATACACTCACCACTTTAAATACATCACGGAAGCGACGTCCGTCATCGGCCAAGACGTTCGCAAAATGGTGGTCAAACTGTGAGACTAGGTCAGCGGGCAGAAACAACGTCATGGTTTGAGTTGCATTGGGGGCAGCATCAAAAAACAAGTATTCTAGATCTACAAGGTAGCTGGGGTTGTTATGTGCAATGAATACAGCTGCTGGTGGTTCTTGATAGTAACTGTGAAATTTACCATAAGCACTGTCACCATAATCTAAAACCAAATGTTTGTTGTCACTTAAGGTCAACACTGCACTGCTATCACCTAACGTTGGATAGTGAGCGTCCTTGTGCTTTAAAAAACGAATACGCATACCGCAATCATCCCTGCAATTATTGTCGAAAAAAGTATGTGATTCAATCTATCACAAGGTCAGATTTTTCCCGTTTTACGCGGCGTATTTCTGTACTTTTACAATAATTGAGTTTGATGATGTGAGGGTTCAAATGAAAAAGCAGCACGAGTAATGCTGCCTACTATGTTGGGTGAGTTTAGTTCATCACCTTGCGAGCCTTAATTACCAAATCCTTCCCTTCACCTTTAACGTACCCCCCAATGTACGTGAACCCTTTAACATTGCGTTCACCGCTCCTGCCCTTTCCTAAGCTCTCAGGATTGGCAAGTCTGCGCCAGTGGGTGGACACCTCCCACGCATTCTTCCAGTTAACGGTGTGTGAAGATGCTGGCATCTTCGTGCTCTTGCGGGGGATTTCAGAGATGTAAATAACGTCTTTAGGTTTATAAATCACCTTTTTGCCACTAGCATCCTTATATTTAACCCTTCCATCCCCCCGCGTACTTCCCAGCTTTTTACTGTGTAGGGACTTAAGCATCGTGTTGACTAGATTTGCTATAGATACATAAGACGCTTCAATACTCTCAGCTGAGGTGTCCGGGGTAATTTTGGGGCTGGCTTTGCCTTGCTTAACGGTGACGAGTTCAATATCGTGGCGGGTAAGAGATACAAATAGCTCCACATCCATCCCATTAGGCCGAATTGTATGATAATGGAACCGGTATTCGCCCACATCCAGCTCTTCGCACACAATAGCTTCTATGCAGTCGTTATCTTGTAAAAATGACGGGGTAGAGCTTATTGATTTTCCTTCGACCTCAAGGGAGAAAATAGGGAATGGCGAGGCCAAGAGGATTTCATTATCTTCATCAACTTCCGTTCTCACCCCACTCGACCTAAACAAGTAAGGGCGAATCTGCGACGGGTCTAGAGACAACTTTTCAACCACGGACAAAAACTTCATAACCACCTCAATAACGTTTCAATAGCGTTATAATACCATTTGAAATTATCATAATGCAAGCAATTGAGTGGTGATGAGTAGGCTAATGCTCGATAATAACTTGGTTTCGCCCGCTCCCTTTTGCCTTATACATCGCTTCATCAGCACGCTCGACAATATCGGTTAACACATCATCTGCCCTTTTTTGAGCCACGCCAAAGGAGGCTGTTAAGCGGGGTAAGTCAACACCGGTCTTCTGGTGCTTTAATTGCGTCTTGGCTAACTTAGATCTTAATAGTTCAGCCATATTGTGTGCAGCTTGAAGGTTGGTTGTTGGGCATAACATAGCAAACTCTTCCCCACCCAGGCGGAAGGGAACGACATTTTTATCACATTCGCGTTTAAGAAATCGGCCTATAAACTTAAGGATTTGATCGCCCATTACATGCCCATAGGTGTCATTGAATGACTTGAAATTATCAACGTCCATCATGATAAGGCTAACATCACCATCGTGATTCAGTGTGGTCATGTCATCATAGCTAGAGTCGAAGTGGCGACGATTGTAGAGGCCCGTCAGCGCGTCTTTAATGGCAAGCTCTCGACTTTCTTCAAGCTTCGCCTTTAACGCCCCTATTTCTTCTTGTGCGGACAACATCGATGCTTTGAACATCTCATTAGAGTCACTTAACGCATCAGCATTATCTTGCATGCTGTGTAAATCATCTTTTAGTTTTGGGTCAAGATTCTTACTCAGCACACTTTCAACGCCAAGTTGTAAAGCCTTCACGCAAACGTCAGAGTCCTCCGACGTTTTTACTAAAGAACTAGATAAACCATCAACAACGTCTGACATTTCCGTCTGGAACGCCAACATATCCTGTTCTTTCGTTTCATCTACATCACTGACATATTCCATAAAAAGCTCTTCTGAAACTTCTACTGGGCACGTGCCATGGCGTTCTATTGCATCATCAAGTGCTTTGTTCAGTAAAGCATTCTTTTTTGACACATAGGTGTACCACAACGCATAGTTGAGTGGTGTAGGTGGTAGTTTGTACTTCATCATGAGCGGCAGTGCTTGGCGCAAATAACTGGCGGCATTCGCTGAATCATCTGAAAACTTCATGTCTTCTTCACCCCAAAAAAAAAGCCGATAACGAGCAAGCAGACATCTACCTTTCGCTACGGGCGTTTTCACTTTCAACATTATTTCAAAATGATAAGTTATTTAAGGCGGCGAGTCAACACAAAAAAGCCTAAACCCCACGTAATACAAGCGCTGCAAGGGAAGTGAAAGCGCAGTATGGTAGGGTTTTCACTTGAAATATTGTTTATTATCTGAACTTTACAATCCGCGCCGACTATTGGTCGCTTCACGCTCTGGGCTAATGTCAGGTACCCAATCAACGCCTTTACTCTCCAATACTTCAACAGCAAAAGAGCAAACGTGATTAGGCTCAACCTTCAACAAGGCTTCTTCAACTTGCTTATTAGTGACCCCATTCTCCATCAACCACTTTAATGCTTCATAACCACCATTGGTTAATGCATTGTCTAGAGCGTTGTGACCATATTTAACAACATCAACGCCGTGCTGCTTTGCTTTTTCCAAGGCGTCTGGGTTATTACTGAATGCGCATCGCTTTAACGCTTCCCCTTCCTGGGCGTTCACATCGGCGCCTTTACTTTTTAGAAGCTCAACCACACCATCTTGACCGTAATGCAATGCGGTAAGCACGGACTCATTATCGCGCTCACACGGATCTACGCCTTGCTCCAGCAAGTACTCAACAATCTCCGTCTTCCCCCACTGAGCCGCCCACTCTGCAACCGTGCTAAGCTGTCTACCTGGCTCTGCAGGAAGTACTGGTGACATACCATAAGATTGCATTAGTTTAAGCATCTCCAACTCACCATGCGCAGCCGCGATGCGTAGTGGAGCCTCCACATCAGTACCGACTGGAGCGCGATTTTCCACCAAGAATTTCAACATGGGGTAATCTCTATGAACAGCAGACCATTTAATTAAGCCTGGCGTCATCTTTTCGATGTCCACACCGCTATCCACTAATGCTTTCATAACATCCAAACGACCTTCCTGCGCGGCCGCCACCATCGCTTCTCGGCCACGTGAGGCAACTTCATCAAATGGACTATCAAAATTACACTCAGGAATGGTCCTGATGGCAAGTTCAAATTCCTTGTTATAAATGAACTCAATCACCTTATTCTCTAAAAACATACCAGCCTCTGCTTATTGCGTCTCATGCAATCATTTTATCACATTCAAAATTATCAATTTGATAAAAAATGAAATAGAACCTCCCTGATAAAATAAGAGAAACAACACTAGCAAGGATATGACTTGTGGTAATGACCACCGGCTTAAAAAACTACAGTGATGTGCACTACACCCGGCGAGAAACTGCGAAACTTATTATCGATCACTTCTCACCTGTGGGTAAAATTCTTGAGCCTTTTAAAGGTGGCGGTGCCTTCTATAACAACCTTCCCGAAGGGGCTGACTGGTGCGAAACCCAAGAGGGCAGAGATTTCTTCGCGCACAAGGGGAAAGTGGATTGGATAATCACCAACCCCCCATTCTCAAACCTAACCGATGTTATGTCTCATGCGTTCGAGATTAGCTTCAACACGGTGCTTTTAGTGCCATTATCTAAAGTGTATAGCTCAGCACCTAGAATGCGCCTAGTACGAGATAAGGCGGGGATTGCGAAAGAGTTAATGTTCGGCTCTGGCAGAGCCATTGGATTTGATTTAGGTTTTCCCTTCGCAGCAATGCATTTTGTGAAAGGTTACCAAGGGGGAACCACAAAGGATTGGTCTTATTGGTTAGGTGAATAGCGTCACCTAACCACATTATGCTCAGGTTATCTTTCTATCTTTCTATCATAGATAGGTAGCACAGGCAGGCTTTTCCAATATTTAATTTCACTAGGTTCAACCAACTGGAAATCATGTTCAGCATCATACACAACCCATACACCATCGTCACGCAAGTGACCTCTGGCAAGTGAGGCACCATCCGATATTTCCAACGAATCACTCACAAAACCTGTCCATGTGGGATATCCATCAAGATCATGTTCATCGTCAGCCTCATGGGTGCACAATGGCAACCTATCGGATACTTTAACCCAATCCGGTTCTTTCATTTCCATTCGTCAAAATCCCCAGTTATCCATGCAAGATGACATACTAAAATCCGCCATCATAGTGTTCAAGTTATCAGGGGGCAATATTTGCATATCGCAAGGTGTTTATAAAGTCAGCTATCGCACTGCTTTGTACTATATCGAGCGTATTTGAATCTTAGCCCTGCCGCCCATACCTAAGATGTGCGACAGGTTGATGGAGCGCGGGCATTAATTGCGCGAACCAGCGCCTTTCTCTTCTTGTATTTTTTTGTAAATCTCTTCGCGATGTACGCTCACTTCATTTGGCGCATTTACCCCAATACGTACTTGGTTACCTTTAACGCCCAATACTGTCATTGTTACATCATCCCCAATCATGAGGGTTTCGCCAACTCGGCGTGTTAAGATTAGCATCATGCTTCCTTTTCTGTGCTTAAAACGGTAAAGATAGCGCTTTTCGCTGAATTATCAACATGAAACAGCGATAAATGCTAATTACTTAATGGCTATGCAGCTGACTTCATCATAACCTTTGCTTTCGAACGCTTCTTACTAAGAAGCACTTCAACACTTTCCTGTGGCGTTAATCCCATTTTGATATACCGGTTGTAACTGGTCTGGCAAATACCAAGCTCGCGAAGCATGACTGTCACGCTGGGGTAGCTCTTACCCTCCACTATCATAGACTGCTTTTTCGAGTGCTTAGCTGTAGATGTTAAGCGTCGTCCAGTTAGTCCCCTTTTTAAACGACTGACAAAAGTCGAATAGTTAACGCCAAAGTGAGAAGCAGCTGCTCTTACGTCAGGAAACCACTGCCCTTCCACCTCAACCTTTCTATCCGGCACTTCCCCGATTGAGGCAACACGATTTCCTTTATTCACACGTGAAACCAACGTGCTTCGCTTGAGGCCAAGCTCTCGGGCTGCCTGGCTCTCACTTTCATAGTGTTTAGAGTCCACTTCAACAGCGTTCATTTTAGGCATACGTACTGCTCTTTCTTTACCACTAGTTATGTGTGCATTTTACACGCCATCTTATCATTTTGCAACCGCCACCTTAAGCCGTGAGGACACCTAGCAAGCGTTCTTTTTGACGAGCGGTCGGCGCTAACGGTATTAAGGATAACGCGACTTCACTAGAGATATTTTCTAAGTACCTAATGCCATCAGGGCGGCGTTCTGCCATCTGAATGAGGATTTCATCAGAGTAGGCGCGCAATTCAGACGGCTTCATATCTTTAGCGTACTCATCTAAAATTTCATCCATAGAAGGGTCATAAAACTTAACGCGACAGCGGCTATTTAACGAAGTAATAAAACTCCCATCTAGCAATGATGGATCGTTCAACACTGCCGCTTTACAAATCGCAGGTGTTTGGTGCGCCTCCATGAAATCATCATTAAGATAAGACGGTTTGGCTGAAACTACTTTAATAAACTGTTCCTCTGTCATTGAGTCACAGAATAGCAATATGGAGGAAGTATTCAGTGAAAGACATCGTTCGATCCACTCGTGATTTATCACGCCATTACCGACCCCCTCAAGGAAGCTATCATGTTGTGGGTGGTTTTCAGCGTCGTAACAGCGCCTCTTAATCACTACATCCCAAATTGACTCGCTAAAGTTGGGAAAGTCAGGGTGCTGTTCAAAAGCCCTAGCGCCATTCTCGAGAGCGGTTACCCACATGTCATCATCCGCATTATCTAGCAAGATAATATTGTGAGGGAAAACCTCAAGCATCTTCAATATGGTTGATTTATCGCCTACCGCTTTAGAGGCATCGAAGAGTTTGAAAAAACTGGTAGTAGTAGGGGTTTGTACCGTACTACTCTGACCACTTTCAACAATAACAATTATTCTTTGTATGGCATCAATAGAAAGCGAAACACCTCTTTTGCATAGTGCTTCCATAAGTTGGACGTTACGTTCTACTGCTCTCACCATGTCATTTTCACTTACATCAACCTCTGACAGCAGAAGTGACTCAAGGTGATGTTGAAACGAAATTGCGTATTCGAGTTGAGATAATGGGCGTTTTTTGTGTAGTTCAATAAATTTACTGTCTTTTTTTAGCAATTCATACTGCGCAAGAGGGTGGAGCGCATCGAGCATATCTATTTCAATATGATTATGAAAGGAACTAACAAGCTCTACCTGCTTAGGCTGAGTTAAGCTAGGTAAAAGGGTGTTAAGATGCACGAGGCCATTAGGCAACTTGTCAATGACATTATAATGCGAGTTGAAGCGGTCTTCCTCCATGACAACCAACTGTTCAACAACATCTATAACATGGCTTTGACAAAGGCCATTCACCTTCTCAACGGTCTCGACGAACTCATCTTTACTAATCACATCATGACGAAAAAAAAGCGCCAGTGGCTCCCACGCTTTTGCTGAGACTAGATAATCGAAAACACATTCTGAAAAAGACAGTTCTCTTAGCTTTGTATGTGTTCCTTTGCCGAGTTCAACAATGCGGTTAATAAAGCGCATTTTATTTTCTTTCGAAAAGGCCAAGAATCGAGCTTCATTGACCATTTTAGGATAGCGGCTAGCTTGTTCATCACTTAGCTGAGCAAACCATGCTACTGCCGTATCATCCCTTGATGAGGAATGACGGTCTACGAGTAAATGTCCAACGCTCTGAATATCTTCTGGGTGAGACTCCAGCCACTTCTCTATTAGAGAATACTTTGCTCTATCTTTTAGGATTGTGAATTGCTCGATACTCACACTGGGTAAAGATAATATGTCATCAAGCCCATAGACTACGCGCATAATAGTTTCGAATTCACATTTTTGTACTGACATTGCGGGACTCCTCAATCACCTTATCTGAGTGTCTACATTACGCAATAAATTATCATTTTGCAATAATTATTAACAAATGGTACACCTTAGCAGTTTCCGCTTTTGGGCGTCTGTCTTAGCATATGGCATCGCTTTTACCGCAATATCCGCATCAATTTCATCAACGGCCGTGATCACCGAAGACTTTCTTTTTATCGCCTCAATCATCAATTCACCTTTTAAGTGTTTCAGCCTACGCCTATTACTCACCGCCACCATCTCATCCATTTCATCGGACATCGCATCGACATAAAAACGAAAAGGAATACTAAATTTTACATGGTTTACTGCGACATCTTTATTAATTATCATGCCTGGCCGGTACACTTTCTCAACAAGCGCCGACGTCTGGCAACGAACGAACGTTGCATTTTTGTGGTCGCTCATCTCCACCAGCGCTAACAGGGTGCGTTCGCTAAACGCAAAATCCGTATCATACTTCGTGACGTCAACATTGTACTCAGTAATAAAGTAATAAACCCAGTCATCATAAGCCTCAGGAGCTTTATGTTTACCCCTTACCTTAGGGTGCGCAGCAACAATCTTTGGAGCTTGCATTTTTGAAAGCGCAACATCGAAACAGTGTTCATTGATATCTGGATATGATGGATGTTGATCTATCATGGATGGACTATCTTGAATAAGCTGATCCCATGTATCTACAGAGACGAGGTTGGCTATCGAAATTTTCGACACCTGGCGTGGGTATTGGGCGAAGTGAATGCGCCCTATTTCAGGGTGATTTACCCAATTGTTTTTTACAATAAGCTCAGCAAGCACTTCACAAAACTTATCCTCTTTAGACAGCAATGTGCGCAAGTGGACGCCATCATCATGACAACGACGCATAATAACCACGCCCACATCATCTGGGTAAGAATGTGGTATTAACTGCAATATGCGTTCTAGCCGCGTAGTTTCATTCACACTCAATGCCGCGTCCATTTCCACAGCTAGGAGTGGCCTTTTCTTCTGCAAATATTCAAACCAACGCATAGCGGCAACTTTTCTGAGCCCGTCCGTCCATGCACTGTCATCAAGAACATCAATACAATCTTGATTCCGGTACACCATCTTGTACAGAACATGTTCAGGGAATGCCGTGATATCCACAAATGATATAGCCCTCTCATACGCATCACAAAGGGCTATTTGTTTTTCCAAGGATAATCCGTGAATAATGTCAGTAAGCAGCTTACGCTCGACTGTAGGCTGAATGAAGAGGTTGTTCAGCAGCTTTTTGACATTCCGCTCCCCTTTTTCATCATCACTAATGGCTAGCAATAGATTATCGTGCTCAAATAGCCTGGTTAACATCGGTGCACGGAGGTGTTCTTTTACCTGCATTTCATTGGCGAACCAATTAACGCTAAATATCCCCGCATACAGCCCTTCCACAAACGCGAAAGTATCTTCTTTCTCAATGATACGCTCTAAAATACGGCGTTCAAGGGAATTTCCATACACCTGGCTTCGTTTTATTATTTGGGCAATGTCGCCCACTAGCCTATGAAATTGTGCATCAGAAATTGTCGAAATGTGGTGGCAGGCTGTTTCATGATAGGTCAAGGCGACATCAACAGGGAACAGTTCACCGTTTTTCTCACGCTGCTCACGACACGTTACCAACACTACCCAGTGCGAGAGCGTCAAATGCGTAGCATGATGCCTGACCCAATCACAGAGCCATTTTTTTCTGTCTTCAAGCGACAGGCGATCGATTAGGATTTTCAAAACACAGGGCGACATGTAGGACAGTGACGACACATCCCCTTCTCTTACTGGAGGCTTATCTATGATGCCACATAGCATCATGTAAGCAGTTTCCACCTCGCTTCTCAACGTTCCCACCTTGATTAAGCCGAACGCTTAAGCCATTGGCCTAAGCATCCGCTTTATTCCTTATTATGATTTGGCAGCATGACTAACTGGCTAGCCATTTTTCGCATCACGTTCTTCACCGCTTCTTTCTCAATACAAGGTAACTCTGCCACTTGTTTTTCAGCGAAAACGAGCATATCTTTCTGGTGCCTTACAAATGACTCACTCAAAGCCTCTTTCTTCAAAGAGGTAGTCTTTTCAAGGTAACTATCTAATAACGACGATGCCGCCATCATATCCTCAAGCAGCTTATCTCGCCCTTTCTTTCCATTATATACACCACCTGCCAGCCCATCAGCTAATGTACGCGCTACATCAGCATATTCGCGGTACTCTGGCGCCTGATGAGATTCCGTCAAATCCATTACGTGCGGATCGCTGCCTTCCGGCACAGACTCTACCCTTTGATGATTTAATCTAGTGATAGTACAGGTCACCTCAACTTGGTCGGCTCGCAAGAATCGTGCATACTGCGAAGGCGATAAAGTAACAGAAGTGTGACGCGGCCCCGCACCATCCACGCCGTCTTGTGTTTTTACTGATTTGAATTCAACATTAACATGCCCATTATAGATATTACCTTCATTAAACAAAGGCGTACTAGATGAGCCGCCACAACCAATATACATAAAGCTGCGGGGTGACATTGTAGGTAAATCGTCAGCCTCTTGTGAATTCTCAAGCAAAAGTGGAGATGCCAATTCATTTCTCGCCAACGAGATAGTGCGTAATATGCTATTTTTCACTTCATCAACACGCTGACGTGCATGCGTTGACAGTTCAGATGCATAGAATTTTTCATTGTTAGTAACATAGTTACTCATCATAGCAACAAGATGTTGAAGTCGGCTCATCGCTGCCTTCGTCATGCGTTTTTCCTCTATTGATTCATTAACAATCGCTATTCCTTCATCAATAAAACCACGCACTTGACCAGAGCCACCTTCCAATAATTTATTGAAGTCATCAACCAATGCTTTCTTTTCAGGAGCAAGCGTAAATTCGGGCGTATGATAGCCGTGATGGAAAAGTTGAGTTACTTCCCCACCATCACCAAAGTTAGGGCGACCAACCAACAAACCAAATTGATAATCTGTCAATCTTATTTTGTGCAACAACTTCTGCTTAACCACTTCCCCTGTATCGGAGTCCTGGGCAGCTTGATGCAATGCAATCTCAGTGACATTACTCGATTTCATCTCTGACCCATAGAACGCCAGAGGTTCATCTGAAATATAATTGTTTACAACAAGAATTCCCATGTAGGGTTTGTGATTTAGCATAGGTATCGCTCCTCAATAACGTCGCTCCATATTATCATTTTGAGAGTTATTGTCAATATCTGTGATATGATTTAAAGATGAAAACAATAGCCAAGATTGCTTAAATGAAAAAGACATACTATCAGGGTTCAGGCACTTCTTTCGATAAGTACGATATGCGCCATATCGGAAGTGGTGACAACACTCATTTTTTCGCCAAAGGTCACCACTTCAGCGAGTCTAAAAGTGTTGCATTATTTTATGCAGACCGTATGACTTCAAGTGAAGGCGGCTTCCTTAATGAAGTGAAGGTTGACGCGCGCATCATTGATAAGGACGAAGAATGTGACTACTGCAGCATGGCGGCCTTCGTGGAACGCTATTACGGCAATGACATTGAGGTTTTTCTGATTGAGCATATTCAGGAATCAACAGAATATGACGCTTCCTACGATAAGGCAGAAGAGATAGCTATCGGACTGCTGACTAGTAACGAGGATGACGCTCATATTAGAGAGCGCATGGACGATGTGAATTACACTCAGTGGGGTGAGTTTCAATCAATGTACAAAGAACACCTAGAGGACATGCTTGATGTGGCGTACGAGAGAGGCTACTACCAAAGCATTGCCGAGGGAATATACAGCTCATTAATGTACAAGTTTGACGATGACGCTACGCTTGTTCACGCGTATCTATCGTCCAATATGCAGCTGGACGGGGTTCAATACGACAACTATGCCAACAACGGTGAGCAATGCAAAAACGTCGCCATTTGGAATGACAATGCGATAACCCTAAAATCACAAGAAATGTATTACGAGCCTTATGTTCGCAGACCTACCATGCGATGACTTCTCAAGCACTTTAAAGGGCTTGCCACGGATTGATTAAATCCACTCCAGTGTGTTTGAACATATTTAGCGCCGCATTCTACGACTCGATTTAGATGAGTCGTCGGAGGTTTCAAATCTTTAGTATTCCTTGTGATGACAGTCATGCCGTGTACCAAGGCAGTAGCGGCAATGAGCGCGTCGCGTTCAGATTTTGGGTTAGGAATATGAAGCTTGGCGCATTTTAAAGCAACGCTTGTATCAATAGGCAGTATGCGATCTGCAAATGTGGTTAAAACATGGGTGTTGAGCCATGTTCTCAATATGGCAGCTTGTTTGGGGTCGGTTCTCTCTTTAAGGAGGATCCCCATCTCAATTTCTAAGATGCTGATGGCTGAGACAAACAAACTTGATGAAGATTGACTCCTAGCCCATGCTATAACATTAACATCAGCTTTACCTGACTTAGCTTTTCGCAATTCAGATATTAAATTAGTATCTAATAAATACATTTAATCTAAATTCACTTTTTTAAAGAGGTTTTGGCCTAATTTGGGGGCTTCAAAATCAAAATCATTTTCGTCTGGCATGGCGAGTAGGTCAACAATACTTTCTTGGTTCTGTGTGATCTTATTATATTCTTCTACTGAAAGGAGAATGTGGGATACTTTCCCGCGATCCGTGATTTGGACATGAGAGTGCAACGCAGCTTTCTTCGCGGAAGTCACATCCTGATTAAACTCTCTACTGGTAAATGTTGAAATAGGCATAATCAAACGTCCGATAATTGAATGTAGTGATGATGCTACATTTGACTTCAACCATCAAGATTGTAGTTAGGTTACTACATCACTTACATTTACGCCTAATTTTCAGCATGTAGGCATACCCTATCAGCAATGCTTTTGGCGATACCGGCCTTTACTCACTTTGGCCGCAGGGTAGTGATAATTCTTATTGTGGAGCTTAATCATCCCATCCACACCATCTTCCACGTCTACAGTCATCGAACGATCAATAACGTTGCGTGCCTGCAAGATCTCACAAACTCTGGCCGTGGATAAGCCTGGAGAGGAGCCTAAAGCAACCACAGCATCATCGAGGTATTTTTCGTTTATTGAAAACTGGACGCCGCCGACAATGAGCGTGTCATTATCACCCAAACCACACTCCACTTGGCTACGAACAAGCTCTTGTTGGAGGGTGTGAAGAACCTTGTCACGCGGCTGATCATCAGGTACTGCTACTGAAATTTTAACACCATCATCACTGACTAAACCAGAATGACTGAGTGTCTTTGCCAGCATGGTTGCAACATCAACAATGTGCTTATTCATTCTATAATCCTTGAAGCCTCCGACGACTCATCAAAGAATAGAGTCGTAGAATGCGGCTTAAGTTTGTTCAACTAAACTAATGGCTATTAACCTATCACAGTTGCTTTTTTCTGCGACGCTAAACCATTTCTAACAAGTAATATGGTTTCAAGAAGGGCTTTGCGCCGATGATCAACGTTGATGGCGACAGGCTATATGCCATTTGTCTAGCCACTATGAATCGCTTCATTGATTCACTGGAATTTTCCGTGAGCGCGTCAACAGCGTCATCAGGTTCTCCAAAAATAGTATCCGCCATTTCATCAGGGATGGCAGCACCTTCAACTGACAGAAAATCAAAACCTATCATCGCCAGTTCGCGAACAATGGGCGTAGCGTTGCACGCTGTGGCGTATTCAAAGATCATAGCGCCATATTCATCCGTTCCATGATTGTTTAGATAATTAATAACCGTTTCGTACTGCCCTTCAGCTATCGCATTTCTAAAGCTTGCCTCATAACTTTGCATTGAGGCTTAACCTCGACCATTTAAGATAGGTTGAAGCGCCTTATACTCAGCCTCGCTAATAGTCGCCAACCGAACACTGGTAGGCTTCTTTCCGGCTGGAACGAAACCAGGTTTATTTACCTGCTCACACCACGCGTTCTTACGCGGGGTATCCACAGTTACCTTACGTGCTAAATTAGCCATGCCATTTCTCCTCATTGGTTGACACCATTATACCATCAACAATTATCATTTTGCAATATTTAGGCGTAAAAAAGGCCACTACTGATAGTGGCCTTAACGTTAAATTTAAAAGCTAATTGGTATCAATCGAACTTCATTTCGTAATGTCTGCCCCATGCTTCGGTTGGCGGCGCAATACCCACAGGCGTAACCCACGCTGTCTCTGTCATTATCCCTTTAGCCTGCTTATTAGGAACAGTGATATAACCGTCAGTAATACACAGGATAGGGGCTTGTGACATACCATCTTTCCTCGCAGTCTCCCAAATGTATTCGAATGCTTCACGGAAGTCAGAACCACCACCACCAAGCAACTCGATATTCTTTTTACTCAGCGCGTCCATCACTCCCTCATGTGACACATCACTATGCACTTTGGTATCGCACATCACAATACGTATACGGCAGGAGTCATTACGCGCTAGCTTTTGGATGATGCCCATTGCACCACGAACGGTATCAAAACCCTCGCTATCCCACATAGAGCCTGACGTATCTAATAAAACCCATAGTTCAGGTGACTTCTGTATCACGCCTGGACGCACGATCACGTTAGGTTCAAATGAATTACGACGGTTACGCTTTTTATAGGTAGTAAAGACCCTGCGACCGTGACGACCAATAAACTTTTTCAGTAGCTTATTGATGCTCAATTTAGGGTGCAAGATACCATCCAATTCAGCTTTCATCCAAGCAGGAAGGTTACCCTGACCACTTACCTTCTCTTGCTCTTTAGCAGCACGATATAGTGCGTCACGCATTCGCTCTTTCGAACTATTTAGGCGCTCTTGAATTTCCGCTTTAGCTTCCTGAGGTGTTAACCCATCTTTGCCAACCATCTGCTGATAATGCTTTTCGATGATATCTTGAATATTGGCATCCACATCACCTACCAAACTACCTTCGCCTTGGCCTTGGCCTTCGCCTTGACCTTCGCCTTGACCTTCGCCTTGACCTTGACCTTCGCCTTGACCTTCACCTTGACCTTGACCTTGACCTTGACCTTCGCCTTGACCTTCGCCTTGACCTTGACCTTCGCCTTCGCTTTTGCCTTGACCTTTCGGGGATTTAACGGCTTTATCTAACAGTATCTTAAATATCTGTTCACCAGATAATCCTTTGTACTCTTCTTTCCACAATCCCTTAGGGGGCAACTCTATACCTGATGACTCAAACTCTTTGATTAAGTCGTTAATAGCATAGTCGTGTGCAGAATTACACAGCTCTGAATAATCTTTCAACCAACTGGCAAATCTACCCCAGTAGTCTAATGCAGGGTGTAATCCCTCATGCGCTAATAGCCCTTTAAGCTGGTTGAACGTAAGCGTCTTTACAAAGTCGGGGTTGTACATACACAAGCCAGTAGGCGTAACCCCTGCGGTCTTGACGATGTGACGGTATTGGACGGGCGCAGGAATGTAAACCATTTCGCTAACTATGACCCCAAATATGGGCGCTTCATCATTCATGCGCAAGCGTGCTGACTTTACAATCTTGTCTATCTCTGCTTCGCTACGCTCACCAATTACTGCACTTTTTACTGACATATATCTCTCCTCAATCGATAAAGCTATTATTGCAAAATGATAATGCAATTGCAAGATTTATCGTACTTTTAACGCGCAAAATGCCTACCACTACAACCATAATGGTAAGCATCAATACCCTGTTAGGAAGTATACTTGTCAGGGTTAACTGAACATATCTCTCATGACTCTTTTACGTAAAGGCTCGTTCTTAACCTTGCCGATCACATCAACCCCCTGCAGACCTTTCGCCTCCAGGAACCACTTTAAAATACGTTCGGTGGTGACCTTTTCTAAGAATGCATCTGTGTCTATATGTGCCATTACATCAGCAACGTAGATAGCCATGCTGGTTGATGAATTTTTGAATGTATCATTCAACAACCCTGTATCAATCAAACCCTCTTCATCTTCATGCGCCTCAAGAATCATCTTAACTAAAACAGGTCGATTATACACGGCCTTGAGCGTAGGGTACGACACCCAGCCTTTATCACGAATCGTCACAATCGACACGCCTTCTCGCCTTAGATACCGCGACACTTCAAGCGCGCTGTATTTTATGGTGCGATTTAAGAAACCTTTACCAATAAGCCCATCAGACACCCATAAGTCTGCATTGAAAGCTTCTACCGTTTCAACACAATCAAATTCACAAACGTTATCAACCACACTCAAGAATGCTAAGCCTTCATTCCTGTGGTGTTCATTTTCGACAGGCAAAACATGAGCATTATCACAATAGCTTTTTAAAGCACGGCTGGCTTGGGCTAAGTGGTCACCCTCTGAACCAAAGCGCCCATGTGAAACAAATAGCAATCGAAGGGCATAGGAGTAAGCATATTTTCTGGACAGTACAAAAATTTGAGAGGCTATCTGTTCAGGTGATATTGTCAATTTAGATAATAAAAGTTGAAGGTGTTTAAAATGGTCGCTAACAGCCTCGCTTAACCACCCAACAAGCACATTTTCACCATGACTGTTCACGGTCAAGGCCATTGTGGTCACATTATCACCGAGCAGTTCAATCGCATCACTCAATAACACCTGCTGCTTAATACCAACCTTCCTTTTTAGTAGACAGGCAATCCATAGGGAGAGCAACAAAGTTGCATTCTGTTCGCTGCTCCTCGCCACATAGGCTTTGACCACATACTCATGCACCATAGCTATGCTCACTACTGTGACCAGCTTTTCTAACAATGACTTAACGGCTTCGTCTTTCAGATCAAAAGTTCTTCGGCATAGCGCCTCAATGACCGCCTCAGTCAAGTCGCGCTTGGCTTGCATTGACACTTTACGTTTCTTGTTCCCGATGTGCGAGATATGATTCAGGCCATATCGCAGCAAGCTACTGTATATAAATCTACCAGTACCAAAAGCCCCCTCATTTTTTGGCGCAATATCAACAAGTCTTGCACTTTCTCTTGCAGCTTCAAAGTTGAAATCAGGAGATATTCCTACACAGTCAGTTCCATCAATATTATTTTCACGCAGGAAAGCAGTAAACGCATTAAACAGTGCGTCACTGTATTCATCAGAAGGTTCTTTCTTGTCTGCGCATCCCCAAACGTATAAGCGGTCATTCAGTTTCCGCTCAACTTCTGAGGCCGAATTTGTTTCCACTTTCAAGCGAAAATAAGTTGTCGAATTCGAGTTCGAACTCGTTCGATAGCTGTCCAACATCACTGACTGAGACAATGAATCCCTCTTCTTTATAACATCAAAGAGGTTGGGCGTTAGATTAAGATAACCACTCCGGCAACCATCGTATTGCTTCCAGTAATCGTTATTTGAACTAAAAAAGAAATTTCTAAAAGATTTGTTTACGTAGCCCATGATTTTCTCCTCAATCAATATGCGTTTATTTTATCAAAATGAGAGGGAAAGTCCAGCTATTGCTGCATATAACCACATCAAAAAATCAATGCAAACATAGATTGCAGGCACAAAAAACCCCTAGTAACTAGAGGCTTTTATAGGGGGTGGAATGGCTATCTTTTTACGCCCTTAAACTCTCCAAATACTTTGATAAAGTCGTAAAACTCTTTATCACCTTGATATTCAGGGCTAGAAATTACATCAGCCATAGCAACTAATAATGCTTTGCGTTTCTTATGCTCAGGATCATCAGCCCAGTTCATTAGTGAGCGCATCACGAAAGCAATAACTTCCATATTATCTTCGGCAACAACGCGCGTTCTATCTAGCAACGTCTTGGTGATCACAGCTAGCTTGTCTTTAGGCTTCTTTTCTTCCAGCGCAGCACTAATCAAACCTGTTGCATGATTTCTCAGTGCATAGACAACAGAGAGCGCACCAGACAATTGCATACGTCTTTCTTTGGGTACTTTGTTCCACGTAGTAACATCGTCAAACAACTCTTTACCAGTTGGGTAAATTTCATAATTACGTGCATAAGTCGCTACGGCGGCGGCAGATTTCATACCTATTTTCGACGCCATGAACTGTGTTACATCAGGAGCTAGCAATGATGGATAATAATTACGATATCCACCCACCTCAATTAGAGATAGACCTATTGCAGTCCACTCACGCGGCGAGGGAGTTTTGCCGCCTTCATCCGAGGTTTTTTCATCACCAACTATTGGGGCGAAAAATTCAGGGTAATCTTGTAAAAATGCGACTATAACAGGTTCAATTTTTTCATTGTCTGGCAACATTACCCAAGTGTCAAAGTTAGGTTCAAAATCATACACATCAGCACGTTGCAACAATGCCTGCGACCATTCAACGGCTTGAGAATTATCTTCAATGTTATTACCCGACATAGCGATTAATACATTGCGCCCTATCGGCAGTCCTGCAATATTCCCGAACTGAACAATATCTAAAAGAGCAGATTGAACGCGTGGGTCGCCTGCTGATGTAACATCATCAAACAATATTACACCGTAACCATCACCAATATTATGCGCTAAGAACGGCTCGATAGATACTTCTGATAATGCCTGCTCGACACGTGCAATGGTTCTTTCTTCTTGCGTTTCCTTACCGTCAACAAGCACTGGTACGCCAGCATCATTAACCTTGGTTACCATACGTGCTTCACGTACTGGAATAGGGTAAGAACCGAAATCTTCAAATGACTTTGGCCCCATAGGAACACGGATTAAAGGCGTGTTTCTACCCATTATGGTAGATAAGAAACCTGTTTTACCAACACCTGGACGACCACGTAAAATAAGTGGGCGTAAACGGCCGCGCTCGTCGCGTGTAAAATGGTGAACTACGTCTGGTTTTTCAAATCTCATAATGACCTCATTATCTTTACTTGGGTTTTCCTCAATCGGTAGAGCTATTATGCCACCACTTTTATCATTTTGCAATGCTTTTGTTGTTTTATTTCACATCAGTTAGCATTTATTTTTAGGTTAAATTCGCACGCCCACTTTTCTTTCGGGCAAAAAAAAGCACCTAGAAGTAGGCGCTATTTTGTAGTGTAAATAAACGGCTATTAATTTGGTTTTGAAAGAAAATTACACAGCCGAAGATCATCTTTTCTAGCATTCCCCATCAGCTTCTTTAGCGCTTTGGCTTCGAGTATTGCTAGACTCGTTTTTTTTGCTTCACCACCCTTCACCGACTCGCTTTTGTGACTCATACATTTACCCCTTCATTCCAAGATCGTTCTTTGCAGGCATCCCAGTGACAGAATTCAACGAAAGAAGAAAAGCTATCACCGTATTCAAGAAAGCGCTGGTATCGTTGCTGCGAGGCTGTAGGCTTGCGTGGCGTTCCGATATCACCGTACTCCACTTTCCACGTCGGATGAACAAATGAGATAACACCTGGTTTGTCATCGTCAAAATTGACACCTAAATGCGCTCCCTTATCTGCAATCACCAAACCCTCACGGCCATTAACCGTAACACGCTGATTCATCTTAACATCAACGCCATAATAATTACGTATATATTCGAACTTCGCCATTTTATCCCCAATAAATGCTGGTGGGCTACGTTAAATGTCTCACTTTCAGGGCGCAGCCAACAAGGAGCTTATATTTATAATTTTGCTAATTATCTCGTCGAGTCTAATTTGTAAACGGCATCAATAAACTCGCGACTATATGCCTTAAAAGCTTCGCGATACCTAGATCGCACTGTCACCATAGGGTAACTTTCTGATGATGCACGATGAAGCAAAGAATATTCACCGTTCTGCTTAAAAAGACGCAGTGACGATGTAGATAACTCATTGCTTTTTACTTCTGGAAACCACAGCATAGCGTTGAGCGCATGGCGATGATGGATCACTTCTAGCACACGAACAACCTTTCCCTTTTTATCCACGCTATCCACTACCTGAATCGTCCATCTACGCTCTTTTGCATAGTAGTAGATAGCTGAACAAGCAGCCAATACAGCAGGAAGCCATAATGGATAGCTAAATCGGGTTAAATCGACCACAACAAAGCTCATAGTCGTTAAGGCCAGTGCAAGGACAATAAATCGCAAATAGATATTGTGCCCTTTGGCTTTTTGCTTGGAGTAAACGCCCTTAAAAATAACCTCTTCTTTTAATGGCTGCGACGGCATGTGAACATCCTTTTCTATTAATCACGTTTCAACCCCAACATAGTTGCTAGTGTCACCACGCCATCTTGCATATTCTGCAAGCGACTTTCGTCAGCGCTGGTGAGAATGAACTGTTGAGTACCGTCAATTAACATAACAGAGAGAATGTCATTTTCCTGTTCCAAGACAATTTTTACTGTATTCACATTAAACATCATGGATTTTTCGCTGTAAAACAGCATCGACCATGCACGCTTTTTAGCGACTTTCGCTAATTCATCCCCCTCCGTTGTTGTGAATACTTCAATTTGATATTTAGCGTTAAAGGCACAGGTGATAGCAATACAACACCCTGCAAGAATAAATAACATATAGATATTCAAGGCAAGCCCTACCCCCAGTGAGCTAAGTACAAACATTGGGGCGCTTAACAAAGAGAACATCTTAGCCGCCCTTATCAAAAAAGAATACCCCGTTATTTTAAAGCTCGATATTTCATGCGTGGCCATTGAATGTAAGCTGAACGGGTTTTCACCGGTTTCCATCGCGTCGTCCTAGAAGAGGGTTAAGTGATCTGACATTGTAAAGCATTTTTATCATTTTGCAACAATCTAATGCATTTTCAGACTTATGGGTGAATGTTACAAACCTGATAATATAAGGCTTATATAAAAACAACACACTAGGCATCATCATGTTTAAAGGGATTTTAGACTCCTATCACGATTTTACAGAGGCAATGCAGGATTGGTGGGAATCACACTGGCGCGTCATTGTCGCTATCATCTTAATACCTTTGACACTGATGCTAGGTTTTGGATTTACATACTGGTTTTTCTACGGCATTGGGTGAAATACTTATCACCACAAAATGGTCGGGGCATTTCCTTCACAACTTTCATCTAAACACTTCCCGAAAGCGTGAGGATCGTACTGCCAATTGATTTTTCCGCACGCAGGGCAATTCATTCTAAATTTTCCTGTTAGTCGCTTTCGCTGATATGCTCGGCGGCGTTGCTGCTTTATCCTTTCAGGTACGCGTAACCCATAATTTTGCACCATTTTACGCGCGTTGAAGTGGCAATAATTAAATGTGTCGCGCTTATGCTTCTCTACCAACGAAACAGGGAGATAAACGATATTATCTGAATTGAAATCACACTCGTTTTCAGCCCACGCTTTGGCATAATTCACAGACAAACCGGCGCGCCTAACATTTTCTGACGTAAGCCAGTAAACATCATTACCATCCCATTTGCCTTTAATGTAACCATAATAGCGTTCGCCAGGATTTCCCTTAACACTCTCGATTGGGAGCTTTTGACAGTCCACTTTTGTGACGAGGTGCTTTTCTATTTCGCATAAACTAATAGGCTGATCAAAAGAACGGGCAAACCCCCACGCTTTTTGCGCTTCCTCAAAGGTATATCGGTGCGCCTTATTAATGTCAGTGACATAGCCGCGACCATCGACACCGTGGAATGCGGTATTACTACCAACATTATCTCTAAAACAGGCCAGCAGAAACATAGGCGCTTTACTGATTTTTTTGCTCACGAAATACTCTCCTTTAACCTATGCAGCGTTGCTTAGTTGGCTATCTATACCAGTAAGTTTAACTAGCTCTTTCCAGCATCCAATATAGAAGTTATAGGAATCGTGCGCTTCTTTCTGGGTGGCCTCGCCATCACGGTATAGGCGTTCCGGTGCAAGAGCATCATCTATTTCCCTTGCCATATCCTCGGCTTGAGGCTGGGTGATACCTTCTCGAAGATCGACAACATCACCACCCAAATAGGTGTTAACGGCATTTCTTCGTTCAATAAATCTCAATAGGTTTGGGTATAACGTTTCAAACATGTATTTCTCCTCAATCAATACACATAGTATACCATCAAGCATTATCATTTTGCAATAATTGCTACGCTAACATCATTAATATCATGGACACGATAATGATAAACGGGGCGATCAGGATCGTCATAATATAGGCGATGGCGAACAACACTCCAACCACGCTTGAGCGCGACATTTTACTTTTCAGCTTCACTTTCTATCCTCTAGCGTGGAATTCTTATATTCTAATGGATATATCCATCTTCTTCATGCTTTCGTAAACCGCACTATTGTTAGATACCGGCAAACTGCGAGCACTCAAAATAGCCCGCTTAGTTTCAAGGCATAGCGAACTATCACCTTTATCAACGCTTATCCCTAATACGATACCTTGTGGATTCACGCGCACATTCAAGTCACATTTCTGACCTTTGAAGCCAGCCGTGTTAATACGTTCCATAATAATCTGCGTAACTAAAGACTGGTACCGCAACTTTTCATCTTTCACGTATTGCGCATCAACCGCCGCCCGATGACGACTATCTACCGCCCACTGCTCAGCTAATTTCTTTGCTAACGCTGCAGCTCTATCCTCCTTGGCCTTGGCCTGGCGCTGCCTTTCACTTTCTAGTGCCAGCTTCTCTTGTTCAGCCTCACCTCGCCGTTTCTGCTCAGCAAGTTGTTGGGCTAAGGCTTCTTGTTTTTGTTGCTCTTCGGCACGTTGTTGTATTGCTAACGCCTTTGCGCGTTCACGCTCTGACGCTACACGCTTTTGCTCAGCTGCTTTCTGCTTAGCCTCTTCATCCGCCCTTTGCTGTTCAACTAACGCGTCTCTGTTTTTTTTAGCTTGATGCTGTCTGGCGACAACGTCAGGACTAATAAAGACAGCCTGCATAATAACAGGGGTGGGTTTATTCTTCTGCGATGCGTCACGCGCTTGGTTTTTGTCATTTTGTGCGTGTTCCTGGGTAAAGTTCATCACCGCTAACGCAAACACGATCACGTGGGCGACCAGCGAGAGTATTAGCGCTCGACTTGGCTTCGCTTTTTGTTTGGCCTTCACAGGATTGGACGGGCGGTGCTCGCCTATTACTTGGAACATGTTTATTACCTTTTGCATCATGCAAACTCAATCAATCAGGCGAACCTTATCATTTTGCGTTCAACCACACAATGTACTCGAATACGTAATTAATGCATCCTTTGTTGTGATTTATTTATCATTATGATAAAATGATTGCATCAAACGCATCAACAACCATAAGGGTCTATCATGACAGAACTTATTATTTTCTGTGGCTTCATCGTATTAGTATCCACTTTCCTGTCTATGTCAGAAGTGGCGATACTGACGATTAACCCCGTTAAACTTAAACAGCTTTCCAGCAAAAAGAAGCACCTAAATTTCTTTATCAAAAAGAAGTCTAGCGCCGCCAGTGACATTATGGTGTCCAACTGGTTATTCGACTTCTCCTCTGCAATGTTACTATCAAGCATGATTGCAGACTTATTTCCTGAAAGTCCAAAGCAAGCGTTTGTTGCCTCAAGCTTAAGTGCGTTAGTAACACTTTACATTGCGACACTTGCCGCGAAACTTTACAGCGCCAATCATGCCGAAGCGGTGATCACTAAGCTTGGTCGTTTAATTATTGCAGTTTACTGGATACAACGCCCCCTTGTAGCCATCGTGTCAGCACCTGCACTTTTCTTCTTACGTAATTTGCTTAAGAGTGATGGTGGCTCTCAGCTTTCAAACGGTGAGTTGCTAGGCGTTCTGGCTATGGCCAAAAAGGAAGGCGTCATTGAAGCGAGACAGCATACGCTTATTCGTCACCTAATGACGTTACAAACTGAAACGGTGAAATCTATCTTACCATTACATCAGGTCATTGAGTCTGTCGATATTGAAAGCAATGTATTGTCATTAAAGCAAAAGCTTTTTGAGAAAGGCCACAAGCGAATTATTGTCACAAAAGAGTTCAAAGGTAAGCAATACCCTGTAGGCATACTACTGCTTCGTGACATCGTACGCGTCAATGTAGAGCATTTAACTAAGCTGGTGGATAATGAGCTAGATGAAACGCCGCCGCCGTCCATAGCTTCATTGATGCGACCTTGTGTAGTAACACAAGAAGATGCAAATGCCATGGTGCTTATTGAGAAGCTAGATAAAGACGATCACATAGTTGTTGCTGTAAATGCCGAAGGTGAAGTGACTGGCGTGTTACAGAGTGATGATATCATCCGCATCCTGATCCAAGACAAGACGACACGTGAGGAGCGTGATGGTTTACTGGGCATCAAAATGGCATCAAAGCAATCACGCTCTAACACTTTTAATCCTAACCAAGAAACAGCTTTCAGCTAACTCAAAAAGGGGCGCACAGCCCCTTTCACTATTCCCTTCCCGCTATCATTTACTACCTATTTCGCACGACTCGCTGGAATTTAAACGCAAACTGCTAGGATATTCATCATATTCTTACAGTTCGAGACGATCCCGATGTTTTATAAAGTACTGTCCGAGCTTCCCATTGTCCTTGCGGCCGCAGGTATATTCTTACCCATTGCCGTTAGCGGTATGCATTACCACCATGGTGAGGTAGTGGAAGGCGAAGTGAAGACCGTTAGATTACAGGCTGGCGCCACATTAAATAAAGACAAGCACTTATGCTATGGCAAACAGTTGATTGTTGAAGCAGCCAAGCAAAGCGAAGGCCGACACCTTTATTCTATAAAAGGTGAGTTCAAAGTTGCCCCTATCAAGTACACGCGCGTTCTGGACTATCTAGGCGACAACCAATACAAACTATCGGTAAGCGCATCACTTGATGGAACAGATGGTGTCATGGGGATTGAAGGCATGACAGACGCGGAAATTGAAAGCGTCATTAAGCGCCAACTCTTTGTGCCAATTGATTATCACTGCGTTAGCAAGGCATAGCGCGAGAAAACCCACAGAACCTGTCACGATTGAACAGGCACTGCAACGAATAGATGAAGATATGGATGCTTTCTTACCACACGCGATCACATTACTGTTAGCTAGCTTTTTCGTGTTGACCATTGTCAATGCAGTGTCATACCTGTCTCGCCGCGCGCTCAAGGAGGCCAGTTGTCGCCCTTGCCTGCTGGCTGAAAAGCTTCTTATTGTGGCGCCTGCCAGCTTATCTATCACATTATATGCATTATATTATATTCCGGCCTACACCCCCATCGTCACTTTAAGTAATGCACAGGCACAAACACACACCTTCGTAGGCATGCTGCATGTAGGGCGTGGTGACTTTTATGCTCGTACACACGACCTGCTCGTTCAACACCGGGAGGGTGGCAGTATTATTTTGCACGAGGGCATTGGCATGACGGGGCCTGTCACAGTAGACTACAACCGATGCAGCATCAGTAAAAGCCATACCGTAATCCACCAGCCCTTTTGCCTTGGCTTAAGGCGTATCGGTGACTTTAATGCGGACTTGTCTTTAGATGACTTTATGGATGGCTATATTACCGAGCTTATTGACTCGCAGAAGCTGTCCTACGATGATGCAGTTGAGCAGGCAAACAAAATCTCTAGCAAGGTCAGCAAAGAAAGGGAACAGATACTCAACAGTGTTTTACATACGTTCTCAGTCAAACTCTTGCTGCACGTGGAGGCTATTGGCCTTATCACGAACACGACGTACAATGACGATGACAACAAGCTTGTTATTTTAAAAAAGCGTAATCAAATACTGGCTGACTACATAATCCAACACCCTAAGACGACTACGGCCTATGGCCTTTCTCACTTCGTCGGGCTTTACGACATGCTTCAAGCCCATGATGCTTCATGGGTGGTAGAGGATATTAGCTTTCAAAGGGCGATGTGAAAATAAGCGCCATTCAGCACCATACAAAACACACGTTATCATTTCGCTTTTATGCATTTTAATGTACAATTATTCAATACAATAAAAGTGAGATAATGCACATGGCAAAAGTAAAAACATCCTTTGTCTGCGATGCTTGTGGAGAAACCTACGCGCAATGGCAGGGCAACTGTAAGGCATGCAAAGAATGGAACACAATTGTTGAGTTCAAAGCTGCACCCGCCTCGGCAAAACGTAAAGCGACAAGCGGAAAAGGGACCACGGGTTACGCTGGTGGTTCGGGTGGTTTTGCACAGAAGATTAACGATGTGTCGTCACAGGAAGAGAGTAAGATCCTTACCGGCATTGGTGAACTCGACCGTGTACTAGGTGACGGACTCACAATAGGCTCTGTCAACCTCATTTCTGGCGACCCTGGCGCGGGTAAGACGACATTGCTAACTGCCCTCGCCTCATTGATGTCCATGAGAATGAAAGTACTCTACAACACGGCTGAGGAATCATTATCACAATACAAAAATAGATTGTCGCGTTTAAAATGTGATTATAACGCCGACAACTATTACTTGATGGCTGAAACCAGTGTTGAAACGATCATCGAAAGCTTGGAAGAGCATGGGATTAAATTTGGCGTCATCGACTCCGTTCAAGCAGTGGTGACCGAAGATGCCAATGGTTCACCGGGTTCTCCGTCACAAGTTAAAACGGCGGCGCAAAAATTAACTCAGTATTGTAAGCAAAACGATGTTACGCTGTTCATAATCGCACATGTTAATAAGCAAAACGAAATTGCTGGACCACAAACCCTAGTTCACATAGTTGACTCTTTGTTACATATAGACACGAACGAGGGCACGGTGCGCTCACTGCGCGCCAACAAGAACCGTTTCGGGAATGTGGACGAGGTTGGCATATTCAGAATGAATGAACGTGGCATGATGAGTGTCGATAACCCTAGTGAAATATTCCTTTCAGGCTCCAGTAATGATTCACCCGGCAGCGCGATAACGTGCATCCGCAAGGGGAACCGCAACCTCCTCTTGGAGATCCAATGCTTAACCACCGACACCGAAGCTGAATACCCGCAACGTGTGTGCGTGGGATTGTCGATGAACCGGATTAAAATGCTTTCAGGCGTTCTGCGTAAGCATGCACGGGTTAAAATTCATCACGATACATTTTTCAACATTATAGGCGGCATAAAGATAGATGAGTCGGAAACCTGTATTGATTTGGCGTTGGTATCTGCTTTACTCAGCAGTTTGAATGACTTCACTATTCCCCGCACCACATGCATCATGGGAGAAGTTAGTTTAAATGGCGACGTGCGCCCTATTGATAGCGGCGTTCCTCGCGTTAAAGAAGCTGCACAACACGGCTTCTCTGATATTTACATACCCGCTAGAAACTACCATAAGTCGATGGATAGCTTAGGTGTTAATATTCATCCAGTGAAAACAATACATGAGCTCATTAGCTCACTTAAATAATTAAAACCGCGCCTATTTAGGTGCGGCAATTAATTCTCAATATTGTAAAAACGCGAGCGCACAGGCGGCTAAAAACATCCACAGGCTCAACGCTACATCACGTGCGCGTTCATCCCTGACACCGTTAGATTCAGTAAGCTTTAACGTGTTTTTCTTCTTGTAACCACGCAATATGGCTGCGGCAACCAGTGCTAGCGCCACACCCACGCCACCACCTATCAACTTCAATGTAACAAAAACTGAATGAAAGTGAGGGAAATGTTGAACCTCAGCCCACATGGCAGCCGATACCAATGCAAGAAGCCAGCCCCCCATCATCGGGAACTCTCTCATGTTAATTGCGCTTCCCATCTTACATCGCCCCCTTACTTAGTAAATCATCATCCATCTGCCGATGGAGCAGCAAGTGAAACTTAGCATAAAACTCAATTTTTACTAGATTGGGTGGGTAAGTAGATTCGACTAGCTCCCCCTCTTCAGAAAATTGTGAATAGAACAAATCAGAAATCGCCTCATCTACATCCATAAGGCCCCAGCTTTGTTTTATTACTCGCCTTATACGGCTAATCTGTAATGAGTCAGAACCAAGCTTCATTAATTCACGCTCAAGCCCATCTGATATTGCGTTCGCCTCTTTAAATGCGGATTGGGATTGACTCAGGGTGGCATCAGCACTAAAAGGCATTCCTTCCTTCACCAGTAATCCGTACGGCCAATAATGATGCGTTAGCTCAGTAAAGCCTCCCAAAAACTCAAATATTGTCGAAGTCTCATTATTGGAAGTGATCATGGGTGTCATGTTTCGAAAACTTTTCCTCCCGTACCTTTCCTCCCATTGAATATTCAGCGGGTCTGAAACCAACAGATTACCATCCTCCCCAAAGCCAATTTTCGAGAAGCCGCAATACAATGCCAACAGTTCACGGCCTGACAACGCGTCAGCAAAATTAGTCAGCCTCGACCGCCTCAAATGTTGATGATTCACATATGCAGGTATTCTAAATAACGACTTCTTACCATTTAACTCTGCTGTAATAATTAGACAGTCTATGGCGATGTCAGAAAATCCATCGGGCGTGGTAAGTAAGCCATTTTCTTGCCCTGTCGGCACCCATGCTATGTTCTCGCCTTCGGCAAGTATAGATAGCAGAGTATCACACTCCGTCTGAACATTAGGTATGCCAACTGGGATAGTATTGTGCAATTCTGGTTTTTCACTCAGCTTCTGGGCAATGCTCGACAAAAAAGAAATGCATACGGATTCAGCTTGGAGCGTTACGTCATCAGAAATATTGATGGTTTGACATAAGAGGTGGCTAGCGTTACTGGCCAAATCAAGATGCGCATTCCTGAATGCGCAGGCTTCATAGTACGTGCTAGCATCCACGAGATTCGGCGTTCCCCTCTCTGCTAGTGCAGAGGCTGCAATTCCACTTGCCAACACGATGGCAAACAGGGAGTGCCATTCCTGAGGCTCAACATCATAGACTTCATATTTTTTTAAGAACTGGCGCATGTATTGCGGTGTGCACATAGCCCAACTAGATAAACCGCCCAGCCCCGCCAAATAAAGCACCTCTTCAGGTTCCGCATCGATTTTATTAAGGTATATAAACGGAATAACCGCCCCATTCCTCACTCTCAGTAAAGGGTGCCAATCTTCATATAGAACCCCCTCTTCGGGAGGGGTATCTACGTCAGGCCCTATTGTGAATTTGTAAGGTGAGTTCGACATTGCAGACCGCATGACATCGGCGGAAATTTTAACAAGCAAAAGTTCTTGTTCTCTGAGCTGCTTGCTGGATGCGTGGCATAGTACGGGGCAAAGATGCTCTGGGTTGCTTACATCAAAAGGGTCAATAGACCATGCGTCGCCGGTCAACCTATCGATAAGAAAGAACATTTTAGATTCAAAGTGCCCGTCAATGACTTCATCACACTTAAACAGCACCATATCTTGTACAACGGCCTCAGCTCTGGACTCATTCAGGTCGTGGAGTTGTTTTTCAAATTCATCAGCACTCAAGTAAAGTGTTATCTGGTGAAAGTTTACCGCGTTAATAAACCGCTGTTTGATATCTGCAATAACACTTTTTGAAAGTTGCGGCCTTTCCAGGCTGCTATCAAGTGCTTCATATCGTGGGTCACATTCTAGTATTGTGGAAAGTATAGATAGTGACTTTTCGTAATCGATACATTCGTCTTTATTCTGTTGGTGTGAGCCGAAGAACCCATCAATCCATACTGAGATGTAGCCATAATCTAATTGATAAAACATTGAGTTACCTTGGGGATGGGGTGTCGAGCTTAATACCCTAATGTACCAGCTAGACACTCACGCATCAATTGTACTTACGAATCCAGCGTTTAAGCGAAAAGGCTTAATTGGGTGGGTGTCTTGCGCACAGGCACTATGGCGTTTAAAGCGGCTTCAATGTGGCGCTTTATTTGCGCACCAATCATTTGGTGCATAGGTACTTCAATCGACTGACCGACAATCTCAGAGCCTATTTCATTTGAAAAAGGTGACATATCGAAGTCCTCGCCAATACCCATCAACGCTTTAGTGATAGTGTTGCTTGGTAAGTAATAGCGGTCGCCACGTTTGATGTAAACAGCATCTTTCGTCTGCTTCGCCTGTGAGCGCACAATGGTGGGTGCCAACGCATCACCTTCACTAATGTAACGTATGCGACCTTGCTCAATTCCGGCCTGAACCGTTTTGGTGTGAGTTAAGTCACGCATTTCATCAAGGTGCTTTGCTACAACGTCACTGTCAGCGTGTTTGGTATTCTCAACCGGAGCTGGGAAGGCAAATGGGGCATCAAGTTTAGATGCAAAGACAAAGGCGCGTTCACGGTTTGTCATCCCCTGATAATGCTTTGCATTCATCACCGCCATATTGACAGTATACCCAAGGCGCTGCAGCCCTTTAGTGAACAGCTTGGCTTCCATAGAGGTTGCAAAGTTACGCACGTTCTCCATGAGTAGCGTTGGCGCATTCACCGCTTTCAAAAGGCGCAGGACATTAAAGAACATATCGATAGTAGTATCTAAAGACGCGATGGCTTTAGCGCGATCATTGGCATTCTTCAAGCAGGAGAAATCATCACACTGCAACGCGCCGGACATGTGGTTCACTTGCCCAACATACTCTGCCACCATAGCTTCATCAACGGTGTAAATATCTTCATTGAATAGCACCTTAACATCAGGGCAGTTTAACGCTGCACACAAGGCACCTGTATCAGTTTTGTCATTGAAGCGTACCGTGGTTTCACCTGTCTTTTTAGATACCGTCTTGCTGAAATCACGTTTCTCAGGTGGACGCCATTCAAGCACGCTTTCATTAACGAAACCTTCTTTGGCCATGGCATAAACATCCACCCCACCTGTACACATCGTAAAGCTAGATAGCGGGGTATCAGTATTGAGCACCGCAGGGGTGACCTCATGGAAGTTGGCCGACAAATCTATTTGAGTAACATTGCTAGACACTGCGCCATCACGAAGCGCCAACAGGCCTTGCTCTGAGGTTTCAATGTCATAACCAAGGCGACGCAACTGTAAGCACAATAGCAGGCATTCACGGCTTTCTAGGAAGTCCGCGTCAGCTTCAATGTCTAAGCTGGTGAAGCGCTTTTCACGCACCATATCAACCACTGATAATACGTTCGCATAAACGCCATCGGCGTCGACTTTCATTTCGTTGAATTTTGCATGAGCATCATAAGAGGCAATATCGTTGATCGGGCGAATACGTACTTCCCCTTTCTTGAATGTCACATGGACATGCTCAGCATCACCGATAGCTTTATTGATGTCTTCTTGATGACGAATATCAAGCACAGGCTCAATGCCTTGACGATTTTTGTACTCACGGTATGAAATAGTGCGCACACCTTTGTTAGCAAACTGCGCTGTGCGTACAACTAATCCACCGCTCACGGTATCAACATCAACAAACACTTTGCTGCCCACCGGCATTCCGGCAATCTTAAGCTCTTTAGTCGACAAAACAATTTTCTTTTTAGGTGATGTTTTTGATACGTTCATCACTTTTAGGCGTTTAGTCGCAACTTCAAGTTGTTGCAATACGCTGGAAATAGCTTTGTGAATAGGCTTCTTTATGAATTCAACCATCATGGTGCTCTCTCCTCAATCATTAAGCTTAGTATCTCATAACGGTTATCATTTTGCAAGTCTTGACGCGTCTTCACGCCTTAATAAAGCGCCACAGGCAAGCTATTTCGCGGCATAAGGAATAAATAGCAAACCTGCTATATTGTTTTGCACAAACCGAAACATTGTCGCAACTAACTTAGCGGCGCTTTATCATTTTGAACTTCCAAGTTATTGCGAATTTGGGCGTTTCACATTAGCGCACGCGCTTGGTTCAAGGAAGATTAATGCAACTTACAAACGAAACCACTTCAACTGCTGAACAAGATGTTATCAATCTTCAAAAGCAAATATCAGATCTGCTACGCCAGAACAAATCACTCTCCATGGAAAACGAAAAGTTAAACAAGCGATTTGGACTTGTATGGCCTGAACAACCTGAGTTTTTCATTCAAGTCATCTCCGATACCGAAGTGGTTTATCAAAATGGACTTTATCAGCGCGTCGGCGTACTGGAAAGTAGCGGTTCTAAAGCAACGTTGATTTCCGATAACGGTGAACACGAAGAATTAAAGCGTGGCAACAGTCCTTATATTTACACTGGGAAGCATTCAGATAAAACATATTTAGGTAACGGTGGCGTCGCTTATGAATGGAGAAAGTTCGTTAATGAAACCTACTTGCCCACGCTGGCACGCAAAGGCGACAATTTCGGATTTGATGACAAGGATGGTAAGCGTAACAACCTCTTGATTGAAGGTGACAACTATCACGCTCTACAGGTGTTGCAACACACTCACCGTGGTGCGATTGATGTTATTAGTATTGACCCTCCTTACAACACTGGCAACAAAGATTTCAAATACAATGATAAATTTGTATCAGATGAAGATGGTTGTCGCCATTCAAGCTGGTTGTCGTTCATGGAAAAACGCATTTTGTTAGCAAAGAATTTGCTTTCTGAAAATGGAGTCATTTTAATAAATATCGATCAAAATGAATCTTCTCGACTAAACATATTATGCAAAAGAATTTTTGGGGAGCGTAATACTGATGAAATTATTTGGAAGAAGAAAGGGGGGAGCAGCAATACCGAAAAAGTACTAGGGATTATTACTGAGTCAATCCTTGTCTGCTATCAAAAACGAGAGGCTGGAGCGTTAAATTTCAGAATTATTGATAGATACTATCGGCATGAGGACTCAAGAGGGAAGTATAACCTAGAGGGAATCGAAAAAACTAATCAGGGGGCATACAAAAGAGAGACAATGCTATTCCCTATTGTTTCACCTAGTGGGAAAATCTTTAAACCTGGTGTAAATAAAAGATGGACACTTGGGGAATCAACAGTTGCCGAGATGATTGGAAGAGACGAATTGCTTTTTGATGATATAAAAGGGAAAGTATACCGCATTAAAAGGCCGAATGATTATGCTGAATCCCAAATACCTTTTTTGAATATTATTGAAGGCGAAGGTAGTTTGAAAACGGCTAAAGATGAGGTTGCAAAACTAGGAATCCCAAGAGAACTATTTGATACCCCTAAACCATTAGCTCTTATTGCTCAGTTAATAAAGATATCATCCTCTAAAGAGAGTATTGTTTTAGACTTCTTTGCTGGGTCAGGAACCGCAGGTCACGCAGTATGGGAACTAAACAAAGAAGATGGTGGCAATCGTCAGGTTATTTTGGTTACCAACAATGAGTCGAATATTTGCGAAGATGTCACCTATGAGCGTCTACGCCGCTGCAACCTTCCAGAGCATGGTGATTATCAAGAAGGACTTGAATACTTACAGTTGAAGCATGTTGCTGAAACCGAAGTTGATGGTTATGACATGACGCAAAGCTTTGAGCATATAAAACAGGTCATAAATGTGCGATTCGGGAGCTTCAAAGTTATTGAAGAGACTGATGACTGGTATATCACCGATAAGATTGCGGTGCTTAAAAACTACGTTAAGTACCCTGCGTTTTTCGAACGGTTCAGCGATCATCCCGCATATGGGTTGGTCACTAAAAAAGAGCGTCAATCTCAAGTCTTTCGTGCCGAAGCGCTTAACCGAGCAACCATTGATAACATCCATGTGTTTAACAAAGAATACTTGAACGACCTGTATCGCGTTGTCAAGGAGGAGCTATAATGAATCCTAACTTCCAATTAGTACCTTACCAAGACAGTGCTGTTGACGACCTAACGAAAGGCTTAGCTTTTGGCGAGCCATCCCTAAAGACAGCATCAGCATTAAAGGCGCCGACCGGGGCTGGAAAAACCATTGTGATGATTGGTACACTTGAGGAGATGTTTGAAGAAAACGTACGCAGAGTCAATAGTGGCTTAAAGCCATTTGTATCGTTATGGGTATCTGACTCCCCCTCTCTCAACGCACAATCCATCTGTAAAATCGGCGATGCATCAAATAAAATCGATAGCGCATTCGATTGTGAAATTATTGCGTCGGCCAGCTTTAAAGGTTTTGAACCCGGCAGCATCTACTTTGTTAATTACAGCAAGCTGACTACCAAATCAAACCTAAACAAGCCATCCGAGACGCGTTACGGCAAAACAATATTTGAATTAATGGCTATGCTGGCAGAGTCTGAGGTGCCGGTTTTCTTACTGATTGACGAGGCGCATAAAGGCACAAAGCAAAAAGGCGCAGCTGAACAATCCACCATTGGTGATACCAAGAAGCGTCAAACCATCATTAAGCAAATAATCAGCACGTTAAAACCTGAAAAGATATTAGGCGTGTCGGCGACACCTGGTGATTTCAGAGACACCGTTGAGCAGCTAGGGTATGACCGCTTTCGTGATCATGAAATATCCAAGCGTCACGTTATCGAGTCGGGGATGATTAAGTCACACATCGTCAATGTAACACTACCCGAAGGCGCAATATCAAATGACATCTTAGTCAAAGCAGCAGCGGTAAAGTTCGGTGAGCAAGTGGACTTATGGAAACGCTCACCACTAGAAAAGCCACCTATCCTACTGGTGCAAGTGGGTAATGACTTTGAACAACACGCACCTAAGATCATGCAGTGGCTACTGGATGCCTATAACTTCCCAGTAGGCAGCATGGCAAACTCTTTTGGGGAACATGTCAGCCTTAGTGTTGAGGTCAAAACAGGCGAGGATAAAACCGCGCAGGTACCCTTGCCCTACATCGAAGCGAACAGCATTAATTCAAACCCAAATATACAAGTCGTTTTCTTTAAAGAGGCGCTCGGTGAAGGTTGGGATTGCCCAAGGGCGGAAATACTATTATCTCTTCGCGCACAAGGCTCAGAAACGCGCATAGAGCAAACTGTAGGCCGCATCCTGCGTAACCCTTTCATTATGCACTTAGACTACTATAACGACCACAAGGGCGAACTTGGCAAGGTGTATGTTTATACTGCCAAGTACGATAAAGAAGTGCTGCAGCGTATTGCGGATGAGTTTGCGGGTGAAGTCACCACCAAAGAAGTCGGCAGTAAAGATACTGATGAATATACGGTCAACCCGGAAGTCGTTTCGCTCATCAACAATGCAAAGTTTGAAACGGCCATTCGCTTACCATCGCCATCCACTTACAGTGAACACATACAAGCGCTAGCTAATTATGCGTTTTCAAACATGAGTGACGATGAAAGAGTAGAAGCAACGGAAAACCTACATGAAGAGTTCGCAGTGCATCTGTTTAAAAAGCTCATTCATAATTTCAGCAGGGAGCGTTTTGAAGCGCTTGTCCGGCCAAAACTGATAAATGATGAAGTGTCTTTGCTCGATGGCAACATAGATAGCAAAGGGCTTGTAGAAACATCCGGTTACCGTAGTGCGTATGACATTGATACGGAATACAAGAAATGGTCAATATGGGGCGTACCTGAACTCAAAGATGAATTGATGCCGGTGATGAACCAAAATTACGCCAGACTCAAAGATGAGCTTGTCAATCTACCTATCAGTGACAAATACAGCAAAGAAACTATCTGCCAGTTGGTGATGTTGTCATTTAAGCGGGTGATGAAATCGATGGGGGTTGAAGTCATGGCAGAGCTTGGCAAGCAATATGGCTTTGTTGCTAAAGAAACGCACCAGACAGAAGAGTACAGCTTGCCTACAAGGCTAGAGTCATTCAAACCTATTGATAGCTTAGATTGCTTCTCTCTTGGCCGTGCGACAGTGAACTATCACTATGAACTGTTAGATGAGAAGATGATTTACCAGGGCGCGAGCTCTGATACACCTTGTCAGAAAATCAGCTTTGACTCAGCGCTTGAGATTAATGTGATGGACTTACTTATCAAATCAGACCGTGTTTCACATATATGGCGCAATGATAATTTTGGCATCTTATACACCAAGCATGAAGTTGACGAGCACGTTTTCAAACCTGACTTCCTTGGTCTGCATGATGATATTTTTTACGTGTATGAGCCTAAAACCATCACGCAAGATCACTTCTTTGACAAGCTCAAGGGTGCGTACAAATGGTTACGGAAAACTAATGGCCAACACCGTCGTGCTGATGTCATTTGGTATGTACAAATGACTAACAGAGAGGTCTTTGAAATATCACTCTCCGCTCATGGCGATGAGCTGGTTCGCTCTGGTGAGCAAGCTTTGAAATCACTGATACCTCAATTAGGTAAGCGAGTAATGTAACTTTACTCGCAATTTATCTTACAGTCACCACTTTGGTGGCTGTATTGCATAACACACTGCAATTTGGGATGTAGTTATTTCACCCGCTCCAACAGTTCCTTAATATGCCTAAAACCATGCGCAACATTCACCTCGCGACCTATGCTTGGGGTTTTGAAGCATTTTGACAATTTGCAATAACCGCCTACATTTTACAATATCTATCATTTTGCAAGTTTTGATGCGTCCTCACGCCTCAAGAATCCTTTAAATTGGTGGTGTAGAGGTATGTTATCCAACGCGCCTGATATAATTCACTCACACCCGGCAAGTCTCGATATGCGTCTAAAAATATTTCAAAAGGAAAAAACAATGGAAGAGTACCAGCTAGCCCTAAATGACTTTCAAAACATCAACACCCTGAAGGTGAAACTCCACCACTTTTTCTGTCAAGCAAGTGGCTCCCACTCTGGGTTACTGCGCGCGAGACTGGCATCTCTGACGCTCATCGATGCCATAGCAGCCATGTTTCCAGCACCTTCGCCCCTTGAGTCTATCAAAGCAGGGTTTGATACTAATTTGCGCACAGTTATTTTTGAAAACCGACAAATGCCTGCAGTAGCGTTGTTTATCGACAAGCACAACTTAATAGTAAAGTCTGATGAGAGCGGCTTTATCGAGCCGAGTGAGGAAGCTATCATGTACGCCTCCATGGAACTGGCCAGCTACATGATGGACGTATTAGAAGATTAACTTCTTAAGGAAACAAGAAAGGGCGAATTTAATCGCCCTTTTTTCATTTTCACGACAGTAAAACGTTACGCCTAACCAGCCAGGCTTGCACTCTGAGTTGATTTCACAAGTTTTTGAGCATGCAGGAATAAGCCAAAGGGCATTTCCATCACATCTTTTAGCGGCAATTGAGAAAGCGACGCGGCATCGTACTGCACGATGTCAGAGAAGCGCATAGAGTTAGCGCCACTTGTATGGTAGTTCCACTTAGTGTCTTGTTCCTTCACCTCGGCCTTCCATAATTTGACGTCATCAGAATTATCAAAGGGGCGCCATTCCACAAGGACATCTTCATTCGCGGTGTTTGTTCTCATTAACTTGGCAAAAATCATAGTCATCGTAACTTATCCCTTATCAAGCAGTGATATTTCATCGGAGATTTGTTTCTTGGCCCCCTTGCGCGCTGCATCATTGCAGTCGCCCTTGAAATGCCTGTGCCCGCTGAGAGCGATATTGTGGTTCGCGCTAAGTTTTCCGGCCTTTTTGTTCATGCGTTTCATAATGCATACCTATTTTAATTTTTACTGGAGCGAAATCTGCAAACTACCAATTGCTATACCTTTGCAGGCACAATATCAACTGGCTGAGTGTCAATGCTTTCACTAATCCCGTTCGCTTTCTGAACTACCTCAGCTGCATGTTCTGCAACCTCTTTTGCGGCGTCCTTAATCATCTTTTTAGCGATGTCGATATAGGATTTTACATCAGCACCTTTTGGGACTGCAATTCGATAACTATTGTGCATGATGGCAGGTTGTGGCAAACCTACATCTTTCTGATTGAAACGGTTTCCATTTAACATGAAAGACTTAGAACCTGCCGACTCAGCAACGATTTCTTTTGCCTTGATGAGGCAATGTTGCTTTTCTATATTCGGCACTAAGATGTTAATAACGACAATCTTGTCGCCTTTCTCCACCAAAGGGTGGCTTTTATTAGTCATCACGTCGTCTTCCAAATAATTGCACCACCGTTCCATTACTTTCAGGCTTTTGAGGCTTGTATCGCTGACTTTTATCAACGACGTCCACCAACCCTGCCTCTTCAATCGGCATAAACGCACCAAACTGCTCAGTAATGGCTGGCTTGTTATCGTGAGTGAGACCAGATACACCTGCAATCAAACTGTAAGGGATTGCTACCTCATGTTCCACACCATTGAATCGCAGGGAAACTAAGATGTCATTGTCACCGAACTGGCGATACCCTACGGCTTTAATGCCTATGTTAAGCACCACTGTGCCATCTTCGCGAATAGAATCAGCAGGAACATCAACCATTGGATGGTTTTGTGTGGCATTGGGGTTGCGTGCGAACACAGTCAAATAAACCGTACGAACCGATTCATTACTCTCTATGGACTCAATTAACGCGACCATCATGGCTTTGCGTGCTGTGTATTGAATTGTCATGCTTTCCCTTACCGCATCTTGCGGGCGTTTTCATTTAATTAAATAGATGTCGCATGTAGTACGGCTTTAACCACTGCGGTGCGCTTTCAAATTCCTCTAAAGCGCTATATCGTTTCTGGCGGCAGTGCTCTTGCACAATCATTTCCACCACTTCACTGGACGAATCCTCTGTCAAAAGCTTTATTTTTGTGACAGGGTTGGTGACCATGCGTTTTCTCATGTCGTCCGACAAGCGTTCAATATTCGCACCAAGCTTTACGAACTTAAGTAGAATGCCGAAATTCCCATATCTCGCCGCACGGGTCACAGCAAAGTTATCTGATACGGTGATATCAACTCCTTTTTCAATTAGAAAGTCCACTGTATCTTCTAAATCTAATTCTGCTGCTTCTCTCAAAGGGCGGTAATTTTGACAGTTAATGTCACAGCCTTGACCAATAAGGATGTCCGCCATTTCTAGCTGGCTATAGCGACATGCAGCCACCAAAGCCATATCTCTGTAAAGACGGCAATCAACGCCGTTCTCCATAAAACGGTCAAAGGATTCGCGATCCCCCAACTCTATCGCTACAAGAAACCCTTGATGCACCTCTTTCTTGTTTTTCTTATCGGTCTTCACATGTGAAAGTTCAACATGCAAACCGTCAGTCATTTTCTCTGCGAAGCTTTTACGGTGATCAAGTTTACGGTTCATAATGCTACCAATGTAGTGGTTAAGGGGCTTAATTAACTGAGATGAATATTATCATTTTGATAATATTGTGTCAATGAAACACATCAAACACTGTGCTAAAATATCAACCTCAACATCCTCACTTACTTCGTTAAGTACAACACGACAGCAAACTGAGCCATTAACTTCAACAGCGAACCGATCCAACCGAATAAAGACTGGCCTGTAAATGACACAAGCGCGATATTGACAAGGAGAAAAACTAAGACCACAGTCACCCACTTAGTTAACCTTGAGCGCCTTATATCTTTTATACTTAAATTGATTTTTACGTCCTTGTCCATTAATCGATCAACCTTATCTTTCTTACGCTTCAGTATTAAACATAACACACTCTGAGGACAAGCTTTTTTCTAACTTCACCAACCCTTCGTGTATCGCTGTGACATTCACCTTTTCATCATCAAAACAATCAAATTCTGCGTTGTACCCATTCGCCTTCATCGTATTTATAAACGTTGTCACACTTTGCGAGAACGCTGTTAGCGTACCCCAAGCCTGCTTAGCGGTATTAAATTGCTCACGCTGCGTATCATCAAAAAGGTTCTCTATCAGGCTGATGGCGTCTTGCCCTTTCACATAGAGCTTCACCTTGCCGCTATTCAGTGAAATATCAAGGGTCTGATCGTGGAAAATGATAGGCTTAACTAGTCCGACCAACGTGCCCGAACTGGTAAATCTAAAAGGGGTGTCCCATGAGCCTTTATAATCCTCCTCCAGAAAGTTAGGCAACGTGTCCGAGGCCAATATGGATGGCCACAGAGACAACACGCTGTTAGCATCAACGATATCGCTAAAGTCTTGCAGGTGGTCACGCAAATCACGAGAGAACGAGTGGGCATAGGCCATGCTTTCCAAGTATCGTTCTACATTGTAGTTAAATGTATCGCGGTCACGTTTTTCGCCGTGATCAATCAACGCTTTTTTTGTAAAGCCATCTTTCTCCCAAGACCCTTCACTTCTCAAACAATTAATGTGCGTAGCCAAGTAGCTGTACTGCACACTAAAGCGCTTTAAAACATACCGGCAATGGTGCATGGTTTCACGGAAGAAACGTTCGACTTCATTTGTAACCAAATCAGCTTCATCAGGGGCGACCAATAACACGACCCCTGCGCTTGGTAATGAAAAGTGCATTGCACCGCTTTTGTCGCGCTTAAAGCTGAAAGTTTCGGGGGAGCGTAACTGCAAGTCCATACAAAAGTCCTTTGCCACCGCAAGGTGTGGCCTATAAATGTTTAATATTAAGCAGCGCGAAGGATCGCTTCGGTCACTTTCTTTGCTAGTAGTGGTGGCACAGCATTACCTATCATGCGCTTAGCTTCGGTCACCTTGCTCGGCCACAGGTAATCAGAAGGAAAGGTTTGCGCAGCCGACTTCTCTGCCAGAGTAATGGGACGAATGTGTTCACCATGCACCACATAATGATGATTAACCGTCGTAATGGCGCCTATAGGCTTATCAAGGCTACGACCGCCCTTTTCAGAGCCATAGGATGCATCAAGGAAGATAGCGTCTTTGCCAAAGCGTTTGCGGCCATTTTCAACACGGCGTTGGGTGGCGGCGACTTTGTTGGATACAAGATCCCATTTGTTATTATCAAAGTTTAAATCGATAATATCACGGGCTGTACGCAACTCATCTGGAATAAGGTTTAGTTCTAGCGGATTGGCTGAGCGAGTCGCTACCAATATCAAACGTGTTCGACTTTGCGGCGCGCCAATGTCAGCGGCATTAATAATATTATATGAAAGGGAGTAACCCAGCGCTTTAATCGCCATTTCCCATGCTGGATAGAGATTCCATTTAAGAAAGTCAGGCACGTTCTCTATCACCGCGAATTGGGCTTCTCCGGCCTCTAAACAGCTCACTACCGCCCATGCGGTAGACCGTGAAGCATCCGCCTTCTTACTTCTTTTGGTGCGACCAGCGGCTCTTGAGTGGCCTTGGCAACACGGTGAGGCATAGACAATGTCATGCTCAGGTAATTTTGACCAGTCAGCCTGGTGCAAGTCCTGGCATACATGCTGGGTGGTAGGATGGTTCTTGGCATGATATTCCACAGCTAATGCATTGTGATTAGCAGCCCACACTATTTCAACACCACCTTGAGATGCCCCCGTGGAAGTACCACCAGCACCGGCAAATAAGTCTACGCCTTTCATATGAAGTTCCTCAATCAATGAATGCTCATTTTATCATAATGATAATTTTAATCAATGATTGAGCATCAAATATAAGCGTATCTTAACGTTTGTTGGGTGTTTTTCTCATCAGGATTATCAAATCGAGGGGTTGTGAATATCTTGTAGTGCTATAATATCAACATCAAACAAACCGGAGGTGTCGCATGAAGTATATTCCTGTTGGAATTTGGGATTAGAAACAAAGGGCTTGTCTGCCCTTTTCTTTGAGAAATAAGTTGGTAGGCTTAGATTTCACCTACCATCAACCACCTTTCGCTTGGCGTACGCATCGAGGGCAAACCCAATACTTACCAGCTTATCCACACCTACAGGGTGTAGTGATCGTGCCCGCCTTTTTTTAAGAGTGGCCATTCTCTTGTCATGGAAAAACGTATCAACCTTTCAGTTACCGTGAACCTTGCGAGCTCCAAATTGGGGGTTCCCCAAACCGTGCACCTTCCGATCAATGCTGTCAGGTTTTGCGACCATTCAGCAGCCTCTTTCCAACTCGCGTTAGAGAGGCGTTAGGACACTTCATTTTTCCACCGGTGCCAACTTTTGCATTTTTTAGCGAACACAGGAATTGAACCTGCGACCTATCGATTAAAATTCGACTGCTCTACCAACTGAGCTAGTTTGCAAACCCACCAAGACGTGTGACACCCGCTCATACATCACCGTTTCCGGCCACATAATAGAACACGCCTCTTATTAGATATCGCCGACCGCTAAGCCATTGCTATCCTCGATACCGCGAACATCAGCGTCTCCACCTTATTCACTGCATCATGCTTTCCGCCTTATCGCCGCTAAGCTTACAACTAAAAAGCTCGACCTTAGCCCCATTGTTCTTCTCGGTTACCCCCTGCGTCGTGTGTGGTGCACACAACCATCACCTCAGCGTTGCCCTAGTGATGTTCAGGCCGAGCGTTCCCAATCTCACCCCGTCAGGAACAGGATGCCCGCGTTTTTCGCGGGGGCGCATCTGCATGGAGACTCTCACGCCAAATAGCACGTAAAAGCGGGAGGCTGTGAGGACCTTCCCTTCGCTGCCGTTACCGACAACTCTTGGCCATACCCATTGTTGCGCCGCGTATCTAATACAACCAACACTCAGCGCACTTTCTTTGCCTTAGCGCATCTTTTACATCAAGAACCGCTAAGAATAATTCATGTTAAGCGAGCATTTCTCTCGCCAACTTGCTTGCCACTCCACCATCGAACAGGCCGTTGTGGTTTGCTTTTAAATACTGCATCACACCACCAATATTCTGCGCGTCTGAACGCGTAATGGCTTCACGCAAATCAGATTCTGTCATTTGCTTAGGCACAAATGTCGATAGTAGTTCGTTCTCATCTCGCAACGACGCCAATTCTTTATATTTCAGCGTATCATCGTTGTTCTGGATGAATTGTTTGGCCAGCTTGATGACTGTCGCATCACTCAAGTCGCCACCTGGGCGCTTTGCTCGCGTTTCCAGCTCACCGACAAACGTCTTTAGTGAGGTTCTGGTTGTTACATCCTGGCTTCGTACTGCTACGTCAAGCCGGGCCTTCACTTTTTGGTACAATGACATTTCTCTGTCCCTTAAAAAATGGTAGTAAAGACCAGAATCGAACTGGTGACCTGCTCTGTGTAAAAGAGCCGCTCTTCCGACTGAGCTACTTTACTATAGATTTACACAATGTAACGCTGCCTACTGGCTCCTATCGTATTCTAAATCTGTTTGAGCGCACCCAAAGCAGCGTGACATTGTATAAGCCTGTTATTGGCACAGCGGACGGGGGTCGAACCCGCAATGAGCATTGCTCGCCACCTTGAAAGGGTGGTGACTTTACCATTTTGTCCACCGCTGTACTGAGACTATTCGCGTTTATTCAACTCGCCAGTTGTTGGATGCGGGTGCTGGTACTGCCCCAGCCTTACACTTTGGTTATGAGCCAAAGAAGAACTCTAATGCCTCCCACCCGCGCCAGTTACTAACAACCTTTGCTCGCACGACAGAGCAAATACATCTCACTCTGCCGTGCTCACCTTTTGCGTATTTCAACACTCGCCAGTGATAATTGGTCGGAAATATTCGATTCGAACGAATGACCCCTTGGACCCAAACCAAGTGCTCTACCATGCTGAGCTAATTTCCGGTTATGTGGGGTGAAGTACCGGACTTGAACCGGCGACCACCTCATTCACAGTGAGGAGCTCTACCGACTGAGCTAACTTCACCATTGTTACTTACAAAAGCCCTTGCTTTTGTCCCATTACCTCGACGCAACCCGGCGAGGCGTTAAACGTTGGAGCGGCATCCGAGAATCGAACTCGGTTCATTGACTTGGAAGGCCAAGGCACAGCCAGTATACCAATGCCGCAAAACACATTTCGAAAGATACACCCGACACCTGACGTTAAAATGGTGGGTGGCCCGAGACTCGAACTCGGAACCTTCCGCTTAAAAGGCGGATATTCTAACCAATTGAATTAGCCACCCTAATGCACCACACGACGCACTATGATAAAAGTATGGTGGCGATGAGTGGACTTGAACCACCGACCTTCCCCGTATGAAGGGGACGCTCTCACCAACTGAGCTACATCGCTACACTGGTAGTGACAGGAGGATTTGAACCTCCGACCTCACCCTTATCAGGGGTGCGCTCTTACCAACTGAGCTATGTCACTATTACCTGGCAGGGGAGGTGTGATTCGAACACACGATGCAGGATTCAAAGTCCCGTGCCTTAGGCCGCTTGGCGACTCCCCTAAAACTCACTTACTATTGGTAGGTCAGGAGGGCTTCGAACCCCCACGCTATTAAAGCACTGGAACCTAAATCCAGCGTGTCTACCCATTTCACCACTGACCCACACCAACTGTCGCATGCTCACCTTGAGCATGATGTGACCCACAAGATCACTCATATTGGCGGAGTGGACGAGACTCGAACTCGCGACCCTTGGCGTGACAGGCCAAGATTCTAACCAACTGAACTACCACTCCGCGTTACCCTTGTAGCACCCACCATGCAATCGCTGCAGGTGCTATCTATATGGCGGTGAGAGAAGGATTCGAACCTTCGATTGAACTTACGTTCTACAGGTTAACAGCCTGCCGCTTTAGACCTCTCAGCCATCTCACCATTATCTTTTTGCACAAAAAAGGCCCTTGGTTATCCCAAGAGCCTTTGTGCGGTTTTCTTGGGTGCCGTTAAGCACCCAAGCGCTTAACTAATTATCATTTTGTTCATTTTCAATAAGATCATTTTCATGACGCTTGACAGAACTTGGCTGTTGTTTGGGCATAATCATCCCCTCAACACTTACGCCGAATGGGCGTTTATGCTGTTTTCCAAGTTTCACTGTCAGTTGTCGAGTTTTCATTGTTATCTCATTAATAGTTATTGGTTAATCTCAAGCACAAAAAAAGCCCTTGAGGTTTCCCAAGGGCTTTTCGCTATCCTTGGGTGCTGTTAAGCACCCAATGGAGAATGCTTACCAGCTGTTTTCTTCTTTAATATCTTGTTCTTTTCCACCTAGTGGCTTGCCATTTAGCACAATGCTAGACACAAGCATATTATGCTTGGGTGTGCGTTGTGGTTGTTGATGGCTGTGTTTCATAATGCTCTCTAGGTTTAAGTAAATTAATATTGCAACGCTTTGCAAATTGATAAAGCAAGTCTACAGGGACCTTGTTTGGCCGTCAACCCTTTTTTTGAATAAAAACAAATAAAAAGTTAAATGGCCGTTTTTAGCCACTTTTTCTTACTTTCAACGCGCAAGCCTGCGGCAGCAAACGTGCTTATTCGCTACCGCGCCGCCTACACTAACCGCCAGTATTCATCAGCATATTGAAGGCGTTAAGTTGTTCAGGGGTAAGGTTGGCCTGTTCAACCAGTGTTTTAAAGGCAATGGCTTGCAAGAAATCCTTCTCAGTCATTTGGTTCTTAAGTTGGTTTATTTCCTTAGAGCACACCACGACATTGCCTGACACATACCCTTCATCATTGTTCTTGCGATCAATGGTCAAATAGTTATCGGGTAAGTGGTCGCTATTCTCTCCCTTTTCATGCGGGAAAGAGACGAGCTCTGCTTTTGAGTAATAACAGCGATTTTCACGCAGCAAAGCCGACAACTCTTCGATTGAGATAGAAAACTCTAAATTTCTCGATGCCGCACTGTCCATCAACCACAAATATTTCTTAGCAACAAACTTACCATGGGCAACGTCTTTGCTGAGAGGTTGACTCGGAGCAGTCACAGAGGCGCTTCTCTTCGCTTTCAACTTGTCTACACCGACCACCTTAGCATTATGGGCTTTAATATCGCTTATGTTGGCTCCAGGGTTGCTGGTGGGCGTAGAAGCAGAACGGAGTTTAGCGTTAGACAAGTCCAACGAACCACTAAGCTTTAAGGTTAAGTAATTTTCGAGGTTATGAGGAATATGAGCGGGGCTTACCGTAGGCCAATTATAGAGGCATTTGAAGCTGTGCTCGCCGCTAGGGTCTTCAAAACGAAACACGTCAGGTAACCATGATGGAACGAAAACATCATACTTTTTAGCCAACTCTTTCAGCATATGGGCAGAGTGTGGGGTTAAAAAGATATTATCAGCATTCTTAGGTTCGATGTTTTTGACGATGTAATCTAGGCCGCGTGTTACGAAGTTAGCTTCAAAGGAACTGGTAAAGTCAGAGATTTCATCTTTTATACCGATGTAAATAAGCTTTGTATCTTCAAGCGGAACAGCAATGCGTACTTCGCCATGGGTTTTATCAATCTCTTTGGAGAATGCGAGTGTGGAGGCGGTTTTATTTGTTTCAAGCAATTTGGCTAAACTTTCCATTTTATGGTCTTTCCTGTTTTTCATATGAGTTAAAAGAAATAAACAACACTATGTAGGGTGGCAATTGCCCTGCCCTTTCAGTTATCTAGTAACGTCTATCGGCGCGAAAATGTCAATACACTAATGGTACAGCTTGTTATTTAAGTGCGAGGGGATGTGGCAAAGCGGGAATCTCACCAAATAAAAGAAGATTGAGCGACTAAATGCTTGCACCGCTCAATCATTTCCCTTATTATCTTTCTAACTTAAAAATATCCTTATAAATCAACAACTTAGCTCAGAACGGGATATCTTCGTCAAAGTCAAAATCTGGTTCGGTCATAGGAGGCTGTTTTGGCGCTGACTGGCCGCCACTTTGAGGGCCATTGTTATTGGCTGGTGGACGTGACTGATAACCGCCTTGATTGTTGCCGCCACCTTGGTTGTTGCTACGACCTTGGTTGTAACCGCCACCTTGGTTGTTGCCACCACCTTGGTTGTTGCCACCACCTTGGTTGTAACCGCCTTGGTTGTAACCGCCTTGGTCGTTGTTCTGACCACCTTGCCCGCGACCACCAAGCATTTGCATTTGGTCTACAATAATTTCTGTGGTGTATCTATCTTGGCCTGATTGATCTTGCCATTTGCGAGTCTGCAACTTACCTTCAACGTAAATTTGAGAACCCTTTTTCAGATATTCACCAGCAATTTCTGCTAAGCGACGATACATAGTAAGACGATGCCACTCAGTGCGCTCTTGAATTTGGCCTTGCGGATCTTTCCAGCTCTCACTGGTTGCCAGGCTTAAGTTCGCAACGGCATTGCCGTTAGGCATGTATCTTACTTCTGGATCATTTCCTAAATTTCCAACCAAAATGACTTTATTAATACCCTTTGTGGCCATGATTTTTACCCTTTGAAAGTTGTCTTCTTTGATGTGTTTATAGTACCACAATCTTATCATTTTGCAATGACATTGATGCATAAATCATCAAAAGAGGAATGTGGCACTCGAAATATATTTACTAGAGTTTGGTCTAAATCAAACATTCACCGCCCATACTATCACAGACGGCTTTTTGCATTTATCAGTTTGAGAGTTTATCGCAGCGTTCTTCACTTTCTGTGACCGGAAGTGTCAGTAAAGGGAGCAATTCACCTAACGCTTTAGCGTGTTAGTGCCCAAATCTTACTAACGATATAGCGTGTTAGTGCCCAAATCTTACTAACGATATAGCGCGACTGAACGCACGATTAGGCGTCATCCCTCTCACCGTTGTTGACTTGAATTTTTTATAGGGAGAAGCGTTAACAGTGCCTGTAGAAGCATATAACTCTACAGGACGAACACCACCTGTAATTTTAAAATGACGTGCCCCTGAATCTTTCAACTCAGCCTTCAAGCCAAATTTCTCAAACGCGCTCTTGATTTGATCAGTACGCTGCTCGCGCCATGCTTGTCTCAGTTCTTGTTTTATCTTAGGGCTTGGCATATCACACCTCTAGGTATCAGGTAAAAATATATAAGGGGCGACAGCCCCTCATGCTATGTGGTAGGGCTTAATGACCACTGTTCATCAAGTGGTCGATAGTCTCACTATAGCCTTCCTTGAAAAGGCTCAGGTAAGTTTTCACTGCTGGGATATTGTCAGCATGAGTATTCACTTTGCCTTGCAAGTTATCTAAAGCATTAGTGAAATCGAAGTTAGATGCCATCGTAACTTCTTCTTTCGCTTTCGACAGCGCGACAATATCATCAGCCGCTTTCACCAAGGCTTTTTCTTCTTTACTAATGTCTTTTTGAATGATGAAGGTGGCCATTTTAGCCTGTAGCTTTTCTGGTAATGCTTGCACACACATACTCTCAGCTTGATCTTCCAAACGCTTTACTTCCTGAGTAATACCTTCCGATGCGTATTTGATTGGCGGGGAATCACCCGTAACGACCTCAGCAAACTCGTGATACAAACCAAGTAGCGAAATACGTTCTGCGTTATAGTTTTCACCATGATAAGCATTGCCGACTTCCGCAAGAAGGTGCGACACAACGGCAACATTTAAACAATGGCTATGCAAGTCCACGTCCGTTGATTTCTGATTGTCCACACGATTCCATCTTTTGATGAATCTCATACGGAACACCCAACCCATAAAATTACTTTTCGACTTCATTTTGCTCTCCTCATTTGATGTAATCATTGTCGCATTATTTTTATCATTTTGCAAGATATTCCAGCCCAATCATCAAGGATAATTAGGCTGTCTTGGCGACATGACGCCGACGTTGAGTTGGTTATTCTAGTCGAATTTCGCTTAATGTCCTTTTGCTAGTTTCGCCCCGGTTTGAATGAATTCGTGCTCACTCTCAAAACGTTTCAAGGCGCGATATAAAACCCCTCTGTCAACCCCATCTACCGCCCGGCTTGAAATGCTCCCACCTTCCATCACAAGCAACTTCAGCTGCTTTTTAAGGGAGTCGCCACGGTACTGGCCTTGGCTGATAATATGATCCACATAGACTTCTGGCAGGCCCCAGGGTTTATTCTTCACCCGCGTACTCTTGCCATGCTCGCCAGACCGCACCTTCGACGGCTCCGCATCGATAGGCGCTGAACGCTTAGAGTCTTTCAATATGTTAAGCACACTAGTTCTGCCGTCTTTCTTCACTACGTTACGCACACCGTCTCTATTTACCATTGCATTGCTCCTTCTTCTACCGCTACATCATTAATTGAAAAGGCGTTCGCGACTATTTGACGCGCATCGTCTTCTATCAAAGGGGTTCTCTCTATTTCTTTCTTTACAAGTTCAAGCGCTACTGTCTTCACAGCTTGAGGCTGATGAGATAGCCAAAAATACAACGTACGCTGACCCGTGTTATTTTCAATGTGTGCCTTTGCCGTTGTATAGACGGCTTGCTTTTCAGCAATGAGGGACGACAGTAACGCCTGCGCCTTCGCCGTCACCTGCATGCGTGCCACAGGGTTCTCTTTAAAGTAACGCTTGGCGTTATTGTCTAAAATGTCGTACCAACCCTCATGCGTGGCAAAAACGGCCTCTAAGCTGCTCATAAAGCCTTGACTCAAGCACATCTGGCGATGGATGTTGATGCCATCAAATGCGCGCATCTCAGTCGATACAGCTCTCGCTGTAATAAAATCCTCTGCGTAGTGGCGGTATGCACCTTTCCAGTCCGCCACAATTTGTGACAACTGTTCGCACACACCCTTTACAGGGTTTTCGAAAAATGATTTCTGAGTACGTTTAGCCGCTGCACGACGAGCATTTCGTGGCGCACGGATGTTTTCCAAAAGGTACTTAGCTTTATAACTTCTATAACCTGGCATAGTATACAGCCCGTCAATCGCCATAGGCACTTTGCAGGTAACGTCGGCTCGGTACTGAGATAGTTCTGTACGGGGCTTACCATCTGCTGATAGTGCCAGCTTGCGCAGCTCATCATCATTCAGTGACAACAGCCCTAATGCGTTAAAGTAACTGGTACGTCTGATGATGCGAGACGCATGACGCTTTGAACTCTGCGTCATTTTGAATAGGCCGTAACGTAGCATCGTGGTGAAAGGCCCCATACCGCCATAGCGATAGATGCTTTGCTCACGCTCTTCATAATACGACGTGAACTTGTCGTGCTCTTGTAGCGCACGTTCGATACCGTCGATGTCAATCCACTCAGCCACTTGCCACGTGTCCACTTCATAGCCGCCAAAAACATGGCTTTCGAAGTGATCCATCACCCAATTATGACGACGCTGCGTCGGCGTAAAAATAGCAACTGGCGAGAAATAGGCTCTTTCGAATGTAGACTGCGTTTGGCGAAGTCCGAACGAGGCACTCCCCACACGAGTACGTCCACGCTCAGTCACAACGCTTTCACCATTGATTTTGCGACGCTTCACGATAGCACGACCACTCACTTCCACTTTACGCTCTGCTTTCAGTGGCGTTGCTCTCACTTTACGTGTTAGCTCATCAGCATAGATGTGGCCAATTTGAACCTTATCGCTGTCTTTCAAGTGCGCATACTTCTTAGCCTCATCGGCAGACAAGTAATGACGAGCCATCTTTAATGGAACGCCTTCCGATACAGGAACCGGTTGCCATTCACAGTTATCAGCGGCCTGCGGGTCTAGCAAATCTTCACTCGGGGTCGGCGCAAGGTAAGCGGCCTCCGCTGATGGTACCACCATGATAGAGTCTGGCACGTCATCGATACGGGCTTCTTTAGGGTTTACATCTGGGTAAGCGATACGCTCGCCTGCATACGTTGCGTTCCATACATGGATAGCACGGTACGGCGGCAGTCTCACGCCATCGCGAGAGTGGATCAAAGACAGGTACAATGCCAACTCCGCAGACATTGGTTGAATAAGCGGTCTCACGGCATAGCGTTTGTAAACATGGCCAAATTCTTCTTTATCGTCATCTGACATGAACGGGTCTTCAAAAATGTCGCGATAGCCTGCATCTTCCATTTCACGACCTTGGGCAACCAAATCAGAAAATGCTTCTGCGCGGGCACGGTCTTCATGCGTCACTTGAGACAGCAACCATATGATTTTATCGATAGTCTCTGCGTTCAGAACGTTAGGCTGTAACGCCACAGCACCTGTCGTCTCATCGACTGCACGTGAGTGGAAGGTACGAAAACGGTTATCTTGCGCTACAGACATGATGTAGTTTCTTACCTTGATAATGTTACCTGAAATCACTTCATGACGTTTTTGCTTCGCCTGGGCTTCCCCTGACTTGTCTAACACTGACTTGGCGCACAGGAAGCAACCGGTACGTGCGCTACCACCACAACCACCCGCTTTCTGGGTATCACCCTTAATGCGCTTAGCTGAGGTCGGGCACGTGCCATCTTTAGAGTCAGAATAAATGATATGAAGTAATCGGTGGTTTTTTGCGTAACTAGGAATAGGGGCAAAACCTGCCATGCTTTTTATCAGCGGCTCATCACCGGCGCAACGAAGGATAGTCCAAACATGCTCATCAGTCATCGACACGATAGGAGCAAACACGTTCTCTTTCTCTGAGTCACGAGCAATCAACGACTCAGCTGTCATCACGTCATGGCCACGCTTCTTAATGCTCTGGGCACGTCGGGTAGACTCATCTGTACGAGAGCCTAGTAATGTCACCACGTTCTCACCATAGTCTTTAGCCACTGCACGTTCGATAGCTGCTGCATTGTCCACTTTCATAATTTCAGAACAATCGTTGTTTACGCGCGCGGTTGAGATGATTTTCAAGCCAGATAGGAATAGACCAGCCCACTGCTTGGCAACAGGAGGACGTCCGACACGCATGTCGATGTTCAAGCCTTCTTCAGTAGCGAACTTCGCCACACGATCTTGCTCATAATAAGAAAGCATCTGCACAAGGTGGTTTTCAACCTTAGTATCGATATTCGTAAACACCAGCGGGTGGTCTGCAGGTAACTTCCCTTCTGCAATTAACTCACGCAACGCTTGGATAGCAACTAGCATCACTACTGTCGAATCTTTACCGAATGAAGTCGCCACCACACACGTATAAAACATCATGATGATTTTCACGTTCGACACGGCTTCATTAAACAATGCATAGGCTTCACGCTCTTGTTGAATAACCATGTCTTTCCCTGATGTCGCGTTGCTAACATCAATCGCGTCAATCAACTGGCTTGGAAATACATTTATGGCGGTCATGGGACTTCTCTTTGTTGTGTTTATACGACTCATTATATCATTATGATAAAATAATGCATCAAGTATTTATGTGTTTTATTGTTATTTTGGTTTTTTGGCGGGCGAGGATAAACATTGGCCAAGTGATATCATTGATGTATATACAAAAGGAGATAATGATGAGAGAAACTCTAATTGATTTGTTTATCCGCTGGCCCTTAACTCTATTAATGCTTGGATTTATGAGTGTGGGGATTGTGGGTTATTACATCTATGAAAACAGTTCAAAGCTGGCAAGAAAGGTAAGACAGGCGCGCTGAGGCGCCTGCCAGTATAATGTTTGTATTAGTGCGTTAACGCAACGAAGTCCTTCGGTTCCATAAAGCCCTGCGCTTCCACAAGCGACGCCGACATGCGAGCGACTTTACTATTTTGCGCTAATGCCTCAGCAGTCATAATATTGATAATCGCCTCTGCGAGCTGGCATTGTGCACTCAGTGCATCACTCTTCTCTTTTAGATAGCGTAACGCCTTGTGTTGTCGCTTCAACAACGCAGACATCTCAATTGCCTTTCCCTGCTCCTGGGTTACACGAGAACGAAGAGCATCTATAGCAATCTTCTGCTTTTCAATAACCGCACTCAGTTCGCCATCACCTAAACCCTGCTCCAACGCATTAACCTCTTCCATGCTAACTCCTTATTTGATGCACAGAAATACGCTAGCATGTTTCCCTATTATTTCTTTCCGTGGCACAAATTTAGATTCTGCATTGACTTCATCACATCAAAAACAACAAAACCATCCTAAGATGGTTTTGTGAAAATAGGTGCGCCATGATGCCTTTGAGAGCTCATTTCAAATAGTACTCTGCGACCGGGACCAGTAAAAATACAACCGCGAAAAACAGGGTGGAAAAAGAAATAAACAAACATGCCAGTAGGGATAAATCACCATTATCTGGGTCGTTCGGCTTCCACGGATTTTCGAGAAAGCAGATAATAGCCATGACTTTACCACTATAACGCGCCACTTTATAAAGGGCAGCAAAGAAAATCGACGCCAATAAAGGCGCCAACACACAATAGATTGTGCCTTCAAACGAGAAACTCATAATTAAAAAGATGTTCGGCACCACGCTAGCGAAAGCAATCAAGGACATCTTGGTATCAAAAAAGAACTTAATGTCACGCCCCCATTTACTAGTAGGCTCTGAGAGTGAACGTATTTGCCCGTTTGCATTTATCATTGTTTAATTCGCCTTTTATTAAAAATAGGTCTAGAACGCAATCATCTAACACTTTGTATCATCACACAAAAAACAACAAAGCCATCCTGGGATGGCTTTGTGCGAAGGGTTACGTTCAGGGAATGCTTGCACTTTGATAAAGCGTTCAGCGGCACTATAACTTCCCCTTCTAATCTTGCGCGCTCAAGATATACACCTATGTTAGCGCATCACCCAAAAAAGCGGAAGTGAAAAGAAGGTATATCCCAAATTAGCGCACACGCAAAAGCTAAAATGCCGTGACAAACCGCTAAAAGCAGTAAAGCTAGCAAGCTAAAAACACCGGTCTCTGAGGTGCTTGGGTTCCAAGGGTTTTCAATAAAGCAGATGACCGCGATGGTCTGACTGCGAGAGCGTGCCATTTTATAAATAACGAAAAAAAATATCGATGAAATTAAAAACACCAATACAGTATTCAGCTCATCTGAGAAACAATAACTTATCAGCATTGGCGCAATCAGTGCGACAAAGGAAAGGATAAGTACATGGACGCCACGATCAAAGACTGATTTAACCCACCGACCAGCATCACTGGTAGGCTCAGGAAGTGAACGTATTTCACCGTTTACATACATCATTTAAGCCACCTGCACATTATCATCAGCGGTAAGTTTAGCGAGCAACACATCCTTGCCAAGCTGTGTTTTAGCCACGGGCATTGCCATCGCGTCATCACCAAAAGGTTGTGACGGCATACAAAGCCAGTCTTGATTCTCAACCATAAGGTTAAACTTACGTTCTGCCTCGGCGGCCTGCTCATTATCAATCAACACGATAATGACATCAGCCTCTTCCTTCATTGAAATAAACTGATAAACGGGCATAGTGAGACCTGGACACACCAGCCCTTTACCGTTAAACGTAAGTACTTTCAACCGCGTTGGTTTAGCATCAGGTGACTGGTTCGCATTCGTTGCGTTGTTGGCTGTCATAGCATTCTCCTCAAAGTAGAGCTACATTATAACCCGAAATATTATCATTTTGCAACATTCGCAATGATTTTCAGGTGTGCCGCGACCTCTCTTATTTAAGGTGCGGCATCAATGTTTTTTACCCGTTAGCGACTTCGCTCATTAAAGACTGATCTCGAAATTCTTTCACTTGTGCATTAACCTTAACCAACTCCTGAGGCATTGGGATACCTAGCTCAGAGAGGATGTAAGCCGCTGTTGCCTGATGGTTCCATGACTTGTCTTCATAGCCGCCACGTAAGTTCTTACAGCGTATGATCCACTCAGGGTTATCATGACTAAAGTCAAGCTGGCTCACCTTGCTCATGATAGACCAGTCAGCAACACCGCCGCCCGCACTTTCTAGCTGGATTTTCACCACCTTTGCAACCAGTGCCAGTGACTTCAAAAAGACCGCTGAACCGATGATAGTGTTCTTACGAACATCAGGTGCTGGGGTAAAGCCGGACAATGCATCAGCAAAGGCTACGTTGTTTGACATTACATCGAACCACTTCACGATAAACCCGCGCAAGTAATCTCGCTTGGCTGGATCAGCAAGCAGCACTTGGCATGACTTATCAGAAACACCCGTCATGCGTTTGATGAAGTGCCCAATTTGGTTAAGTGTCCATAACGCTGGCGAGGTAGATGAACTCGTCACAGAAGCTCGCTTAAAGTCGATAACGTTAAGTAGCTTGTCTTGACGCATAACCACTTCTTTAGAGAACAACGAGATAACCTTACGTGTATCCATAGCTGCCTTCTGGCTTTGGTTGAACGACTTGGGCGTGGTGTTCACATCCACACACACTTGGTTGTCTGCGTTAATGCCTTTTGATTCAATCAATTTGATATCAAAACTCTGCTCAGCGAAATCTATTCCCTCTGGCGCGTCTTCAATCAGCATTTCGGCACCACCACGACGGCCTTGACCATCAACAAGGTAGCGGAAGCTCTTGCCAGGAATGGTAAGCTTATAGATGTTCTCAATAACATGTTCAGTCTTGAACGTTTCTACAATCGCCATCAATGAAGGGAAGATGAAGTCTGACTTATGGCCATCAATATAGTCACTAATACCTTTGGCACGACTACGGTCTAAATCGCGCTGTATCATGATGTGAGACGAGATATTCATATCTTGAGGCACTTGCGGGAAGTGCTCTACAACATCAGCCATGCTCAACTTGCCAACGTAAGTCATACGGTCGCCTTCACGACCGGCGCTGACATAAAGAACCACGTCACTTTCAACCCGCAAGGCGTTATATAAACTGCTTAATTCTATTTGGTCTTCCATTGAAAGCTGCATGGCTCTCTCCTCAATCGGTGTGTATCTTTAATATGCATCAATATTATCATAGTGACAGGGAAGGTCAACAAGAATTCGTATCAAGATGGCTTTATTGTCACGTTGAAAATATTGATTATATTGGATGCGTTCTAGGTCTAGCGAGATTCGAAATATAGTCGAATCAACTTAAGCGCACCCAGTTGTGCGCTTCATTAATTTTCACGCCTTACTCATCATGTCGAACATAAACCACTTGGTCAAACTGATAGGCCAACCGAACATCTGGTTTGCCCTCAGCAGACAATACCACTTCAACGTCTGAATGGTTTTGATGCACGGTGCACACCGTATATACGTCACATATTGCCATGCGCGCCATAACGTCGGGGTAACGTTCATAGGCGGACTGCGGGAGCCTATCGAGCTTAACCTTTAACGGTAATATTTGCGCTGGATAATATTGCTGCATACTAACCTACCCCTTCACACACTGAATGTACTGACGTGCAGCGGCATGGTTCATCATTGTCGTAAGACTATTAGCAAGCTCATCCATACCTTTCTCACGTAGGGCGGCTACCACCTCACTGTCGACTGACTCAACTACAGATACAATAGTGTCACTACATCCCTCTGCGTCCGACAAACAAAGTTCCTTTGCGTCAGAGGACCCAAATAGCGCTAGACACGCACTCTCGGGCTCATCAATAAGAACAGTTTGCGGCTGCTGTGTTTTTGATACGTAATGCATCGATTCACCTCCTCAAATAGTAGACTTTCATTATTACACAGCAGTTATCAAATTGCAACGAACAACATTCAAAGGTGAATGCAATATGGGAGAGCAAAATACCCTAACTCTTGTTTCTTTAAATTGGACTATAATGTAAGTATCAGACGATTATTTTAAATTACCGCTTGATAAATTTCTCATTATGATAATACAATGAGTTCTCGCAATGATTGCGAGTTTAATGCAACAACAACCTTAACGAAGAGGTATCTATGGAAATCATTCTAGTCGGAAGACACATCACAACGACTCCTGCCATGGAAACATTAGCCAAGAAGGCAATGAACAAAATAGCTTCCCATTTCCCTGCTCAGCGCGCACACGTTGCCGTAGAGACCATTAAAAAGGAAATACACATAAGCGCCACCTTTATTGCCGAGAATGGCCAGAGCTTTCACGCTGACGCTACACAGGCTAGCTATGCAAAAGCTGTTAAAGATGCGCAAAACAAGCTACTTCGTCAGTTAAGGGCAAGTAAAACCAATTCCCAGAAGCAACGCAAAGATGCGCCTCCTTCGTTAATTGTCGACACCGACATTGACGAGAGTGAAGACCACGATGATATCATCACCGATATTGACCGCGCGGCATAATCAAACCCTAGCAGAGCGTCACATGCGCTCTGCCACCTTCTTTCCCATACATTCCAATCGATAGGCTACCCATGTTCACCGAAAACAAAGTACTCTACTTTGCTAACAAACACGGCAAGCGCGGACTTCACATTAAAGCGACTGAACCGGCAACAACCACACTTAGCGGCATCATCAGAAACCTAACATCATCAGGCCATCTCATCCTAAGCCCTTGCCCTGATAATACAGGTGATCGCTATGCTAAAATCACGAAGTTGGGACTGGTAACCTTAAAGCTGGAGCAATTAACTTCTTTCATATTTGAAGAGCATGAGAAAGTTGGCCTAGCAAGAGATATCATCGACTTGATGAAAGACACCATTTGCGAACAAACCAACACCACACCAGAACAAATTTTTGATGCGGTCGCCGACAACCGAATTCAATCAGTTACCGGGAATGCAGACTATGACAAGATCATCCTTAAGTTCCTAAACAAGGCCAGGATGATATATAGCGTGGGGAACAGAAAAGCTAAAGGTATTGAGCATCGCACTAGCGAAGCTATTCGTATAGCGAAAGAAAACGATTTTTACACGACATCATCTCGACAAGCATTAGCAAAGAAAGACATTGGAGCCGCTGTACTTGCGAAGTTTGACGTTAATGCTCCACCTATTTTTGACGAAGCGTTACCAGACGCATTCGAGTATGCTAATGGCGTACCGGAATCCCTACCCCGCATGGGCAGGTAAGGAATTTTAATAACCTAGCGCGACATTTCCCGCTGGCAATAAATCCTTTATCCCATCAAAAAGGCTCACCTAAAAAGGTGAGCCTTTCACTTGTCACAACATTTTAGAGAGTGACACTCATTGCAATAGAAGCAGCAATGAAAATCTGAGCGCTCGCACTCACCGCCGCACCACCTAAGGAAACGCGGGTTAACTTCATCACTTTAAGCATATAAGGCTCAACACAAAAGAGATAGATGAAGAAGAGTGCCATCTGCATGGACATAAGACGCAGGAAGTACCACGCATCCACTGCTAAGCCATAGAAGTCACCGGCAATGCCGTTCTTAACAAACAACGCACTGGAGATGATCATGCTTCCCACAATCAATGCCGAAGGGATACACCCTTTTTGAATGTCAGTTTTTGCGGCATGAGAAGGGTGAATGATATATTCAAGCGCATAAGACACTAAGACAAAGGCACTTTGGCCAATCAAGAAGAACACCCATGATGACGCTATATGGCCTTCCCCTAGTAACGCACCATAAGCAACGAAACCTGTTCCTACAAGAATACAAGCCTCTGTAATGGCGACAGCCGCGTTATTCTCTTTTACTGCGTCATCGTTTTTCAGATTAGCCAGGATTAACCAGTCAGCACTTCTCAGTGCAATAAACATAAACATTAGCACGGAGATGAGTCCCATGGCACTTTCAGCGAGTATCGCTGGATATGATACCACCGCTTCACCTGTTGCCACCGAAAGCTTCACAGCGGCATTATTCTCAAATACGGCCAGCGTTCCCAATAGCGTACCTACATACAACCCTGTCCGCCTAACAATAAAAGCAGGCGTCTTCCACAAGGTATCCATATCCGCATCGGGATTACTTCGCTTAAAACGCGCATTCGCGATAAGGTCGCTAAATATTACCATCAGCAGGGTAGCTACAATTACCCCAAGGGAATTCACCATCAATACAAATTTCAAATCCATGCTACTTCCCCTTTCCTGGACCCATATTTCGAGTCGAGCTGCCTGACGAACGCAGTGCGTTCCCCCCTTTATACCCATTCGATGTCACACCGCCTGAATATTTTCCACTGTCCACTACACCAAACTTGCTGGAACGGTAGTTGCTACGCGAGCGGATAGGTGTATAGTTTTTATAGCTATTACGGTAACGGTTGTAATCGCTGTCGTAGTAATGACTCGAACCGAAGTTAGTGTACATCGGCAACCACACCCACATAGAGCCACCTGAACTGCTTTGCTGCCACGAACCGTAATGCGAGTTACCTACGAAAGCTAAGCCAGGCTCCGTGACCATATCAATCACTTCATCTTCAAAGGCGCCTAATGGTTTTGACAATATCGCCTTGCCTTTACTGTTTTGATGTTTTACAAACACCTCCAAAGAGACATCCTCTTCTACTTCAATTTTTTCATCGCCGGTGATGATTTGATAAAGGTGCGTGTATTCCGACTCATCATCTTCCACCCAGAACTCCCCTTCATCATCTCCAGAGTCCCATTTAGCTGTAGCAATACCGTTCTTCGTTGCAATGCGTAGATTAAGATTGCTTTTGGCCGCGCTTTCATAGAGTTGACGGCCACTGCCGAATTCACCCATGATGCTAAGCTTTGCCTTTCTAGACACGTTAACATACGGGAAGCTCATGCTATGTTCGGTCGGATAGTCGTAGTAGTTATCCCACGTCACCCCAGCTATTTTTACGCTGTGCTGCTCTTCATCTTCAATCAGCACTTTGACGTAAGTTTCATCGAGCTTATCAACCATCTCTTTGTATTTTCGCGCCGTGGTGTGAGGTGTCACCCCATCCAGCTCATAACGATCATACACGCCCTTAATAGCGACGTAAGACTCAATATCCAATGGCATTTCTTTCTGGCTGTAAAAGGCTATTACCTCGCCGTACTTAGCATCGAAAGTCTCAAGCTGCGCTTTCATCTCGTTTAGGCGTTTCACTTGGTGCGGGTATTTCTTAGCCATCTTAGCAATAGCGGCAAAGGTCACTATGCGTTGCACTTCAAAATCACCACGTTGCTTGTTCAATGTGGCAACTAATGACTGCCTTTCTTCAAGCGCCTCCGCGATAAACTTCCACGTTTTTCTTTCATCAGTTTGCCATTGGCCGAATTTTTTACGGGCAACGTTAAACTCAGTCACAGCGTGGGTCAGCTTACTTCTTTGTGAGGGGGTATCTTCCATCTCTTCAAAGCTTCGCAAGGCCTTAGTTTTTTCTTGAATTTCGCGGATAATGCCAGTCGATTTGGCATTCTGAGCTTGTTCCCACTCAGCCGACGTCATGGCTGCGTAATCAGCATTTTTACTGGCTTTCTTAATGGCGACAATAAGCGTTTGCGTCGATTTTTCAAACTGCCTACCTTTAAGGCGTTGCTCCACTTTTTCAAGCACCGACTCATACTGGTCAAAAGGCGATGTCGGCCAAAATAGGTAGCTAAATACAGCCGTCACCATAATGGCAACGGATATAAAAAGCATATTATCCTTAATCATTCTCATGAGCGAAAATCTCCATGTCTTGTAGGTCTAACTCAGAATAGAAGTAGGCTTCACAATTACCTTCTCCCCACACTTCCACACCCAGCAGTTTCTCACCTGATTTACTTTCGTAATCCAGCATAGTCACCTGCTCATGCTCTTCAGGCTTTGCATTATCACTAAAGCGCGCGTGACACACTTCATCAAGGTAAAGCGCATCATCCATGCCTTCAACATACAGCTTTCGAGGTTTCCCATCGGGCAGGTCGCTGAGCATGCCGCACGGGACTTTTTTATCGGTCATGTAAAAACACAGTCTGTCGTCTTTTTCCACTTCCAGATATTGTGTCTCAAAGGTCCGTAAATTCACGAGCTCGTATTCACGCCATTTGAAATACTTCAAGTTACCTTTCTTCGACACCTCTTGGTATGTCAGTGCACGCTTAACTACGTAAAGCGCATCTTTTATTCTAATTCCGCTCCCGACTTTAAGCGCAAGAAGTGTTTCACTGTTGACACCAAAAGCGGGCGGCAATAGTGTACGAACGAGACTTAACTTTTCTTCTAATATCATGCATCACCTTCCTTTTTACCCACCGACGATACGTTCTGGTCTTCACCGTCGATGACCTGGGGTTTTTGACCATCATAACCATCATGACCAAGCCCCATCTCCATTCGCTTATCATCAATATCCTGGGTGATAGGTTCGAACGCCGCATTCATCGCTTTCAGCGTATCTGTCATTTCACGAGCTTTGATTGTGGATTCGTCTCGGGCTTTGCGCGTAATAGCTACGGCCTCTGCCAAATCATCATAAGCGGCCTGCATATGCTCCAGCGCGATAACAGGGTTGTTATACAAGTCAGCCACAGTCTGCGCGTTCCCTTTCACCGTTCTCGCATTTTCGCGTAGCGCCTCACCCAATACCGTCGACACGTTCTGCACCGCTTCGGCGACTTCTTTTTGTTGACTAATGGCTGACTGGATCATAATCGCGTTTTGCAAAACGATAGGCCCCACCATACGAACGGAGTCAATACCGTCATTAAGCTGCACTTGCACATCAAAGGTCTGATCGATTGACATGAAGAATTGGTTAATAGCAACCTTGATGGTTTCTATATCACGTAAACGTCGTGCCACTTTATTCTGGGCAGCATTGTACTTGCGCAAACCTAGCTCAGAGAAACCGCTTGTATCAGCTGCATCAAGACGGCGCTGAACTTCCACCGAGAGAGCCACATCCTCTTCTAGACCCATGTAAGTTTCACGCAATGAGGAATACTGTTGCTCTAGCATGATCATCTTTTCTAGCAGTGACTCTTTGCCTTCCTCAAGATTGTCAAAGATGCTTTGCACCTTATCCTGCTCTTTTTGGAACCGTTCAACATACTGTCTTAGCAAGTAGCGCTGCACCGGTTTAAAGGGCAGCATTTTAAACAACTTACTATTTGATACTGAGTTTGGATTAATGCTCGCTGTGGTAGCCGCAGCATCATTAAGAATGTTCGCCAGTGGCGATGACTTACCTAACTGTGGCAAAGCCTGGTTTACCGAAGCCTGCATCATCTCTTTTGTGCTCATCGCACGTTTTATCGATGTTTCACCAATGACATTCAATTCACGCTCAAGACTAGGCCCACCATTAGAGCCCTCAATTAACGCCATTACATCCCGCGCCTTATCTTGTACGGCAGGCGAAGCTAATAGCTGTTCATTTACATCCACTTTTTGTGTTGTCATAACGGTCTCCTAATATTTATCTGAAAAGCGGATTTCCATGAATCGGCTCTTGCTGTCGAAAGCAGCGTAGTTCTTGTCGTTAATGTCTTTAATGATCCCTTCAATTTGCGCGGTAAGTTGAACCAAAACAGCGTCAATACGCGCGCTATCTTCTGTAGAGACGGGTTTTTCCAATTTGAAGCATTGCTCAACATACTCAGGGAGGTGCTTTGTCAACAACCGCATGAAATCATTAGGCGCCGTCATTAAGACATCCACGCCATCCCCCATTTCATTTAGCTTGCGGTGTAACGTCACACATAGATCAATCAAGTCTTCAAAACGTGCTTCATCCGTCACGCCTAATTCACGCACCAATAGATTCACTTCAACAATCGCTGATTCACGCCTTGCTGCCGCCATTTCAGCTGCCGTTCTCTCCGGCGCCACCTCTGGCGAAGGGCGCTCGCCTTGTTGTTTTTTTTCATTCTTATATAAAAAGTACTTGGCCATGATGGCACTGCTTATCACTAAGATAACAAGCAACGTAACGATTAAGGTTGTAGTCATTTCATTTCCTTATTAAGTAAACCAATCGAGGAGACTGCGCGTCTCTCAATAAACTGCCTTTCCACGCTGGTGGGCGAAAAACGCGCCATCAACACACGTTCTGCCGAGTCAATATCTGCATCACCACACATAAAGATGTCAAAAGCCGCATAACCATGCTCTGGCCAGGTGTGCACACTCATATGAGACTCTGCCAACACGGCCACCCCCGTAAAACCAGCCGAAGGCATATTTACGGTTTTAAAATCATGCATATTGATATCTAATATTGTGGCACCAGCCGCCTGCACTGCATCGCGAAATGCCTCGGTTGCGTATTCAATATTCGTCAAGTTAGACGCACCATACATATCTAATATGAGATGCTTACCTTGCGCACATACCACCTTCTCTGCCATCCTTCTTACTCCACTTTCCATGAGGCATTGTTGTATAGGTCAATCAACACCGGTTGCATCATCGTGTTCACTTGACTCTCACCGTCTAGCGCCCCTTTTCCAAAAACAAAGCTACTACGCGCCAAAGCATCTGATACGTACTCAGTTTCCACCTTCAACCCCCTATAAACTAAAGGTTCAGTCGAACCCATCCACCAGCCCCACTCACCGAATGAGGGAATATTGTGCCAGTAGGGCTTCGTGTCATACCCACCTGATGAGAGGGTTTTGCCAATAGTCAGGTAAGCAGGTTTTGCATGAAATGGAGATGTTGCTTGTGTCACTACAACGCCTTTAGGCTTCAACAGGCCTTGCAGTCGCTTGTAGAATTGAGAGGTATACATTTTGTTGATGGACAATGAGTACGGATCAGGCAAATCAATAATTACAATGTCATATTCAGGGGCTTTGCGTGACTGCACAAAGGCATTAACGTAGTTACTGGCATCTGTGAAAAATACACGATAACGAGACAGCGGAACACCGACAGAAAGCGCCTCACGCACGCTGCGGTAATCAGGCATATGGTATTCTTCGAACCCTTCGAATGAACCCTTGTTCAACGCCACCATTGTTTCTTGAGTTCGAGCCCATCTAAACATATCAGCATCTAGCTCAATCAAATCAACACTCATATCTGGGTACTTACGCAACTCTCTCACCGCCAAGCCGTCGCCACCACCGAGCACCAACGCACGTGTAGGCATAGTTTCCAGCATCGCGATAGGTACATGCACCAGCATTTCGTGATAGCGGATCTCATCAATAGAAGAGAATTGGGTATTCCCATTAATATAAAGCCGTGTGTCTTTGGCAACAGGGTCGTGAGTCAGCGTAAGTTGCTGGTAACGCGTTCTCTCGCTATCTACAATCGGTGACGGATACATTTTCTGTTCAATGATCACAGACCACGGCACCACCTGCTGAGAACCCCAGACTAAGGCGATAGCCACGGCACTCATCACAACAAGGGGGAGTTTACTACTACTGGCTATGCGACCTTTCTTGAAATACAGGTAAGTGGCCATCGCTACAATAAAGTTGAGTGATGCCAACACAAAACCAATCTGTATTAAGTGCAAGTGAGGTAGCAGCAAATAAACCCATACGAGGGCACCGATAAAGGCACCAATGTAGTCAGCAGCAAAAATAATCGACAAGTTATCGCTGAGCTTTTTCGTGTACGTCGCGTTCGCTCGTGTTAAGAAGGGAATCTCAAACCCCACCATAAAGCCGATACTCATCGCAAACACGTAATACACTAACTGAAAGTGCTCTGGTGTAAACGTAAAGGCCGCATAGACGGCAATAGGGGCAAATGCAGAGATGACCGCCAGGCCTATCTCCAGATAAACGAATTTTTCAATAAGGTTTTCGTCGGGCACAAATTTCTGGCAATAACCGCCAATCCCCATCATGCCAAGCATGATAGCTATCGTTAATGAGAAGGACTCAATTTGGGTGCCGTTCAGGTTGGAGGAAACAGTGGACAGGACATACTCGACGACCATGCCGGAAGCCCCGGTCATAAACATCGACAACGTCATTAATACAATATGCCAATTTAATCGCAGACGTGACTTGTCCGCGTGCGAAATTTCACTCATAGGTTTCATACCCTTTGTTGTATGTGCATTTTATCACATTACATACGTATAGGCGCTCGCCAGCCCCATACGCGACGCGCTGCTTCATGCAGCCGTTGTTACATATTTGAGAACACATTATGCCACAGAATTATCATTTCACAAGAACTCTGCGGCATACTTAGGACGCGACTAGCGTCCTCTTGTTGCAGTTAGTTGCGGGGTGATGTCTTCATCAGGCTTAGGCATTGTCATTGCCACATTAGGGATGGCACTGATGTCGCAGAGTGGAGAATGATGCTCGCAGAGTGGTTGGTAATCTTCACCACCCCCTATGCTTTTAACCATGTCAGTAATCGATGCTCCGCTGATATTTGGCGGCATCAGATAACCATGCTTATCCATTTCAGCGTGCACAAATTTAGCGGCAAACTCCGCGTTCCCTTCGGGGATTAAAGCTGCCTTATTAGCAACATCAACCAAGGCCAACACAAACGAAGGCTCTGCCTCGTAGCTATCAGACTGCTGGGCGAACGCCTCTCCGTCACTCACTATGTCCTTTTTGGCTTGCATCTTTTTAGTTTTAACCTCAGGGTCATTTTCCTCAGCTTTGATTTTATCAATAATACTATTAATCATCGAATTAGCTTCTGCGCGCCTTTCTTCTTCGCTTTTGGGCGTAACAGGAACATCTTCACTTCGTTCCTCTGACATAATACGAAGCACGTCAATGGCCTCAGGCGTGGAAAACGTAAATTCATCTTTTGCCTGTTCTATACAAAAATCAAGGTAAGATGACGCCTGCATGCCGGATAAGATTGCGTGGGTATGCGAGACGGAGAAACCTTCACGAGACTGCAACAACACGGTATCACGCATAGCACGAACTGCGCTTCGCGTATTCTTTTCCTGCGCAACGGCAATGGCATGACTGTACATGGCTGACACCACTGATCGAACTGCGTTTCGACCTTGTTCTTCAGCATTGTATTTCACGGTGTTCGCGCGTAAATTCTCATGCAAATTAAACGCCCCAGCCTGGGCTGAATCGATACCGTTGAACGCTTCTACTTTTTTCGCGTACTCATCCTGCGGCAAGGTTGATTTTACCGATGCCAATGCAGGGTATTTCTTTTTCAGCGCACGCGTTAAATTGTCAGCGGCACGGCTAAAGTCATACAGTCTGTAATCTGTCATGGCAGAAAACACGTCGCTTGATTTGTTCTCTATGGTGCTAATGGCTTGATACAAAGAATCATTGTACTTAGCGCCTTTAAAGGGTTGACCAGAGTAAGGAAGCCCGCGAGGAAGGAATTCATCCTCACCACCAAGAACCAAACGAGAAACGTCCTGCATAAAATACTGATCGACCCACCAGCGCCCCTGTGCAGTCCCTGCATTGAACGCATCAACCATCGCTTCCTTAAGTTGAACAGGGTTATCGCACTCAATCACATCACTAATAAACTTCACAGCCTCAGCGCACTCTATCGCCACATCTAATGGCGGAAGTGGCTGCTCACGTTCCTTCATAAGCATACCTATGCTTTCGTAGTTTAAATGCGTATTTTCAGGCGTACCGTCTGAGGGTTGCTTTGCGCACAGTTTCATTAACGCCATAGCATAATTCAAACTGATACCTGGCTGCTTATCTGAAAAATGCTCAGGATTTTCAGCGATGATAGTATCCATGGTGATTTTGGGCACATGCATAGGGAAGTCTTTCTCTTTCCCGCGCAGCTCAAAAGAGTACTTTGTGGGGCGTTTATCCAAATTATGCAGGCTAAGTACTACTGAATCCGCTGTGTATCCTAGAGATACACCTTCACGGTTCAATTCAGGAACAGCTTTCTTTAATTCTTGAGCTAGTAACTTAGTAATGTCTCTGTAATTTTCACAGGACTTGATTACATCATTAATATGATTGAACTGGTCTAAATCTCTTGATGTCGGGGCTGAATCCCCTGTAATTCTATTGGCCATGATGCATCCTAGTGGGCTTTTTGATGCATCAATTATATCACTTTATTTTTATCATTTCGATAATTTTAGCTATTTCTCGCAATATATTCAGGGACTGATTCGTCAATAGAGGCGAGCATGCAATCAAGCTGCATGCTTCAAAAAAACAACATCTTTACCACTGATGACGGCAAAAGGGTAACCTTCGGGAGGCGAATCTATATACTTGATACTATCCTCTATCAATGCACCTTTATCATCACGCTCACACGTAAAGAAAAGCGGTGATATAAAAGGGTTATAGCACACTCTTACGCTGCCCTTAACGTCAAACAGTTGATTAGTAGTATCGTAAGCATCAACAAAGGTCGCCCTGATATAAGCATGCACATCTTTTTGCCCTTTAGCTTTCACACGTTGCTGCCCGCTAACGGAACAAACTAGCTTTACATCCTTCACAATAACACAAGGCGCATAACCAGATACCTTAGCCTTGTATTCACCTTCACGAGGGCGAATAGAGAAGCAATCATTTTTATTCAAGTTACGATATACATCAACTCGCTGAGCGCTTCTCACTTGGCGATAATTCGTTTCCTTCCTGTAAGTGATGGCGCTGGTGAATTCACCATCAGCCAGTAAACTAGTCCCTAACAACATGCTTTTACTCCTCAATAAAATACATGTCCATTATATGATTTTAATTATCATTTTGCAATAAAAGTGAGGGTTTAGGCATGAAAAAACGGGCTAACTCATAATGAGCAGCCCGCCTTGAGGAGGAGGTGGCGCGTCTTGCGACACGCCTGAGGAGCTATTCCCTTTCCCCTTAAGTCATGTGCCCGAAGGCACACTTGAGGAGAAGGTTATCTCTTGCCTAGCAGTCGTACTACTTGGCGTAATGGATGGCGCGTCTTGCGACACGCCTGAGGAGCTATTCACTTTCCCTTAAGTCGTGTGCCCGAAGGCACACTTGAGGAGAAGGTTATCTCTTGCCTAGCAGCTGTGCTACTTGGCGTAATGGATGGCGCGTCTTACGACACGCCTGAGGAGCTATTGTCACGTTCGGTGTAAAAGTCTTTCACCTTACCCTCGTGACGGCAATGACAACAAACCGCATTACCTTCGTCTACAAATATCGTGTCGCCATACGTATCAAAGGAACCATCATCACTCCACACAGCCATGTATTGAATAACATCACGCTCTGTCGTAGGCCCTTCGATGACACCAGCACTATTAGTAAGTCGTGGGTCTAGCCCTTCAGTAGCTAGTTCAAATGCACCGTATGAGCCACATGATGGACATGCCATACCGGCTAAACAGTTTTTATTCTTTTCAACCTGGACTGCATTAGGCGTCATATTCTAGCTTCTGTCTGTTTGCTTACTCGATGAATAAAGCTTACCGATTTAATTATCATTTTGCAAGTATTTATTTCATTAAATATCAAATTAATCCTATTTTTCTTTCCTCATCTGCAATAGAAAGCAGTTCAGCGCTCCCAGCGCATGCATTATGACGATAGCAAACATCACAGCAGACAAGGCCTTCTGGGAAAGCAATACACATACAACGTACAGGGTGGCGAAAAGCACACAATCCCGGCCAATATTGCGATAATAGAGTTTATAGGGGTTTTCATCCGGGTTACCAGAGTAGTCCTTTTCAATAGCAATCTTGCACGCCTCTAGCGTAAACATGCTCGCGTAATAACGTTTAAATCGCTCCATCAATTTCATATGAAACTCCTAGTCATGTCTGCAGGCAACATATCTGGCATTTTATCTGCTGGTGGATTTTCACCTTGATAAAGTTGTCATATGGCCTTGTGTTATAATGATATTAACAATAGAAAAGGAATACAGAGCCTATGCGAAATCTGCCCCAACATGCCATTGTTAACTTATTTGAACACGATACTAGTCGATTCCCTCTCATTTCACATATTTCAGACATCACTATTTCGCCTGGCAATAATAAGAACGGCGAAACACATACTCTGAAAATTCAACCCGCCGCACACACCTTATCTAAAAAGTCGTTCACTCGCACCGTTCCAGCAACCATGACAGCAGTCGAGGTAGAAGCTGTCATAGATGACATCAATCAACACATTGAAATGACCATGAGCAAAAAGCGTCACAAGGTTGATCATGTTATAAAGCTCTTCGACGTTCCGTCCTGCTATGACTTCGTGCAAAACATAGAGCATGTTATCTCACAGGGTGGCCAGCCGAGCACACCGTTTATTACTCGACAGCTTTCTCAGAACGCCAATGCCTGCGCTCACATCGGTCAAATGTTCACAGCTCGAGGGCAAGATGCCCTCAGCACTCACTCTCTGAATGATGTTGATACAATCAATATCTCTTTTGTTGCCGGTGACATGCTGTTAATACAAGTTAGCTACTATGTGCAGGCCGGTGATCTTTACCGTACCTACACACACTCCATCAAAATGGGTACGCCGGAACGCTGGTTTGCTAAAATTGTACTCGATGAACATCATATTGATGATACGTTCTCAGCGATGGAGGCACACTGCAGGAAAACACTCGACAGGATTGGCTCGGTGATGGACGATGTGCTTTCTCTGGGAGATTTACCTTACTACATTCAATCCCAGGCAGCTTTTGATAAAGAGTTAGTCGACAACGAGACCTACTCTATTCGTAATTTTTCTAACCGCATCAGCCGTATCAAATCCACGCTCGCGACGATGGAAACGCTTTATGAAGAAGGTCAGGCCTTGCGCCATCAATTTGGAGAGGACTGGTTACTAAATCAGTACACGCAAAGCCGGAAAGGAAAACGCAAGGTTATCATTTATGCCGGGCCCACCAACAGTGGTAAGACATACCATTCTATCGGCCATATCAAAACAACCGGGCAGCACGCATACTTCGCGCCGCTAAGATTGCTTGCCATGGAAGTGGCTGACACGCTAAACAATGACGGCGTGCCTTGCTCCTTGATCACCGGGGAAGAAAGAACCCATCAGCCAGACGCTACCGTGACCGCATCCACTATTGAAATGGCCAACCTAAACATCTCTTATGACAGCGTCATTATTGATGAGGCACAGATGATCACCGATGAGAGTCGCGGTTCTGCATGGACACGAGCCATCTTAGGCGTTAACGCCCGCACCCTCGTACTGTGTTGCTCACCCAACGCCGTCGCCCCACTGGAGAAGCTTCTCCATCTTGCGGGGGATGACGACATCGACGTTGTACCGTTGACGCGGATGACGACACTAAGCGCTGAGAAGAAGGCGTGTGATTTTGATGATATTACACCTGGCACTGCCGTTATTGCATTCAGCAAATCTGCGGTTCTCAACACTAAGCTAGTTCTGGAGAAAAAAGGGTTCAAAGTGTCCGCCATATACGGTGCCCTACCGCCTGAGGTATGACGCAGCCAAGCGGATGATTTTGCTAACGGCGTAACCGATGTTGTCATCGCAACGGATGCGATAGGCATGGGGATGAACTTACCTATTGAGCGTGTAATCTTTATTAACCATGAAAAATACAATGGCAAAGATATGGTTAACTTAGATGAGGGATTAGTAAAACAAATTGCAGGGCGCGCTGGGCGTTATGGAAAATACGAAAAAGGCTTTTATGGTGCCATATCACCATCAACGCTGTCTTTTGTACGCAATCAGGTCCTAACAGAGCCTACGACCTTACCGACCGACTTTTTCTTATCCCCATCACCAGAAACTGTCTTAAGTCTAGCAACGTCTATTAATGATCAGGCGTTTGATAAAATCATCAACCACTTCATCCGGTTTGCAATGAGCGATCCTCGCTTCAAAGCTGACAAGTGGGAATGCCCTTTAGCGATATACCACGCAACTAAAACATCACTAAGCACGTTACCATTGAAAAACCAAATTCCTTTCTTAATGGCACCGGGCAACACTGACAACCCTGCACATGTTGAGCTTATCTTGGATGGGTGTATCGCACTATTGAATGGCGAGCGTGTCGAGGTACCTGAAACACCACGTCTTAATCTAATGACACTTAGCCAGTTAGAGGACACGGTAACGGTATTTAATCTTTACCGCTACTTGCACTACCAATTCCCAGAGACATACCCGTCACTGGATTTCGTCAATGCAAAGATGGTTGAAATCAACACGCATATAGAACAGAAGCTAACGCACAATAGTGGGAACATTGACTTCTTTAGTGCAGGCTTTGGAAAGCGCAAGGTAGGGTAAGCACAAAAGTGTAGACTCAGGTCTACACTTTTTTGTTTGATAGCTGATTTTTGGCCTAGGCTTCGCGGGCCCGCGCACCTCTATTCTTAGAAACAAACATCACCATCATAGCCGCTACCATCATTAAGAACACAGGAGGTTCTGGCACTTTCACAGGCGCGTTATCTTTACCATAGTCAGGATGATGGTACGGTAAGTTCTTTATATTTGGGGAGGAGAAAATAAACCTGTACCCCGCTGGTTGTGCCACAATGAGGTCTTGGTAACCCTCGCTTTTCAACACCGTAAAGCTATAAATGTTTTCAACCGTCGCGATCCTGGCTAACCAATAGTTCGCCTGCTTCTTAACAGCAGGATTGTAATCACTAGACACCTGATAAATGCCTGAGTCTAAATTTACAGACAAGGGGTCGTACAATAACTCCCACACACCCACCTGCATAGCCGCACTGTATATGGCGCGCTCTTCGGGGTCTTTATGCTTTAACAAATCCTGATAGGCCAACGTGTAGAACCTACCCATCATTTCCAACTGCACTGGATCCATGAGGAAAGTTTCACCGTCCACAGTCCGGTAATGTGCAGCACCATCATTTTTTATAGGTGCACCAAATTCTACGCAAAAAGCGTAAAGCGATAACTCATCCATAGGAGACTGTTTTTCTAACCACGGCATACTTGCCCCACCTGCCCTTACGTGCATTTTAAACATACCTAACTTACGCTTCATGCTGTTTCCAGCAAAGGTCAGCTCTATACGCTCACTCCCGTGTGAACGAGAGTCGTATTCAATGTATATATCACGAGGATAGGTATCAGCCTTTGCGCTGCCAATCATTAACCACAAAATGACAATGCAGAGCAAGCACGGCCATTTAGGATTAACTTGCATTTTACTTCTCATTGCAACTGATTGTTAATTAACCTAACAGAAAGACTTAAAATACACCGTGAGGGTAGACTAATTATTCAGCGCCGCCGTACTGACATCACCGTGAGTTTGTTGATGAACAGCCTGAGAAGGCCCTTCATTGCTGAGCTGGGCAATTGGAGAGGGATTTTTTATGAGGGTGGATGGTTCTACGAGCGCATCTGGCGACACACCAACATTCAAAAGCAACGTGTGCACTTGCAGGATATTAAGTTTTCTCGTCCTGATAAAACCATCTATAATATCTCTGGCATGATCAGGGTAAAGCAGTCCTGCCATGGTGGCCACTTGATGAGGATTAATGTACGCACTGAGTGAAACAACAGTTTCTTTCAGATTGTTATACTTCATCATGTCAGATAGGAATTCCGTGACTAACCACGCATGATCTAAAAGGTAGCCTGCATCACGGTTTGACAATGGAATGATGTCCTTTCCAAGGACTGTGTCGACTAAACCACCGATAATGATTTCATTGCCACCATCAGGTAAAGCATAGGCGATCGCCTCATGGAGTATATGACCCGGTTGATTTGATTTCCCGTAAAGAGAGGGAGCAGTAGTGCCTTGAGCATGCTCGTTATCGGCTGTGATTGGCCATGCGACTTTAGGCATTCCTAAACATAGGCACAATAGTAAAAAGGGGGAGAGGCGCATACATGCAGGCTCTGAAAATGAAACATACACGTATGTTAGCGGGTGGAGATAGAATATCCCCACCCACGGGGAGCTATTTAGCTCTAATCGTCGCTTTTCTCTGTGAATACAAACTCAATAGCACTATGCACAAATCCATAAACGCGGGCACCATGCAATTTACTTACGAAGTACCTTACATGCCAGTCACCGGCCATGGTTAAACCTTGCTTGGGGTGAGCCACATAACCAAGGTTACTCTCGATGTTGGCCAGTTCAGCTTTATCGACTTTTGATAGAAAGGTTTTGCGAGTAATATCGCGCGAATCCCCAATGAGAGAAATCAACCCCCCTTCCTCATTAACGTCATCACTTGGCCACTCTACACAACTACTGTAAAAAGAATACATAAACACTCCTCAATTGTTGGTTATATTATACCAACAACCGAGGCGGCAGTCATGTAAAACATTATCATTATGATAATTCAGATGGCGTTTTGTAAGGTTGGAATATGTAGGAAAAGCACTCTATTGGCAAGGCAGGGAACAACCAGTCGTCATTCAAAAACGCTTCGACCTTTTCTTTACCCATGGCAGCGATATGTGCTGGTAAGTCTGTAAAGAGCTTACCATCACCACAAATATCGTAATGCGCTTGGTTCTCGAAGATAGCTTCTTTGGCCTCAAATCGACGGTCAACTTCGTCTTTCACCGCTTGGATCACGTCACCAGCCATAATAACATAGTCATCGAATACGCCGCTTGGTAGTATAATTTTGGTTCTAAGGATAAGCGCCTCTGAACGAGATGTCGCATATGCTTCATCACACTCAGCAAAGGGTTCACCAATTTGTGCAAGCCAGCCCCAGAAGTTATCTTCAAAGGTGAGGATCAGGTTATTTCTTTCACTTTTCGGCATGATCATTCCTTTACTGCAAAACTACAGGGTTATCGCTCTCATTGATACCTTCTGAGACCTCTTCAACAAGACCAATCAGCGCCTCATCCAATTCAACGCCTTTCATCTTCTTTACGCCTTCAATGACCAAACCAACCTTCATCATTAACGTATTTTCACTACTTTCATTTGGCAGCGCATTATCTACCGCTTTACACAGTTGTCTTAATACAACGCCGTCACAGAATAATGACATGAAAGTACCACCCATTTTCGCCACATCAGAGTTATCCTTACTCATCTCATCACGCAATACCTGCTTAACTGTCACTTCATCATCATCTGTGCGCTCTAAGTCAAACACCATATTCCAATAGCAACTAGCACTATCTACAGATGCCATGGCGATCTCTTTCCCATAGGGTGAGTCTTGAAGGCTTCCGTACTTTTTATTTACAGCTAGGTATGCCTGCTCACTCTCATAACCGTGAAACTCATTTTGAATGGCTTTTTTACAATCAAAGGAGTAACCCCCAGTTATAAATAACACCATCGTCACACTGGGTGATAGAGCGGTAATTGCATTCACTATTGCTGCGAGCTTCGCTTTATTTTCCGGTTTACCCATCATACCTTGGTTACACTGCAAATAGTGCTTTTCACCTTGATTCGTGTGGAAAATAAACGCTGGTTCTACTTCACCTGTATTTTTTAAAGATGATTTAATTAGTTCCTCTAAACCATCTAAATGTTGCTCTGTATAATCTTGCATGTAACTCTCCTCAATCAGTAGTACTTATACTAACAAGGCTTTTATCATTTTGCAAGTATTGTGGCGCAAAAACACCACCTTTTCGCATGATTTTGAGATGCTTAATTAACACTAACAGACCCGTATAATCGCTGCTTTGAATCGGATTTGGTTGGCAATGCACCATTCTTATCTGGCCAAACGCACTGGATCATTGTGTAGCGCCTATTAGGGGCCACACTATCGTTCACGAAAAAGTTATTTTCAGCAACGTCGGCAGGCACATTGTAGTTTCTCACTATTTCATCAGATAAATCACCGTGCGAGAACCGCCTCCCATTCCTGATAAGTTCACCAATGTCATTCACAAGCCTGTGACCAATTTCTATAGGAAGCCCTGACAAAACAACTTCCGCATGGTCAAATGTCTCAGCAAATCCCACTGAATAGGCTATTCCTGGGGTATCATCACTCTCACCAGGAACACCAAACACCTTCCAATGCCCGCCTTCAATGGCCTCTCTCGTTTGTTCCAGAATCTTTTCTATACTCATGCAAATAATCCTTTTCATATCGCGTTAATTGACTAGGACATAGTACATCAACACATAGCACGCGCCAATATGCAGGTGTACCAATGCAGCTTTAGATGAGATTTTAACGGGAGGAAGGCTGCCTATTAAGCGCGAGTTAGCTGAATGATGCCATTTTGCGTATCTTTATGCTTGTCAATTTCCATGCGTTTCGCGGCCTTGATAATGCCGTCATCGACACTTTTGCTGCCCACGCCTAAAGCACGATGCTCATTCTTACGCCACTCTAACTTTGCAGCACCGAAGTCGAGCCCTATTTCATGAATGATTTTCATCATTTCCATGCTGCAGACTGCCTTGGCATACATCACTGTTGTATGAGGGTCGTTGTTGATATTGGCACGATGCTCGACTAACTGCCCAGTCAGCGTTAGTTGGTTGTTCCATATTGCATGCTGCAGGGCTTTGTTTTTGACTTGAGAGGGAATATTGGTCTTGCTTAGCAAGCGTTGCATCAAATCTATTTCACCGTACTGGACGAGAAATAAAAGTGTACGGGGGTCATCACCCGCTACGGCACAATCACTATCTTTCATTTTGGTAAAAGACAACGTACCCAACCTTGGGGCATTCTCTCTTCCTCCAAGCTCGTAGGCGACATCAAAAAGTAAGTCAGGTTGCTTCTCGGCGACGTCTTTTAATGTCATTCCCTCATCGAGCAAAGAAGCTGCGAGCATCTGCCTTAGCGGACGATAGAACTCGTCAGTAAGCCCTGGGAGTAAATGCGCTTTAAACGGTAGGATCAATTCATTGAACTCAGCTGCACTTGGTTTCATCAAGGACCATACCGCACCATGTGCCGACAACAAGGCAAAGAGACGTTCTTCTTTGAGGTAGGCCGCATCACTTAATATGGCACCACTGTGTGCATTAGGGTTCGCTCCCTTCTCCAATAGCTTTGTCATCAGGCTTATTGATTTATCCAAATCAGCTGCGTTACCAATTTGCTGACTATGGCGTATCCGCCCCATAACGAAGTGCAACGCATCATCAGTATTATTCTGTTGGAATGATGTCCCAGCATCCAGTAATGGACCCAGCGCTTCCACCCGGCCGAAGGCGCTGGATGTGGTGACATCAAACAAGTTGTTCAATGTCTCATTATCAGGGGTGTCTATGGCGAGGTAATGTGCCAACCCCACGGGATCCTTTATACACATCTGGCCAAGCATTCGATATCCATCCAACGACAGATTAACCTCTTTACTAACGAGTGCGCGCACAACATCCCATTTATGGTTACGGACAGATTCTGAAAGCACGGGTAATAGCGCATAGGTATTGGCACCTTGTTCTAACGCCAAATCCACCGCTTGCTCTGCCAAATCTTGACTAATCCCGTCAGACAGTAGGGCAACTTTCAGTAATCGGTAGTCATGCGCTAAGAGAGGCACACCAAGACCGAAAGCTTTCTTTATATTGTCGACGTCATTTTCACGCAGCGCGTTCTCTAATACGTGGCAGAGTTGTTGTTCTCTCATGAGGTAACTCGGTCTTGTAGCATCTTTATATTTTATCACATTTGCCGCACTCCCTTATCATTATGCACTACCTCACCTTTATCTAGTTTTCGCTTATGTGTGCTTAGTTATTAATTTATATACTTTCGTATGCTGCAGAGCGCAAATCAAACTTGCATTTTGATAATTATTTTGCGATGATAAAGCCATCAAATATATTTAGAAATGGAACATTCTTTGGAAAACGCAGACAACTACATGTACGGGCTGCTCTTGTTATGCGCAGCACTCCTGTTTGCCTTCCTGCATTGGTTGGTAAAGAACTTCAAACTCAAACACATTTGGACTGTCCATGCTGGCCTCGGGTTACTCTCAGGCTTCTTGATCATGATTGCGCTTCACGCTCAACTCCCTGATGGTGAAATGCGACAACTCCTCGTGGGTGATGCCGGACGCTTTGTGTGGCCATTTACTATTCAAAACCTCATGTGGATGGTGTTTGCCATTACTATCTGGATGCTACTTGCCGAAGGGAAGCTAGCGAAGATGGATAATGACAGTGACATTGTCAACCTCGACGCACATATCGACGGTCGACTTGAGCCTGTTCGTTTTCTTATTTGGCTCATTCCTACACTGGGTTTCCTAGGTACGATTGTCGGGATGTCTTTCGCCATTCAAGAACTGGCATCATCAGAAGATTTACTGGCTGACCTTGAAGGTGGCTTACTATCTAATGTCATGACCAGTCTAGGTACTGCTTTTTACACCACCATCTTAGGTCTCATCATGAATGCTGTGTGTTATGGCATGATGAGTGTACATGCGTTCCAGCATAAACAAACACTATCAAATAGGAAATAGACCTTGAAACAGGACTACAACCCATTCAGTGTTGGTTTAATTGACTTGTTCGCATCGTCAATGGGGATGTTCATGATCCTAACCTTCATTTCAATCCCGTCCATCACAATGACGCACAGAGAAGCGCCAGAGGAAACCACTGAGGTGGATATACTGGCGCAACTTGAATCGGCAGAAGATGAACTTGAAATGCTCAAAGCGCAGCTTGAAAGCATGGAAGGTGGCAGTGATGTGGGGGATGCTATGGCTGAACTCAAAAGCGAAAACGATAAGCTGAGTAAGCAAGTCTCAACAGTGAAGACGATTTACCAGCAAGACTACAGCATGAACCTGCCTATTATGTTTGATGGTAACCAATGGTACATCCGTCCCGAAGTGAAAGATATGGTGGATATGGTCGGGCGTGAACTGTCGATTAATGAAGCTGATGCCACCATTATAGGGCACACATCAGGCACTCCTGACTCAAGACGCCAGTGCCTAAACCTAGACCAACATGGTGAAGTGAACGCAAATTCACGCATCACTTCAATAGCGCCCATTGGAAACTCCTTTAAACAGTGCTTTCAGGGGATTGAGTGGAGCTTATATTTATCCAAGAAGCGCGCAGAGTCTATTAGAGACTATTTGCTGGCAAACTATGACATTAACCCGTCAAGAATTACAGCCTTGGGTAAAGGGGCTGAGGAACATTTAAAAGATGTTGCGGCAGATGACAGCCGTAACCGTCGCGTTGAAATTAACTATGAGGTGGTAAAGTAAAATGAAGAACATTAAGACAAAAGCATGGCTGGTGTTATCAGCAACAATCGCCTTCTCTGCAAACGCCGTGGATTACGTTGAGGTTGAGCGCATGGCAACAAAGCAACTATGTGCAAAATCCCCCAACACCTGCGTACCGTTCGAGGAGCCTACCGAAGCAGCAACAGCTGGCCCCTATTCTATTGATGGCACGCTACTTCCCGCAGATGCCCTTCGTGACGATGCGCAGCAACGTGCCATGCTACCAGCTGGGTTATATGTTAAAGCTGACGGCAGCGTATCTCAACTGACCGAAACCACACTAGCAGACGTGGAATCTGTGAGTAAGGTGGACACCAAACTGCCTGTGAAAAACTGGAAAGTCCCACCCGCCGTGTCGGGTGCTGACAAAGTCATCATTAGCACAGGTGAGCAGCTTTAATGGGTGGACAAAAAATCTGGGAGTGGGTGCTATTTGCCGTAGCCGTCGCTTACCTTGGATACGAACTGGCATTCAACTCCCGTATCGTTGACGGTGCAGCGGGTGAGTTCAGCTCACTTAAGCTTGAAGAGCTTGAGTTTCAAGGGCGCGTGCTCTCAGGTATTGGTATTTCACTATTACTGCTACGCTTTGTAAAATGGCAAGGCAAGTTCGGTGTATTTATCAAACGTGCTGCGCTAGTGGGTGCGTTCGCCTTCCTGTTTATGTTCTACGGCCAAAAAGTGCTGGTGGACTCCATGGTCAATCAATCGACCGAGGAAGCGCGTCAAGATGCCATGTATATTGCCATGCTAAAAAGCGGCGTATTCAATGGCACCATACAGCTGGACGATATCAACATCAGTGACGCTGCCCTTGATTCATCATCCACACGTAGCATGCTGGCCATCATGGGAGCAATGCTATTTAATTCCGATGCATTTATTGGGCACCTTAAGACCCAGGTTGATACGATCATCGATAAAGCGGCTGAGAACGACGCTAGAAAGACGTTGCCAGAAGCCTATACATCTTACCAAGAATTCCAAAAAAGCACGGCTGAGGGCTGGGAGAGCTACGCTGATGGCGTTAACACCTACAACACGGCCTTGTCTAACGCGCAAAACACCGCTGATACCAAAGTTAACGACATCTACCTGCAAGCCGCAAATGACTATAGCGCCCAGCAAGTTCAGATGGACGACAAGGAGCGCATACAAAAATCACTCCAGATTAAACGTGTGGTGGCGGATTACTTCCAAAGTAAAACAGAGGCCAAAACACGCTGTACTGGGCACCGCAGTCCACCACTTGAAAGCTGCATGATCAAGATTGAAGATGCATACCGTGACAATGTCGTGGAACAAGCAGGTAAATTCGTAGCACCTGATCATTGGTGTTACCCTGCCAAGCAAGTGCGAGTGACTGAAACCATTCGTGGACGTCCGCGCACGGCTCTTCGCACAGTGCAAGATTGTGACACCATGACCCGCGACCACATTGAAGGGCGATTGGTTGCCCTACTACAAGGCGGCGAGCCGTTCCTTGATAACATTAAAGTTGCCGATGCGGTACGTCGTGAATTAGCCAAAGAAAACGTGACGCTGCCATCACAATGGACGATGCGTGACAAAGCCACTTTGCGTGATGCGCTACTGGCTAATATTACTCAACAAGTGAATGACGAATATCGCACCAGCGTTATCAAGTCTGCGGGTGAGTACCTAGCGCCAACATTAAGCCAAGCAGACTTCATTGCTCATTCAATGGTACAAACGCCCCTTAAAGAGGCCTTTGACATCACCCGTAGCGAACCAATCTCGGTCAACCTTTCACCTGATACGTTCTTAGACGAGTTGCATAAGCCTAAGTACATCGCGGTGTATGAAGAAAAGCGAGACGCACTTTCACAAGATGCACTGTACTTCGGTGATGATGAAATCTTAGCGTATGACGGTAAAAACTATTACCGTTCTATCGTGGTACCACCACTTGCCATGAGTTTCTCATTGTTCTTTGGCTTACTGAATCTAGCGGCCTTCATTAAAACTCTACTGAGCATCAAATTTAAGCAGCCTTTCGTGGCTCCGGCTATCACGTGGACAGGCATGGCGCTGACATTCCTTGTTACCCCAATGCTATTGAGTTCTGATACCGTGAATTCAAAAGCTTTCACCTACTTCCAAGACCAACTGCGCACTCAATACCCTTATGTGTTACCGGAGTTCTCAGCATGGGTTATTAACACTCAACCTATGGTGTACCCGCTAGGAAACGCGCTTGCCTCTGTACTTGGTCAAGATGCAATTGAAAGCACCTTAGAAGCGCAACTTAAAGACGATGAAGCGCTTATTGAGGTTGCTCCACGCGAAGCCCTAGCATTGGATGAAAACTACCAAGTGCCTGGGTTAGACTTTGAACTGGACAATGGTGAGATTGATGTAGCGGCATCAACGCAAGCACAAATCGAATCACGCTTAGGTACCAGCATCACGTTCACACGCATCAATGAATCAAACGGCAAGTCCCACGCGTACTCTCGTGAGCTTATCACTGACATTCTTCGTCGTGGCGGCAGCGTGATGATGGACATTTCACCGGTTAATGAACCTGAAAAAGGACATTGGGTGGTCTATGACAAGCCTTACTATGAAATGGATATTTGCCTACCTGGTCGACGAAAGCAGGACAGCTTGCGCGGTATCACACAAGCACAATGGCGCTCAGGTTTCCACGGTACCTGCCTTGCCGCTCAGACTGTAGAGCAGAAGCCATTACCTACGGTAGCCGCCGTTATGCGCACGGTTGCACGACGTCCTGATTCAGCGAAGTTTATTATCTCTTTGCAAGAAGACATTACAGGCGAAGTGTTCTGTTCTCGCTACATCAATCTTATCGGTACGTTAGATAAGTCCATTGATACCGAGGACGTGGTGTACTCCACGCCGTCAGTAAGAATTCTTGGGTGTTTTGACCAGTTATCTAGCGCACATCAAACTGCCTTTGAGATGCCTATGTACAGTGACACACCAGATAGCTTAATGGCGAAAGGCCACAAATGGTTTACGCGTGCTGAATACTCGCGCATTAAGAAAATCAAACAAGGGTATCGCCCAACCTTAAGTCGTATTGATACCGAGGATATGTCGCAGCTACTAAGCAACCATCCTTTCCTAGATACGCTTATTGTAGACAAACCTCTTGTGACTCAAAAAGTGAAGGACACAGCCATGCAGCACAATGCCACGGTAATGAACATGAACGGAAAGACCATCTATGGAGCACTAAAATAATGCGGATTTTACCTTCTATTGTATTGGCGCTGAGCCTCTCAAGTAGCGTTTTCGCTGCGGACACCAACAAGCCTTTTGAGCGAGGTGCACTATCTCCACTGCAAGCCAATGCGTGGAACGCCTTCATCAATGCTGAATCTGCGGTCTTTGGATGTGAATACAACGACGACCCTCGCATTGAAGAAGACGCACAAGGGTTAGTAAGTGACATACTCAATGGTAAGGACATTGAGCCGGTACGCGTAACGTATCGCACACTATTGAATATGGGGCCTAACACCCGCGAAATTTTATCGCGCAATATGCTGGTGGCCAGCATGGAATGTAATAACGTGTATTACACGGGCGCTGAACTGATTGGTGTGCCAGTGATCCCCTTCGAAGAAGCTATCACTATCTTGCATGACGATTTAGCGAACTACGACGATGCTGATCGTATCATTGCTTTGCGCGACACCTTCGTTGTAGCAGGTATCGACCCGCGTTGGTTCTGGGCATATTTCATTGCCGACAAAGCACACTTGGACTTGCTCGGCTTCGACTACGACGTCCTACTTGGAGTGGAGAAAGCCGTCAATGGCCTAAAAGGGACGCGAAGTTACAACGATAACTCTTTTACCCTACTGAGTAACATTCACTATGGCCTGAATCATCATGCTGTACAGTTCTATTCGAATTCAGGTAAGTGTGAGCAAACTAGCGCAGAGCCGTCAAAAGAATTGATGGTGTGGCCTGAGCTGACCGACAGTGCCATTAAAGCTTTCTATGATTATCACCGCGTGGCTTATGAAGGAAAATGGAAGACCAAAAAGAAAATCGATGATGGTGCCATTACGTTGTACCAAGAAGAACCCGTAGACAACCCTGTCATCCCTAATTTTAACGTTTCACGCGGACTGACTATTTCATCAGTTGAATGCAGCCAATAGGAATTTATATTATGTTGAAAAAAATTATCACTATCGCTTTACTATCGACCAGCTTCGGCTCGCTACAAGCTGCACAACTATGTACCGATGATGCACGCTTATACACCATTAAAACGGTGATCAAGGACATTGAGGCAGGGAAAGACATCGCGCCTATTAAGTTAACCGGTGCCACCTTCCTTGCCATGACAACACCTGTGCGAAAAGCGTTAGGTGACAACATTACCGTGCAAGATGAAAATTGTGTCCCTTATCAGGTTTACAATGGTGCTCCAGCCAAAAAAGTGTTGATGCCCTATGAGCAATTATCGGTTGAGTTAGAAAAAGCCGCGATGCGTAAAGACGAGCAGGCGTTCAACATGGTGTTGGATTTCTTTGAAGCTAAACCCAAAGGCACCCGTGAACTTATTTCGCTTATCGCGCCACTAGCATGGTCTAAAAGCGCCGCTGAGTGGGCACAAACACAAGGCCTATTAACCCACAGAAAACAGCTGGCTATTACTGAATACCCAAAAAAATACCCAGAATGTCCGAAACTTGATGCACTGAATACCAACATTGAACTTTATCAAAAACTCGGCGGACGTATTTCACCAGACGGCGTAATAGTGTCGAACCATGCAGATAGAAACAGGCACTTCCTCACTGCAACAGACGGCACATTCTATGCGACCAGCACGTTTTTAATTGACATCCCTTCATCTGAGGTATCTTGTACAAATATACGTCCAACAGTTGCCATGGGTGCGCTGGCTAACACAGGCGTGACGGTTATTACCAACCCTATAAACGGAAACAACAATGTGTCGAGGGAACGCGATCAAAGCAAATGGCTAATGGAAAAACTCCCGGCTAAGAAATGTAACGATGACACGTGTGCGAACTAAGGAATAAAAAGATGAAAGCATTATTTACGACCGCATTACTTTTGTTATCAACACAGGCCATGGCCAGTGTCTGTGTTGACGACCCACGGATGTTCACCATCAAGACCGTGATTGAACAAATGGAGGCGGGGCAGGACGTCCCTGCCCTAAAGTTAACACCACTTACCTTTCTAAGCCTGACTCCCGTTGTGCGCGAGGCGCTTGGCGATAACATTACCGTTTACAATGAAAAGTGTGTGCCGGTGCAAGTCTACAAGCAGACTCTCCCTAAACCGGTTGTTGTGCCGTTTGAGAATTTGCTCACCGCGTTTAAATCAACGGTTTATCAAGACGACCAACAAGCGAGCTTAGCTATTTTAGCTAACTTCACCGCTGCGCCTAAAAGTGCAAGTGAGATCCATGACCTTATCGCGCCGCTTTCATGGCAATCTCGCCATCTTGATAAGCTTTATCAGTGGGGCGTGTTTGACAAGCTATCCACTAGCAATACCACTGCAGAACACCAACGCGATTATTGCAGCAAAGCGGCAGCCATCCCAAGTTTGGCTGACCTTTACGCTCTACTGAACGGACACGTAGAGGGCTTCAACAAGCTAGGTGTCTTAACAAGATATGAAGTCTTTAATATATTTACACCCACCGAAGTTGAAATAACACAAACTGTTAATATTAATAAGAAAGAATGCTCCATTCTGAATATGTTTCGCACCATCGAGTCGCTTCAGCATACCGGCTTATCACTTATCAATATTAAAGGAACAAACCCTAATGACGGTCTTGCGGCTGTAAAAGAGGCTCATGATGCGTACCATTCCAAAGGGCAAGAGGAAAGCGCATGGGCAGAGCAATAACCGCAGCGATAGGCATCACCGTCGTCACGCTTTTCTTTATGTTCGTGAATCACAAGGTGGAGCGCAAAGTTGAAGATGTACTTGATGTTGCCCTTCACCAATCGATTGTCTTTTCCGACATTGATTCAAGCGCGTTGAGTAACGAGATAGTCATCAAAGATGCTATTGTTTTTGACAAGGACGCTTCACCAGAAGCGTTCAACTTCAAAGCAGAGATTTTAACTTTTGACGTTAACTACACGAACGCCGTCATGCGGGACTTTGACGTATTAGGCATTGAAGCTGACAACGTGGTTATGCATGTTGACTACAATCGTGCGGACTACTCGAACTACCACGCGATACAAGACAACCTTCGTGCACACATTAACGAACGCCGAGAAGCTGGAGCACCACGCAGCACCTGGGATGTTTACTCTATTACACTCAAAAACATCTCTGTGGAACTCAATGACTTTGAGTTGGGATATATAGGCACCTTCGAAATAGCTGACCTTATCATCCCGCATGTAAGCTCAAAGTACACCAGCCAGGACAACAAAAACATCATTGTATCCGCTGTAAGCAAAGAGCTTTTCAAGCAGGTCTTAAATTTGGACATCCAAGGCGACTATGACCGCACTAAGTTGGCACAATTTGTTGCCAGAGAAGGCGCAATTAAAACAAAAGAATCATTGGGTGAGCTTGGCCAAAAGGCCTTGTTAAAAACTGCCGACCTTTGGCAGCAATTCAAAGCGTCAAAAGACTAGAAGGGATATTCATGCACATCAAAACCGTCTTATCATCAGCCATTCTGTCATTTTTGCTATGCAGCACGAGTGCGACGGCACAGTACAGCCCTCAAACTAACACTGCAAGCTCACAAGGTGGCTTAGCCGCCTGTGATAATGCCACGGGCTATCAAAGTACTTATCAATGCCTGGCGAACATGATGGGGCGTTTGACGCTTGGTGTGCAGATGTTCCGATATGTTTTAGACGAAGATGTGCGCGCCGAAACCTCACTGGTGAAATCGGCGCTTGATGCATGGTGTGCCGTAGGGCTATTACGTTCCGTCGATACGCACCTTGCTAACGTCGACAATGTTATAGACATACGCAATGGAAAACATAGCAACGAGCCCAATGGCGTTGTGAAAGCTGCATGGGAAGCATACGAGCCTCGCAAGAACAATGTCATTGAAAATAAAACATGGTCCGGCGACCTGGCACCAGACATCGTCAAAATCAAAGTGAACGAATCACCACTCTACTGGTTTCAAGGCCCTGCGAGAGCGTTGGCCAGAGAGCAGCTTACGGGTGAAATCGATCCTGATGCGACCATGAAGGATATCACTAGTAGCATCTGCTCAGCGAAAATCCAAAATGACTGGATGGGCTGGGGTAAAAAGAAATCACTCTTCTCAGCGGTCACTGAAAACTTTATCTGGGATGGCGTGGTTAAAGCTGATGGCAAGATAAACAAGTACGGCACCTACTCTGACGCACTATTCAAGGCGCAGTACGACGGTAAAACAGCCATTACTTCTATGATGGACAATATCAAAGAAGAAGTGAATTTCGACATGAAAGACGCAGTACCTGCAGATAAGTTAAAGGCTAACAATATACTTACAGAGCTTAAGCAGGTTTTCACTGATGCCACCAATAACATGTCATCAAACAACACCACTATCAACGCCGGTGGAACAGAGCAAGGTATCAGGGACTTTGATCAGCGTGTCAATAACGTTGTTAATATGGGCAAATACTTTGATGAAGATAGCGCCATTAGGCAGCATACTGAAACGTTAGGTTATTTCTTATCTGAGCTTAGAACCCAGTACCGGGGCATTGTCGAAAAAGCTAAAACAGCAACCCCTTCTGATGTTGACTTTGTGGTGCCACCTATTACGACCGCACCGCCAAGCGAAGCACCTCCAATTGTTACTCCACCTTTCGATACACCACCTGTCGATACGCCACCGGCCACCAGGAACCCAGTCATCATTACAACTAGGCCTATCATCAAAAATGGTGACACCATCATCGTATCGCCAAAAGACAAGTGTAAGCAAGTGGACGATGAAAATAGTGCCAACGCCAATGACGACGAGCATATAGACCCTAACGAAGAAGGTGTGGGCGACTCTTGCGACAACGATGACGATGACGACGAAGAGGAGGAAGACACGCGTTCTTTCTTGGAAAAACTGCGAGACCTGAAGCCTAAAAGCTAAAATTCACTGGGAACCACCCAGCGACTAAAATCACTGGGTTTTCTCGCCAAACAATCGACAATCAAGATCCCGTTGGAAATGAGGCGGATCCTGCTAACATTGCATGCAACACTTATCCTTTTTAATATATTCCGAGGGACGTTCATGCTTAATAAGTCTTTATCAATATGCATGCTTTTGTGCATCGGCCTTGACAGCGCCAACGCAGGCTTCATTGAAACCGACTGGCAGGAAGTCGGTGACGGTAAAGCGACACTCCATGAAGAAACAGGCATTGAATGGCTTAATGTCTCTGAAACAAGCGGACTGAGCGTTAATGAAGCACTTGCTCAAACTGTTGATGGCGGCATTTATGAAGGTTGGCGTTTACCCAGCTTCGAAGAGGTCGATAATTGGTGGCGTTCTATCCTTGCCGGTAATTATATTCTCACTTTAGGCGAAGGACATATCATAGACGACAGTAACTATGGGGAAACGGCGAAAGCATGGATGGAAGCTAATGGTCTGCACGACACTATCCAAGCACGTTCATATGGTATTGGTCTCACATCAGATGGTGACTACGGTTTTTGGGGTGTGTCACGCGTTAACGACAACACACGCTATCGCTATGGTGCTTATGAGTACACGGCCAACACAACCCACACTTATGCTGGTGTATTCTTAGTTTCAGATGGTGGCCTCACGCTTAGCTCTACCGAAGATCCTACGCTCAACGCGAGCAACCCAAACGCGCCCATCAATCAAGTTCCTGAACCCAGCATGTTAGCATTGATGGCATTAGGAAGCCTTGGTCTATTTGGTGCAGGAGCAAGGCGACGCAAACAAAGCTAGCGCTTTCTGAGGGTATTCTTTGAGACAGATTCTATACCTTCTGAATCTTCTCAAGCCTCATGAATGTCATGGGTAGAGGATTATCCTCATCTGGCTCACAGAACGTCATACGCTTTAAAATCCACTCACCTAAGCTAACAAAATCAGGGAAGAATGCATCCCCTTCTATTTTCTTATGCACAACGGTTAACTCTAGTGCGTCAGCATCACGGCAGGTTTGCTCATAAATGGTTGCGCCTCCAATCACCATTACTTCCTCGGCGTCGCCAGCTACAGCGATAGCCTCTTCCATTGTGGAAACCATCGTTACGCCATCAGGTTCATAAGATGCATCTCTCGACATCACGATATTCAGCCTATTAGGCAAAGGCCTACCAATACTCTCAAAGGTCTTCCTGCCCATGATGATAGGCTTACCTTGCGTGCAAGCCTTAAAGTGCTTCAAGTCCTTAGGCTGATGCCACGGTAGCTTATTATCGATACCAATCACACGATTGGATGACATGCCCGCTATCAGCGTAACTTTAGGCCGCCTCATGCACCACCCTCATGAATCAAAGAAAAGTTGTCTTCTATTTCATCACGAACAGCGCGTGACAAGTTGTCGTCTTTAATCGCACACTCTAAATAACTCAACACCATATCTGGAGCATGCAGAGTAAACAACAAGCTCTCCTCATCTGAAAAGGTGCGTTCAACGGTAACACTACTCTTGTTATAAAATGAAATTGCATCTCTCGCCTGATAGTGCGGCGAATACAGACGATTAGCCTGCGTTACATAATGCGCCTTTAATAATATCTCTGGCAAAGGCTTCGGGGTGTCCCAAATCGAAAAGTATCGGTTTAAATGCTTAACCATCTTCCCCTGGCACATTACAAAGCCAGTGATTTCCTGTTTTACTTTAAGCAGCTCATCTAATCGAACCTCGCCATTTTCACGCGCAAAGCTAGACACTTCTTGGTGATTAACAATTACTTTATAACTGGCACGGCTCGCGGGTGATGAACCAGCCGCTTTAACAATAGAAACGCGGGTATTCTCACCAAGTTTTTCGACATTCATGATGCTTTCAACTGCATCATCAAAGGCAACATGGGTTGCATGCTTCATAAATTTTTCCTCCTCAACAACAGGCGAATTGTAGATTATCATAATGATAATTTCCACCACTAGCACCATCAAGCAAGGAGTCTGCCACCTCATTCTCACAGCCAGAAATGAAAATGGCACAAATAATGTGCCATTCCCTACCTACTCATTGGCGTTTACAAGGCAAAGTCCGCAAAGTCGTCATGGCTTACCGTGGCATCAATTTGCCCAACTAAATAACTTTGAAGCTCCGCTTCCTGAGGCGCAACTTGCACATTGTCGGACACTAGATAGCTCTTCATCCACGGCAATGGGTCAGACTTGACCTCAAACGGACTACCAAACCCAATGGCTGACATGCGCTGATTCGCTATAAATTCAATGTAGTTCGTAAGAATTTTAGCATTCAAGCCCAACATAGAACCTTGCGAAAACAAGTACTCTGCCCATGCTTTCTCTTGCTCAACAGCATCAAGAAAGATAGCTCTCGCTTCGCCTTCACATTCCTTCGCAATAATGGCCATTTCAGGATCATCTTGCCCTGACTGGAACAGATTGATGATGTGCTGCGTACCGCTTAGATGGAGGGACTCGTCGCGAGCAATGAGTCTCATTATCTTTCCGATCCCGTCAATTTTTTCACGCTCCACAAATGCAAAGGTACACGCGAATGACACATAAAAGCGGATGGCTTCTAACGCATTCACCGACTGCATACACAAGTACAGCTTTTTCTTAAGGCTTCTCATTGTAATGGTCACTTTACGTCCATCAGGCGCAGTGACAGTGCCTTCACCAAAACAATCATACAAGTTCTTGTGAAAAATCAGGTCATCGTAGTACTTGGAAACATCCGTCGCACGCTTCTCAATCTCATCATTATTCATTATCTGATTAAAGACAGATTCAGGCATATTATAAACGTTACGAATAATGTGCGTGTATGAGCGACTATGGATAGTTTCTGAGAAATCCCAAGTGGTTATCCATGTTTCCAGCTCGGGGATAGACGTGATTGAGCTGAACGCAATAGAAGGGGCACGACCTTGAACAGAGTCGAGTAAAATTTGATATTGTAGGTTTGAGGTAAAGATGTGCTTTTCAGCTTCCGTCAATGATTGGAAGTCAACTCGGTCTCTCGACACATCCACTTCTTCTGGTCGCCAAAAGAACGACAATTGTTTTTCTGTGAGTTTTTCAAAGAAGGGGTGACGCTGCTGGTCATATCGAGCCACATTGACCGGGTTACCAAAGAACATAGGTTCTTCCATTGCATTATTATCTGATCTATTAAACGTTGAGTACGTCATGTTTACCTCGTTGTTGAAACTACGTATAGGGCTAAACCCCATCACTCAGTGCCGCTTCATGCCGCACCACTACATTAACTATCACGCCACAAATAACTATATGGCATGGTGCCTACACGGCACATTTCAGTTTATTCATTATACACTTTTTCGGCATTAAAAGCTTTATCATAATGCAATATCTCACATTATTAACTGCTTGTAATGAGGGGCGATGACTATATCAGAAAAGAGAGATTAACCTGAGAATTTAGCGAAACATTGAGCGTACATAATGAGGGCGCAACCATCGATCAGCGTTCCCCATAAGCTCTTTTGCATCACATTGAGATTTTTTCATTTGACGTTCCACAAGTACATCAACGACCGCGTCGGCATACTCACCTTCTATGAGATTTAGCACAGCAGCGCTAGGGGCACCAAAATACCAATATATTGAATCCTGGGTCACTGAACCTATCGTTGCCTTCGCTTCAAGCAAACATCGCATTATATGCTTATCAAGCCTGGATGAGGCTATCAGCATCAGCGTTTCAAAACGCGGATTTTCGGGCAATTCATTAATCACCGGAAGCCTTAAAAGAAGCCTCGTAACGTCATCATTCCCCTCTGAGACTGACTTTGTCAGCAGGCCCTCAACATTGGAAATGTTAACGACATCGAGACCGACAAGGTACTCAACAAATCTGTACTTATCGATACGCAGCGCCTCGCCCAACAACTCATCCTCGTCAAACTGGCTAAAACCATATTCTGACACCAATGCACAAAACGCGTCAAAGTCATCATTTCGTAGTGCGTCGAAGTAGGGCTGGTGGGGAAAGGTAGTGCTACACAATGGCTATTTCTCTGATGATTTTTGGAAAGGATAAGGCTTTCTTCTTTCCTTAAGTTCTAAATCGGCTCCGCATCGTGCACATAAACAATTTTTGCTAGCGCAGTCCAAACAAAGCAAATCAGTCGCTGTCGAAGAAAACAGCATATCTTTATCACATCCTGCACAATCCCTGTGAGTAAATGATGCTCCACCCATACGTGTTTTAAACAAATAAAAGCAACTTAAGCACTGGGATTTCTCTAACCTTTCCTTTCTATCTTCATCATTAGATAGTTTTTTTGCGGCCAACAAAGCATTATCAACATGACGCTTCCCATTGCCTGTTGCATGAGCAACATTCGCTCTGCTTAAAATACCTTTCCTAGCCCTCATCAGCTTATTCCTTCTCCAAAAGATTTGCTTCGCCATCCGAAGTCGGTGACGTTTTGTCTTGCATCGTCAGCCTAAGGTGAATGAGATACTGGCCTTCACTTTCTTTCGTCGCTTGATAATCAACACGAACACTTTTTTCTTGAAACTGAGCGGCAAAAGCACTCCGCACAATATTATCTGGGTTATCATCAAGCCAGTCAAGAGCGCAAGGAGATAGAGCGTTTCTTACACTGACATCTGGATCCGCATCCACCAGCATTTGTAAAAATTGACTAACAAAACATCTATCAATAGCCTGCGGTTGATTTTGGTAATCAGTAAATTGTGATGCTTTACGATCACCTCCAACGGCATACACAATTCCTTCATCAACAGAGATTTTGATATCCACATCGGACTCAGCACGTTGATAAAAGTCTGACATCAGCATTTCTATTGTTGGCGAAACCCCAATCATTTTACATCATCCCTTCGTTGCGGCAAAAAAAAGGGCGTATCAAACGATACGCCAAAATCCATCACATAGGTACTGTGTCCAAACAGTCACTGACATTATAGCAGGAAGCTGTTGCATTTCCTTCCCGCCACATATTTAAAATCGCTTCATTTCTGGTAGCTTGCTTTGTAAATCTTCCGCATTAACACCTACCCCACCTTGCTGTAGCTTGTGCAACAAGGCTTCTGGATTTTGCGTTCTCGCCATGCCGCGTTCAACGGCATCTTGAGGGACAGATGAGAAATCAACACCATCAGCTTGCATCAAGTCAATCACATCTTGACGGTTACCTGACACAGCCAAGGTCGCTAGCGCGTTCTCATCATTGCGATAATCAACGCCGTAATCTTTCAGCGTTTTAAGTGACAAAGCACTGTCTGTATTTAGGCTCTCTGCTAGTAACACTGCACCGTGAGCAACAGGACTAAATCCTTTGGCTACCATAGCCTTCATTACATCGTCATTACCTGTTTGCAGAGCACGTGCAAAAGCATGAGGGTCTTGCGACACTTTCGCGGAACTAGCCACCAGCATAGCCGTAATATCGTCATACCCTAGACGAAGACTTTCCGCTATCAGGTTATGCTTGTGAGGAGGCTTGTCTTGATATGGATCCGTGCCATCTTCTAACAAGCTTTTCACTACGCCAGGCTTGTTATTATAAATAGCAGCTTGCAGCGCCCGGCCGGATAAATAGTTTTTCACTTCGGTGGTCGCTAACAATTTTTCCAAGGCGGCAAGGTGGTCACGTTCAACTAAGTTAAACGCAATACTAGAGAGCATCATGCTCTTTTCAACTTTAGGTACCGCATCGTTATCAAGCATTGTCATCATCATGCTTTCATCACCGACAGCGGATATTGCTTCATGTAAGCGGTAGTCTGTAAGATCCATGGCCGTTAAGTTTTTATCTAACCATACCTTTGCAATATCAATTCTACCTTGCTGCAAAAGGTCAACCATCTTATCTGTTGCAAACTTATGCGCATTACCCATATTGCGGTATTTCAAAAGTGCATCTCTAGCAGCGTCATCAACACCTTTCACACCAAAGACCACTCCATCGAAAGATACGCCGCCACCAGCCACATCTCTTCCAACATGCTCAACGAGTTGTTCAATGGTTTCCACTTCTAATTCGTGTTCACCATCAATGGCATCCACCATGTACTTTAATGACATATCTTCTCACCTAAATTAAAACGTTATATCCTTATTTTATCACGCCACAGTTTTATCACTTTGCAATTTTGTTGAGGTAGTGATTGGGGGCGTAACATAAGGTCCTATCCTTGTTAATTAGCCACCCTTTCGAAGTGGCCTGTCTGGACACTTCTAGCCAATCCTCACCAGTGAACTCTGCAAATCCTGGGTGATTTTTGACATCACCATCAAAATCCACGCATTCGCTGCAATCGCAATACAAATGCAAAGTATATCCCGCCGCTATCACACTAAGTTCCTCATATAATAAGGGCGCAAAAATTCAGGCGCATGTTTCATCAAAAAAATGGCTGGCAGTTTGGACGACTTCACACGAGCATCAACAGCTACCTGCAGCACTTCATCAGGGTACGTTCCTTTTAGGTCAAGAACACCGTATGTGGGTGGTCCAAAAGCAGTATATCTTTCCTCTTCACTCATCATTGATGGTAAACAACCGGCTTTTATGAGCACACGCATCTTTTCAGAACAGCCTGACTTTATTGCTTGAGCGATTATTTCACCTTGAGTGACGTTCGGCTCAAACCCTTTATCAAGATATTGCTTAACCACACTGACAGATTGGTAGAAGGCAGCGTTCATCAATGGCTTGAGAATGAAGTTGTTCATCACCGGCGTGTGCAGCCGCAACACATGATCAATCAGCTCGACCTTTGTTGTATAACCGACTCCCGCACATTGCATCACCATCAAATAGTATTTTTGCTCGCCCGACGCCCTTATCTTTTCCCAGTCAATCACTCTAGGTTCACTCAACGGCGCTTCCAGCAATTCATTGACGTTTGCGAAGGCTGAAACATTGCCAGCATCTTCTGTGAAGTACAAGGCGATAACCAGCACTTCATACAGCGCCAACTGACCAACTTCCAGCGCCACTCTCATGTAGCCTTCTATCCTTTTCTTAGACAGCACGCTTATCCATGGGCCCACCTCTCCGGCTAAGATGCGATGCATATTGGCGTCGTTCAACGCTTGCATTTTTGCTTCACGCCGAGCATAGCCTTGATTGGGATTGATACCTTCATTATTGAGGCTGTAAAGCGTGAGCATCTGGTCTGCGCTAAATTGCCTGCTTTCATACATTGCGGAAAACAGGTAATGCCCAAATTCCATAGAACTAGAGTCCAGTAATTCAACCAGCGTTTCGAAACACCCTGACTTAATAGCTTCTTTGGCGGTAGATAGCCTTTTACGTTCTAATTCACACATAGTCGATGACGACATGTTAGAGAAACACCTCTCGCTTAACACTGAACAATGGCACCCACCAGAGGACACGCACAAAATACACTTTGTACGTAGGCACATGGGATAGGCCACCACTACAATCTAAACAGGTTACCACGTTGATAAACTGCCACCAAGATGGTTTTTCGTGCCGATAAGACTTGTCGTACAATTGATACAAAACGCGCCCTCCAAAAACAACAAGTCCCGGAAAAGCAGGACTCGTTAAATTACATTTCTATAAACACAGAAGTGTTACATATCAAATAACTCACGAATCATCTTCCACCTCAGGCACACCGGCCTTTTCAGACATATCTTCACCTGCGTGGTCACGAGTGTTGTGGTAATACAAGGTTTTCACCCCAATCTTATAAGCGGTCAACATATCTTGAAGCATGACCTTCATTGGCACCTTACCATCAGGGAACTTCTTAGGATCATAAGACGTATTTGCTGAAATCGTTTGGTCGACAAACTTTTGCATAATACCCACCAATGAAAGGTAACCGTCATTGTTCGGCAAATCCCACAACAACTCATAGCTATCACGTAAGGTCGCAAGCTCTGGCACCACTTGTTTCAACACACCATCTTTAGATGACTTGATAGAAACAAAACCACGAGGTGGCTCAATACCATTAGTTTGGTTGGCAATCTGCGAGGACGTCTCTGACGGCATTAATGCTGATACAGTAGAGTTACGCATGCCGTACTCCATAATATCCGCTCTCAACGCTTCCCAGTCGCGCTCAAGCTCAACATCAAACACTTTATCAAGATCTTTCTTGTAAGTATCAATTGGCAGTACGCCTTGAGACATCTTCGTTTCATTGAAAAGTGGGCACGCCCCTTTTTCTTTTGCCAGTTCCATTGATGCTTTCATCAAGAAGTACTGGATTGACTCGAAGGTTTTGTGCGTCAATTCATTTGCCGAACCATCTGAATAACGCACGCCGTTCTTAGCAAGGTAATGCGCATATCCGATAACGCCAACACCTAATGTGCGTCGACTCATCGTAGCAGTACGCCCTGCTTCCACAGGATAATCTTGATAATCAAGCAGCTCATCTAACGCACGAACGACAATATCAGCCAAGTCTTCAAGTTCATCAAGTGACGAAATATTACCAAGGTTAAAGGCAGACAAGGTGCATAATGCAATCTCACCTTCTGGATCATGTGAGTGCTTAAGCGGCTTAGTCGGCAAGGCAATTTCCAAACACAAGTTAGACTGTCTAACCGGAGCAAGCTCAGGAATGAACGGTGAATGGGTATTACAATGGTCGACGTTCTGAATGTAAACACGGCCTGTTGAAGCACGCTCATTCATCATTAATGCAAACAAGTCCATGGCATTGATAGTTTTACGCTCAATGTCAGGGTTCGCTTCCGCTTCGGTATACAGCTTTTCAAAAAGCACCTGGTCTGCAAAAAACGCATCATACATACCTTCGACGGCATCTGGGCTAAACAAACTGATTTTCTCGCCTCTAAGTAAGCGGGTATACATCAATTTGTTAAATTGCACACCGTAGTCTAAGTGACGCACGCGATTTTCTTCAACACCACGGTTGTTTTTCAACACCAGCAGGCTTTCTACTTCACGATGCCATGCAGGATAAAACAGTGTTGCTGCACCACCACGCACACCACCTTGCGAACATGATTTAACCGCTGTCTGGAACATTTTAAAGAACGGGATAACGCCAGTGTGGAATGCTTCACCGCCACGAATATTACTACCCAACGCACGTATCATACCGGCATTAATACCAATACCAGCACGTTGTGACACGTACTTCACGATAGAAGAGTTGGCCGCGTTAATTTCATCAAGACTGTCACCAGCTTCAATGAGGACACATGAAGAGAATTGGCGGGTAGGTGTTCGTACACCTGCCATGATAGGTGTAGGCAATGAAATTTTAAACTGCGAGGCCGCATCATAGAATTTCTTCACGTAGCGCGCACGCTCTTCACCTTCGTATGTACCAAACAAACACATACCAACTAACATATATAAATACTGAGCTGATTCGTAAATTTGCCCCGAAACGCGGTTTTGTACGAGGTATTTGCCTTCTAATTGCTTCACAGCTGCGTAAGCGAAGTTCAGGTCGCGAGAATGGTCTACATACTCTCCAAAAGCCCTAATTTCTTCGGGGCTGTAAGACGCCATGATGCCTTTGTCATACTTACCCATTCCAGTCAGATTCTTTACATGCTCATAAAACGGGGTTGGCTCAAATTGGCCATAGGCTTTTTTACGGAGATTAAAGATAGCTAAGCGTGCCGCGAGGTACTGGTAATCTGGAGATTCTTCACTGATAAGGTCTGCGGCAGACTTTATCAATGTTTCATGAATTTCTTGTGTAGAAATACCGTCATAGAATTGAATTTCGGCTTGGATTTCAACTTGAGATACCGATACATTATCAAGCCCTTCCGCTGCCCATGTGACCACGCGGTGAATTTTTTCAAGATCGAGCGGCTCTTGCACGCCCTTTCGCTTACTAACTAAAATATTAGACATCATGTCTCCTCATTGGATTTACACTACATATAGTATCAAATTTATAATTAAACCGCTATATGTAGTACTTAATTGCGCACTGGATTATCACTTGTGACATCAACTATATCACTAACCATTAATCAAAATTTTATCATTTTGATAAAATATGTCAAATTATCCAGTCTAATAAGCGCACTATTTTGACCGCGATCAATACAACACATTATCGATGTTGGCTTAATAACTCATCAACTAATGCTTTCACATCATCGAACACCTGCTGTTGGGATTGACTGGCATCCACGACGCGGAACTTATCGGGTGACTTGGTCGCTTGTTCCAAATACCCGGCGCGTGCGCGCTCAAGGAAGTTAAAGTTCTCAGCATCAAGCCTATCTAAACCCTCACCGCGACCATGGATACGCTCTACACCTAACTTAACATCGATATCCAAGATGATAGTCATATCCGGTGAGAAGCCGTTTAGCGCAATATCATTAGTTCTGCCCACTAAGTCATAATCTATTCCACGTGCATAGTGTTGAAAGGCAAAGGTTGCAGAATCAAAGCGATCACACACGACTACCTTACCACTTGCTAGGGCTGGCTTAATAAGTTGCTCTACATGTTGAGCACGAGCGGCGGCAAACAACAACAACTCGGTTGTATCTGTCATTCCTTCGTTGTCAGGGTCTAACAAGATGTCACGCACCTTTTCACTGATTGGCGTACCGCCAGGCTCGCGTGAAAACTCACAGCTCACACCTTTGTTAGTTAAGTGCGCAAGCAACTCTCGCAAGACGGACGACTTGCCAGCGCCGTTTCCACCATCAACTACAATCATAATCCCTTTAGGATTCATTCGCCTTCACTTCCTGCATTCTCCAGTGCGTTAAATATCGCAGACAATCCCGCACGGAGTGACGCATTCTTTTCTTCACGGGTTTGAGCTCGCTTATCTCCACCAAAGGTCTCGCCTGACTCGCCTAACTGATGAGTAGCATCTATCATCAATTTCACATAGGTAGTAGCCAGCGCAGCAAACGCAGGCTCCATTACTTTCCCAATTTCTTCGGCATCCATCCCGTCGTCGACGTGCTTTTGCATGTCCATAACGTAGTGGGCAATAAGATTCGCGATGTGCGGCTTTGCCATCAATCGATGAGCTAGAGGCTGCGTAAACAAGTCAGCACTTCCACTTAACACCGGTTGCGTGAGAAAGTAATTGATAGCCACATCTTGCATAATGCCTTGGGTGCTCACAACATGCCTTGATATTTCACCAACCTTACTTTTAATAGCGTTCGCCATTTTACCTTTCAAAAGGCCCTGCACATCTAATTGTCGGTAGCAATAAATCTCAGGCATACTTAAAGCATAAAACTGCCACTGCTCAGCAATATTATCGAAATGACCTGCGACTTCATCAGGCGCTAAATATTGGCGCATTATCTCGCCATTGTAGTAACAACTCGCACAGTAGTACTCTCTATTCACGCCCTTGATACCAGCATCATCCTCACCACACGACGTGCAACGCTTCACATCGGCGAATATGCCCGATACAACAATCGCGCAATGCTTACACTTCCCTTGACCGCCATCATTCTTACGTTCAAATTCGTGCTCTGGACAATTAAGGTAGGTGGTCAATTTAGTAAAAGCAGACTTCTCCGCTTCGGCTAAATCTTTCCCTTCGCCTCGAATGAACGTGGAAAAAGGTTCTTTAGGGAAGGCTTCAAAAAATGCAGTAGAGTAGCTTTCTTTTCCCTCGGTAGTATTTATAACCACCCCGTTATTATCACCTTGTACAAAACAGCTTTCTGGCCAGGCGCACTTGCACTCATAACCGTTCTTTAACTTTCTCATGAGTATCCTTTCAATACGTATCGCACGAAGGCGGATGAGGCGCTATTAAGCGCCAGTGAATTCAGGGCGGTTTAGAGGGTGTTGTTCAGCAGAAATCGATTCTGGCGCCGTAGGGATGATACATTCAAATATCAAAAAATCGGCTTCCGTATCAAAATCCCCTACCATCGAAAGCGGGTGGCCATGGATATCTAAGGTGGCAACAGCATTCCCTGTTACCCGACCAGATGTGGTCACGATACCTTTAACAAAATCACCTTCTTTCACACCTAACGAGGCTAGTTTCCCACCCTTCGCAACAGATGCGACCTCAGCCATAAAACGAGTATTTCTAGCCAGGCCATTTAAGTTACTATCAAACATGATGGTGGCTCGCTTATGAAGAGTGAGTAGGTTCTGCTTTGTATTTAGCACACCATTCTTTGAACTCGGTCATTGCGGTGCGCAGGCGCAACTGCTCATTACTTAAGTTACCCATCGCGATGAACTTATCTTCAATGAAACTGATTTCCTCAGCACCAAAGTTCTCATACACGCCGTATTTCTTTGCCTTATCAGCTAATGAGGCTTTTGCCTTTCCAATAGCGGTAGCGAGTTTCTTCGGCTTTTTAACAGGCGCAGCTACTTTGCGCATTGCAGGGCTTTCTTTCTCTGCAACTTCGTTTTCTATTGCATCTTGCATAACGTTCTTACCTTTATCTATTCAGAAGGCAGCGCGCTTCATGCCACTGCCAATTTATCATTTTACGAATTCTCTTCGTCTTGCATGTTGTAGAATTCGGTGCAACAAATATCACACCAGTCTTCACCCGACATACACTCTTCTATCTCGCAAATAGGGCACGGCTTATCTAGCTGAGGCTTTGCGATATCGCAAGCAGCAAAAACATTACCTGTGACATCGTCATTTGAAATCATTTCCACTAGATAGCCCTTTTTAAGCAGCAGTTCTACGTGCTCATCAGCCAACTCTAATTTCAGTTGAAATGCCTTCGCTATTTCAGAAAGTGTGACTTGCTGTTCCTTTACGACGAAATCTATTATATCACGCTCTACTTTTGTCAACGCTAAAGCTTCAATACGTTCTGACGCATGAAGGATGAGGTAACGTAGCGCCTCATCCGTCACTTCTTGATGGCTCTTGATATTAGGCACTGACAGAATCCCATGAAGCAGGGCGCACACTGGCTACCTCATCAGGTGAGGTTAGGATCTTTTTATTACGTGCGACAATTTTCTTAACGCCTGCATCAAGGCGACTGTAAAGCTCTCGCCCTGCATTCGCATCAAACGTGCCTACGACGTATTCAATCAAATTATGACGCGTGGTGAGCAAAAAGGTGCCGTTCACGAGACGCTGGATGTTAAGGGAGGTCATTTCAGAACCATTAAAGTTTTCTCTGTATGCGGCCATTAATGCATGGTCATATACAGCATAAAACGTGAGGCGTCTCATGATTTCACAAGAAGCACTAAGCATGGCAACTTTAGGTTTAATGATACCTGTGAGCGGGAGGTAGTTGTCTGGCACGGCATCATCATCAGCCACAACCATAATGGAATCAAAAATGTGGTCAGGGTCGACCTTGTTCTGGCCACAATATAGCGTCCACAACTCGCGTTCTTTTGGTACTGGCGCCGGACGTGTGCGACACCCTAGTGGTGCCACAACAACAAAGTTATAATCTACATGCATACCCATGATTTCTCTCCTCAATCAATAGGTCTACATTATATCAAATTATTATCATTTTGCAAGCTGGGTGACGCTAAAAGCCCCGCCCTATCTACTTTTAACTTCTTCCTTAAGAGCTTCCAGCTTCGCGATGACACTGTCAATGTTATTGATGAATTCCGACTTATCAAAAGCATTGTTGTGATAGTCTTTCTCAACATCTGTCAACTGACTTTCATCACCAGGCTTCATATCACTGGCCTGCGTGCCACTAAGTGTATGATCCACTTCTGACAATACATTCATAAAACCTGTGCGCTGACAAAACTGACTTACATCACCTTGTTGGCTCACACATGCATCCGTTGCGGTTATTGCGAGTTCATTCGCCAAAGTCATCGCTGATACGAAAAGTGCTAGTGTGTCGGTGCGTGCGTATGATTTGCTCATGGTATTCTCCTCAATTAGTGAAGCTTAATTGTATCAAAAAATTTATCATTTTGATACAAAAAAGCGACCGTATAGGCCGCTTAATTCTTCTATCATTGCACAAGTAGAGGAACCCAGTAATGCTTGAGCCATGGAGGGGCAGCATTAAATTCATCTACCGCGACAACGCTCTCCAATGCAGCCAGAGCTGTTATCACACCAGCAATAAGATCATCGTCCATTTCACCACGCAGCAGGTGGTAGTGCTGTCTTACAGCAATGGACGGGTTTCCATCTAACCCCTGCACGGGTTCACCTTCATAAAACACTTTCAACCTCTGCTTGTTCGTTCTATGAAGCTTCAATGTAACAACAGGTAGATTATTCATCATAGGCATCTAGCCGCATAAGCTTACGTTTTATCTGACTTAGCGTATTCTTCCCCGATAAGTCTTGGTCGGTTTCATCCCGTATCACGTCACGGATCATCACCTTATTATCCTTACCGTTCTGAGCAACGAAAACACTCACATGGGCTTTTTCAACCTTCAACATAAAGGATAAATCATTGAGCGCCACAATCAGGTCGCTTCGCATTTTCTTTAACGTCACCACTCGCTTTGCCGCAAAGAATACAGCTACACCTGCGATAACCGCAGCCAGCACCTCACCAACCGCACCTATCAGGGCATTCATTGTCTCAACTTGCATACCACTAGCCCTCAATCAAGTTTTGTTCACGCAGCCACACACTCATTTTCTTGTTCATTGCGCTGTATTCGTTCTTACCCTCAGCAAAGGTGCCGTTTGTATAATTAGATAACGCGTGCACTTGGTACTCTTTACCCTTTTTCACGTCATATATCATACCGAAGTCACCAGCAGCGTTAATCGCGGCCTTTCTGCCCTCGTGAGACTTTATCGTCTCTGGACGATTGAATTTCATACTGTAAAACGGTTTATTTGCAACAGCCACAATGCTCTCCTTAAATATGTATTAACTAAAAACTTAGCAACCAGAACTCTTTACCTTCAACACCAACCAGCCTGCTGTGCATACCTGAAAACAATTCCAGCGCTTTTTCTGTTGGTACATTCTCGTCTATAAAATTACGGCCATACTTTTTTTCAAAATCCATAAGCCTTCTTATGTGATTTTTATCACCAAAGTAACTATCGCATTTCGGGTTGCCATCTTTGCTTTTAGACCAAAATGTTTGCTGATTTTTATCAACGTAAATATCGTGATTACCCGAGCATGAAAATAACAGTTCCATCTTACTGCCCCTACAAGCAAACATATGATTCAGTTTCCGTGGCGCACACTGGCAAAAACACCTGCTTAGCACGTATATTCTTTTCCACTCTCACATTCTCAGTTATCATTCGATTATTAATAGGCGATAAGTAAGACACTTTTGCAAAGTATCCATTCTTAGAGGAACAATCCAACTTACTGCCATTGGGGTCTCCTTTTGTCAATCGAGAACCCACGTAAGCACCAACTGCCCCTGTTAAGTAACGCGCATTACCACCACCAAATAGAGAACCAATGGCCGCGCCTCCAACAGCCCCTATAAGTTGATTTCCTTTACCTTCCCCGTTCGAGGAGCAAGCTGGCGTCACGCTATTGACGACCGCATTAATATGATACAACCTAATTGGAGTTCTTTCCGGTGTTGACGAACACCCTGACAAGACTGCACTAGCTAGCACAAGACCGCTGATAATAAGTTTTGAAATGTTCATAAATGCTCTCCTCATTTGATGAATCAATTATCCCATCTTATTTATCATTTTGCAACAATTATTATCACTAGTGGATGCAAAGGCATTTATTAATACACTTAAGTATAATGCTTTATCGCTTACCTGGCAGGCTGTTAGCCGACCTCTTTATGATAATATGTGGATACAAGCGCTCATCTAATACCCATGATGGATAATTGAGCGATTGATATATAATACTTAGTGAACGATGCTTTGATTAACTGTCCCAACGGATTGGTGCGTCATATTAAAACGTAAATAAAATATAGGTCTGCAAACATGTTTAAGAAGACACTCTGCGTCGCAGCATTAACCCTTGTAGGTTTTGCGGCGAACGCTTCAGTTATTTCAAATACATACACGTTCGGCGCTGCTGATGACGGCTCTGGTTACACATTCAATGACGACGGCACAGAGCTGGGCCCACTAAGCACCAGTTTCAACAACACTATCTCAATCGCCCTATTTGACAGTCTTGATGGCCTGCGCACGTTAAATTCCATCACCTTTATTTTAGACGGCACAGTATTCGGTAATGCCGGTGCAGAAAGCTTAGATAACTCCCCTTCTGAGATCGAGCTTAACCTTGGCTCTCAGTTAACAGCCAGTGCCAATTTTGGGCAATCGGATTTCTCACTCGTTACAACCACCCCAGTTGTACAAGAGCTGTTCTCTGCAACGGCTTTTGATGGCGTTGAAGATCGTGCAGGAACCTCTGGTGTTTCATTTACCGATATTGAAGGTTCAAGCCAAGACACCGCTACATACCAAGAGGGAAGCTTCGGTTGGAATTCATTTGCTGAGTTCTTCACCGGCGAAGAAACCGTTGATTTAGGTATTGAAGGTTTAGGACGCTCCTCAGCCACTGGCTCAGGTAACATCTCAACACTGTTCTCTACCAATGCACAAGGCGCACTAACCGTAGTCTATGACTACACAGAAGCAGAAGCAGCCGTTAGCGTTAGCGAGCCTGGCACCATGGCTATTTTCAGCTCGATCGCTTTACTTTTCGGGGCGCGTCGCTTTAAGAAAAAAGCTTAATCACTCACCTCAAGTATGTTAAAAAGCCGCTTTGTAGCCGGCTTTTTTTGTGTAAGTTTACGTTTCGATTGTTGTCGTTACTTTTTAGCCGTGAGCCTAATGACAGGAAAAGACCACCCTACAGATGGGTTCTCATTCCATCCAACGGCGTAGCCACTATCCAGTTTCCACCAGCACATGACGTTCTTATGCTTTCCTTTCCAGCCACCATGTTCGTATGTAGCAACAACCGCAAATTCAAGGTGCTTATTTGCTGAGCATTCCTTGAACATATTTAGCGCCGCATTCTACGACTCGATTGAATGAGTCGTCGGAGGTTTCAATTCACAACCGAAAAACTCTTTAGGTAATACATCTCTTAACTTGGTCATAATAACCTTTAGTGCCAACTGTCTGCGTATGCCTCGGCACCTTGCGGTGTCATTGCGGAATACTTCGCTTGAAACTCAGCCTTCACAGAGGACGCTATGCTTTTACACCTTTCGACGTGCATGCGAGCCACCTCTTTTGGATGGTGATTGTCCAAATCATTCTTGACCCAACGCAGGTGCCTGAAATTGATTTTGGTATTTTCCCAACCATGATCTTCAGCAAGATACTTCTGAACTTGAGCTAACTCGGACGATTTGTCAGTCACAGTGCTTCCTAACTTCTTAAATTGTTGGTTTTATTATACTCGTGTACACGATAAAATCAAGAATCTCCTATTATCTTTCACCTTTAGCGTGGTCATTTTGCCGGTAAAGGTGAAAATAAATAGGGCTTAACCGGGCAAAGGTGAACGGATACAGGTCCCTTCACGCTTGTTCTAACCCTAAAGGTGAAAACAAATAGGGGCTAGCCGGGCAAAGGTGAACGGATACAGGGCACCTCACGCCTATTCCAAGCCCAAAGGTGAAAACAAATAGGACCTAACTGAGTAAAGGTGAACGGATACAGGACGCGTCACGCCTATTCCAAGCCCAAAGGTGAAAACAAATAGGGAATAACCGGGCAAAGGTGAAAGGATATAGGCCGCCTCACGCCTGTTCTAACCCCAAAGGTGAAAACAAATAGGGGCTAACCGGGCAAAGGTGAACGGATATAGGCCGCGTCACGCCTATTCCAAGCCCAAAGGTGAAAACAAATAGGGCTTAACTGGGTAAAGGTGAACAGATACGGGGCAGATCATGCCTGATTTCACTCCAAAGGTGAAAACAAACAGGACCTGACTGAGTAAAGGTGAACGGATACAGGGCACCTTACGCTTGATTTAACGTCAAAGGCGAAAGAAAATGGGAGCTAACTAGGCAAAGGTGAATGGATACAGGACACTCACGCATGACTTGTCTCTAAAGGTGAAAGAAAATGGGGGCTAACTAGGCAAAGGTGAATGGATACAGGACACTCACGCATGACTTGTCTCTAAAGGTGAAAGAAAATGGGGGCTA